>FTJM01000086.1_pt1 | contig 11475 bp, 10 predicted proteins | sample 1658941 | NCBI WGS metagenome assembly FTJM01 (sample SAMEA3914876, study PRJEB12502) | metagenome | biome: forest; material: soil | place: USA | collected 2011-06-22 | depth 0.3 m
CAGGCCAGCCATCCCTACACCAGGAAGTTGCTGGATGCGGTACCTCGGCTCAACGCCGAGGTACCGCATCCAGCAACTTCCTGGTGTAGGGATGGCTGGCCTGATCAAGCTGAGCAACCGCGAGCTCTTCGACAACCCGGCCGTCCAGCATCACGATCACTCGATCGCAGACCTCGCGAATAACCCCGAAGTCATGGGAAATGAACAGGGTAGTCATCAGCTTCGTCCGTTTGAGTTCCTTGAACAGTTCAAGCACCTGCTTCTGGATCGTGACGTCCAGGGCAGTGGTCGGCTCGTCGGCAAGGAGGAGCTCGGGGTTAGTCATCAGGCCCATACCAATGACGACTCGCTGCCGCATGCCACCTGACAACTGGTGCGGATACATACGGAGCACCCTGGCGCCGCCGGTGATACCGACCTCGGTAAGCGCCTGGATCGCGCGTTCGGACGCCTGTGCTTTGGACAGCCCGAGATGGAGCCGGCTGGCCTCAGTCATCTGACGACCGATGGTCATCGTCGGGGTCAGCGCCGCCATCGGATTCTGGAACACCGTGGCAATCTTGAGGGCCGGTATGCGCTGGGCGCGGCGGCCTGTCGAGGTCAGGCTCGTGCCATCCAGCGACAGTGAACGCGCAGTCACAACACCCGGGTTTGGTACCAGCCCCGCGATCGCAGATGCGGTCATGGTCTTGCCACTACCCGACTCCCCTATGATTCCCACGGTTTCGCCGCGGTAAACACAGAAGGTGACGTCAGAAACAACCTTGCGCATTTCACCGGAGTCTGCGTCCGGAAACTCGATACAGAGACTGTCCACCTCGAGCAGTGCTGGTTCGCTACGCCGCCGACCTTCGAGCGTCGCAACTGGAGCCGGCCGCGCATCGACCTTCGCCGCATCGGCGCGTGGACGCCTAGCTGGTTTGCGCGTCGCGGTCCAACGACGCGGGTCCATCGCCAGTGCTCCTGCTTCACCGATGAAGGCGAACATCACGCCGACGATCGTGATAGCGGCGGCCGGCGCCAGCGTCACAACCGGAGAGGTGAACATTCGCTCGAGATATTCAGCTAGGAGGCTGCCCCAGTCGTATCCCGGCGGCTGGACGCCGAGGCCGAGAAAGCTCAGAGCTGACAATCCAACCATCGCTTCGCCGATTCCGACCGTCGCCTGGATCCAGAGCGGGGCCGCGACGTTCGGGGCGATGTGTCGAGTGAGCCTGCGAACTCGGCCAACCCCGAGCATTCGTGCTGCGTGAACGTAGTCGCGCTCGGCTACGCCGCCTGCCAAGTTGAACATCGTTCGAGCGAACAGCGGAGCGTAGGCGAGCCCGAGCGCGATGACCGCACTCAGCGTCGACGCATTCAGAACTGCGGTCATAAACAGCGCAACGATGATCGGGGGAAACGCGAGCCACAGGCTGAGACCCGCGGCAATCACCCGGCGGACACGGGCACTGCCGGCGGACCCAACGAGTCCAATTGTGTAGCCCAGCGCGACTGCGATAGCTACCGCGCTGAGGGCCAGGGCGAGCGTCGTCCCGGTGGCGTAGAGGATGCGCGAGAGCACATCGCGACCGAGGTCGTCCGTGCCGACCCAATGTTGGGCCGACGGTCCCAATCGCGCCGACATCGGGTCTGTCCGTGACGCGCGGTTTGTAGCGAACATGTGCCCGAAGACTGATACACCGACGATCAGCACCAAAAAGGTCGCAGACAATCGTCCTGGGCCGGTTCGGAGTACTGCCCGCAGCACTCCGAACCGGCGCTCTCTTCGAACCGCCATCAGGTGGACCTCAGTCGTGGGTCGAGGGTGAACAGTGCGACGTCAACCAGCGCGTTGATGAGCAGTACTCCGGCACCGATGAATACGATCGAGTACTGCAGTACCGGGTAGTCACGCTTGTTCACGGCGTCGACCAGGGCAGTACCGAGTCCCGGCCACTGGAAGACGTTCTCGACGATGACGCTGCCACCCAGCAGGTAGCCGAACATGACGCCCCCGATGGTCAGCGCCCCCGTCAGCACGTTGGGAAGTATGTGATGCACGTAGAGCCGCCAGGATGAGATCCGCTTGCTTCTCGCGGTCCGGGCGTAGTCGCTCTGCAAAGCGTTGAGCGCTTCCACACGTACGATCCGTGCGAGGACGGCCGCTGCAGGTATAGCAAGCGCGAGCACCGGCAGCACGAACGAACTCAGTTGATCAGCGCCTGCGACTGGGAACCAACCCAACTGCACCGAGAACAGTGCCACCAGCCCCATAGCGAGCACATATCCAGGGATCGCCGCAATCAACCCGCCCGACGTTGTGAAGGCGAACGCCGCCTTCGCCCGCCGCTCGTTCTGGGTAGCGGCAGCCATCAGCAGTCCCACCGTCACGGCGAGGATCGCCGTGACGATGACACTGCAACTGGCCAACTCCGCTGTGTTAGCTGCCCTCGCGCCCAGGATGGAGAGGATCGAGTCCCCGGTGAAGGAATCTCCCAGGTTGAGCGTGAACAGGTTCTTAAGGAAGTGGAGATATCGGACCGCGAGCGGGTCGTTGAGACCCAACGCCTGTCGGGTCCTGGCGATGTCCGCGTTGGTCGCGATCCCGCCCAGCACCCGCAACGCCGGATCGCCCGGCATCAGCTGAATCAGGAAGAAGGCCGCGGTTGAGAGCACGTAGAGCCCCGCTACCAGCCTGAATACCAGACGGCCGACAAGTCGGGCCGCCGATCTCCACGAGTGTGCCACTGTGAACTCCGTGTTCCCTAGCCGACCCGCATGCTGGTCGGTGCGATCCACGTCCGATACGGCTTGAGCGAAAGGCCCTTGGAGGTGACGTAAGTCGTCGCGTCGTAGTACAGCGGCACCATGGACACCTGCTCGTTGATCGCATTCTGCGCTTGCGCCCAGACCTCGCAGGTCTTGGATGGATCCATGGCGAAGGCCTGCTGAGCCAGCGCGGCGTAGGCCTTGTTTGCAATGTAGCCGTAGTTCGCGGAGTTTTGCGGAGTGAGGAACGGCGCGATGATGGCGGGATTGAAGACACTGGTCCAGGCTCCTACCCATACGTCGTACTTGTTCTCCGCCCGGCGCTCGACTCCGGTGGCCTGGTCGACGTCCTCGATGGAGACCGGAACGCCGAGTTGCTTCCACGCATTAACGACGTAGTCGGCGATGGGTTTGCTGCCCACGCTGGCTGACCCCGTCACGAGGACGTTCAACCGCAACTCGCGGCCGCTCTTCATCCAGCCAGAGCCATGCTTGACCCAGCCGGCCGACGCTAGATCCTGAGCAGCCTTTTGCGGGTCAAACTGGATTAGGTTCTGGTCGCTGATGTCCTTCGCACAAGGGGCCTGCGGAAGCGCGACGCTGTTGTGCGTCTGCTTCTCTGAGCCGGTCGCGATCTTGCTCATAGCGGCGCGATCAACGGTTTCGCTGAGCGCACGCCGCACGCCGATGTCTTGTGCCGGATTCTCTGGCTTGAGAAAGTTGAAATGCAGATACGTCGCCGAGGCGGGTACCGTCTGCTGGGAGAACTTGCTTCCGGTAAGACGCTGGTAGGCGCCGCGGGTCGTGAATACACCTAGGTCTAGTGCCCCGCTCAGCATCAGGTTGGCAGCGGTCGTCTCATTGTCGACGACCTTGACCGTGACGCCCTTGGGGAAGCCGGACACTGAGGTGTTGGCCCCATCTGGTCCCCAGGAGTAGCCCTTGCGCGTGGTGAATTGGTACTCGGTCCCGGCGGTGGACTTCGTCAGGACGAACGGGCCGGTGCCGAAGGTCTTGCTTCGCAGTTCACCGGGATTGTCCAGCCCTTTCTGGCAGATCATCCCAGGGTAGTTTGCCAGGCCGCTCAAGAGTGGACTGAACGGCTTCGGCAGCTTGAGCGTGACCGTGTTGGCTGTCGGGTCACTCGAGACCTGATAGGTGTCTGACCCGAGGAACGAGACTGTAAAGGGAATCTTCGCGGCAGGGTCCTTCATCCGCTCGAAGTTGGCGGCGGCGGTCTTCGCGGTGAACGGCTCACCATCTGCGCACGTGATGCCGCTCTTGAGCTTGAATGTCACCTGAGTCGCGTTCGCGGTCCAGCTCTGCGCGAGCTGAGGCACGACCGTCCCGTTGGGGCCGTCGGCGACGAGCGTGTCATAGGCCAAGCGCAACATGGGACGCCCCCAGGCACCGACGCTTGCCTGCGGATCCAAACTGCCGGGGTCGGTCGGGATCTGCAGTACGGGCACGTCCGAGGCTGCAGGACTTGACGAGCCGGTGCCAGACACACAGCCGGCGGCTGCCACCGCCACCACTGCGAGCAACCCAAGGGTGCAACGAATTCGCATCTCTGTCTCCCTTCACCCGTCGCGCGGAGGCAACGTGTCATGTCGGCCAGGCGCCAACTTGGGGATATACTAGAGCCATAGATTGAGATGTGTATAGCCTCTACTGATATCTTTCTACTCGGCAAGACCAGCTGACGCCTATCCGAGATCGAACTGGTGGCGCGCCCGAGCAGCGGCCGCCAGGGCCGCCGCCATGACGGCTGCGGTGTCCAAGCCGAGTTGCCAGTAGGACGACGTCGGACAGGCGGCCTTTCAAGCAGTGCAGGGGTTTTGTGGCTGTTGTCGGGGTGAAGCGGGCGGCCGGCTCAGGCGTTGGGACCGATATCGAGCAGTTGCTCGTGGAACCCGCCGATGCGCGCGGCGCGGTCGACGAGGTGTACCTCGAGGATCCAGTGGCAGACGAGGCCGGCGTCGTCCTTGCGGCGCATTGGGCGTTCGGAACCAGGCCAGATGTAGGAGTGGACGTCGCTGCCCGAGATCTTCTCGTGCGGGAACTGCCCGACCTGGTGCCCTGCGATCCCCCCTCCGAACTCCCACCCGGAGTCGGCGGCCAGCTCGCACATGCGTGCGTACAGCTGCTCGCCGGTGATGTCGGGATCGGCGGCGAAGGCGTCGCGACCGGCTCGCCAGATGTCCTCGGTCGCAGTGGCGAGGGCGTGCTTGCGTGGGTCATCGCCTAGCACGTAGGTGCGGCCGAAATCGGCCTCCCACTCCTCCAGGAGAGGCCCGAAGTCGAGGAAGGCGATGTCGTCGTCGGCGAGCACCCGCTCAGGCGGGTTCTCCCGGTACGGCTTCAAGGTGTTCTCACCGGCCCGCACAATGCGCTTGTGCCAGTACCGGTTGACCCCGAACATGTCCGCGGCGAGATCACGCACCGCGTCGCTGACCGCCCGTTCGGTCTCGCCCGGCCTGATCAGGCCACGGTCGACGATGACTTCGAACAGCTGCACTGCTCGCGCCTCGGCGTCCACCAGCCGCGCCACGCGAGTTGCCTCGTCCTTTTCGACGCTGAACTCATCGAGCGACGTCACGTTGTGACTCCAGCCGGCAGGTGATCGCGATAGACCGGTGCTCGGCGTTCTCGTACCGCGGCAATCGCCTCCTTGGCGTCGTACTCGGCGGCCAGCCGCCCGGTCATTCGTTGCTCGAACTCATAGCCGGACTTCAAGTCCATGAACTCGACGGTGTTCATACTCTCCTTGGCATGGCGAAGTGCCGCGAGGCTGTGTCGCGTCATCCTGTCCGCCAGCTCGAGGGCGGCGTCAAGCAGCTCGTCGTCCGGCACGACACGCAACACCGAGCCGTACTGAACCAGCTCCGACGCCGGCCACGGGTCGGCGGTGAAGTACATGGCCCGCACGATCGGCTGAGGGATCAGGCGGCCGAGGTGGCGGGCTCCGCCCATGACGCCGACGCTCACTTCCGGCGTCCCGAACCGAGCGCTCTCACCGGCCAGGACCACATCGCAACTCGCGGCGATCGCCAGGCCGGTACCGACCGCCGCCCCACAGACCGCGCCGATCACCGGCACCGGGCAGTCGTAGATCGAGGCGAAGGCGTCTCGGACCAGCCGCATGCGTCCCGCGGAGTTGACCTCGGTCAGCGTCAGGAACTCCTCGAGATCGTTCCCCCCGCAGAAGTGCTTGCCGGCGCCGGTGAGCACGACTGCCTTCACGCCCGGCAGTACTTCGTCGAACCGGCCGAACAGATCGCGGATCTCCTCGTACATGCTCAGGTTCACCGCGTTGACCGGTGGCCGATCCAGCGTTACGACGGTGCTCGCGCCATGTTCTTGAATGGACAGATACTGATAGGACATTCGATCCTCTGCGCTCTTGATCAGGTAGCCGGGCAGATGGGCAGGACTACGTGGGAGGGGTGCGAGGCATCCCGGTAGATGGTTTGTGTCGCCGGCACCGGATCTCCTGGCTCGCCACCGAGGTTGGTGTTGCGGTCGAACCGCGGGAAGTCCGCCGAGCTGATGTCGAGACGGATCCGGTGTCCCGCCTTGAACCTGTTTGCGGTGACCCACATATCGATGTCGAGCTCGTAGATCTCACCGGGCACGAGCAGTTCGGCGCCTCGATCGAGGTTGCGGTGTCGCGCGCGCAGCATGCCATTCTGCAGCTGGATGGCTCGCCCGTCCGGGTAGACGTCGCTGAGCCGCGCCGCAAAGTCGGTATCCACCGCGGACGAACTCGCGTAGAGCAGCATGCGCAGCGAGCCGATGACGTCGATGTCCTGCGCCAGCGGCTCTGTCGTATAGGTGAGCACGTCGCTGCGTTCCTGCACCGCGCTGACGTCAACACTGCCAGGCGAGTACACCCACGAGACGAGGCTGCCGCCGACCGTCGGCGTCGGGTCGAGCGGGTGGTAGACGTACTGATCCGCACCATGCTGCAGCTCGGGTGCCTCGATGCTGAGCGTTGCGTCATCGCCCAGAAAGAACGAGGTTTCTTTCGCTTCGGGCAACGGCCAGTCCTCCGCGCTGCGCCACTCGTTGGCACCCATCAGGTAGTAGGTCACTCGCGGCCAGTCGTCGATCGCGCCGTCCCGGACCGCCTGGTACCAGAGCATCGCGAAGTCGGGGTTGTTCACGTGATTGTGCTGCAGCTCCGGATGCTCGCCCATGCCCTCCTTGTAGCCGGGCAGGTTGTGCGCGGACGGGGTCACGACGAGCCGGGCTTTCGAGCGCAGCGGTTCGGGGGCGTGCCGACGCAGGAGCTCCCAGGTGGCCAGCGCATCGTTGACGAACCAGTCATACCAACCGGTGCGCAGCAGCGGGACAGCATGCAGCTCGGCGCACAGTCGTGCGGGATCAGCCGTGGGCAGCGTGTGCCGGTCGAGTGAGATGGCTTGGCCGAAGATGGCCCCGAGGTTCTCGGTCTCGAGCATGGTGACATGAGGTGAGCCCGTGACCCTCCGGACGAACTCGGCCCGTTCCGCGCAGGTCAACGAGCAGTAATGTGCCCACAACCAGGCCTGTGCCTCGACCGTAGACAGTGCCTTGATCTCGGGAAACGACTCTGTTAGCTGCGCCAGCATCGGGCTGACGACAGGCTCATTGAACAAGCCCGTCGATAAGGTCTCATCCAGGATCATCGATTCGAGCCGCCAGAACGGCAGGTCCACCTTGTCCTCGCCGTGGCCGATCGCGCGCGCGAGGGCATTGATCACCATATGCAGGTTCGCCGTCTTGACGCCGACACCCAGGCCGCTGACGCCCGGAACGATCGTGGTCATCTTCGGATGCGTCGCCATCGGCCATTGCACCTGACCGACGTAGGAGATTCCGTCGGAACCGATGAAGCCGTCACACCACGACTGGGTGCTGACCCACTCGACGAAGTCGTAACCGTCCTCGGGCTCGAAGATGTAGAACTCGTGGTCCTGGGATTCGTTCAGCCCGGTGCCGCGAAGGTCCTGCGCGGCGACCGCATAGCCACGGCGCGCGTACGCCATCGCGGACGAAACCAGGTTCTCGCCGTCGCGGCCGTAAGGAGTGCGGACCGCGACCACCGGCGCCGGCAGTTGCGGCGGCAGGTACAGGTCGGTGGCGAGTTGTACGCCGTCCCGCATCGCCACGTATACCGTCTCGAGCTTGATGTCCACGGCGGCGAACTTCGCTGGGCTACGAACTTCCTTGCTCTTGAGCGCGAACTGGATCGCTGCTGGCACGCTCATCTGGTCGGGCGTCCCATCACGTCACGGAGAACTCGCATCACGTTCTCGCCGAGCACCTTTCGGATGTCGGCTTCGGGGTGGCCGCGGCGCACCATGACCTCGGTGATCTTCGGCAGGTCGGAGGGCCGTGCGATCTCGGCGGGCTCATACGCCGCGCTGTCGGTCGGAGTCCGGACCCACCCGCCGAACAGGTGTTGGTAGTAGTCGTCGATGATGTCCGGTCCCAGACCGACGTGATCGATGCCGGCCACCTCGATGATGTGCTCGATGTGGTCGACGACGCGATCAGCTGTCGGATTGGCTCCGTCGATGAAGAACGGAATCGCGGCCGCGACTCCGATGACCCCGCCGAGTTCGGCGATGCCCTTGATCTGCTCGTCGCCAAGGTTGCGGTGGCTGTCGGTGATGCCGAGGCAGGCCGAGTGAGTGGCCAGGAACGGCCGGGTTGCCAGCGAAAGCACGTCCTCGACACCGGCAATACCCAGGTGGCTGATGTCGAAGACGATGCCCAGTTCCTCCATCTCGCGAAGCGCCGTTATGCCTTCCGGAGTCAGCCGGCTACGTGAGGTCGCGTCCAGGCCGCTCCCGTCGGCGAGGAAGGTGCGCCCGAAGTGGGCCATGGAGATTACCCGCACTCCGATCCGCGCCATGGTGCGTACGAGCTGAGGTTCCTGTCCGATGGCGTGTGCGCCCTCGAGGGCGATCACCAGAGCGATTTTGCCTGATGAGGTGGCTGCATCGATATCCGCGCCCGTCAGGCACACTGCCACGTCGGCGCTGTATTCCGACGCGAGTTCGTGGATCCGTTCGATGAGCAGGAGCGTCCGACGCAGCGCCCCTTCGGATTGGAACTGCTCGTCGATCCATACCGGCAAGACCTGGACGTCGACGCCTCCCGCGCGCAGTTCAGGCAGCCAGAACTGGCCGAAATGGTCGCGTTGCTCCCGACGGTCGAAATGGTCAACCAACAGGATGAGGTCGTTGTGGGTATCCACGACGATGGCGTCATGGTGCAGCCGGTGCTGATCTGTCATGCGTGATATAGTACATGGCACCACACTGTGGTACAACCTGAGCCGACCGCCTTCCAGTACCATGGCATACATGACACGCGCAACAGAACCGGTCGGGACCCTCGGCCAGCTACGGACGTCGAGCCTGCGCGAGCAGGCCGCCGAATCCATCCGCGCCGGAATCATCAGCGGCAAAATCGCCGCCGACGTTCTCTACAGCGTCCCGACACTGGCCTCGGAGTTGGGGGTGTCCCCCACGCCGGTAAGAGAAGCGATGCTCGACCTTGTCGGCGAAGGGCTCGTCCTCACCGTCCGCAACCGGGGCTATCGCGTCATCAAACCCACTGCCAAGGACCTGGAGGATATCCTCAGCATCCGCCTGCTGCTCGAGGTGCCTGCCATGGGAGAGGTGGCGGTGTCGCACCAGGACGGCGACCTGGACAGGTACTACACACTGGCCGACCGGCTGCCCGCCCTGGCCCGCAAAGGGCAGGTTCAGGCCTACCTCAATGCCGACGCCGAGCTTCATCTAGGCCTGGTGGCGCTGCTGGACAACCCGCGGCTGGTGGACATGGTGCGGCTGCTACGTAACCAGAGCCGGCTGTTCGATCTGGGTCCCCTCCTCGCGGCTCGCGAACTGTCCCAAGCGGGAGCCGAACACCGAGATCTGCTGGACACGATCGCGTCGCGGGACCGCAAGCGCACCGAAGCCGTCACCCGCGCGCACCTCAGCGAGGTGCGCAAGGCGTGGACCCGTAACGCCGAGCACCTGGCGTAGCTGCACAGCGAAGGCGCGCTCGACGGACTGTCGGATACCTAGTAATGTATTACGCATTACACGACACCTAAACGGATGGGAAACCATGGCCACCGAGCACGACGCCTACAACGACGCGATCGACAAGGTCGAACCGGAAACCGAATCGGTACGCGGGCGGCCGGCCAGTGATCGGGTCAAGGTGAAGCGACGACCCGCTCGGGCCAACTATCAGAAGGACGTCATCTACAAGATCTTCGACGACGCCCTGGTCTGCCACGTGGCGATCGTCGTTGACGATCAGCCCTACATCCTGCCGAACCTGCACGTACGCATCGGTGATCAGATCTACCTGCACGGCGACAAGCGCAACGCCATGCTCGGCCATATCGCATCGGGCAAGCCGTTGTGCGTCGAGGTGACCACGATCGACCGGATCATGTGGGGCAGGTCGGCGTTCCAGAACTCGCTGAACTACCGCTCCGCGGTTGCGCTGGGCGTCGGTCGGGTCGTCGAGGACGAGGAGGAGAAGGCACGTGCGATGTGGGCCCTGGTCCGCAGGATCCTTCCGCCCGAGCGTGTTCCAACGGTGCGGCCACTAGCTGACCACGAGCTCAATCACACCGTCGTTATGGCAATCCCGTTGGATGAAGCCTCGGCAAAAATCCGCACCGGCCCAGCCGTGGATGATGCGGGAGATCTGAACGCTCCAGTCTGGGCCGGCGAGATCCCGATCACGACCTCGTTGGGCACGCCGATCGGCGACGACAAGCTACTGGACGGAATCGAGCCGCCGGCCTACCTGGCCGGCTGGTCAGGTCCTCCGGTGACCGGTCCATCCGCGTCCGGCTGAACCGAGACCACCGTTCGTCTCGGTCGTTCGTCGACGTGCAGGGTGAAGATGTCAGGTCTGGCGTAGTGACCGACCACATCAAGGTCGTACTTGCCGCGCACCACCTCATCGAGGTCCAGGTCGGCATAGAGGATGGTTCTCGCGTCGTAGACCGGACCAGCAATGATGTCGCCCGTCGGAGCAATGATGCAGCTGCCGCCCCGCATGAGCGGATCGCCGGCCCGATCCGCGATCGCCTGGTAGTCGGTTGGGCAGTCACTGAGTTCGAGGAACTGGCAGGACGACAGCACGAAACAACGACCTTCCTTCGCGATGTGCCGCATCGTGGCAAGCCACGAGTCCAGGTCGTCGGCGGTGGGCGCTAGGTAGATCTGGACGCCCTTGGAGTACATGGTGGTGCGCAAGAGCGGGAGGTAGTTTTCCCAGCAAATCACCGCACCGATGCGGCCGATCTCGGTGTCGAGGACGGTGATGGTCGAGCCATCCCCTTGTCCCCAAATGAGGCGTTCCGCGGCGGTCGGGACGAGCTTTCGGTGCTTGCCTAGGAAGGCTCCGTCAGGACCGAAGAACAGGACGCTGCAATACAGTGTGCCGCTGTCTCGCTCGATCGCTCCGAGGGCCAGGAAGACGCCGGCAGCTGCCGCTATCGCGCGGATTCGTTCGAACGCTGGGCTACTCAGTTCGAGTGAGCTGGCCCAGTACCGACGGTAGAGCTCATGACCTTCGGGAGTGCGCGAACCCACCACCGCGCCGAACGTGAGGCCTTGCGGATAGCCGCCCACGAAGGCTTCGGGGAAGAGCACCAGTCGGGCACCGGCGGAGCCGGCTTCCTCGGCCAGCCGCTCGACC
>FTJM01376220.1_pt1 | contig 11432 bp, 9 predicted proteins | sample 1658941 | NCBI WGS metagenome assembly FTJM01 (sample SAMEA3914876, study PRJEB12502) | metagenome | biome: forest; material: soil | place: USA | collected 2011-06-22 | depth 0.3 m
GGCCGGCCGGCCCGGGAAGGTGCTGGCGAAGGCCGCCCTCCGGCTCGCGGTGGAATTCCGCCACGAGGGCCTGGCCACCCGGGCTCGCACCGCGCAACTGGTGGCAGCCGAGGCCTATCTGCGGGCCGGTCGGGTCAGCCAGGCCCGCGAGGTCGCGGCGCTCGCCGGACCAGTCCGGCCGGCCGATCCGATCTCGGCGCGGCTGCACACCCGGCTGGTGCGGGCCAAACTCGCGAGGTCGACCGGCTCGAGCGCCGAGCTGCGCCGGGAGATCCGGACCGGCTTGGCCGAACTCGCCCGGCATCGATCGAGATTCGGCAGCCTGGATCTGCAAACCGCTGGTGCGGTGCACGGCTTGCAACTGGCCGAGCTGGACCTGGCGCTGGCGCTGGAGCGGGGAGCCGCCGCCGGGGTGCTTGCCGCGGTGGAGCAGGGCAGGGCGATCTCGAGCCGGTTACAGGCCGTGGTGGCACCGGCCGATCCGGAGATCGCGGAACTGCTGTCCGACCTGCGCCGGACAGCCGAGGAGCTCCGGGTCATCGAGTCGGACGCCGGCTCGGCCAAGCTCGCCGCGGCACATCGCAAACACACCGCCGAGATCCAGCGAACGCTGCGTGCGCGGGCCTGGCAGTCGGAGGGTTCCGGCTTGACCCGCAACCCCACGACGCTGGCGTCCATGCTCGCCGCGCTGTCCGAGTCCGACACCGCCTTCCTGAGCCTGGTCGAGTCCGGCGGGCAGCTTCATGCGCTGTTACTGGGATCCGGGCGGCCGAGGGTGATCGCGCTGGGGGCGGCAGCCACCGTCAACGAACTCGGCCGCCGGGTTCAGGCTGATCTGGATGTGCTCGCCAACGCGCACCTGCCAGCTCCGCTGCGCACCGCCGTCGCCGGCGCGCTGCGCCGGAGTTTGAACACCCTCGACGAGGTCTTGCTCAAGCCGCTCGGTGTAGCCAATCCCCGGCTGGTGATCTCACCGACCGGCACCCTGTCCAGGTTGCCGTGGGGTTTGCTGCCGTCGCTGCGCGGTCAGCCGATCGTGGTCGCGCCGTCGGCGACCGCCTGGTTGGGCGCCTCGTCCAAACCGAGTGCCGACCGCAACCGGACAGTGGCGATCTTTGCCGGACCGGACCTGGACTTCGCGGCCGGCGAGGCGCGGGCGATCCAGGCGGTGTGGTCAGCGGGCCGGGCCTTTACCGGTATGGCCGCCCAGTGCGATGTGTTGCGCGCGCAGATCCGGGACGCCACCCTGGTGCACGTCGCCGCGCATGGCCGCCACCAGCCGGAGAACCCGCTGTTCTCTTCGCTGCGCCTTGCCGACGGACCGGTGTTCGCCTACGAGTTCGACCAGACAATGCTGGCCGCCGAGCACGTGGTGCTGTCGGCCTGCGAACTCGGTCAGGCCACGATCCGACCGGGCGACGAGGCATTGGGCTGGACCAGTGTCCTGCTGCACCTCGGAACCCGGAGCGTGCTGGCCGGGGTGGCTCGGGTGAACGACGAGGTCGCCGCCGACATCATGGTGCGCTATCACCGGCTGCTGGCGACCGGCAGCGATTCAGCGAGCGCGCTGGCCGAGGCGAGCCTGCACTCGCAGGAGTTGCCGGCGCCGTTCGTCTGCTTCGGCGCGAGCTGGACCGCACCGGCGCAGGTAGCTCCGGCCTCAGCCGCAGCGGCGACGGCTGTCCCAGCAACCAGCGCCAGCTGACTTCTCGCATCGGCTGACTTCGAGCACTCGCCCGCGTCGACGGATTTGGTTGATCGACCGGGCCCCCGTAACATCGGAGCCTGATCCACCCGAAGACCGCTGGTCGTCGCATCCGCATATGTGACCGAACAGCTCCGCAAGCGGCGGAGCGACCCGCGCAGGATGGCCGGCTAGCGTTTGTTCCTCACGCCCCGTGCGCCCTGCGCCGGGGCGTTTCCGCGTTCGTGGAGCCGCCGGGCTCAGCTGTGCGGCTCGACACCGGCACGAGCTGTAGGAGAGGAGGAACATGCCGAACAAAGAGAAGGTTTCCGCGGTCGCCGAGATCGTCGAGCACTTCAACTCGTCTGCGGCCACGGTGATCACCGAGTATCGCGGGTTGACCGTCAAGCAGGTCAGCCAGCTTCGCCGGGCACTCGGTGGCCAGACCACGTACGCGGTCGTCAAGAACACCCTCACGAAGCGGGCGGCCGCCGAGGCCGGCGTCGCGATCGATGACAGCCTGCTGGTCGGCCCCACCGCGATCGCCTTCGTCAAGGGCGATCCGGTCGAGGCAGCCAAGGGATTGCGCGATTTCGCCAAGACCAACCCGCTGCTGGTGATCAAGGGCGGCGTTCTGGACGGAAAGGCGCTCAGCGCGGCCGAGGTGGCCAAGATCGCCGATCTGGAGTCCCGCGAGGTACTGCTGGCCAAGGTTGCCGGCGTGCTCAAGGCCCTGCCAACCCGCGCCGCCGGGCTGTTCCAGGCCCCGTTGTCGCAGGTCGCCCGGCTTGCCCAGGCGCTGGCCGACAAGACCCCGGGCGAGCCCGCCCCGGCGAGTTCAGCTGCGGTTGCTTCGGAAGAGGTAGCCCCCGCAGCGACCGAGGACGCCGCCGACAGCCCAGCTGCCGACGCGCCCGCGGAAGCAGTTTCCGAAAGCCCCGCCGAGCCGGCGGAGTAGTACCACCCAATCCCCGCCGGCTATCCCGGCAATACAGAAAGGACGCCATCCCATGGCGAAGCTCAGCACTGACGAGCTCATCGACGCGTTCAAGGAGCTCACCCTTCTCGAGCTGTCGGACTTCGTGAAGCAGTTCGAAGACACCTTCGACGTCACCGCCGCCGCGCCGGTTGCGGTGGCCGCCGCTGGCCCGGTCGGCGGAGCCCCGGCCGAGGCCGAGGCCGAGCAGGATGAGTTCGACGTCATCCTGGAGGCCGCTGGCGACAAGAAGATCCAGGTCATCAAGGAGGTGCGCACCCTCACCAGCCTCGGTCTCAAGGAGGCCAAGGACCTGGTGGACGGTGCTCCCAAGCCGGTCCTGGAGAAGGTCAACAAGGACGCCGCCGAGAAGGCGAAGGCTGCCCTGGAGGCCGCCGGCGCTTCGGTGACCGTCAAGTAGTTCACGTACTACCCCAATCGGGGGCGACTCGCTCAGGCGGGCCGCCCCCGATTGCTGTCCTGGTTGCGAGTTCTGGTATAGCTGTGCGACATCTCAGACCTTCGGGGGAGGCCGCAAACAGACCAAAAGGCTACAAATCACCGCTAAGGTCGTGTTCGGACCTGATCGCCATTGGCTACCGGCCGGTAACCAATAGGTAATCGTCTCGTTGAACCCGACGTGCTGGTTCGTCCGCAGAATCGGCTGAGCTCTTGGCTGCGCCGGACGGGCCGAGGGGAGGAGCGAGATGGGCATCGAGGTGGCAGTCCAGGACCTGACCAAATCGTTCGGCAAGCAGGTCATCTGGGGCGATGTGACGCTCAGCCTGCCGCCCGGCGAGATCAGCGTGATGCTCGGCCCGTCCGGCACCGGCAAGTCGGTGTTCCTCAAGACGCTGGTAGGACTGCTCAAACCCGATCGTGGTTCGATCTTCATCAAAGACGTCAACCTGGCTCGCTGCAGCGAGCATCAGCTGTATGAGACCCGCAAGCTGTTCGGGGTGCTCTTTCAGGACGGCGCCCTGTTCGGCTCGATGAATCTCTACGACAACATCGCGTTCCCGCTGCGCGAGCACACCCGCAAGAGCGAAGCCGAGATCAGGCAGATAGTGTCGGAGAAACTCGATATGGTCGGCCTGGCCGGCACCGAGAAGAAGCTGCCCGGCGAGATCTCCGGCGGCATGCGCAAGCGGGCCGGGCTCGCTCGGGCGCTGGTGCTCAACCCCGAGATTATCCTTTTCGATGAACCAGATTCGGGCCTGGATCCGGTCCGGGTCGCCTACCTCAACCAGCTCATCGTCGACCTCAACGCGCAGACTGACTCGACCTTCCTGATCGTCACCCACGATATCGGCACCGCCCGCACCGTGCCGGACAACCTCGGCTTGCTGTTTCGCCGCGAGCTGGTGATGTTCGGACCCCGCGAACTCCTGCTGACTTCCGAGGAACCGGTAGTCAAGCAGTTCCTCAACGGCCGGCGCGAGGGCCCGATCGGGATGTCCGAGGAGAAGGATGCCGGCCTGGTCGCCGCGGAACTGGCGGCGATGGTCGACGAGCCGCCAGCGCCTGGCACCGGGCCCAAGGGCGCGACCGGCGGCGGCGTGCCGCCCCAGCTGCAGCCGTCGCCCGGATTGCCGGAGCGCAAGGCGGTAGCTCGCCGGCAACAGCGGGTAATGGAAATGTTGCACACCCTGCCGGACAGTGCGCAGCAGGTCATCCGGCAGTCGCTGGCCGAGGACCAGGCCATCGCCGACCGCGCCGGAGCGAGCTGATGGCCTCGGTGTCTCTCACCGGGGGCATCAGCCAGACCGGTCGGCTGTTCGCGCTGTTCCTGGACGTGGTCCGGCTGGTGTTCAAGCGACCGTTCCAGGGTCGGGAGTTCATCCAGCAGGCCTGGTTCATCGCCAGCGTCACGATCCTGCCGACGGCGCTGGTCGCGATTCCGTTCGGCGCGGTGATCGCGCTGCAGCTGGGCACCCTGACCCGGCAGCTCGGCGCCCAGTCGTTCACCGGTGCCGCCTCGGTGCTGGCGGTGATCCGGGAGGCAAGCCCGATCGTGTGCGCCCTGTTGATCGCCGGTGCCGGCGGCTCGGCTATCTGCGCCGATCTCGGCTCGCGCAAGATCCGCGACGAGATCGATGCCATGGAGGTGCTCGGCATCTCGCCGGTGCAGCGCCTGGTGGTGCCCCGGGTGCTCGCTTGCATGCTGGTGTCCGCGGCGCTCAACGGTCTGGTCTCGGTGGTCGGGGTCGCCGGCGGCTACTTCTTCAACGTGATCCTGCAGGGCGGCACGCCCGGCGCCTACCTGGCGAGCTTCTCCGCCCTCGCGCAGCTGCCCGACCTGTACGCGGGCGAGCTCAAGGCGGTGATCTTCGGCCTGATCGCGGCGGTGGTTGCCTCGTACAAGGGACTCAACGCAGGCGGTGGCCCGAAGGGGGTCGGCGACGCGGTGAACCAGTCGGTGGTGATCACCTTCCTGCTGCTGTTCTTCGTCAACTTCGTGATGACGGCCGTGTACTTCCAGGTCGTCCCGCCGAAGGGGTCCTGATGGCATCGACCGGATGGCTGGCATGACTCTCCTCGGGTCGGCTCGCCGCGCCGCGGGACGCCCGGTCGGGATGCTGGACGACCTGGGCGGCCAGCTCGCGTTCTACCTCAAGGCGCTTGCCTGGACGCCACGCACGCTGCGCCGCTACAAGAAGGAGATCCTGCGGCTGCTGGCCGAGGTGACCTTCGGAAGCGGTGCGCTGGCGGTGATCGGCGGCACCGTCGGGGTGATCGCGTTCCTGTCGTTCTTCACCGGGACCGAGGTCGGCCTGCAGGGCTACGCCGCGCTCAACCAGCTCGGCACCGGCGCGTTCACCGGCTTCATCTCGGCGTACTTCAATACCCGCGAGATCGCGCCGCTGGTCGCCGGCCTGGCGCTGTCGGCCACCGTCGGCTGTGGCTTCACCGCCCAGCTCGGCGCGATGCGGATCTCGGAGGAGATCGATGCGCTCGAGGTGATGGCGGTGCCGTCGTTGCCGTTCCTGGTCACCACCCGGCTGATCGCCGGCTTCATCGCGGTGATCCCGCTGTACGTGATCGGGCTGCTCTGCTCCTACCTGTCTACCCGGACCATCGCCACCGCCTACTACGGCCAGTCCACCGGGACCTATGACCACTACTTCCGGCTGTTCCTGCCACCGACCGACGTGCTCTGGTCCTTCTTCAAGGTGCTGGTGTTCTCGATCGTGATCGTGATGGTGCACTGCTACTACGGCTACACGGCCAAGGGTGGTCCGGCCGGCGTCGGGGTGGCGGTCGGCCGGGCGGTGCGCACCGCGATCGTCGCGATCAACGTGATCGACTTCTTCCTGTCGCTGGCCATCTGGGGCGCGACCACCACCGTCCGGATCGCGGGCTGACATGGCAACCAGCGTGAAACTCGGCAAGCTGAGGATCCGGTTGTACGGCCTGGTCTTCATCGCGGTGCTGGCCAGCCTGGTCGGCCTGTCCATCGCGGCCTACCAGCAGGTGTTCACCAAGGTCACCATGGTCACCCTGGACACCGACCACACCGGCGCGCAACTGCTGCCGCAGTCGGACGTGAAGTTGCGCGGCATCGTGGTCGGCAGCGTCCGGTCCATCTCGACCTACAACGTGGCCGCGGCGAACGGTCAGCAACCGCAGACCCGCGCCAAGGTCCGGCTGGCGCTCAACCCGTCCCGGGCGAAGCTGATTCCGGCCGGGGTCACCGCGCTGCTGCTGCCCAAGACCCTGTTCGGCGAGCGGTATGTCGCGCTGTCGGTGCCGGCCGATCTCACCGGCGCGCAGGCGCGGCCGATCAAGGCCGGCGACACCATCAGCAGCGGCAAGGACTCGATCGAGATCGAGAAGGTGCTCGACGACCTCTACCCGGTGTTGTTGGCCCTGCATCCCGAAGACCTCAAGGTCACCCTGACCGCGCTGGCCGGCGCTTTGCAGGGACGCGGCAAGCAGCTTGGCGACAACCTGGCCACCCTGAACAGCTACCTGGCCAAGCTCAACCCGAAGGTGCCAGAGCTGGTCGACGACCTGGACAAGCTCGGCAAGGTTGCCCTGCTCTACAACGACGCGGCGCCGGATCTGCTGTCGTCGCTGGACAACCTGCAAACCACCAGCAGGACCATCAGCCAGCGCCCGCAGGCCCTGGACCAGCTGCTCAAGGCCGCGACCGGGACGTCCAACCAGCTGGACTCGTTCCTCAACGCCAACGGTGACTACCTGATCCAGGTCTCGTCCTCGTCGGCCAAGATCCTCGCGCTGCTGGCCCAGTACTCGCCGGAGTACCCATGCCTGGCGCAGGGCCTAGCCAACATCGAGCCAAGGCTGGAGCAGGCCTTCGGCGGTGGGCAGCCGGGTCTGCACATCACCCTGGAACTCATCAAGAGCCAGGGCAAGTACGTCCCGGGCAACGAGCCGAAAGCGGTCACCGACCCCAGCCTGCGAGGGCCACACTGCTTCGGGTTGCCGGCACCGGCCAACCCCTTCCCGGGTGCGGGTTTCCCGGTATCGGCCGACGGCGCCGCCTACAACCCGCCGCAGTCGCTGCCGGCTGCGGACCGGTCGGCCTATCACGCCAGCGGGGTGGGCACGCCGGCCGAGAGCAGGTTGATCGACGCGCTGATCTCGGGTCAGTACGGCAACGACCCGGCGAACGTGCCGTCGCTCGCGACGCTGCTGGCCGGCCCGCTGCTGCGCGGAAGCGCGGTGGCCCTCAAGTGAGCGAATTCGAAGGGACGACCGGATGAGGGGACTGCTCTCGCCGCTGATCAAGCTGATCAGCTTCCTGCTGGTGACCTCGATGGCAACCTACGTGCTGGCCGCCACCATCAGCAACGCCGGCTACGGCAAGGCGACCAGTTACTACGGCCTGTTCCACGACGCGACCGGCCTGTTGATCGGTGATGACGTCCGGGTGTCCGGCGTCCGGGTCGGCTCGATCGAGGGCATCAAACTGATCCGCGAGCCCGGCACCCCCGACGCGGCGACCGCACCGTTCGTCGCGCGGGTGAAGTTCAGCGTCTCCACGGACCGGACCCTGTCCAGCTGGTCACGCGCCAAGCTCCGGTTCCGCAACCTGGTCGGGCAGCGCTACCTGGCCATCGAGCAGGGTAGCGAGATCCCCGGCGTGGCCCAGTCGACGTTGAAAGCCAAGGACACCATCCCGCTCAGCCAGACCGAGGACGCGCTCGACCTGTCGACCCTGTTCGCCGGTTTCAAACCGCTGTTCAGTGGCCTGGACCCGTCCGAGATCAACGACCTTTCGATGGAGATCATCCAGACCCTGCAAGGCGAAGGTGGAACCATCGACAACCTGCTCAACCAGACCGCACAGCTGACATCGGCGATTGCGGACAAGGACAAGGTGATCGGGGACCTGATCGACAACCTGTCCTCGGTACTCGACACGCTCGGCCAGCGCGATGCCAAGCTGGCTAACCTGATCGACCAGTTGCAGCGGTTCGTCTCGGGCCTGGCCGGTGACCGCACGGTCATCGGCAACTCGATCACCGGCATCAACAACCTCACCTCGGCCACCGCCAGCCTGCTGGACAAGTCCCGCCCGCAGCTCAAGCAGGACGTCGAGGACCTGACCGGCCTGGCCAAGACCCTCAACGCCGGCGGTAGCACCATCGACGCGATCCTGCAGCGGTTCCCGACCAAGATCGCGACGCTGACCCGGACCGCCACCTACGGGTCCTGGTTCAACTTCTTCGTCTGCTCGCTCGGCGGCACCGTGACGCTGCCCGGCGGCATCCCGGTCAGCCCGAGCCTGGGCACCCTGCCGCCAGCGAGGTGCAACTGATGCGCAAGCTCGCAGACCGTCCCGAAAGAATGAAGCGGGCGCCGCGTGGCCGCTCGTTCGCATCCCGGAATCCAACCACTATCGGTGCCATCGGCCTGGTGGTCATCGCGGTCCTGCTGTGGGCCGCGTTCAACGCCGCGAAGCTGCCGATCATCGGTGGCGGTACCCAGTACGCGGCGATCTTCAGCGAGGCGTCCGGGTTGCTGCCCGACGACGAGGTGCGGATCGCCGGTGTCAAGGTCGGCACGGTGACCGACGTGAAGCTGGACGGCTCCGACGGCCGCAATGTGAAGGTCAGCTTCCGGGTCAAGAACGCCTTCATCGGTGACCAGACCCAGGCAATCATCAAGATCAAGACGGTGCTCGGCCGGAAGTACCTGGAGCTGGACTCGCAGGGCGCCGGCAAGCAGCGGCCCGGCTCGGTCATCCCGCTGAGCCGGACGCTGACCCCGTACGACGTCTATCCCGCGTTCTCGGACCTCACCAAGACCGTCGGCGCGATCGACACCAGCCAGCTCGGCAAGTCGCTGGAGACCCTTGCCCAGACGTTCAAGGACACTCCTGCCTCGGTGCGCAGCACCCTGACTGGGCTGTCCCGGCTGTCCAACACGATCTCATCCCGCGACCAGGCGTTGCGGACCCTGCTGGCCCGGGCGAACACGGTGACCGGGGTGCTAGCCGATCAGGATGCCCAGCTCAGCAAGCTGATCACCGACGGGAACCTGCTGCTGACCGAGCTCAACAACCGGCGCGACGCGATCCGGACGCTGTTCCTGAACACCTCGGCGCTGTCGTTGCAGATCTCGGGATTGGTGAGCGACAACCAGAAGGCGTTGCAGCCGGCCCTCGACGAGCTCAGGGGGGTGCTGGACATCTTGGAGAAGAACCTGGACAACATCAACCGCGGGCTGGCCTTGCTGGCCCCGTTCTACCGGGTGTTCGCGAACACCCTCGGCAACGGGCGCTGGTTTGACACCTACATCCAGAACCTGTCCGCCGGCGGCCTGCTGGGGACCCTGACCGGGGTGGGCAACTGATGGCGATTCGGGCGTTGAGTAAACGGGTTTCTCAGTTGACGGTGCTCGCCATCCTGGCTGCCGTGGTGATCGGCGCGGCAGTCTTCGTGCTGCTGCCCAAGCCGACCAACACCGTCACCGCACGCTTCGAGCGGGCCGTGGGCCTGTACGTGGGATCCTCGGTCCGGCTGCATGGGGTGATAATCGGCAGCATCAGCAAGGTGAAACCGGACGGCGACGGGGTGCTGGTCACGATGCGCTACGACCGGGCGATCAAGCTGCCGGCCTATCCCGCCGATGCCAAGGTGGTCCGGGCGGCGATCATCCCGCCGTCGTTGGTGTCCGATCGTTACGTCCAGTTGCTCGACTTCGCCTCCTGCGACGGCCGCTGCCCGGCGCTGGCCGATCGGGCCAGCATCGCAATGAACCAGACCGCTGCACCTGTCGAGCTCGACGACATCTATGCCGCGCTGGACAAGCTCAACGTGGCGCTCGGCCCGAAGGGTGCCAATTCGACGTCGCTGAGCTCGAACGGACCGCTGTCGGATCTGATCAAGGTCGGCGCCGCCAACCTCAAGGGCAACGGCAGCGCCCTCGGTGAGACCGTCGATAACCTGTCCAAGGCCGTCCAGACGCTGGCCAATGGCCGCGAGGACTTGTTCGGCACCGTCAAGAACCTGCAGGTGTTCACCGATGCCCTGGTCGCCAACGACGGCCAGGTCCGCAAGTTCAATGACCAGCTGGACCAGGTGAGCTCAGCACTGGCCGACGAGCGCGGCTCGCTTGCCGCCGCGCTGCAGAACCTGACCAAGGCGCTGCGCGACATCGCCGGGTTCATCAAGCAGAACGGCAACAGCATCCACACCGACGTGGTGGGTCTCAAGGATGTGACCGGGGTGCTGGACAAGCAGAAAGCCGCCCTGAACGAGATTCTCGCGGTGGCACCAGTCGCGATCTCGAACCTGAACCACACCTACAACCCGGTGTCCGGCACGCTCGACACCCGGGACAACCTCGGCGGCACCCAGAACCCGCTGGACCCCGCGGTGATCTGCTCGGCGCTGGCCACGCTCAAGACGCCGGTCACCGGCACCATCAAGCAGACCTGCGATGCGATCGCCAAGGTGCTGGGCGGCCTGCCGGTGCTGGGCGGTGGCATCACCAGTGGTGGTGGCCTGATCGGCCTGCCGCCGTTGGGGGGCAAGTGATGGCGAGCTGGCGCCGGCTGGTGGCCGGCTGTGCCGCGGTGGCGGTGACGGTGAGCCTGTCCGGCTGCGGTTTCCACGGCCTCTATTCGGCGCCGCTACCAGGCGGTGCCGATCTGGGCAGTCATCCCTACCACGTGCTGGTGGACTTCTCCGACGTGCTGGATCTGGTACCGCAGTCGTCGGTGAAGGTCAACGACGTCACCGTGGGCAAGGTGGAATCGGTGACGCTGGTCGGCTGGAACGCCGAGGTGCAGGTCGCGGTGAACGGCGAGGTTAGCTTGCCCGCCAACGCCTACGCTCAGATCCGGCAGACCTCGCTGCTTGGTGAGAAGTTCGTGTCGCTGTCCTACCCGCCGGGCGGTGAGGTGGCCGATCCGACCACGCTGGCCGACGCTGCCCATCCCGGCTACCGCTATCCGCATATCGGCCTCGGCCGGACCGGCGCGACGCCGGAGGTCGAGGAGGTCCTCGGCGCGCTGTCCTTGCTGCTCAACGGTGGTGGCCTGGAACAAGTCAAGACCATCACCCACGAGCTGGACCAGACCCTGTCTGGGCATGCCGGTGACATCCGTGGCTTGCTCGATCAGGCCACCACGCTGACCAGCACCCTCAATATCCAGAAGGCGCGGATCCTGACCGCCATCGACAACACCTGGGGCGCAGGCCTGCTGTACGCCGCCATCGGCCACGGGGTGGATGTCAGCATCCAGGCCCTGACCAAATACGTCGGCGGCCATTCGGACGTGTTCATGGGCTCGGC
>FTJM01000901.1_pt1 | contig 11389 bp, 14 predicted proteins | sample 1658941 | NCBI WGS metagenome assembly FTJM01 (sample SAMEA3914876, study PRJEB12502) | metagenome | biome: forest; material: soil | place: USA | collected 2011-06-22 | depth 0.3 m
GTGCCATAAACCGCCGGTGACCTGCGGTACCCGCCGGCCCGCCGCGTTTGGCAACCTTTCCGCTCGACCTGGTCCGCGATCCGCTTGAGCGCCCCGGCGGCGAACAGTTCAACCAGTGATGCGCGCTGCCACTGAACACCGCGATGTCACGCACCGCAGGCTCCCACCAGGTTGTCGAGCCGGTCGGTCAGCTCGATTCCACCGGCACCGCCGCGATCGCCTCGACCTCGATAAGCAGGTCCGGCCGGAACAAGCCAGCCACTTGGACCAGGGTGCTCGTCGGCGGGCGCCGCACATCGACGAACTCGTCACGGATGGCCCGGATGGCCAGCAGCTCCGAGGTGTCCACCACGTAGAAGGTGAGCTTGAAGACATCCCGCCAACCGGCGCCCGCCACCGCGAGCGCGTTGCCCAGATTCTGCATCACCAGGCGGGCCTGCGCTGGCCAGCCGGCGGGCACCTCGCCGTCTGCATCGATCGGAACCTGACCCGAGGTCCACACCAACCGGCTGCCAGGCGCGATGCTGGCCACCTGGCTGTAGCCGGCGGCGCTGGGGTTGCTCAATTCGACAGTTGCCATCAGGCTGGACCGCCTTCCGCTCGATACTGGCTAGCGGCTAAGGCTAGTCGGCAGCGGCTACTACGGCGGCCGGCGCCAGTGCCAGCGCCGCGTCCACCAGCGTGGTCGCGACGGCCTTCGCGGTCGTCGCCGCACCAGAATCGCGATCCAGCCAGGCAGGCGCAACGACACCTTGAATTAGTCCTTGCTTATATAAGTTGTGCTTGATACATTCACCAAGTGCACGCTCTCGACATCCTCGGTGACCCGGTCCGGCGCCGCATCCTGGAGCTGCTGTCCGGCGGCGAGCGCGCGGCCGGCGAGATCGGCTCGGTGGTGCAAGCCGAGTTCGGCATCTCCCAGCCCGCGGTGTCCCAGCACCTGCGGGTGTTGCGAGACAGTGGCTTCGCGACCGTGCGGGCCGAGGGCACCCGGCGGCTGTATGCCGTCGATGCTGAGCCGCTGCGCCAGGTCGATGAATGGCTCGATCCCTACCGCCGGTTCTGGACCCAGCGACTCGATGCGCTGGCAACCGAACTGGTTCGGGGCAGCCGCCAGCGCCACAGCAAGCCGACAGCTCACCCCATATCCGAAAGGACCCCATCATGACGGCGGATACCGAACAGACCCAGCACGAACTACGAACCCGGACGATCGCCGCCGGGGTGGCCCGCGCCGCGGTCTTTCGGCGCCGCTATAACGCGCCGATCGAGGATGTCTGGGACGCCTGCACCGATCCCGAACGGTTGCGCCGCTGGTACGCCCCGATCGAGGGTGAACTGCGACTCGGCGCCAGCTTTAGTCAGGGCGATTTCGGGACCGCAACGGTGCTGCGTTGCGAGCCGCCACGGCTACTGACGCTGGCGCTCGGTGGCGGTGATCCAGCGCCGGACGAGGTCGAGCTGCGGCTGCAGCCCGACCCGGATGGCGGCACGCTGCTCGAGTTCGAGCACGCGACGACCCTGGACAGCCACGAGATCGGTGGCCAGGTGTACGACGCGGTGTACTGCATGGGTGGCGGCTACGGACCAAGGCTGGTGACGCTCGGCTGGCACCTCGCCGGTCAGTTGCCGGCCGAGCTGGATCCGAGCCAGCTGCACCTGCGCGCAGACCTGCTGCCCTCGATCAACCAGAGCATGGCGGCGCTCGATGAGCTGCTCAAGGAGGCCGAATTGCTCAACGGCCAGACCGGCTCCCAGCTCAGCTGAGCCTGATCGCTCAGGCGATACTGACAGCCGTGACCGCAGAGCTACGTGCCGACTGCTCGCAGTGCTTCGGCCTGTGCTGCGTGGTCCCCAGCTTTTCCGCCTCGGCGGACTTCGCTATCGACAAGGCCGCCGGAACGCCCTGCCCGAACCTGCTGGCCGATTCCCGCTGCGGCATCCACGCCGAGTTAGCGCAGCGGGGATTTCGTGGCTGCACCGTCTATGACTGTTTCGGGGCAGGCCAGCAGGTTTCGCAGGTCACCTTCGGCGGCCAGGACTGGCGCCAGCACCCCGCGACGGCGCAGCAACTGTTCGAGACGTTTGGCATCGTCAGGCAGCTGCATGAGCTGCTCTGGTACCTCGCCGATGCACTGGCGCACAAGGCTGCACAACCGATCCACCACGAGCTGCGGCACGCCCAGGAGCAGACCGGCCGGCTCCGCGGGCTGGGCGCCGAGGCCTTGCAGGAACTGGACATCGCTGGACACTGGCAAGCGGTCGACGGCCTGCTGCTTCGCACCAGCGAGCTGGTCCGAGCCGACGCGCCGGGTCCCCGCCTGAATCGCCGAGGCGCGGACCTGATCGGCGCGGACCTGCGCGGTGCCGAGCTGGCCGGGACGCAGCTAGCTGGCAGCATTTTTCTCACCCAGTTCCAGGTGAACGCTGCCAACGGCGATCACGCCACCCGCCTGCCGGCGACGCTGGATCGGCCCGAGCACTGGCGCGTCGGCTAACGGTTCAGCCGCCGTCGCCGCCGGCTACCGGCGCCGGTAGCCGGGATGCACGCCGGGCGTGAGTGCCCTGGCCGCCGCGAGCTTGCGCAGCAGCCGGAGTAGCTCGGCTCGCTCGGTCTCGTCGAGGCCGGCGGTCATCCGCCGCTCGTGTGCCTTAGCGACCGTCGCGATCGCTTTGAAGGCCTCACCGCCGGCCTGAGTAACGCTCAGCAGGTTCACCCGGCGGTCGATCGGATCGCGGCTGCGGGTCACCCAGCCACGCGCTTCCAGCTCGTCAACCAGGCTCACCACCCGGCTGGGCACCGTAGCCAGCCGGTCCGCGAGCTGCTGCTGGCTGAGGCCGGGTTCGGTACGCAGGATCCGCAGGATTCCGGCCAACGCTGGGGTCAGCTCCTGCTCGGACAGCGCGGCGGCGAACTGCTCAGCGGCATCCGCGCCGAGCTGAGCAAGCAGGAACGCGATACCCACCGGCGGTCCCGGCGACGGAGTAGCTGACACCGCCATACCGTAGCGCATAAGAATCGTTCTATGGTAGAACGATTATATGACGCGCGCATACTCTTGGGTGCTGCCAGGCCACCTCAACCGCCGGCTGGCTGACCGGCGGCCGGTCGAGCGGGCCTGCTACCTCGTCGGCGGCGCGCTCGTGGTCGCCGGCCTGTTGCACCTGGGTGTAGCCGCGGTCGACCCGAGGCCGTGGCTAGGCCCGCTGTCCTGGCGCAAGCCGGTGACGTTCGGGTTGTCGTTCGGCAGCACCCTGATCGCGATCACCTGGGTCAGCAGCTACCTACGGCTCAGCGATCGCGCTCGCAACGTCCTGCTCGGGGTCTTCGCCGCCGACTGTGTCGTGGAGGTCACCGGTATCACGGTGCAGGCGTGGCGGCACGTACCGTCGCATTTCAATACCGAGTCGCCGTTCGACGCGCTGATCGCGTTCAGCCTGGCAGCCGGCGGCGCCGTGCTGCTGGCGGTGCTCGGCGCCCTGGCGTACACCGCATTTCGCGGGCGGATCGAGGCCGCACCCAGCATGCGATTGGCGATCCGGGCCGGCTTCGCGCTGCTGCTCGCCGGCCTGGCCGCGGGTGCGGCCATGATCGCGCGCGGCGAGGTCCTGATCCGAACCGGGCACCGGGCCGCGGCCTATGACTCGGCCGGCTTCTTGAAGTGGTTCCACGCGGTCACCCTGCATGCGGTGCTGGTGCTGCCGCTGCTGGCCTGGTGGCTGTCGACCACCCAGCAGAGTGAAGCCCGGCGGACCCGCACCGTTGCTCAGGCAGTGCTCGGCTACCTCGTGATATCCGGGCTCACCCTGATCGTTTCGATCCTGCTGGTGCTGCGGGGCTGACCTCGACCGCTGGTGGACCGTGTGCGGTCGCCCGGTGCCGGGAACATCCGGCCGAACTACCAGTCCTAATCTAGGACCATGTCGCATGCAGCCCGCACCATCAGCAGCACAGCGGCGACCGCATGACCACGTTCGCGCTGATCCCGGGCGCCGGTGGCGCAGGCTGGTACTGGCACCGGGTCGTCGCGCTGCTCCAGCAGGCTGGCCACGAGGCGCTCGCTATCGACCTGCCGGGCGACGACGAGACCGCCGGTTTGCCGGAGTACGCCGGCCGGGTGGTCGCTGCGGTCGGCGACCGCACCGACGTGGTGCTGGTCGCGCAGTCCCTTGGCGGCTTCACTGCAGCCATGGTCGCCCGGCAGTTACCGGTCCGGGCAGTGGTCCTGGTGAACGCGATGATCCCGCTGCCCGGCGAGACACCCGGTGACTGGTGGGGGAATACCGGTTCAGCGCAAGCACGAACCGACGCTGCCAACCGGGCCGGCTACTCCAGCGACTTCGACCTGGACGTCTACTTCCTGCATGACGTGCCGCCGGCGGTCGCGGCTGCCGGTGAGACCTACCAGCGGCCCGAGGCCGACGCCGTCTTCAGCTCGACCTGCGACTTCGCCAGCTGGCCGGACGTCGCGATCCGGGTGGTCGCCGGAGCCGATGACCGGTTCTTCCCGGCGGATTTCCAGCGCACCGTGGCCGCTGACCGGCTGCGCATCGCGGCCGACGTGCTGCCGGGTGGCCACCTGATCGCGCTGGCTAGGCCGGTCGAACTCGCCGACTACCTGATCGAGAGTGCCATCCAGTAAGCGGCTCAGCTGACCTGGATATTCATGTCCATGCCCTCGTCCTTGTGACCGTCCACCGAGCACCAGATCTCGTAGGAGCCTTTCTGCAACGTGACGGTCAGCGTGCCGGTGCCGCCACTGGGCATGGTCGGCGAGGCTTGCTTGTCGACGCCGGGGCCTTCGATCGTCAGGTTGTGCGAGAATTTGCCAGCGTTGTGAACGGTAAACGTGTACACCCCGGCGCTGAAGGTCTTGGCGGACAACGCAATCGAGAACTCCTTCTCGGTCGCGGTGACCGGGATGCCTGCCTTGGTGGCACCGGTCGGAGTGGCCGCTGAGCCCGTGGCACCAGCCGCCGTGGAAGTGGCGGTGCTGCCCGGCGCCGTCGGGGTGCTGCCAGCAGGGTTGCTGCCGGCACTCTTGCCGGAGGAACACCCAGCTGCTAACAAGGCGACCGGGATCAGCACCGCTGCCGCCGACCTTGCCTTGTAGTTGACTCTGGCCATGACCTGCTCCTCAGCTGAAGGTGCTGCCCAATCGGGTTGTCATTGAGCCATACGCAGCCCGGCGGCCAATCGTTCGACCCTTAGCATCACGTTTGAACGACCCGCCTGGCGCCGGACCATTGCCATCACGATGGTCGAGGGTCACACTGGCGGCGTCGACAGGGTGCCGGCGCCTAAAGGAGGTCCACCGTGACTGTGCTGCTGACCCAGGATCTGCCGGTACGCCGGGAAGATGTCGAAGCGGTGTCCGCCGAGCTAGGGGTTCGGGAAAATCCACCGGCAGGGCTGATCGTGCACGTGTTCACCGTGACGCCCGAAGGTGTGCACGTAGTGGATGTATGGGAAAGTGCGGACCATTACTACCGGTTCCAACGGGAGCGGCTGATGCCGGCACTGGGCAAGGTCATGGCCGAGCGCGGCGTCCCGATGGAAGGTGCGCCACCTGAGCCGGTCTTCACCGAGGCCTTCGATCTGGTGACCGGTCACGCACCGCATTCCGGATAGCGGGCCCACCGCGGCTAGCAGGCGCGGGCCAGTCGACGGTTCAGCAGCACCGCGCGACCTGCTCGAAGGGAGGCCATCAGCTCGAGATCGAGTTGCGGAAGCACCGTAGTCAACAGCGCATCGGTCGCCACGATGAGCGCCTCGTCATCGTGACCTATCGCGCGGACGAGCGTGTCCAGCCGAGCTAGCCCGTGGCCGCCGATCCTGGCGAGCGGCAACAGCAGCGCACTCACCTCGGAGGGCACCAGTTCGAGAACGCCACCGCCGAAGCTCCGCCCGTACAGCTCGGCGCTGAGCATGGTCAGGGAATTGTGAAACGAGCCGACGACATCTGCTTCCCGGCCCGCATGCTCGGCAAGCACGCAACCTTGGTAAATGGTGTCGGTAGAGACCACGCCGGCCTCGTTGCGGATCAGGCGGGGATAGCGGTGCGATCGTTTGGAAAGCATCAGGGTGCCCGGTTTCACTACCGGAACCTGATACCACGGCTGCCGGATCCGGCACTTGTAACCGTCCGGCAGCCCGCGTTGCTCGCCCGAGGCGACATAGCGAGCACCGGAGCCGGTTGACGTGACGTCCTCGCCGGGCAGGTTCGCGTCGAGCAGCCAGCTCGGCAGGCCGCCGGCCAGGTTGCGTTCGAAGTCCGCGGCGGTGAAGACCAGCCCCGGCGCCTGCCGAGTGCGCGCCAGCAGCGGACGGGTCCAGCGCTGCAGCTGAAATCGCTGGCGCCGTTCGTCGTCGAACGCGAAGAACTCGTTCGCGCCGGTCACCGTCGCCACGTTGAGCTTCGCGATCCGGCCCAACGGCAGAACCCCCGGTAGTGATCGGGCGTAGCACACAGCGTCGAGCTGTTCTGGCCGCAACAGCAGGCCGGTCCAGGTCGAGGCTGACTCGTCGGCCAGCTGTCGCCAAACCTCCGCACTCGCATGGTCGTGGACTTCGATCTTGCCGTCACCGTGCGCCTCATGACGGATCCGGCCGCTGAGGATCAGCACCTCTTGGAGTACCCCCGGAAAGGAACCGACCGGAAAGAGATCGATCCGCAGCTCCTGGCCATGTTCGATCAGCCAGTTCCTGACGATCCGCCCCGACGTTCCGGTCAGGCATTCGGCCGGGACGATGAAGGCGAATGAACCGCCATCTCGAAGCGTGCTCAGCGCACCAAGGAAGATCGGTATCCAGAGGTTGGACACTCCATGCAGCTTCGTGCCGAGATCGCGGGTCAGCACCTCGGCCCCGATTCGATCGGCCGGCTCGACGAACTGAAACCGCAAGAACGGTGGATTGCCCACCGCCACGTCGAACTCGCCGGCGAGCCCGACCCGGTGCCGAAGGAAGCTTCCGGTCTCGACCCGACCGGCTACCCGGCGCTCGGCCATCGTCCGCGCGCATTGTCCAGCCTCGGCTGGTACCAGCTCGACCGCGATCAGCTCGCCGAGCTGATCGCGCAACGGATGCCCCGCGACACCACGGATGAACGCGCCGTCGCCCGCGCTGGGCTCCAGTATCCGCAGCGAATCGCGGCCACCGGACAGCTGCATGATCCGGTCCAGGCAAAGCCGGACCAGGCCCGGCGGGGAGTAGAAGCCACCGCGAAGCTTTGCCGGGCTGACCTGCGCCGCGGTCTTCACCATCGGCATCCTGTCAGACGCGCCCGGTCGACAGGCTCAGCCGGCCGCGTGTCGGCGAGTAGAAAGCCAGTGCGGTGACTCTGCGAACTAGCCTCGGCCGCCGCTGCCGTACGGCCGGGTAAGGCCACCCCGGCCTCGCGCTGGTCGATGCCGTGCATCGCCAAGGCAAACGCGGCCGGGAACAGCGCACCCATGCCGACGCCGACCAGCACTTCGGCGAAGCCCCCCAACGCATTGTGCGGCCCGAAGGGGCGCGGATCTCGAAAGAAAGCGCCCTTTCGGGCCGCACAATGCAGAAGGGGCAGGCGGCGAGGTCGGCGCTGCCGTTAGGCCAGCGCCTTCGAAGCGGCTCCGCGTTTTGCCGGGACGCTGACACAGGTCGACGTGGTACTAGCGGCCGGCTGGGAGAACGCGGACCTGATGATATGGACGCCCGCCTTTGAACGCTTCCAAAGTGACCGACACCGTCGTCGGTCGGGTGTCATCGACGCCAGGTGTGCTCAGCAAGTCCGTGAAGGACACCGAATCAGTGAGGCAGAAAAGGGGCGCGACGTAGTGCAGCTGAACAGTGACGGTGGTTGCTGAGGTAACGGTGACGGTGTCAGTGTGGTACCGGCAGTTGCTGCTACCCGGACTCGTGACCTCGATCCGCTCGTACCCAGCTCGCCCCACCAGGACGGCCGATTGCGGTACAGCAGTGTTCGGCCCAGTCAGCTGCCCTCGCCGGGTCTGCAGCACGCTGCCGTACTGCGGGAACTTTGTCGTGCCGAGGCTCGATGCGATGCTCGGGGCAGGCGCCGTTGCCTGGCGCCTGATCGGGTGACGGGAAAGCAGCACGACCGAGCTGGTGAGTATGGCAACTAGCACCGAGGCAATCACCGGGATCAACCAGCGTCGCAGGGCGGGCTGCGCCTTGCTAGCGTGGGACGCGGCCAGGAACCGTTCGATGGGCGCCGGCGGCTGAGCATCCCGTAACCGCTGAAGCTGTTCGCGAAGCTCTAGCTCGAGCAGGGTTGTCGGTTGGGTCGGTGACGGCATCACGCTTCTCCGATCACTGGATTGTTCGCGGCATTGGCACTATTGCTGCGCTGCTCATGCATTGCTCTCAGACGCGCGAGCCCGCGGTGCGCATTGCTGCGTACCGAAGCCTTTCCCGTTCCGAGCGTGGCGCTGATCTCCTCGTCCGACAGATCACACAGATACCGCAGGACCAGCACGGCCCGCTGCCTGGCCGGCAGGCGGCGAAGCTGCGCCACCAGATCCATCCGAAGGTCCACCGCGCGGTGCGGGTCAGCGACCACGTCGGCCACGTGGAGGTCGATGGAATACTCCCGTCTTCCCACCCGGCGCCAACGCGAGATGTGCCCGTTCACGATGGATCGGCGGAGGTAGCGCAGCTCCTCGCCGCGCCGGATGGATGGCCATCTCTCGAAGGCACCCACCAGCGCACCCTGCACCAGGTCTTCGGCTTGCTGGCGATCGCGGCACAGGCTGATTGCCAGGGCCAGCAGATCAGCCGAATTCGCGCGGACGAACGCTTCGAAGCCATCGCCGTCCGCCACGATCGATTCTCCACTCCCGGTAGGTCCTACTTGTTAGTACGCGGGAGAAGGCGCAGCTGTTGCACGGGCCGCGCGAGTCCTCACGAAATGTCCTCGAAGCTTGAGGCCGTCAGGCAGGACTCAGAGAATGCGCGTTGAACTCATCAACGGCGACATCAGCCGGGCCGAGGTCGACGTCGTGGTCGCGGCTGCTGCGTTAGCCGATGGGGACGGTGTGGCAGCCGGTGCGTGATCGCGGAGCAGCTTCGCGTGCCCGTCGCTGTCGACGGGCGCCTACGCACACCCGTGTCCGAGGCCTGCATGATCGGTGTCGTCACCTAGCGCGGCACGACCAACTCTCACCAGCAATTGCCGTCCGTGCGCTACAGGCTGAGACAGAACGGGTGGCCGGCTGGGTCGGCGAACACCCGGAACCGCTCGCCGCCTCGATTTAGCGATGACGCGCCCAGCTGCACGGCACGCGCCTGTCCAGCGTCAAGGTCGTCGACGAGGATGTCGAGATGTCCCTGCTGCGGATGCGCCGGATCCGGCCACTGCGGCGGACGGTACCCACTGACCTGCTGAAACATCACGCTCTTGCCGTCGCCAGCTATCAGCGAGCCCTCCGGACCGTCGTAAGTGACCTCCATACCAAGCAGGTCGGCGTAGAACCGGGCCAGCGCCGAGGCGTCGGGCGCATCGATGGTCACCGCAAACAGGTCCATCACCGGACCGACGCCGTCCTTCTTACACAGGTCGAACGGGTGACCGGCGGGGTCGGCCAAGGTGATCCAGGTCGGCCCGTCAGCCAGCCGGGTGGCACCAAGGCCGACGGCCCGCTCAGCCGCCGCCTCGTAGTCTTCGACCTGCAGGTCGAGGTGGTATTGCTGTCCACGCTCCTGACCGGGCCAGTCGGGCGCGACATGATCCGGTGCTAGCTGAAACGCCACCTCCTGGCCGTCGGCCGTGTGCACCGCGATCCAGTCGGGCTCACTTCGGACGATGTCCCAGCCCGCCAGCTCGGCATAGAACGACGCGAGCTTCTTGATGTCCGATGCATCGAGAACAGGGGCTTCCAAGCGGCCAGTCGCAGTCATATCCCCATCATGCATCCGGCCACCGACAACGGATACCGGCGGAGTTGGCGCTTGTCGTTTATATATGGTTGGCAACCATACGAACTACTGATAGTATCAATAATTGCTACGGATGCCAACCATATATCAGTTGGAGCGAGGATGATCTACTCAACCCCTCAACTGGGTCCCGAGGAGGAGGCAGCGCTTGCGGCCATCGAGCGCCTACGTAAAGACCTCCAGCTCTACATCGTCGAGCCCAGGCGCTGGGTCGGATCTGTCCGACGAGTGCTATCGGCGCGCGCAATCCAGGGATCCAACAGCATTGAGGGCTACAACGTCTCGGTCGAGGATGCGATCGCCGCGCTGGAAGGCGAGGAACCGATCGAAGCTGCCCTTGTCGATCGACAAGCAGTCGAGGGCTACGGACGCGCGATGACCTACGTCCTGCAACTTTCAGATGACGACCACTTCGGCTACAGCGCGGCGCTCCTGCGGAGCCTGCATTTCATGATGACTGAGCATTCGCTCGAAGCAAGTCCGGGACGATGGAGACCGGGGCCGATCTGGGTGCGCAGCGACAGCACCGGGAACGTGGTTTATGAGGCCCCGGACCACGGCCTGGTGCCCGAACTTATCCAGGAACTGGTCGAACAGTTGTCCGCGGAAACAGACACTTCCGCCATCGTCCGAGGCGCCATGGCACACCTGAACCTGGTCATGATCCACCCCTTCCGGGATGGGAACGGCAGGATGTCTCGCTGCCTTCAGACCCTCGCACTCGCGCGGGAACGCATCCTGGCGCCGGAGCTATCGAGTATCGAGGAATACCTCGGCCGCAACACCACGTCGTACTACGACATTCTCAGCAGCGTCGGGCAGGGCTCGTGGCGACCCGCTGGTGACGCGAGGGCATGGATCCGGTATTGCTTGACCGCTCATTACATTCAAGCTGCCAGTGTTTTGCGCCGTGTTCGCGAGTCGGAGATCATCTGGAACGAGGTCGTAGCATTGGCCAACCAGCATCGTCTTCCCGACCGTTCGATGGCCGCGCTGTTCGACGCCGCCATCGGACTGCGCGTACGAAACGCTGGGTATCGGACTGTGCTCCGACGCGGATGGGATCAAGAGATCTCAAATCAAGTTGCCACGATCGACCTCCGAGGAATGGTCGGGGCCGGCCTGCTCGCCCAACATGGTGCCAAGCGTGGGACCTACTATCTCGCGTCAGCCAAGCTAGGAGCTGTTCGCCGGCAAATGGTCAACGATCGGGAGCCGATTAGCGCGAAGGGTTTGTTTAGCGTCGTCAGCGCCCTCTAAGACCTATCCGGCACGGCAGCTCCGCGGAGAAAAGTCCGATTTGGATAGTCCGTCTATCGCCACGACGGCAGCGTGGAAGGCATGATCTTGCCAAGACAGGGTCCATTCGAAAGGCGATGCACTCATGGCTATCAGAATCCGCAAGTTCGCCGTCGCGGCCGCTTTGGCCTCGATGGCCGCGACCGCCGC
>FTJM01000234.1_pt3 | contig 11352 bp, 9 predicted proteins | sample 1658941 | NCBI WGS metagenome assembly FTJM01 (sample SAMEA3914876, study PRJEB12502) | metagenome | biome: forest; material: soil | place: USA | collected 2011-06-22 | depth 0.3 m
GTGTTGGAGACCGCGATCGTGAACCCGATGGGGTCCCCGGCCGAGACCGAGGCCGCATCGGCGGTCTTGGAGATCGTCGTGTAACCCGACGTCGAGACCGTCACCTGTGCCGTCGCGGGGCCCGCCGTGACGCCACCGTAGGAGGCGGTGGCTGAGTTGGTCAACGCCTGGCCGGGGGTAACCGAGGCGTCGGCGACCGCCTGATAGGTCAGCGTCTGAATGGCGTTGGTTGGGACACCGTTGAGTGTCCAGGTCAGCACCTGCTGGCCCGAACCGTTGGTGGTTATGGCCGGTGCCGGCGTGGCAGAGCCCGCTACGTAGGTCATGTGCGCCGGGAGGGTGTCGACAATCTGGTAACCGTCCACGGTGGCCGGGATCGCCCCGGCGCCGTTCGCGGCGTAGCTCAGCGTGTAGATCGCGGGGGTGCCGGGGGTGACGACGCTGCGGTCGACCGCCTTCGTGATCGCCGGCTGGGCCGTCACGACGTGCAGGACGTCGGCGAACCCGGTGGTGCAGGGGTACCGGCCGCCCGGGATCGGTGTGATGCAGACGTTGTCCCGGTTGTACCAGTTACCGGAGTCGTCCTGCACCGTCATGAAACTCCACACGTCGGTGCCCGCCGGGGTGCCGGGCTTGATCGTCTGAAAGACGACGGGGGTCACGTAGGTGCCGGAGTAGGCCAGCACCTGGGCCTGGGTCATCGTGACCCGGACCGCGCGGACTTGCGTGGGATCGGCCGGTGGCGTCGTGCTCCAACCGCCGGCGCCGGCGCAGCTGAAGGCGTCCGGGTTGTAGCCGGCACTGGCAGGGTCGAGACTGGGATCGCCGCCGGTGTAGTACTCGACCATGGCACCGGTAACGCCGCCGGGCGGCGAGCCCCAGGTGAAGGTGGCGAACGTTGCGTGCTTGGTGTCGAGCGCCGAGCACATGCCGACCGGCAGGTTACCGGGGCGTTCGGCGTGCAGGTTGAAGCCGGTGTCCATGTATTGGCCGACCGCCGTGCCCGCGGCGACCTGGTAGGTGTTGTCCCAGGTGGTGCCGCCGCTGTTGGTGTAGCCGCGGCCCCACCCTGACGAATAGAGGCCCGGCAGCGTCCAGGCCTTGGACTCGGTGTTGTTGGACGGGACGTCCTGGGCGGTCTGCCCGGTCGTCGACGTGTAGGTGGGGGCGTTGGAGCTCAACTGAGCGGAGCCTTCCGCCGAGGTGAGCACCCGGATCCAGATCGAGCCGGTAGCCAGTGCCACCTGGTCGGTCGGCAGCGCCGCACCGGTCGAGTCCTTGGTCGGTGGGTTGGCCGGGGTGTAATTGATTCCGCTCAGCGTGAGCTGGAACGTGTTCGGGCCGGTCTGCGTGATCGTGCAGGTGCTGACGAACGAATCCATCTGGTTGGCCGGGTGGCTACCAGCCGACCACGGATGGCCGTCGGCGGCCTTGGCGATCGAGTAGGGGGTGCACTGCTGCGGCCCGACCTGCACCGGGCTGCTCTGCGGCGAGGAGATGTTCAAGTTGTAGCTGACCGTCTGCGGACCCGGGTCGCTACCGACCAGCTTGCTCAGCGTCCACTCGTAGTCCACGTCGAAGTAGCCCGACCCCTGGGTGAACCCATTCGCCGAGCCGGTGCCCCAGCGGATGTCCATACCGAACTGGTTGGTGATGTCGATCGGGCTCAGGTCGGCATGCTGGCCGGCGATCGTGCCGGATGCGGTGAGCTGGCTGCCGGTCAACCCGGCTGCCTCGACCGGCGCCTGCACGAGCACCGCGGTGCCCTCGTTCTTGGTACCGACATTGCAGACCAGCGTCTTGCCGTCGGCCGAGATGCTCGATGCCGGCGTCACTCCGCTGGTCAGGCAGGCGTCCGGGATGTGATTGAAGGTGCCGTTCTGCAAAGTCACCGAGAAGTTGACGTTGTCGACCGGTCCGTTCGACGGCGCGGGCTGGTCGTCGTTGACATTCACCCGCCACACCCCGGTGACCACGTCGCCGCTCTTGACTGTCGTTGGCGTGCCCGGCGCCCAGGTACCCGTGATCTGATATGCCGGTGCGGCCGAGGCCGGCACCGCGGCGAACGCCAGACCGGCGGTCATTGTGAGCAGCACGGTCAGCACGGCCAGGATGGCGCTGGTCTTTCGCTTGGCGCCGCGTTGATGCCGGCCGATCCGTACGGCGCTGTGATGCGGTCGGCGCCGGGCGGCGCTCAGAAGTGGGTCGTGGCGGGGTGTGTGTCCTGCAGGCACTGCGGGCTCCAGGTGTGGTTGTCTGCTGCTGGAAGTACTCGCCCACTCGCCGCCGAAGACGGGTCGCGTGGGTGAGGCAGACAAAGTGTTAGTCGACGGGGAGTAGTCGAGCGAGGCGAAATCGTATATTTCATACGGTGGTTCATACGTTCGGAACCGCTTCCGGTGAGCACCCGGCGACTACTGCGCGGCAGGGCCGGAAATCGGGTGCAGAGTTCACCCGGTAATTCACCCGTTCCTGGTAGTACTTGATCATGGAGTGCGGTCGTTGAGCTGTGCGTTGGGCTGGCGTTCAAGATCAGCGTGGCGGCCAGCACGACGGCGAGCGGGCGTGGCGGCCGGAGGCCATGCCGGAGAGGCGGAGTAGTGGCTGCGGCAACTGGTGTGCCGGGCGGTGCGCGGTAGTGGTAGCGCCGCGGCTGGTGGAGAATCTCGTGCAGCGGCCCCGCCTGCTTGCCCAGCTGGATGCTCGCACGCTGGTCACGGTGCTGCGGGCGCCGGTCGGGTTCGGCAAGACCACGCTTGTCACGCAATGGGCCGGCAAGCAGGACCCGATGGCCGAGACCACGGTGTGGGTCCGGATCAGGCCGAACTCCGGTGACCCAGCCAGTGTGTGGACCGCCGTAGTCGACGCGCTCGGCGATCACGGCCTGCCACGGCCGGACTCGTCCCAGCATCGCTCGCCGCAGGCCCTGGCTGAGCGGATGCTCGCCATCGCCGATCGTCGGCTGGTCCTGATTGTCGATGGCTTCGAGAACGTGACAGGTGCAGACGTTGACCGGGTACTGCTCGACCTGGTCTGGCACACCGCCGACCTGCGGCTGATCGTCTGCCTGAGAAGTCATCGCGCCTTCGCCGCCCCGCTATTGATCGACCTCGAGGTGACCGTCGTCAACGCGCACGACCTGCTACTCACCGCCGACGAAACCGCTCACCTGGTCGACACGATTGGCTTGGACCGGCCGGCCTCGTGCAGCGAAGCCATCTACGCAGCCACCGGCGGCTGGCCCGAGCCGACCCGGACCCTGGCCCTGACAGTGCGTGACACCCAACCCGATCCCGTGCAGCTCGATGCCGTCGCGACCGTGCTCGCCGCCGACTACCTACAGCGCTATGTGCTTGCGGAGCAGACCCGGCCGGAACGGATCGAGTTCGCCATCCGTAGCTCGCTGCCCGAAGAGTTCACCGCCGAGATCGCGGAACTGCTCAGCGACGACACCGCGGCCAAATCTCACCTCGAGTGGCTGGATGGCGAAGGCGTGCTCGTTGCCGAACCCAGTGCGAACGCCGGCAGTGGCGGCCTGGTCTATCGCTGGCCGGAGGCGGCCCGCCGGGCGCTTGTCGCGGAGGCCCGACGCCGTTTCCCGGACGAGCTGCCGCAACTGCACTCCCGCCTCGCCCGCTGGTGCCTCGACGACGGCAACCCAGCACGCGCCATCCGGCACGCGGTACAAGCACAGAACTGGCCGCTGGTCATCGAGGTAATCGAGCGGGATTGGCGCCAGCTGCTGTTCGCACATCACGACACGGTGTGGGAGGCCTTCACCGTCACCCCGCTAGAGGTGATCCGGACCAGTCCCCGGGCGCTGGGGCTACGCGACATCCGCCTGCAAGGCCCCGATGACCTGGTGCTTTCTTTCGCGTCCCTGCCAGCCAGCCCAGCCGCTCTCGCCAACCTCGGCACCGGCGATCAAGCCGCGGATATTCTCGACACCGGCCTCATTGTGACTAGTGCGCTGCGCCGCCGGGGCATGTTCGACCAAGCCGTCACCTATGGAGACCGCCTCCATGAAATCGTGGCCGCAGCCCGCACCACCCATCCGGCCGACGTTGCCGCCGACTTCCCAAGCATCGAGCTCGGCATGGGCCTGAACCACTTGCTGGCCGGCGACCTAGTCGGGGCGCTGCAGCCGTTGCGGGTGGCGCACGAGTTTGCCCCGGACAACCCCCGCGCCTATATCCAGTCCGACGCGGCAAGCAAGCTGGCCCTCGCCCATGCGGTCCTCGGTGAGCCCGAGCAAGCCGACCGGTGGCTCGACCGGCAGTACGCCGCGCCGTTGGCGAACACCTGGCTCGCACCAATGATCCAGGTCACCGCGACGGTCGCGCGGCTGCTGAGTGCGCTCGACCGCCTCGACCAACCACGCGCCGCCGAGGCCCGCCAAGCCCTGCCCGAACCGACCCGCATCGAGGAGTTCTGGGCCTATATCCTTTACGCCCAAACGCAGTACGCGCTGCACAGCGGCACTCCCGCCGAGATGTTGCACCAGCTCGACCGGACCCGTACCGCCTACCGACGTTGGCTCGGCCACGGCGCCGGCGCCGGCCCGCTGCTCGCCGCCGCCGAAGCCGACCTGCTCATCTCACTTGGCCAAGGCAACCACGCGCACGCCATCCTGTACGGCGTTCACCGGGAGCATCCGGGGCTACGCGTCGGCCAGGCCCGCCTCGCGGCGTTCAGCGGTGATCCGGCGGCCACCCTGCGGCTGGCCGCCGACTCGAACTGGCAACGGACCGCTTCCCCGCGAGCCCGCCTCGACATGCTGCTGCTCCAGGCGATCGCCGCACATCGCACCGGCGATGCTTCCGCAGCGGCCGCCGCGCTCCAGCGCGCGGCCGACACCATCCTCGCCACCGGCGTGCTGCGAGCGTTCAGCACGGTGCCCCGCACCGAACTCAGCACGCTGGCCGAGGCTGTACCGGCCGCTGCCGAACTGCTCAGTAAGCCAGCATTCACAACTGCCCGCGACCTCTATCCGTCCACGATCACGCTCATCCGGTTAACCGAACGCGAACAGCGGGTCCTGGAAACCCTCGCCCAAGGCCGCACCGTACAACAGGCCGCGGAAACCCTCGTCGTCTCCTACAACACGGTCAAGACCCAGACGCAGAGCCTTTACCGCAAACTCGGCACCGACAACCGGCCGGATGCTCTCGCCCGCGCCCGGCAATGGGGACTACTCCAGCAGCCGAGGCTCCCATGATGTGTATGTCCCAGCGCGAGTCATAGCTCGCGGTCAGGCATACAAACCTTGCCGCCAAGTAGTTGAAAAAATCATTCTAGTGCCTATTATTCTCAAGCCATCGCTTGATAATATCTAGCATATGCGTTAGCCTGGTGACGTGAAGAGTTACCAGCAGTACTGCTCCGTGGCTCGTGCGTTGGACGTCATCGGGGACCGCTGGGTACTGCTCATCGTTCGAGAGCTCTTGGCTTTCGGCCCGAGTCGGTACAGCGACCTGAGGCGAGGGCTGCCGGGCATCGCAACCAACTTGCTCGCCGAGCGGTTGAAGGTGATGGAGGTCGACGGTTTGATCGAGCGGTACGACGCGCCACCCCCGATCGGCACCAACCTGTATCAGCTCACCGTGCGGGGCCGGGCGCTACAGGACGTCCTGCACGCGCTGGCGGGTTGGGGCCTGGACCGGATGCCAGCCGGTGCGCAGGCCGAGGACGCGGTACAGCCGCAGTGGGCCGCGCTGTTCGGCGCTTTGGAATTGTCGCCGCACGTCAGCCCGAACAGCGAGGTCGTGATCGGGGTCGAGACCGGCGGGGAAGCCGTCCGAGCGATCCTGCGGCACGACACGTTCGAGATCCGCCGCGGAAGCAGCCCTCAAGCCGACGTCACTCTCTCCGGACGGGTGGACCTCGTTGGAGCGGTCCTGTCCGGCCTGCTAACCCCTGACCAGGCCGCGGACCTTGGATTGGCGATCTCGGGGACACCGGCTGTCCTGACTGAACTTCTGCACGCGAACCGCGTGTCCGCCGCTGCTCGGCCCGCCCTCTGACCAGGAGCCACCACCGTGACCTACACCGAAACAGACCTCGTCGCCACCATCGAGCGCCTTGCCGGAGCGGACCTCGCCGCGCTGACCCAACCGCAGCGAGATCAACTCGACCAGTTCCACAGCGGCGGATCCGAGGCCGTTGACCGAATCCTGCCCAGCCTGAAGCTCACGCCAGCAATGATCGTGCTCGACGTCGGTTCCGGACTCGGCGGCCCGGCACGCCAGGTCGCCCGCAGCTCCGGTTGCACCGTCGTTGGCGTCGACATCGTGTCCGCCTACGTGGACGCCGCCCAGGCCCTTACCCATACGGCCGATCTCGACGACCAGGTCACCTTTGTCTGCAGCGATCTCGCCTCCTTCAATCGCAGGGACTTCGACGCCGCCTACACGATGCATGTCCAAATGAACGTCGCGGATAAGAAGACCTACTTCACCGAAATCGCTCGCCGCCTGCGGCCCGGTGCGCGCTTGGCAACCTTCGAGGTATGCCTCACCGGCGAGTCCCAACCAACCCCGCCCCTGCCGTGGTCACTCGACGGCGCCGACAGCTACCTCGCCACTTCCGACCAGTTACGTGACACGATCGCCGCCAGCGGCTTCGAAATCCTCGAGTGGGTCAACGAGACCCAGTGGGTACTTCAATGGTTCGAGGATCTCGGTAAGCGGATGGCCGCCGCCGCAAACCCAGCTACCCTGCCCGCGCTCCTGAACGACGGACCGACCCGCATGATGAACTTCGCCGTCGCGCTCACCACCGGCGTCGTGTCTGTTCACCGCGGCTCGTTCATCCTCGCGACGTAGGCACGCAAGCGTGCTCGGCCGTGCAACGTGCACGTCCAGGCAGGTATGCGTAATCGCGCTCGAAGCGTTAGCTGGGGTGCCGGGTCGGGGTGCCGTTAGCGTTGGCACCTTTCTGGGCTTGAAGACTGGCGGGCGGGTGCTGCTGGCCTGGTGTGGGCGGCGAGGTGTGGTGGCGCCGCTGGTGCGGTTTGGTTGGAGTGATTGCGGGCGCTGATCCGGTAACCGAGCCAGGCGTTGGGAATAGCACGCGCTGGTCGGGGGATGCGAGCATTCGCCAGGACCACACCAGTGCACTGGGGACCGCTGCGCGCACCGCTGCGACGGTGTGATGCGCTCCGGGTTCGGTGAAGAGCGTGGTCTGAGTGAGTCGTCGCGTCGCGGCAGCGAATGCCTTCGCGCCCGCGTAGTCCTGCGCCACGCCGGTGCCGGCAGCGATCCAGCAAGCCGGCATCGGAGATGCGCCCGGCTCGGTGGCCAGCGCGCTCAGCAACGGGTCATTGGCGCGGATGGCGGTCGGGTCAAAGTTGAGATCGGCCGCCGCGGGCCCGTCGCCGGGGTGAAAATAGCCATCGATGATGGCCGACGACCCGAAGTTGGAGCGGTGGCGCATCATCAGGTTCGCGGCGCAGTAGCCGCCCGATGAATACCCCATCAGGCCCCATTGGGCCGGCGAGGTGCTCACCCGGAAATGGGTCCGAACCAGGGTCGGCACATCCTGTGTGAGGTAGGTGTCGGTCTTGACTGCGCCGGTGTCGAGGCATTCATCGAAGGAGTGCTTCCGGTTGGAGGCCGGCATCACCAACACCACCGGACCCATCCCGCGGGTCGCGATCAGAGTGTCGACGTACCGGTTGACGCTCAGTCCGATCGCCCAGCTGGCTGGACCGCCCGGCGACCCGTGCAGCAGCTCGATCACTGGGAACCGCACCTGACGATAGTGTGGATCGTCGTATTGGGGCGGAAGGTAGATCAGCCCCTCGCGAGAGATCCCGCTGCGGGAACCGGCGAGCTGGATCCGCATGATGCGCCCGTGCTGGCCATGGCTGGCGCGCGCGTCATTGGCCGCCAGGTGCACGGCGTAAGAGTTGCCTTGACCGGTCAGGTCGGCCAGTGCGCTGCCCCAGCTGTGGTAGTAGCCGTAGTAGTCGTTCACCAAGACGGCGCCGGTGAACAGCGTCACGCCGAGGGTGAGCAGTCCAGCGGTTAGTTGCAGGACCCAGTGCCGCGCTATAGCGACCGCAACCAGACCACCGATCGCGGCTATGGCTAACCCGACCAGCACCAGCGCCGAGGTTGGCCCCACTGGATCCCCCTTGAATTGATGGTTGGCCCTCAGTCTGCCTGTCCATCGGCGCGGGTCGCAGGTTTCGGGTTGGTTGAAGCCTCAGCAAACTCAAAGTCTGTCAAGACAGTGCTATACAGACTGCAGTTCTTTCCATGAGCGGGATCAACTGCTGCCCGGCGGCGTCGGAGCCAACGGGTCCAGTGACACTACGGTGAACGGCAGTAACGACCAGCCTCCGGAGCGCACATGAGCACAGCCCTCGTCATTGGCGATGTCCAGGCTGGCATCCTCGAAACATTCCCCTGGAGCCGCACGGTTCTTGGCCCGCTGCAGAGCCTGCTGCCGCAGGCGCGCGCCACTGGGGTGCATCTCATCTACGTCCGCGCAGCCCTGCGCGGCACCCAGGCCGACATTCCCCAACGCAACCCCATCGCGACCTGGATGGCTGGTGCCGGCGAGCTCTTCCACGAAGATTCACCGCAAACCCGCATCCACCCCGACATCGCCCCGTCCCCGGACGAGCCAGTCGTCACCAAACGCCGCGTCAGCGCCTTCACTGGCACCGACCTCGACTCGATGCTTCGCGCTCGCGACGTCCACTCCATCGTGCTCGCCGGAGTTGCCACCAGCGGCGTCGTCCTCGCCACCCTCATCGCGGCCGTGGAACTCGACTACGCCGTCACGGTCCTCACCGACTGCTGTGCCGACCAAGACGAGGCCGTCCACACGCTGCTCACCACGGTTGTTTTTCCTGGACGCGGCGCACGCATCCTGACTGCGAGCGACTGGATCACCGAAATCAGCGATAGTCGAGCCTTGGGGGAGCGCCCAGCCGACTGATCTGACCCAAATCGATGGCCCTTCTTTGACTGGGTGGTTTCAGGAGAACAGCGCGCTGTAGCCGTTGAGGGCTGGCTGGCCGCCGAGGTGGGCGTAGAGCACCGTGGATGACGGCGCGATCTCGTTGCGGGCGACCAGGTCGATGAGCGCGGCCATCGACTTGCCCTCGTACACCGGATCGGTGAGCATCCCCTCGGTGCGGGCCGCCAGCTCCATCGCCCGGATGGTCGTCTCGTCGGGGATGCCGTAGGTGCCGGCGTGGTAGCGCTCGTCGAGTTCGACGTCGGCCGCGGTGACTTCGCGTTGCACGCCGATGGCCTGCGCCGTGCGCTGCGCAATACGTAGCACCTGGTCGCGGGTCTCGGCGGGCTTGGCCGACGCGTCGACGCCCAGCACTCGCCGCGGGCGACCGCCGGCCTCCTCCAGCTGCGCGAAGCCGGCGATCATGCCGGCCTGGGTGGAGCCGGTGACCGAGCAGACGATGATGGTGTCGAAAAAGATGCCCAGCTCGGCCTCCTGCGCGGCGAGTTCGTGGGCCCAGTTCGCGAAGCCGAGCCCGCCCAGCGGGTGGTCCGAGGCCCCCGCCGGGATCGCGTACGGTCGCCCGCCCGCGGCCGACACCTCGGCGAGCGCGGCTTCCCAACTCTGTTTGAAGCCGATGCCGAAGCCGGCTCTGACCAGCCGAACATCCGCCCCGGCGAGCCGACTGATCAAGATGTTGCCGACCTTGTCATAGACGGAGTCGGGCCACTCCACCCACTTTTCCTGCAGCAGGATGCACTTTAGGCCTACGTGCGCAGCGACCGCGGCGACCTGCCGGGTGTGGTTGCTCTGCACGCCGCCGATAGACACCAGCGTGTCGCAGCCCTGGGCGAGGGCGTCGGCGACCAGGTACTCCAGCTTGCGGGTCTTGTTGCCGCCGAAGGCGATGCCGGAGTTGACGTCCTCCCGCTTGGCCCACACGGCGGCGCCGCCCAGCTGTTCGGTGAGCCGGTTGAGCTTGTGCACCGGCGAGGGGCCGAACAGCAGCGGGTAGCGGGGAAAATCAGCCAGTGTCATCGGGACTCCTCGGTTAGCTCGGACAGCAGCGCCGTCCAGATCTGGGTGGTGATTGCCACCGCGCCGTCGGGGTCGGCGGCCGCACAGGCGGCGATCAGGTGCTCGTGCAGCTCGATGGAGCGGTGCGCCTCAGCCGCACTGAACCGCTGCCGCTCGAGCCGGCGGATGGCGGGGGTGTACCGGTCGATGGTCGCGGCGACCGCGGTGTTTGCGCACCGCTGGACCAGAACGCGATGCAGGTCGTCATCGGCGGCGACCGCGCCGTCGACATCGCCGGCTGCGACCGCGACCGCGAAGCGCTGGTTCGCCTCTCGCATCGCGGCAAGGTCCGCCTCGGTTATCCGATCGACGGCCTCACGTGCCGCCAACTCGTGCATGGCGCAGACCACCACCGCGGCCTCGCGCACCCAGCGAGGATCCACCGGCGTCACCCGGGTGTGGCTCTGCGGCTTCGTCTCGACCAGCCCCTCGTCGGCCAACCGGGCCAACGCGGCGCGCACCGGTGCTACCGACAACTCCAGCATCGTCGCCAGCTCAGCGTCTCGAATCACCGTGCCGGGCGCGAGCTCACCCAGCACGACCGCATCGCGGATACGACGCAACGCCTGATCACGAAGAAGCTCACGCCGCACGGGCACCAAGGTCGACACAGCTATAATCTAACATGTTAGTTTGGGTCCGGCACTCTCTGGAGGCTGCTCTCTGGAATCGGATCGATCCGATTCGGAGCACAATGGCGGCATGGCGACCCGCACCGCTATTGAGGACGCTGATGCGCCCAGTCCCTCGGAGTGCTGGTGCTGCGGGATGGTCCAACCGCCGCAGCTGCTGGTGCATCTGGGCAATCATCCCGAGGTCGCAATCTGTGTCAGGTGCGCGTATTCGGTCAAGAACTGGGCTTGGGAGATCGAAGATCAGTCACGCAACGGTTTCCTCGTTCGGCAGCGCGCCAGGCTCCGACTAGCGCGCAAGAAGGTCATCCGCAAGGGCTGGCACCAGCATCGGATCATCGGTCGGCCTTTGCGGTGGCTAGGTCGACGTCTGCCGTGAAGCGATCATCAGCTGCCCGCCGTTCAGCGGAAGATCGTCCACCGCCACGGTGGACGATCTTCCACTGAAGGGGCCTTAGCCTGTAGGTATGCAGTTGGCGGGAGCTGGGAGGGACCTCGATGGCTGATGCCGATGACGTGCGCCGGCTCGCGTTGGCCCTACCTCAGGTGGCCGAGGTCGAGAGCGAGGGCTTCGATTTCCGGGTAGGTGGCAAGGGGTTCGTCTGGTCCTATCCGGAGCGCAGAGCGGGCAGGCCGCGGCTCATCCGCACCGACGTCGCGGTGCTGTTCGTCG
>FTJM01001839.1_pt1 | contig 11264 bp, 10 predicted proteins | sample 1658941 | NCBI WGS metagenome assembly FTJM01 (sample SAMEA3914876, study PRJEB12502) | metagenome | biome: forest; material: soil | place: USA | collected 2011-06-22 | depth 0.3 m
CGGCGACAAGAGCGCGTCCGCCGATCGGCGCGGCACCGGCGACTGGTAGCGAGCACGGCGACTCGCGCGACGGTACACCCCGCCACGTCACCCCACTACACCGTAGAAGGAGGAACGCCAAGATCCCGCCACGCTCGGGACGGCGGCTAGACGAGGCCGTGCCCTGGCCCGGAAGGTCAGCTCCCAAGCGACTACCCATTCTCCGACATCATCCCCGATCGGGAGCAACCCGTGACAACGACGCCATGTCTGCCCAATCTCGTTCTCGAACCGACCGCCCAGGACCTGCTTTTCCGCAATGCCCGAACCGCAAACACGTTCACCGACGAGTCTGTGACCGAAGAGCACATCCGCGCGATCTACGACCTCGTGAAGTACGCACCCACGTCGATGAACATCCAGCCGCTACGTCTGGTAGTCGTCAGCAGCGAGCAAGCTCGCGAACGACTCGTCGCACACATGAGCGACGGGAACAAGGCGAAGACCGCCACCGCTCCCGCGGTGGTCATCCTGGCCACTGACGTCGACTTCCACGACGAACTTCCGCGAGTGTTTCCGCATTTTCCCGGCGCACGTGACCTCTTCCTCGACGACGAGGCGCGAGAACGGACTGCGCGGTTCAACGCAGCGCTCCAGGTCGGCTACTTCATCCTCGGAGTGCGTGCGGCTGGTTTCGCGGCCGGGCCGATGACGGGATTCGACGCGGACGGTCTCAATGCCGAATTCTTCGCCGGCAGCGCGCACAAAGTCCTCGCGGTCGTGAACATCGGTCGCCCCGGACCTGACGCGTGGCTGGACCGTCTCCCTCGGTTGGAGTTCGAGGATGTTGCGACCACCATCTAGAGACTGCGCTTCCCGGCCCAAGACCTTGCGCAGCCCTCTTTCCTCGTGTGAACCCCGTGCGCCGCACAAATCGAGGACGTAGGTATGGAGCGGTGGGGTCTGCTGCACGAACCGGTGACGGTTTTAGTGGAGTACGGCTGTATCGCGGGTTGTGAGGTCTAGTTCGACGTCGTGACCATTGACGGTGACGACGGCTCGGGGATGCTCGTCGACCCGCGAGGCTGCGGTCGCTTGGATCGTCGAGCATGCACCAGGTCCACGGCTGGTCGTCGGGCTGGAGGGCACCCGCTCCTACGGGATCGGGTTGGCGCGAGCGTTGACGCACAGCCGGATTCACCGTGGTCGAGGTTGAGCAGCCCAAACGCCAGCAGCGTCGCGGGCGCGGCGAGTCCGATCCGATCGACGCGCATCTGGCGCACTGCAGGTGCTGCGGATGGATGCTGCGCGGCTGCCGATGCCTCGTGCCGACGGAGATCGCGAGGCGCTGCGGATCCTGCTCGTGGGCCGTCGCAAGCTGTCAGCTGAGCGCAAAGGTCGGATTGAACGCTCGTACAGCACGTAGAGCTGCGTCGATCGATGCCTCTCGCGAGCGCGCGATCTGCGGGCGCATGCCGAGGCTGTTCATCCGGGCGGCAAAGAAAGCAGCGCGAAAGATGTTCTGGTCGGAACACCGGGGACCGCGGGGCCACGCCGCAAGCTCGCCTCGCGCGATCCTAAGCATCGTTTGTAACCTCACGTCGTCCGTCTCCTTCCGGATCTCGGCTGCGATCCTCAGCCAACCTGTCTCTCAGGCTAGTCGCGCGCACCGACAGCGACGGGACGGCGCGAAGAGGGGCCACTGGTGGCGCGGTTCTGAGCTGCAGGATTCTGGAGGATCGAACTGCAGGCAACGACTCGGAAGTGCACTGAACGGCGGGTGACGGCGCCGCTCCATCCCCGCAGACACGCGGAAGCTCCGGAAAATGGGGCCTGCAGAGGTCTGCCCGTTCGGCCTGGCTATATCGAGGGTCGCTTTGGTGCGCGGACGGGCGTCTGGACCAGGGTTTCTGGGGTCTGGGTGTTGACCCTGTTTCGGTGGACCTTCTTACCCGGCTGACCCGGTCCAGGACGGGGTCAGGAGTGGAAGGGGGTCCGGTGTGCATCCAACGGCAGTCAACGGCGTGGGACTGCACTGAACGGCACCCGTTCGCCCTTAGCAGGAGACCCTCGTGCTGACTTGACCCTGTTTCCGAATCCAGGAGCGATGCTGCTGCGCGGGCAACTGGATGCGTCCGTTCCGATCCGCTGCACGGTCGCCGTGGCAGTCGGAGGCGCAATCTACGGCCGGTGAGTTCCCGCTACCGGGCTACCACGATCAGGAGCTTCTTACTGGCCCGTCGGTTGATCAGCTGACGTCGTGAGCGTCTTGCGTGTCGGGGCTGTCGACGGCGCGGCCGGCGGCCCAGCTGGCGAGCAGTTTGAGACCGTCGGCGGTCGGGGTGTTCGGGTTCGCGGTGTAGATGTTGAGGCGCAGTTCGGGCTCCGAGGGGAGTTCCATGGCCTCGAAGTTCAGGTCGAGTTCGCCGACTGCAGGGTGGCGGAGTCGTTTACGGCCGCTGCGGTGGAACTTGACGTTGTGTGAGGCCCAGTGCTGGCGGAACAGTTCGCTTTGGGTGGAGAGTTCGCCGACGAGGGTGATGAGGTCCTTGTCGTGTGGGTTGCGTCCTGCTTCGAGCCGGAGCATGGCGGCGGCGTCGGTTGCCATGCCGTCATAGTCGACGAAGAACTCAAGAGCCCCGCGCAGGTCATGCTGCGCTGGCACTTGCAGCAGGGGCGTTCGATCATCCCGAAGTCAACCAAGCCGCACCGCATCGCGGAGAACTTCGACGTTTTCGATTTTGAACTGGCCTTCGAGGAGCTCACCGCCATCGATGGGCTCGACACCGGCAAGCGCGGCGGGCCCGAACCTGACGCCATCACCCTGGAAGGCTTCGGCCGAGAGATCCCGGAAGCCTGATGACAAAGAGCACCAACACACAGGGGAAAGTCGCTGTCGTCACCGGCGCGTCGTCCGGCATCGGCGCGGCCACCGCCCGCGCCCTGGCGGCAGATGGTTATCGCGTCGCTGTCTTGGCTCGCCGAGTCGACTGCATCAGCGCCTTGCTGAGGAACTGGGCAACGGGTCCATCGCCATCGAAGTCGACGTCACCGACCGCGACAGCATCGTTGCCGCAGCCGACAGAATTCACCACGAGATCGGCAACACCGACGTCCTGGTCAACAACGCCGGCGTCATGCTGCTCGGTCCGTTCGACTCCGATCAGCGTGATGACCACCGGCAGATGATCGAGGTCAACCTGCTCGGTGCGATAAGTACTGCGGAGGTGTTCCTCGACCAGCTCAAGGCCGGCGGCGGCGACATCATCAACGTCTCGTCGGTCGCTGGACGAACTGCACGGGCCGGTAGCGGTGTGTACGCGACCACCAAGTGGGGCATCAACGGCTGGTCAGAGTCCCTGCGGCAAGAGCTGCTGCCCGATGTCCGGGTCACGCTCGTCGAGCCAGGCGTCGTGGCCACCGAGCTGCCAGATCACATCACCCATGCTGAGACCAAACTGGTAGTCCAGCAGCTCTACGACAAGGCCGAGGTTCACCGCTGAGGACGTCGCCGAGATCATCGCGTTCATTCCATCTGGTGCGCGGAAGGGCGTCTCGGCCAGTGTTTCTGGGTCTTGGTGTCGACCCTGTATCGGTCGACCCTCACACCGGGCTGACCCGGTCCAGTACAGGGTCAGGATTGGTAGAGGGTCAAGCGCTGGCAACGGCACTCAACGGCACTCAACGGCGCGCAACTGCGCCGAGCGGCGCGGCGGCCCGTCGGAATTTGACCCTCATCCTGGCTTGACCCTGTTTGAGAAGCAGGAGCGACGGTGCTGTGCGGAGAGGGCAACCGCGGGTCGGGTGGTCCGTTCCGGTGCGTCACAGGTGGTCGGACCCGGCCGGTGACGGGCCGACCCTGCCCGCTCCTGGCGAACAGCCCATGCTGCGGTAACCAGCCCGCGCAAATCGTTCTGGCCACGCGTCGCCAACGACACAGGCGCGGCAACGAAGCCAGCTGCGCCCCATCCCGAGCAATCCCGGAGCGCTTCACCGTGGCTCTAGACACGAAGTCACGCCATATCAGAACGGGACGAACGGCGCGGGGTACCGCTGACACCTGTACTCGGTTCTGCGCCTTCTACGGCACGGCCATGACCGGCCAGTTGTCCTATGCACTGGGCTACACGGGGCTCGGCGTCGGCGCGACCCGCTTCGGTGCGCAGGTGATGCTCGATCTTCTCCAGGGCAACCCGACCGAACGCACCCAGCTCGATATGGTGCGTGGCAAGCCACTGCCATTCCCGCCTGAGCCATTCGCCTACGCCGGCATCGAGGTCACCCGCCGATCACTCGCTCGCGCCGACCGGAACCGGGGCCGGCGCAATCTATGGCTGCGAACCCTTGACCGCGTCGGACTCGGCTTCGACTCATGAACCAGGTGACCGGCGCGAGGTCCGGCCGACTACTCAGCAACGACGTCGGCCTCACACAACTCAGCAACCGCATCGCAGCAGGCTTCGAGGTGACCGGCGGGAACCCCTTTGCTTCCTCGCGGACCCTCGACACCCTCGGCGACACTGAGATCGGGATCTGGGCGATGACGCCTGGAACCGTGACCGACATTGAATCTGACGAGGTGTTCATCGTGATCTCCGGACGAGGCGACGTGCACTTCGCCGACGGCGAGGTGATCGCACTTCGGCCCGGCGTAGCCGTTCGTCTGCGAGCTGGAGAGCGCACCGAATGGTCAATCACCGAGACGCTGCGCAAGGTCTACATCGCTCAGTGAACGCGTGCGCTCGGACCGCGAGGCGCGCTCAAGCTGGATGCCAATCGGGGCTGCCGCGGGGACTGCCACGGCTGACGGGAGAGCTGGGAACCGACCTACCGGTGAACGCAAGCTCATCATTGCGATAGTCAATGAGATAGACTAACGTCCTGTCTAATCTGAAACCGCGACCTGAGGGGCCCGCATGCGCTCGTACTCCATTGCAGCCATCCCCGGTGACGGCATCGGCCGCGAGACCGTGGCGGAAACCAGGACCGTCCTCGATGCGCTTGCCGGCCCGGCGGGGTTCCGGCTCGACTGGCGCGAATACCCGTGGAGCTGCGCTCACTACCTGAGCACCGGACGAATGATGGACGACGGCGCTCTGGACCAACTGGCCGAGGCCGACGCGATCCTGCTCGGGGCCGTAGGTTCGCCCGAGGTGCCCGACCACATCTCGTTATGGGGACTGCTCATTCCGATCCGGCGCCACTTCGACCAGTTCGTATCCCTGCGCCCGGCCCGCCTGCTCTCCGGTGTGCCGAGCCCTTTACGCGCCGATAAGGCCGCGTTCGATCTGGTGATCGTGCGGGAAAACAGCGAGGGCGAGTACAGCGAGCTGGGCGGACGGATCTTCAGCGGCCAGCCCGGCGAGTTCGCCGTGCAGGAAGCGGTTTTCACCCGCAAGGGGGTCGAGCGCATCGCGCGCTACGCCTTCGACCTTGCTCGCACCCGCAGTGGGAAGCTGGTCTCGGCAACCAAGTCGAACGGCATCGTCCACACCATGCCGTTCTGGGACGAGGTGGTTGCCGGCGTGGCCGCTGAGTACTCCGACGTCGAGTACGCGCAGTATCACGTAGACGCCCTCGCCGGCCTGCTGGTACTCGACCCGCAGCGCTTCGACGTCATCGTGGCGTCCAACCTGTTCGGCGACATCCTCAGCGACCTGACCGCCGCGCTGGCCGGCAGCATCGGCATCGCGCCCTGTGGCAACATCGACGCTACCGGCACCCACCCGTCCATGTTTGAGCCCATTCATGGCTCGGCCCCCGACATCGTCGGCACCGGCAGCGCCAACCCGATCGGTCAGCTCTGGTCGGCGGTGCTGATGCTTGAGCACCTCGGTGAGAAGCTGGCGGCCGCCGAGCTGATGGCCGCGATAGAGACCGTCGTGGCGGCGGGCCGGGTGACGCCCGACCTCGGCGGCACCCTGTCCACCGACGAGGTGTGCGCCGCAGTCATAGCCGCGCTGGCCGCGGCGGCCATTGTCTGATGATCGATCTGCTCCCCGGTTTCACCTCCGTGCCGACGGACGTGGAGGGGCTCACCGTCCACGCGGTCACCGCCGGTGAGGGACCACCCGTCCTGCTGCTACACGGCTACCCGCAGACGCACGTGATGTGGCACCGGGTGGCCCCGGCGCTCGCGGCGTCGCGCACCGTGGTGTTGGCCGACCTGCGTGGCTACGGCGACAGCGCCAAGCCCGCCGACGCCGGCTACGACAAGCGCGCGATGGCCGATGACCTGGTCGGGTTGATGCGCGCGCTCGGGCACGAGCGTTTCGCGGTGGTCGGCCACGATCGGGGCGGTCGGGTGGCCCACCGCCTAGCCCTCGACCACCCGCAGTCGGTCAGCGCGCTGGCCGTACTCGACATCGTCGCGACCCTGCACATGTTCGAGCACGTCGACCTATCGATGGCCACCAGCTATTTCCACTGGTTCTTCCTCACCCAAGGCAGTGGGCTGCCCGAGCGGCTCATCGGCGCCGACCCGCAGGCCTGGCTCGACAGCCGCTTCGCCGGTCGACACGCGGGCGGGCGCGGCCTGGACGCCATGGCGCTGGCCGAGTACGCCCGCTGCTTCGACCTCGACACGATCGCCGCGAGCTGCGCCGACTACCGGGCGGCGGCCGGCGTCGATCTTGAGCACGACCGCGCCGACCGCGCGGCCGGGCGGGTGATCACCGCGCCCACCCTCGCCCTGTGGGGCACCGCCAGCTACGTCGGACGCAACTTCGACGTCCTCGCCAGCTGGGCGCCATTCGCGCCCGGGACCCAGGGTCACGGCATCCACGCCGACCACTACCTGGCAGAGGAAGCACCAGAGGACGTTCTCGCCGCGCTGCGCCCGTTCCTCGCGGCGGCGCAATGACCGCCCGTGCACTCGATCGGCTCACCGAGCTGGTCTTGATCGAGACCCCCTCCGGGCACACCCGGGGGTTGTTGGCGTTGTACGAGCAGCTGCGCGAATGGGCCGATCCGTTGTTCGGGCGCGCCGGTGAAGTGATCACGGTGAGCGGTGTTCCCCACCTGCTCTGGCGCGCCCGCACGCAACCGTCCGTCCTGCTGTTGGGACACGCCGACACGGTCTGGCCGCTGGGCACGCTGGACGGCTGGCCGCTGGAGGTCACGGGGTGCAAGGCCACGGGACCCGGCGTGTTCGACATGAAGGCGGGACTGATCATCGCGATCGAGGCGCTCGCGCTGGCCGGCAACCTGGACCACGTCAGCCTGCTCGTGACGGGCGACGAGGAGATCGGCTCCGGCACGTCCAGGGCGTTGCTTGAGCGCAGCGCTCATAACTGCTCGGCGGTGCTCGTGCTCGAGCCCAACCTCGATGGCGCACTCAAGACCGCCCGCAAGGGAGCGAGCATGTACCGCCTGGCCATCGAGGGCCGCGCCGCACACGCCGGCCTGGAACCCGAAGCCGGGGTCAACTCTCTGCTCGAACTGGCTTTTCAGGCGCTGGCCATCGCCGAGCTGGGCGATGCCGATCGAGGCACCACGGTCACCCCTACCGTCGGCGTCGCCGGCACGGTCACCAATGCGGTGCCCGCGTCGGCCGAGCTGCACGTGGACGTGCGGGCGTGGGAGCTGGTCGAACTCCAACGGGTGCACACTGCACTCAACGCGCTCACGCCGTCCGTCCCCGGCGCGACGCTCACCATGCACGGGGCGATCAATCGTCCGCCGATGGACCCGGCCGTCTCCGGCGACCTGCTCGCGACCCTGCGCCGAGTCGCCGAACGCGCTGGCCTCGGCCCCATCGCCACGGTCTCGGTGGGCGGCGGTTCGGACGGTAACTTCACCTCCGCCCTGGGAATTCCCACCCTGGACGGGCTGGGTGCTCTCGGCGATGGCGCGCACGCCCGCCACGAGTGGGTGGACGTGACCTCGATCTCCAAGCGCGCCACGCTCGTCGCGGCCCTGCTCCGCGAGCTCGCCCCGATGGTCGGGCCGCCCTATCTGTGATCCCACCGCTGCCCGGCCAACCGCCGGTTCGCCAGTTCGACCATTCGCAGCTGGTCGTGTTCCATTCCAGCCAGACCGGTCGGTTCGTGGCCGCCGTCGAACCACTCGATCACCACATCTCCGCCGGTCGAGCGCAGGGCATCGGCGTAGCGCTGGGCCTGGGCGGCGGGGGTGCGGGTGTCGGTGATGCCCTGGTTGAGCCACACCGAGGCGCGTACCTGTGACACGAAGTTGATCGCGGAGTACCGCTCGATCCGCTGCGCCATTTCGCTCGGCGTACCGCCGATGAACTGCTTCCACACCCCGCGCACGGCCGGGTTCATGTCCTCGAACGCGGCCGCCCAGTCGGCCATGGCCACATGAGCCAGGCCGCCGGCGAATAGGTCGGGCAGCCGTCCGGCTGAGAGCAGCGTGAGGTGACCGCCGTAGGACGGACCGGTGATGAACGTCGACTCCGCCGCAGCCAATCCCCGCGTCCGCAACCACGTCACCGCCGCCTCGATGTCCTCGATCTCGCGGTCACCGGCGGCGTGCCAGAAGCCCTCCCGGAACGCGCGGCCGAAGGTCACCGAGCCGCGGTAGTTCAACGACGCGTAAGCGAATCCCTCGTCCAGCCACGCTTGCGCGGACGGCGAGTAGCCGTCGACGGTGACCAGGTTGGGTCCGCCGTGCACCTCGAGCACGGTTGCGCGCGGCGCGCCGTCCGCGGGCAGGCCGAGCCACAGCTGCACGAGCGTACCGTCCGCGCTCTCGACGAGATTCGAACTGAACCGCACACCGGCTGGCACATCGGCCGGCGCCACCAGCTCCACCGGCGGCTCGCCCACCTGAACGATGTGGCGCGGCAGGTCCCAGCGCGAGTGGACGAGCCGGGCCGTCCCGTCGGGGGCGAAGTAGGACTTGGCGATGTAGGGGTAGACGTCGGCGACGTCGGGATCGGCGTAGCTGCCCGGCTCATCGCTGAGCACGACGGCGGTGCCGCCGCGCTCGTCCACCTGCAGCGCTGTGTGCACCCCACCGTCGACGTGCACGGCCAGGATGCGGCCGGTGCCGGCATGCCAGTCCAGGGGCACGACCTCGCCGGCCCGGTCGGCTAGCTCGAAATCGAGCCGCTCGCCGGTCAGGGGGTTCCACACGCACGGACGCGAGAACCCACCGCGCTCGGTGTTGGCCAGAAGTCGGGGGTCGCCGGGTCGTTCGGAGAAACACACTGCCCGGACGGGACCGGCCGGCAGATCGTCGAGCACCGCCACTACCGCGCCCGTCGCGCACTCGATCACGGTGACGGCTGGCCGGCGCACGCCCGGCGCGTGATCGGTGGTGTCGATCGAGGCGTAACGAGCGTCGGCCGAGAGGTTGCCGTACCAGGCCTCCTGCCGCGAGGAGAAGATCACTCGCGGCTCTCCCCAGGGTGCCGCCGGGATCAGCACGGCGTGGAACCCGTCCTCGTCCACGGCGGTGATCAGCACCGCTGATCCGTCCGCACTCACCGACAACCCGCGCAGCACGTACGCCGGCCGATCGGGGGTGAGGTCGATCGCCGGTCCGCCGTCCACAGGCCGCGCCACCAGGTGGCCCACCTCGGAGCCGTTGTCGTCGTGCAGCTCGAGCACCCACCGGGCGTCCTCGGTCAGTGCCGCCCCGATACCGACAGGAAACGGCACGGCGACCGGTTCCGCGGACGGGTCGAGGATGCGACCCATCGCCTGCTCGCGCTCGTTGTTCACGAGCAGGGCCAGATCCCGTCCGCCGCGCAGGGGGCGGACGGTCAGCAGGTACGGAACCGCGAAACGGTCGGGCAGCTGGTTCGACATTGGGTTCGACACTAGGGATGTCCTCACTCGCTAGCGCGCAGGCTACTTGATCAGCGCGATAGTCAGGACGTTAGACTAGTAACCAGACTTCAATCAATGGTCTACCTGCGAAGTCGACGCTCGCGCCACCCGCAGCTCGATCGCGTCCAGCAGCAGCTCGAGCGCGGTGTCGAACGCGGTCGGGTCGCCGATACCCGGCATCGGGTCGGCCACCCGGGCGATGTTGGGGAACTGCTCAGGATCGAGCTGGCGGTACTCGATCTGGTAGGCCAGCTCGTCGTTACGCCGCACCGCGGGCTCCAGCGCCAGGAATGCCGCCTCGATACTGGCCATCGAACGCACCAGGTTGCCAAAGGCCCGCTGGTAACGCACGGCGTCGGCATCGCTGACGCCGGCACGGCGCATCGCGTCCAGGACGAACTCGACGTTGGCGAACTCGACCGGGCGCCGGGTCGTGCGCATGGCCATCTGTTGCGCGAACTCGGGGTAGCGCAGGTAGTGCTCGTGCACCTGCTTGGAGATCGCCCGCAGGTCGTTACGCCAGTCGTTGGTGGCCAGCACGGTGCCGCCGTAGGAGCGCGCGCGCAGGTTGTCGATCAGCTCGAGCAACAAGTCGTCCTTGTCGCGGAAGTGGCGGTACATCGAGGTCGGGTGGGCATTGAGCTCATCACCGATGGCCTGAAAGGTCAGCCCGTTCAGCCCGTCCCGTTCGGCAATCGTCTCGGCTGCGGCCAGGATCGTCTCTCGGCTCAGGCTGTCCCGCGGGCGCCGCGACTTCGCAGTTTTCGCCGTCGACTTCGCGGGCATCGGGATTCCTCTCGGTTCGTCCGGGGCAGGGGACCGGATCATGGCGCTTCTGGCATTCTCACATCTTCGGCCCCACTTCCGCAGGTGGGATAGTCATGAAGCCTGACTATTCACCTGCCTATACCTCTTGCTATCCATCTGGATTCGCCCTAATCTCTGAGAACCACCACTGCTGTGGGTAGCGGCGCGGCGTCAGGAAGGTCGCGATCGGTGGTCGAGGAAAGGGTTCGTGGTATGGCTGTTTGGCTTCGGCGACGTGTCGTCCAGTCCGCTGTGTCCGTGTTGGCCGTTGCCGGCGTGCTGGTCGCGCTGGCGGCGTGTGGTGGCGGCGCGAGTGACAAGACGGGTGTACCGGTCAACTCGGCGAGGGAAGTACCGGCCAGGCAGGGCGGCAGCCTTGTCATCGGTGCTGAACAGGAACCTGACTGCGCCGATTGGATCGCCACCTGTGCCGGCTCGATCTGGGGCACTTACATCATGCAGGTCGAGACTATCCCGGTCGTGTTCGATACCCGCAAGGTTGACGGCAACTGGGTGCCGGTGCCGTCGCTGTTGATGGCGGGCGAGCCCACGGTCACCGCCGGCGCTGAGCAGAAGATCACCTATAAGCTCAACCCGAAGGCGGTGTGGTCTGATGGCCAGCCGATCACCTCGGCTGACCTTAAGTACACCGCGTTGCAGATCCGTGACGGCAAGGACGTT
>FTJM01374151.1_pt1 | contig 11093 bp, 13 predicted proteins | sample 1658941 | NCBI WGS metagenome assembly FTJM01 (sample SAMEA3914876, study PRJEB12502) | metagenome | biome: forest; material: soil | place: USA | collected 2011-06-22 | depth 0.3 m
TTCATCACCAGCCGGATCTGCGGGATCTGCGGCGACAACCACGCCACTTGCTCCTGCTACGCCCAGAACATGGCCTACCGCGTCAAGCCGCCGCATCTCGGCGAGTGGATCGTCAACCTCGGCGAGGCGGCCGAGTACATGTTCGACCATAATATTTTCCAAGAGAACCTGGTCGGGGTGGACTACTGCGAGAAGATGGTCGCCGAGACCAATCCCGCAGTCCTGGAGCAGGCCAACAACACCGCTGCTCCGCATGCCGAGGCTCACGGCTACCGCACCATCGGCGACATCATGCGCTCGCTCAACCCGTTCACCGGCGAGTTCTACCGGGAAGCGCTGCAGGTAAGCCGGATGACTCGCGAGATGTTCTGCCTGATGGAGGGCCGTCACGTCCACCCGTCCACGCTCTATCCGGGTGGCGTCGGCACCGTGGCGACCATCCAGCTGATGACCGACTACATGACCCGGCTGATGCGCTACGTCGAGTTCATGAAGAAGGTCGTGCCGATGCACGACGACCTGTTCGACTTCTTCTACCAGGCACTACCGGGCTACGAGATGGTTGGCAACCGGCGGATCCTGCTCGCCTGCTGGGGGTCTTTCCAGGACCCCGAGCACTGCAATTTCGACTACCGGGACATGACCAACTGGGGACGCAAGATGTATGTCACCCCAGGAATCGTGGTCGACGGAAAGCTCGTCACCACCGACCTCGTCGAGATCAACCTCGGCATCCGGATCCTGCTCGGCTCGTCCTACTACGACGACTGGGAAGGCCAGGAGATGTTCGTCAAGTACGACCCGCTGGGCAACCCGGTCGACCGCCGGCACCCGTGGAACCAGCACACCAACCCGAAGCCGCAGAAGCGGGACCTCGACAACAAGTACAGCTGGGTAATGTCGCCACGCTGGTACGACGGCAAGGACTACCTCGCGCTGGACACCGGCGGCGGTCCGCTGGCTCGGCTCTGGTCCACCGCGCTGGCCGGCCTGGTCGATATCGGCTACCTCAGATCGACCGGTAACAGCGTGCAGATCAACCTTCCCAAGACGGCCCTCAAGGGACCGGTCGAGTTGGAGTGGAAGGTCCCGCAGTGGAGCAACACGATCGAGCGCAACCGCGCGCGGACGTACTTCCAGGCCTACGCCGCCGCCGCGGCGCTGCATTTCGCGGAGAAGGCACTCGTCGAGATCCGGGCCGGCCGCACCAAGACCTGGGAGAAGTTCGAGGTGCCGGACGAGGGCATCGGCTGTGGCTTCACCGAAGCGGTCCGCGGTGTGCTGTCGCACCATCTGGTCATCAAAGACGGCAAGATCGCGAACTATCACCCCTACCCGCCAACCCCGTGGAACGCTAACCCGCGGGACAGCTACGGAACGCCTGGCCCGTACGAGGACGCCGTGCAGGGTCAACCGATCTTCGAGGAGAACGATCGCGAGCATTTCAAGGGAATCGACATCATGCGCACCGTCCGCAGCTTCGACCCGTGCCTGCCGTGTGGCGTGCACATGTACCTGGGCGAGGGCAAGAAGCTGGATCTGCTGCACTCGCCGACCCAGTCCGCCGGTGTCGAGTGACCGGACCGAGTCAGCATCAGGACGCTACCCCGGATTGGCGAGCGGCCGGGGAGCGGATCGACGTCCTGCTCGATGCCAGCTCGGCAGGCGGGGTCCTCGCGCGCGAGCGCGCCGAAGAGCTGGTCCGGCTGGTATCGAACCTCTATGGCGCGGGCCTGGAGCGGGTTCTCGAACTCATGCACGAGCGCGGCCACCTCGATGACGCCACGCTGGACGCGCTGGCCAGCGACGACCTGGTAGCCAGCCTGCTGCTGGTGCACGGGTTGCACCCCTACGGCGTGGAGCAGCGCATCGAGCAGGCGCTGGAGAGCGTGCGCCCGTACCTGGGATCACACGGCGGCGATGTCGAACTGCTCGAAGTCACCGGCGACGGTGTGCTGCGGCTGCGGTTGCTGGGCAGCTGCGATGGCTGCCCGTCGTCCTCGGTCACCCTCAAGCTCGCGGTCGAAGGCGCTATCGAGGCCGCGGCACCCGAGATCACGACCATCGAGGTGCAGACGCCGACCGAGGCCTCGGCCGGCCAGGTCATCCCGATGGCTTCACTGTTCGCGCGGGTCAGCCCAGGCGCCGAGGGTGATATCGATGGCGGCTCGAGCTGGCAGAGCGTGCCCGAGCTGGTCGGCCTGGTCGCCGGGACGGCCGTGCAGGCGCACGCGGGCGCGACCCCGATCCTGGCCTGCCGGGTCGGCGTCGACCTGTTCGCCTTCGGCGACAAGTGCGCACGCTGCGGTAATGCGCTGGCCGGTGCCACCATTGCCCGCCGGCTCGGCGGCTCAGCCGAGGATGCCGTGCTGACCTGCGCCAGCTGCCGAGCGCACTACGACGTCCGGCGGGCCGGCGCCTGCCTCGATGACGACGGCCTGCACCTGATTCCGCTGCCGCTGCTCGCCGACGGAGTGTCGGTCTCGGTCGCGGTACCCCTTGCGGTTTCGGCATGAACGCCATCTCATGAACGCCGGAGCTCGCGCCGGTCCCCCGCTGGCGGCGCTGCGGCGGGTCACCCAGTCGCGGCCGCAGCCCGCGGGCGAGCGCTGCGAGATGTGCGCCGCACCGATCGCCGACGAGCACTCGCACGTCGTCAATCTCGACAGCCGCGCGCTGATGTGCACCTGCCGCGCCTGCTACCTGCTGTTCACCGACGAGGTCGCGCACCTGCACTACCGCGCGGTGCCGCAGCGGTACCTGTCCTTCGGCGAGTTCGCGCTGGACGCCCGGGCCTGGGACGAGCTACAGATCCCGGTCGGTCTGGCATTCCTGTTCCGCAATTCGGTGCAGGACCGGACGATCGCGTTCTACCCGAGCCCGGCCGGAGCCACCGAATCGGAGCTGCCATTGCAGGCCTGGCAGCGGATCGTGCAGGCGAGTCCGGAGCTGGCGGTGCTCCGGCCGGATGTCGAGGCCTTGCTGGTGCGCCGCACGGATGGCCCGAACGGATCGTGCTACCTGGTCCCGATCGATGCCTGTTACGAGCTGGTGGGCAGGCTGCGGATGCTGTGGCGTGGCTTCGATGGCGGCCAGCAGGCGCACCAGGCGATGGCGGAGTTCTTCGCGGGCGTGCAGCAGCGCAGCCGGCCGGCCCCGGCGGTCGTGTCGTCATGAGCGACTATGCCTTCTCCCTCGTCGACATCTTTGCCGAGCCGTACGCGGTGGCTCCACAGCTCACTGCGCGGCTACGGATCGAGGAGGCGACCGGTCAGCGCGTTCACGCGATCGCGCTGCGCTGCCAGGTCCGGATCGAGCCACAACGCCGGCGTTACGGCGCGAGGGAGCATGCCGGCCTGCGTGGCTTGTTCGGTGAGCGTGACCGATGGATCGACACCCTGAGACCGTTCCTGTGGATGCAGTGCAACACCACCGTGCAGGGCTTTGCCGGCTCGACCGAGGTCGACCTGGTGTTGCCGTGCACCTATGACTTCGACGTGGTGGGTTCGCGCTACCTGCACGCACTCGATGCCGGCACCGTCCCGCTGACCCTGCTGTTCTCCGGCACCGTCTTCACCAGGGGCAGCAGCGGTTTCAGCGTGCAGCCGGTGCCCTGGGACTGCGAGGCCAACTACCAGCTGCCGGTCTCGGTTTGGCGGCAGATGATCGAGTCGTACTTTCCGAATACCGGTTGGATCCGGCTCGATCACGAGCTGCTCACCGCACTGGCCGACTACCGTGCGCGGCAGGGTTTCATGACTTGGGAAGCGACCGTCCAGTCACTTTTGCCGAGCAAGAACGAGGTGCTCTCGTGAACCTGGAGCAGGTGCGAGAGATCGCCGACGCAGTGCTGTACGAGGGGTACCTGCTGTACCCGTATCGGGCCAGCTCCAGCAAGAACCAGTCACGCTGGCAGTTCGGCGTACTCGGTCCACCGCAGGCCTCGGCGGACAGCTTCAGCGAAGCTCCCGGGATGGCTATCCAATGCCTGCTGTGGCCGCGGACACCGGTCAGCACAGTGACGATTCACCTGCGCTTCCTGCAGCTCCAGCGCCGCCAGGCGCAGCGGCTGACCGGGGCCGGCGACTACCAGGCGGTCCAGTCCTTGCAGGTCAACGGCACCAGTGTGTTGAGCTGGGATGAGGCTGTCGAACGCGAAATCACGCTGGCTGACCTAAGGCTGGGCGAGACCGGCGACTACCCGCTCGAAGTTCCGGGCGGCTCGGACCTCGAGCCAGTCACCGATGAATCCGGCGCGCTGGTAGGGCGGATCGTGCGACGCCGGTGGCCGCTGACCGCTCGGCTGCGGACCAGCACCGAGGTCGACGACGGCTACTACCGGCTGGCGGTGCGGGTGGACAACGAGCATCCCCAGCCGGTGCAGGACAAGGACGGCGCGATCCGGCTATCCCTGATCGGCGCACACCTGCTGCTCGAAACACCCGACGCGGCGTTTGTCTCACTGCTGGAACCACCGGAGGAGGCCGCCCAGGCCGCCGAACGCTGCCAGCAACGGCGATGTTTCCCGGTGCTGGTTGGCGAACCCGGCTCGACCGACGCGCTGCTCGGTGCGCCGATCATCCTGTACGACTATCCCGAGATCGCGGCCCAAAGCCAGGGCGCGCTGTTCGACTCGACCGAGATCGATGAGATCCTCACCCTGCGAGTGATGACCATGACCGAGGAGGAGAAGGCCGAGGCACGAGCCACCGACCCGCGGGCTCGCGCGATCATCGACCGTTGCGATGAGCTGTCGCCCTCGGATTTGCAGCAACTGCATGGCATCCTGCGCGATCCCCAGCTGGCAGCAGCCGGTCCCGGGCCGAGCGCCGTTGCCGAGCTTCGCGATCTCGACCCGGTCAGCTTCGACAACCCGGACGTCCCGTGGTGGGACCCGGCGGCCGACGCGAGCGTGCATCCTGACATCGATACGGTCCTGATCAACGGGGTGAGCGTGTCCCGCGGCAGCATCGTGCGGGTCCATCCGTCCCGGCGCGCCGACGCCCAGGACCTGTTCTTCGCCGACCAGCTGGCACGAGTAAGCGCGGTGCTGTCCGATGTGGACGGTGCCGTGCACGTCGCCGTCGTGCTGGTCGATGATCCGGCCAGCGACCTGCACGAGTGGTACGGCCGCTACTTCTACTTCACGCCTGACGAACTCGAACCGATGCCCAGCGAGACAGAAATAGCCACCCGAGAGGAGAGTCGATCGTGAGAGCACTAGGCAGGTTCACCGCCTTTGCCGCGCTGGCCGCCGGCATCGTCGCCGCCGTTGTCGGTGTGCAGTCGATCCCGGACGTCAAGCGATATCTCAAGATGCGCGCGATGTGAGCATCGGATCGAATCCTGACGTGACCGGCCGGGTACTCGTGGCGGGGATCGGCAATTTCTTCCTGAGCGACGACGGTTTCGGTCCGGAGGTCGTCCGCGATCTCGCACGGCAGGGCGATCTGCCGGGACAGGTCAAGGTGGTGGACTACGGCATCCGGGGCATGCATCTGGCCTACGACCTGCTCGACGAATACGACGCGCTGATCCTGGTCGACGCTGTGCCGGGAGCCGGTGCGGCTGGCGAGGTTACCGTGCTGGAGATAGCCGAGGACGATCTCGGTTCCAGCGACTACGACCCGCACGGGATGGCTCCGGTCGCGGTGCTCGCCAGCTTGCGCCAGCTCGGGGGGACGCTGCCGCCGACGTACCTGGTCGGCTGCCGGCCCGCCTCCGTCGAGGAAGGCATCGGACTGTCCGCGGCGGTATCGGCGGCGGTGCCGAATGCGGTCGCTGCGGTGCGCATGCTGCTCAACGAACGGATCGTGGTCTGAAATGTGCTTGGGAATCCCGGGTCGGATCGTCGAGATCATGGCGGGCAATGCCGGCCAGCTCGCGCTGGTCGACGTGCTCGGGGCGAAGCGGCCGATCAACCTCGGCATGCTCGAGAATCCGGAGCTTTCGCCCGGCGACTGGATCCTCATCCACATGGGATTCGCCCTGGAGCAGATTGACGAGGCCGGCGCCCGCAAGGCGCTGTCTGGCCTGCGGCTGATGGGCAACACCGGGGACGCTGGCGCGGTGGCCCGGACCGACCGGGATGGCGACGGTGGCTGAGCGTGGCGCGCCATGTGCCTAGGGCTGCCCGGGCGCATCGTGTCGGTGAGTGAGGACGGACGGGTCGGTCGAGTCGATGTCGCCGGCGTCGTGCGCGAGATCGATCTGAGCTTGCTCAGCGGCCCGCTCGCGCCTGGTGATTACCTCCTGATCCACAGCGGCATCGCGCTGGAGCGGATGTCGCTCGATCAGGCCCGGGCCGCCGGCAGCCTATTCCCGGCGGCTGAGCCGCTCCGGGAAGAAGGCTCCGAGGATTAGCGATTCCTCAGCGCCGCCGGCCACCGGCACGGCCTCCGCGGCTCGAGCCGGCGTCGAACGCGCCGCCTCCGGTACCCGATCGGCCGAAGCCGTCAGCGGTGGCTGGTTCGGCTGCCAGCTGTGCGGATCGTCGGTGAGCCCCAGCAGGTAGGTGACCGTGCAGTCCAGCGCGGTAGCCAGCTCCGGCAACTTGGCCACGTCGAGACCTGAGCCGTGCTCCAGGCTCGACAGAGCTCGGTTGGTCGTGCGCAGCCCGCACCGCGCCAGCCTGGTCACTATCTGCTTCTGGGTCAGGCCGAGCTCGTCACGGCGTTGTCGAAGCCGCTGGGTGATCAGCAGATGCCGGGCCGCGACCAGGTCTCGGTTGTGAGCCTCGCTCATCAGGTCTCCTCGTGACGAGGCGCCATCTCCGCCAGCGGGTAGATGTCGTACCGGGCAAAATTGAAGATCGGTGATCTGGCCAGCAGTTGCTCGAACTGCTCGTGCGAGTCCACGTCATAGATCCAGGCGCCGCCGTGCGCCCCGACCACGTGATAGCGCGAGACCAGCCGTCCTTCGCGCTCCAACGCGGTCCCGTACTCGCCCATCCGGCCAACCGCCTGGGCCATCTCGCGGGAGAGCAGCGAGAGCTCCAACTTCCACAGCACCAGAAACTTCACGCGACCGCCGCCCTCTCGCGCGCCAACCTGGCGTTCGTCGCGCGCAGCTGCCAACCGGTCCAATGCTGCAGGTCAGCCCGCTCGGCTGCATCCAGCCGATCACATACCCAATCCCAGTGCAGCGCCAACCAATCCCCCCGCACCGGGTCATCGACAAAACCGCGACCAGCTGTGCGCAGCCGCACCCGCTCCTCGGCGGGGGCTGCGAGGCCCAGTTGGCAGCCGTCCCAGGTCAGCCGGCGGGACCGCACAGTGACGTGCTCGGGTTCGACGGCCTGCACCTGACCCCATCGGATCCGGCAGCTGTCCAGCACCCTCAACGGCTGCTCGGAGCCGGCGGTGAGCAACCGCGACCACGGGTAGATGCCAAAGACATGGAATCCATGGGTGGCAGTGGCCTCGGGCAGCAGCTCGGGCGACAGGTGCCGCCAGTAGCTGCCTGCCTGCGATCCGATGAGATCGATGAGCTTCGCGCCGAAGACGTCCTGGTCGATGTCGTCGAGCAGCGGCGCGCCGGTCCAGTAGGCGCGCACTACCCGCTCGTCCAGCGGATCGTTGATGCCAGCCAGCTCGGCGAGCAGCGCGAGGTAAGGCCAGGCGCCGGAGAACCCTCGCGCGATCGCGACGATATCGGCGTCGGTGCGGCCGGTGACGGCCAGCTCGAACAGGGTGGCCGTCTCCGCCGGACCGCAATAGCCAAGGTCGTTGGGTGCGAAGGCAAAGCGGGCGAACAGTTGGCGACCCTCGCTCACCGGGCGATCCTCCTCTGCCATTGCGATGTTGCGCGAGCGCGTTTCGGGACTCACCTGAGTGTTCAGCAGATTCGCGGAAGTTGCTCGCCGAGCGGTGTGTCCACGACCCGAGTGCCACCGAATGTCGTGGTCGCCACCACCATGCCGGGATGCTCGTCGACGCACTCGCCGATCACCGCCGCCGCCGCCCCCAGCGGATGCGCCCGCATCGCTGCGAGCACCGCATCGGCCTGCCCGCGCGCAACGAAGGCCACCAGCTTTCCCTCATTCGCGACGTACATCGGATCCAGGCCGAGTAACGCACACGCGTTGGCGACCTCCGGCGGTACCGGGATGGCTCGCTCCACCAGCCGCACCCCGACTCCGGCGGTCGAGGCGATCTCGTTGAGCGAGGTGGCGAGGCCGCCACGGGTCGGGTCGCGCAGCGCGTGCAGATCGTTCGTGACGGCCAGCATCGCCGCCACCAGCGGGTGCAGCGCGGCACTGTCGGTGCGGATCTCGGTGCCGAATTCGAGCCCCTCTCGCACGCTCATGATCGCGATTCCGTGCACGCCGATCGGCCCGCTGACGATCACCACATCGCCGACCGAGGCACGTTGCGGCCGGATGTCCACACCAGCCGGGATCAGGCCGACCCCGGCGGTGTTCACGTAGACCTGATCGCCATGGCCGGCGTCGACCACCTTGGTGTCGCCGGTGACCACCGCCACCCCGGCGTCGCCAGCGGCCGCACCCATGTCCTGCGCGATCCGCGCGACCACTGCCAAGTCGGTGCCCTCTTCGAGGATGAACCCGGCCGACAGGTAGCTCGGCACCGCGCCGCTCATCGCCAGGTCGTTGACGGTCCCGTTCACCGCCAGATGCCCGATCGAGCCACCTGGAAAGAACAGCGGCCGCACCACGAAGGTATCGGTGGAAAAGGCCAGCCGGGCACCGCCGAGTTCGAAAACAGCGCAGTCGCCGGTGCCGGCGTCGACCTGGTTACCGAAGGCCGGCACGAACAGGTGCTCGACGAGTTCGGCCGACAGCTGCCCACCGCCGCCGTGTCCCATCACGATGGTGGGGCTATCCCGCAACGGGACCGGGCAGCTCCAGCCCTCGAAGTCGAGCGACTGCACCGCCTCAGCCAATGGAAGCCACCTCCCGCCGGCCGTCCGGCGCCGGCGCGCTGGCCGGTGCTGCCCCGAGCCGCCGGTACAGGTAGTACGCGGCGCAGGCACCCTCGCTGGACACCATGGTGGCGCCGAGTGGGTTACGCGGCGTGCATAGCGTGCCGAACGCCGAGCACTCGTGCGGCTTGATGAACCCCTGCAGCACCTCGCCACTGCGGCAGACCGATGATTCCTCGGTGTTGATGTCAGCGACCTGGAACCGGTGTTCGGCGTCGAATTCCCGGTACTTGGCCGACAGTCGCCAGCCGCTGTCGGGAATCATCCCGATCCCGCGCCAGCCTCGATCAGTCACCTCGAAGACGTCAGCAAGCAGCTGGCGCGCTGCCGGATTGCCGTCCGGCGGCGCCGCGCGGGGATAAGCGTTCTCCAGGAACGCGGTGCCATCCTCGAGTTGGTGCACGGTGCGCCGGATGCCCTCGAGGATGTCCAGCGGCTCGAACCCGGTGACCACGATCGGCACCGAGAACCGCTCGACCAGGGACGGGTACTCCGAGGTGCCCATCACGCTACAGACATGGCCGGCCGCCAGGAACGCCTGCACCCGGCAGGTCTCTGACTGCATGATCGCCTCGATCGCCGGCGGCACCCGCACGTGCGAGACCAGCATGCTGAAATTCGGCACCCCGAGCCGCGCGGCCTGATACACCGTCATCGCGTTAGGCGGCGCGGTGGTCTCGAACCCGATTCCGAAGAAGACGACCTCACGGCTCGGGTTATCCCGGGCTATCTTGAGCGCGTCGAGCGGCGAGTACACCACCCGGATGTCGCCGCCCTCGCTCTTGATCCCGAACAGGTCCCGCCCGCTGCCCGGCACCCGGAGCATGTCGCCGAAGGAGCAGAAGATCACCTCGGGACGCGCGGCGATCGCCAGCGCCTTGTCGATCAACTCCAGCGGCGTCACGCACACCGGACAGCCGGGGCCGTGGATCATCTCGATCTGGTCGGGTATCAGCTGGTCGATGCCGTTGCGAATGATCGAGTGGGTCTGCCCACCGCACACCTCCATGATCGCCCACGGGCGGGTCACGGTGGCCTGGATGTCATCGAGTAGCCGCTTAGCCAACGCGGGGTCGTTGAACTCGTCGAGGTACTTCACGGTGCCACCTCCTGGCCTGATTCCTTGGCGGCCCGCAGCCACGGGTCGCCGAATTCCAGCTCGATCTCGCCCATCCGCTCGAACAGCGCGAGCGTCTCGATGGCCGACTTCTCATCCAGCTGCTGCAATGCGAAGCCAACATGCACGATCGCGTAGTCGCCGACCGCTATCTGCGGGACGAATTCGAGGCAAACCTCCTTCTGCACACCACCGAAGTCGATGTTCGCCATTCGAGTACCGTCCCTGTCCCAGATCTCCAGCACCTTGCCGGGCACCGCTAGGCACATGGCTTCCTCCTTTATTCGATGGACTTCACAGGCTGGGTGACTCGTCGGTACGGGCTGCGATGACGAGCTGGCCGAGCGCGAGACCGGCATCGCTCGGCGGCACGAGGCGGTGGTGCAGCACCTGGAAGCCCAGCCGCTCGAGGCGAGCCAGGCACAGCGTGCTCAGCAGCACGTTGAGGAAGACTCCACCGGACAGCGCGACGGTGTCCAGGCCGGTCCGGCTGCGCAGGATGCTGGCAACGGCGGCGACGAGGTCGGCGACCGCGAGATGGAAGCGAGCGGCGATCACCGCCTGGTCGGTGCCGGCCAGCACATCGGTTGCGACGGCCGCAATCACCGGCCGCGGGTCCGCCTCCAGGCTGCCATCGTCGCCGTCGAGCCCGAACCGGTAGGGGTGCTCGCATCCGTCGATGGCCTGCTGGGCCAACGCCTCGAACAGCATCGCGGCCTCGGCCTCGTAGGCCACCCGGTGGCACACGCCGGCCAGCGACGACACCGCATCGAACAGCCGGCCCATGCTGGAGGTCTCGCGGCAACGCAGGCCGGTCTCCAGTTGCCGGGCCAGCACCATCCGTTCAGCGGCCGAGCAGGCCGCGACGCTAGGGATCGCCGGATTCCAGCCGAGACCGGCGGCATGCAGGTGGGACAGCGCCATCCGGCAGGGGTTGCGAACCCCGGCGTCACCGCCGGGTAGCCAGGCGTAGCGGAGATGGCTCACGCGCTGGTAGCCGTCGTAGTCGGCGATCAGCACCTCACCGCGCCCC
>FTJM01000343.1_pt1 | contig 11079 bp, 10 predicted proteins | sample 1658941 | NCBI WGS metagenome assembly FTJM01 (sample SAMEA3914876, study PRJEB12502) | metagenome | biome: forest; material: soil | place: USA | collected 2011-06-22 | depth 0.3 m
GCCGGCAGGCCCTGGAAGTGCACCTTGTCCTGAGCCAGCTTGATCCACCGGTGCAGCGACTCGTTCTCCGGGAAGAGTTCGAGAACGCACCTGTCGGTCCGGGCAATGTCCTTCGGGTCACCGGACAGCGCCGCCCACCGGAACGGGCCCTTGCCCTCGCAGAACAGCGGTCGGATGTAGGCCGGGACGAAGCCGGGAAAGTCGAAAGCCCTGGAATAGCCGGCTACCTTGGCCTCGCCGCGGATGGAGTTGCCGTAGTCGAAGACCTCCGCACCCGCGTCCAGGAAGCCCACCATCGCCTCGACGTGCTTGGCCATCGACTCGCGCGCCCGGTCGGTGAACTCGGCCGGCTTCTGCTCGGCGTAGTCCTTCATGTCGGCGAAGTCGATCCCGATCGGCAGGTAGGCCAGCGGATCGTGAGCCGAGGTCTGATCAGTGACGATGTCGATCGGCGCGCCGGCGGCCAGCACCTCCGGCAGCAGCTCAGCGGCGTTGCCCAACAGTCCGATGGACAAAGGCTTTCGCGCATCGCGTGCGGCCACCGCCTGGTCCAGCGCGGCGGGCAGGTCCTTGGCCTGGACGTCGAGGTAGCCATGCTCGATCCGCCGGCTGATCCGGGTCTGGTCGCAGTCGATGCAGATCGCGACCCCGCCGTTCATGGTGACCGCCAGCGGCTGCGCGCCACCCATCCCGCCGAGGCCGGCGGTCAGCGTGATGGTGCCGGCCAGCGTGCCGTTGAAACGCTTTGCCGCGACGGCGGCGAACGTCTCGTAGGTGCCCTGCAGGATGCCCTGAGTACCGATGTAGATCCACGAGCCGGCGGTCATCTGGCCGTACATGGTCAGGCCGAGATGCTCCAGCCGGCGGAACTCCTCCCAGTTGGCCCAGTCACCGACCAGGTTCGAGTTGGCGATCAGCACCCGGGGCGCCCACTCGTGGGTCTGCATGACCCCGACCGGCCGACCGGATTGGACGAGCAGCGTCTCGTCCAGCTTGAGGGTGGTCAGCGTCGCGACGATCGCGTCGTAGGAGTTCCAATCGCGGGCGGCCTTGCCGGTGCCCCCGTAGACCACCAGGTCCTGCGGGTGCTCGGCCACCTCGGGATCGAGGTTGTTCATCAGCATCCGCAGCGGTGCCTCGGTCTGCCAGCCACGGGCGGTCAGGTCGGTGCCACGAGCGGCGCGGATAGTGCGGAGTGACGAGGTCATGCAAGTCATCGTGAGCTTCCCGGCGCCGCACCGCTAGGGGTCGCTTACCGAAGGTGTCTCACATTTGAGAGAGTGCGGGGGTGAACACTCGCGCGCCCGCTCTGGTCTCGGGTCTGGCATTGCTGCGATTGCTGGCCGCGACCACCGAGCCGGTGCCCGCCGCGACGCTCGCGACCCGGCTCGGGCTGCCGAGATCCAGCGTCTACCACCTGCTCGGGGTGCTGACCGACGCCGGCTTCGCGGTGCACTACCCCGAGGACCAGGGCTACGGACTCGGGCTCGGCGCGTTCGAGATCGGCACCGGCTACCTGCGCCAGGATCGGCTGGAGCGGTTGGGCCTGCCGGTGCTGGTTGGCCTGGTCCGAAGCAGCCGGGCCACCGCGCATCTCGGTATCCTGCTCGGCCAGGAGCTGCTCTACCTGGTCAAGCAAGACGCGCCGCACTCGGTCGGCCTGGTCACCGACGTCGGCGTCCGGCTGCCAGCTCACCTGACCGCGTCCGGACGGGCCTTGCTGGCCGCGTTGCCGGTCGCCGAGTTCCACGCCATCTATCCCAGCTCGGCCCAGCTCGTCGAGCGCACCGGAGCCGGTCCGGTCACCGTGCCGGCGCTGCGCAAACTCATCGACGCCGAGCGGGAGGCGGGCATCAGCGAAGAGGATGGCCACGTGAGCCCGGGCATCGGATCGGTGGCGGTCGCGGTTCGGGATCGGACCGGCCGACCGGTGGCCGCGATCAGCGTGTCGGTGCGTAGCCGCGAACTGGCCGCGCGGCGCTCCCGACTGCTGGCCGAGACCCGCAAGGCGGCCGAGCTGCTGAGCCGCCGGCTGGGCTGAACTCAATCGGGCTGTACTCAGTCGGGCCGAACTCAATTGATCCGGACGTCTACCGCATCCACCAGCTCGGCGAGCCGGGGAATCAGTGCCTGGGCGATCTCGATGTCGCCGGTCAGGTCGCGATCATCGAGCACCGGCGACAGGCCGGCGCAGAGCTCGACGGCCCGCGACTGCGCGGTGGTCAGCGCCGGCTTGCTGATCCGGACCGCGCGCAACGCCGCAACCAGCTCGCAGCCCACCAGCAGCTGGTACCGGTCCGCGGCCGTCAACAATTGCCGGGCGGCCAGCGAGGCGAAACTGGCGGTGTCCTCGATCCCGCGCGAGAGCGTGATGCTCTGCGTGGAGGCCGGCGCCGCCGCCGCCCGCAGATCACCAAGCGCCGCCGCCGCCACATACTCCACGACCATTACCCCGGAGGCGCCCGGTGTGCCGTCACCGAGGAACGGTTCCAAGCCGGTGTGGTTCGGCTCGCTGACGTAGGTGAGCCGGTTCAGTGCGAGCTGCCCGGACTGGATGGCCGCGATCGCCGCCGTGTCGCTGGTCAGCGCCAGGTAGCCGGCGTGGAATCCGCCATGATGAGCCACCGAGCCATCGGGCAGGATCGACGGGTTCTCCGACGGTGCGTTCGCAAACGCCTCGATCGTCGAACGCAGTGCGCTCAGCGCGTCCAGCAGAATGCCGTGTGCCTGCGGTAGCGCTCGCAGCCCGTACGGGTCCTGGATCCGGTCCGCTTCGGGGGTGCCCACCAGGCCCCGCATCACCCGGCAGGTCGCGCGAGCACCGGGCATCGGAGTGGCCAGTTCGACGGCCGGCGCGTAGGCCTCGGCGTTGCCGCGCACCGCCGCGAAGCTCAGCGACGCCACCGCGAGAGCCGCCCGGGCACTCGTCGCGAAGCGCGCGGCGGCCAGCGCCGCATCCGACAGCGCCGCGGCATTGCTGGAGATGAACGGCAGCGCGTCGTGTGGTCCGAAGACCAGTTCGGGGGTGGCCGACCCTGGCAACATCGAGCGGGCCTGCAACGCCAGTGCAGTGGTTGCCAGCGCCGAAAGCTCCGCGGTGCCGATTCCGACGAATTCCCGGATGCTTGGCAGCGCATCGGTGTTGATCATATCGGTCAGCGCCTGCACGATCACCGGTCGGACGCCGGCGCCGGCCGCACAGAGCTGGTTCAACCGGATCAGCAGCATCGCTCGGACCCGGTCGGCTGAGCGCGCCGGTCCGGCCGAGGTGGCGTGGCTACGCAGCAGCGCCTGCGCGCTCGCGGGGTCCGGTTCGATCTCGACCAGCCGGTTCGCACCGACGCCGGTGGTCAGCCCGTAGATCGGCCGGCGGCGGCCGGCAAGCACCGCCTGCTCGTGTGATCGAGCCACCTGTTGTCGGGCCTGCTCGGTAACCTCGACGGCCAGCGGGCCAGCGCCGGCCGCAGCGATCTCCGCCGAACTGAGGTGATGCCCGTCGATCTGCAACACTGCGCCTCCTCGGCGGCTGGCGGACAATCTGGCCGGACAATTGGCTCGAAACGCAGTCTGGCATAACGATTTGATGTCGCAGCTCTCGGTAGCTTCACCCCTGGCTACCGCGATCCGTTGGTGTCCGGCACGATCCGGTCTCCGTTACAACAATGAACCCGGCGATGAAACAATGCACGCATACCGTTGCACCATCTAGGAGACAGTAGCTAGCCGCAGTCCGACATCTCGAGGCCCAGCCTCGACCGGCAGGGAAGTGACCTCCTCGTGATCCGCTTTGATTCGGTTTCCAAGCACTATCCCGACGGCACCATCGCGGTGGATTCGCTCGACCTGCAAGCCCCGTCGGGCCAGATCACGGTGCTGGTGGGACCGTCCGGCTGCGGTAAGACCACCTCGCTGCGCATGATCAACCGGATGATCGAGCCGACCTCGGGTTCGATCTGGCTCGATGACCGCAACACCAGCGAGATACCTGCTCACGAACTGCGCCGCCAGATCGGTTATGTGATCCAGCATGCCGGGCTGTTCCCGCATCGGACGATCCTCGACAACGTCGCCACGGTGCCCTACCTGCTTGGCTGGAACCGCAAGAAGGCTCGCGCCCGTGCCCAGGAGTTGCTCGAACGGGTCGGCCTCCCCGCCCACTTCGCCGGCCGCTACCCGGCGCAGCTGTCCGGTGGCCAGCAACAGCGAGTCGGGGTTGCCCGGGCGTTGGCCGCCGACCCGCCGGTGATGCTGATGGACGAGCCGTTCAGCGCGGTGGATCCTATCGTGCGGGACCAGCTGCAAGAGGAGTTCCTCCGGCTGCAGGGGGAGCTGGGAAAGACAATCGTCTTTGTCACCCATGACATCGATGAGGCGATCAAGCTCGGCGACCAGGTGGCGGTGTTGCGGGTCGGCGGTCACTTGGCCCAGCTAGCCACTCCGGCGGACCTGCTCAGCCGGCCGCGGGACGCCTTCGTGGCGGCCTTCGTCGGGCGGGATCGCGGTTACCGAGCCCTCGGATTCACGCCGGCCGGGACGCTTCCGGTGCGCGCCGAGCAGGCTGTCCGATTGAATTCGCCGGTATTCGGAACTGACAACAGCGACGGTTGGCTGCTCGTGGTCGATGACCAGGACGCGCCGCAGGGCTGGCTGCGGGTCGCCGATGTGCCGCCGGGCACCCCGATCGTTGACGAGCTGCTCTACCGCGGCGGCACCCTGGCGCAGCAAGGCGGCAACTTCCGCAATGCACTGGATGCCTGCCTGTCCTCGCCCACCGGCCGTGGCGTGATCGTCGACGAGGACGGCAAGCTACTCGGCACCGTGACCGCTTCCGAGGTGCTGGCAATGATCGAAGGTCGCGCCATTGGCGAGCCGGTGAGCGTGGCTGGCCGCGGCGGTCAGCCGTGATCGATTATTTCCGCCAGAATCACAGCCAGGTGCTCGACTGGCTTGGTTGGCATGCCAGGCTGTCCGCGATCCCGTTGTTGATCGGCCTTGCCATCTCGCTGCCGCTGGGCTGGCTCGCCCGGCGCTACCGGTGGCTGTATGCGCCGATGGTCACCAGCGCGGCGCTGCTCTACACCATCCCGTCGCTGGCGCTGTTCATCCTGCTGCCGGGAATCCTCAAGACCAAGATCCTTGAGCCCAACAACGTGATCGTGGCGCTGAGCATCTACACGGTGGCGCTGCTGGTGCGGGTGGTCGCCGACGGCCTCGCGTCGGTGCCCGAGGAGGTGCTGCAGGCAGCCACCGCAATGGGTTACCGCAGGTTTGGCCGGCTGGTCCGGGTCGAATTGCCGATCGCGGTCCCGGTGATCGCCGCGGGCCTGCGGGTAGCGGCGGTCTCCAATGTCAGCCTGGTGTCGGTGTCGGCGCTGATCGGGGTGCCCGAGTTGGGACAGCTGTTCACCGACGGCTTGCAGCGCTCCTATCAGGCGCCGATCTTGCTCGGCATCCTCGCCTCGGTGCTACTCGCGCTCGCCTTTGACCTGTCGATCCAGCTGGTTACCAGGACCCTTACCCCGTGGCGGCGGGCGGTGCGTCCGGCATGATCAATGACATCGGTCACTGGCTGTCGAATTCCGAACACTGGCACGGTGCCGACGGGGTGCCAGCCCATCTGCGCGAGCACCTGCAGTATTCGCTGTTCGCGTTGCTGATTGCCGGCCTGATCGCGCTGCCACTCGGTATGTTGATAGGGCACTTCGGGCGCGGCTCGTTCGTGGTGGTGGCGATCGCGAACTCGTTCCGGGCGTTGCCGACCCTTGGCTTGCTGACGTTCTTCTTCATCCTGATCTCGCCACACGTGCATGGCTCCGGCAACGCGGTCTACCTGATCCCGAGCGAGATCGTCCTGATCCTGCTGGGTATTCCATCCATGCTGAGCAACACCTATGCGGGTATCGATGCGGTGGACCCCGCCGTTCGCGATGCGGCCCGCGGGATGGGGATGCGTGGCGGTCAGGTGCTCTGGCGGGTGGAACTGCCCAATGCACTTCCACTGATCTTCTCGGGCATCCGGGCCTCGTTCCTGCAGGTGATCGCCACCGCGACGGTTACCGCCTACGTCGGTCTCGGCGGCCTCGGTAGGTACCTGATAGACGGCCTGTCCCAGCAGGACTACCCGCAAATGGCTTCCGGGGCGGTGCTCGTCGCGGCGCTGGCATTGCTGATCGACCTGGTGTTGGGGACCGTTCAGCGCTATGTCGTTTCGAGAGGGATCACCGGCAGATATTCCACCAAGCAAGTCCCGGAAGCCGAGACCGAACAACTGCGGGCGGTCGCGGCGTCGGCTGCCTGACCGAGGTCGAAGCAGTACCTCGTATGATTGAACTAAACCGACAGGAGAGCTAGAAAATGAAGCACTTGCGAATACTTACCGCGACCGCGGTCGGGGTCGGCATGCTGGCCGTTGCCGCCTGTGGCAGCAGCTCCAACCCGACGTCGGCCGGCAACGGTGGGGCCACCGGATCGCCGGCGCCCACCGACACCATCGTGGTCGGCTCGGCCAACTTCCAGGAGAGCGTGGTGATAGCCGATATCTATGCCGGGGCGCTCAAGGCCAAGGGCGTCAAGGTGAGCACCAAGCTGAACATCGGCAGCCGCGAGACCTACATCCCGGGCCTCAAGGACGGGTCGATCGACCTCGTTCCGGAATACACCGGCGTCCTGCTGCAGTACTTCGACAAGTCCGCGTCCGTGGTCAGCTCCGCCGAGGTGTACGCCGCGCTGCAGAAGGCGGTACCCAGCCAGTTGACGGTGCTGGATCAGTCCAAGGCCGAGGACAAGGACGCGATAGTGGTGACCAAGGACACCGCGGCCAAGTACAACCTGAGCTCGATCGCCGATCTGGCCGCGGTTGCCGGCAAGCTCACGCTGGGCGCTCCGCCAGAATTCCAGACCCGGGCGGACGGGATTCCGGGGCTCAAGAAGGTCTACGGGGTGACCTTCAAGACCTACAAGAAGTTGGACGCCGGCGGCCCACTGACTGAGAATGGCCTCAAGAACGGCCAGATCGACGCCGGTGATATCTTCACCACCGACCCGCTGATCACCAAGAACGGCTGGGTCGTGCTGCAGGATCCGAAGAACCTGTACACCGCGCAGAACGTGCTGCCGCTGATCAATGCCGGCAAGGCATCGGCCAACGTCAAGTCCGTGCTGAATGCGGTGTCGGCCAAGCTGACCACCGACGACCTGGTGTCGCTGAACGAGAAGGTACAGATCGAGAAGCAGGATCCGGACGCGGTCGCCAAGGCGTGGCTGGCCAGCGCCGGGCTCAGCTAGCGCAGCGGCGCTAGAGGTTCCACGCTGCCGGAGCATCCGCAGGCACTACCGGATGCTCCGGCGGCACCACTGCCAGCCGGGTATAGGGCTGGCCCAGGGCAGGCCGGGAATCGGGCTCGCCGCTGTTCGGCCAGAACGCCATCGCGCGTTCGGCCAGCGCGGTGATGGACAGTGCCGGGTTCACCCCGAGATTTGCCGACAGCGTCGAGCCATCCACCACGTGCAGGCCTGGATAGCCATAGAGCCGGTGGTACGGATCGATGACTCCGGTGTCGACAGAGTCACCGATCGCGCAACCGCCAATGAAATGTGCCGTCATCGGCACATTGAACAGGTCGCCGTAGCTGCCACCCGGGGTGCCGCCGATGTTGTCAGCCAGCTGCCGGGCGGCCTGGTTCGCCACCGGGATCCAGCTCGGATTGGGCTCGCCAAGACCCTGCTTGGAGCTGAGCTTGCGCCGCCCGAACCGGCCCTTACCGCGAAAGACCGTGATCGAGTTGTTCAGTGACTGCATGACCAGCAGGATGATGATCCGCTCTGACCAGTGCCGCGGGATCACCGTGCGCAGGATCTGCCGGGGGTTGCGGCGGGCGACCCCGAGCCATTCGCGCAGCCGCTCCGCGGGCCGGCCACCCTCGGTCAGCACGGTGGTCAGCAGCCCCATCGCGTTGCTGCCCTTGCCGTAACGGCACGGCTCGATATGGGTATGCTCGTCCGGATGCCAGGACGAGGTGATGGCCACACCACGGCTGTAGTCGGCCTTCCGATCGGCGCTGAGCGCACCGAGCAGCGACTCGGAGTTCGTCCTGGTCAGCTCGCCGAGCCGGGCCGAGATGCCCGGCAATAGGCCGTCGCGCAATTCGTGCAGCAACTTCTGGGTGTTGTAGGTCCCGGCCGAGAACACCACCTGCCTGGCAGTGAACTCTCGGCCGTGGCGAGCGAACCAGCGGCCGGTCGGTACGGTCCGGACCCGGTAGCCCCCGCCGCGGCGCGGGGTCAGGCCAGTCACCGTGGTGAGCGGATGCACCTGCGCACCAGCCCGCTCGGCCAGCCCCAGGTAGTTCATGTTCAAGGTGTTCTTGGCCCCGAACCGGCAACCGGTCATGCACGAGCCGCACTGGATACAGCCGGTGCGATCCGGGCCAGCGCCGCCGAAGAATGGGTCGGGCACCGTCTGGCCGGGTTCCTGCGCACCGTCGCGGCCGAAGAACACCCCGACCGGGGTGAGCGTGAAGGTGTGCCGCTTGCCGAACTGCTCGGCCAGCCGCTGCATCTGCCGGTCTGCCTCGGTGACCGTCGGGTTGCTGATCACTCCGAGCATCTTGCGGGCCTGGGCATAGAACGGGCCGAGTTCGGCACGCCAATCGGTGATATGTGCCCATTGCGGGTCGGTGTAGAACGGCGCCGGCGGCTCGTAGAGGGTGTTGGCATAATTCAGCGAGCCGCCACCGACCCCGGCGCCGGCCAGGATCACCACGTCGGAGAGCAGCTGGATGCGCTGCATGCCCTTGAGCCCGAGCTTAGGTGCCCAGACGAAGTTGCGCAGATCCCACGAGGTTTTCGGGGTGTTGTGCTCGTCGAAGCGCTGGCCGGCTTCGAGCACGCCGACCCGGTAACCCTTCTCGGTCAGCCGAAGCGCGCTCACGCTGCCACCGAAGCCGGAACCTATGACGATGACGTCATAGTCGTCCTGCATTGCCAAGCTGGCTCCCAGCGATCGGGGTGACGTGTAGCGAAACGACCTCAAGCTAACCCAGCATGCACCCAGGCACTGGCTTTGTCATGATCGGCGGCCCACTAGGGTTGCCAGATGGATCGATTCCGCGATGACCTCTGGCGACACCTGGCGCCCAGCTACACGGCGATCATCGAGCATCCGTTCCTGGCCGCTCTGGTGGACGGATCGCTGCCACCGGAGGTGTTCGTGCACTACCTGCTGCAGGACGCGCACTATCTGCGCGACTACGCGCGGGCGCTGGCGATCACCGGTGCGAAGGCGACCGACGACGACTCCATCATCCAGTTCTGCACCGACGCCGCCGCGGCCATCACGGTCGAGCGCAGCCTGCACGATTCCATCCTCGCTGGGTTCGAGCTGGCCGATCGGGCCGAGGTGCCGGTGCAGCCGACCACCTTGGCCTACACCTCCTACCTGCTGCGGACCGCCTATCAGGGTTGCTTCGCCGAGGCGGTGGCCGTGGTGCTGCCCTGCTACTGGATCTATGCGATGGTCGGTCAGGAACTGCTCAGCCGGACCTCGGCAACACCGTCGCCGAATCCGATCTACCAGAGGTGGATCGACACCTACGGCGGGGACGAGTTCCAGCAGACCGTGCAGCAGGTGCTCGGCACCGTCGACCGGCTCGGGGCCGGGCTGTCGGCCAGCGAGCGAGCCAGGTTCGTCGAGCACCTGTTGATCACCGCCAAGTACGAGTGGTTGTTCTGGGATGCCGCCTGGCGGCTTGAGAGCTGGCCGCCGGAGCTCAGCTAGGCGCGACTGCCTGCCAGGCCACCGTGAGTTCGCCGAGACGATGCCTGGCTGGGGTGCTCAGCACCGGCCACTCACCGGCTAGCTCTGCGCACATCGCCTGCCAGCGTTGCCGGGTCCCGAAGGTGGACAGTGGCGCGTGCCGGTCCCAGGCGGTGTCCATCGCCTGCAGCAGGGCATGGATCGGCTCGCCAGCGATATTGCGGTGAATCAGCGCTTTCACCAGCCGCGGGGCGAGCTCGGACGGCCGGCTGAGGTCTTCGAGCCGGGCGCTGAGCGTCAGGCTGATCGGCGCCCGGCCGTCCAGCAAGACCCAGCTGCCCCGGCGGCCCAGCTCGTCGCAAGTACCTTCGATGAGTACCCCGTCCGGTCCGAGCTGGGACTGCATCATCTGCCAGGCCGGCCCTACCGCCGGTTCCGGGTACTGACGCAGGACGTTTGCTGCCCGCACGATCGCCGGCTGGTAACCGGCCAGTTCGAAACCACCGCGTTCGAAGCGCAGCCCGGCGCTCGCCGACGGTTGTGCGGCGGCGACCCGGTCGGCGTCGATTTCCAAACCGAGCAGGCTGACGTCCGGGCGGACCGCTCGCAGCCTGGCCCGCAACTCGATCACGGTGATCGGGCTGGTTCCGTAGCCGAGATCGATCACCAGCGGATCGGCGGCCGAGCGCAGCCGGGCCGCTAGAGTGCTGGCGATCCAGTTGTCCATCCGCCGCAACCGGTTCGGATTGGTGGTACCCCGAGTGGCTAGCCCCAGTGCGCGCGCCCGGCCGGCGGCCAGCCGGGGAGGCTTGCTCATCGGCGCCGGCTGGTGGTCACGGTCACCGATCCTTTCACTCGGAGTGTCTGCACCTGCCCGGTAGGCTCGGCCACCATGCTCCACCGGCGCCGGGTCGCATGTGATGATCGTCACACCAACGCACCGGATTTGCGCCGTTACCTCCCGTGATCATCGCGGGTGCGGCACCGTTCACCATAAGAGTCCAGCATTTGACTTTCTTGCGGTTTGATCCACTAATGTGACAGGCCATATCGGACAGAAGGATGTTGTGAGTAGCGGCTCAACCGGGAAACGCGTCACGTTCTCCGACGTGCTTCGGGTTCGCGAATTCCGGCTGCTCTGGCTGGCTGATTCGCAGTCCGCTATCGGTGATCAGATCGCTCGGGTGGCGCTGTCGATCTTGGTATTTGAGCGAACCAACTCCGCCATCCTGACCGCGCTGACTTACGCATTGACGTTCCTGCCGGCTCTGATCAGCGGGGCGCTGCTGTCCGGCCTGGCGGATCGGTTGCCGCGCCGGCGGGTG
>FTJM01000180.1_pt7 | contig 11052 bp, 9 predicted proteins | sample 1658941 | NCBI WGS metagenome assembly FTJM01 (sample SAMEA3914876, study PRJEB12502) | metagenome | biome: forest; material: soil | place: USA | collected 2011-06-22 | depth 0.3 m
CCGAAGGTCTTGAAGCCCATCGACTCCAAGGCGCGGTTGCCGGCGAAGATCATCAGGTCGGCCCACGAGATCTTGCGACCGTACTTCTGCTTGACCGGCCAGAGCAGCCGGCGCGCCTTGTCGAGGTTCCCGTTGTCGGGCCAGCTGTTGAGCGGTGCGAAGCGCTGCATGCCAGCCCCGGCGCCGCCGCGGCCGTCGTGGATGCGGTAGGTGCCCGCGCTGTGCCACGCCATCCGGATGAACAGCGGCCCGTAGTGGCCGTAGTCAGCCGGCCACCAGGACTGCGACGTTGTCAGCACCTCGTCGACGTCCCTTGCCAGGGCAGCGAGATCGAGGGTGTTGAACTCCGCGGCATAGTCGAAGTCCGCACCCATCGGGTTGGCCACGGCGGTGTGCTTGCGCAGGATCTTCAAGTTCAGCTGGTCTGGCCACCAGTCGCGGTTGCCCGCGCCTTCGGTCGGGTGCTTGCGGCTGCCGGTCAGGACCGGACACCGGCCTTCGCTTTCCTCATTCATCTCGCCAACAACGGCGTCAGGACTGTCAGACACGGGAATCCTTTCGGGATCAGGGGGTATTGCTCAGAAACGGTGTTCGGTGGCGCAGCCGGGGCACAGGCCCCAGTAGACGACCTCGGCCTCGTCGATCGCGAAGCCGTGATCGTCGGACGCGGTCAAGCAGGGTGTCGTGCCGACGGCGCAGTCGGCGTCGGCGATAACGCCGCACGAGCGGCACACAACGTGGTGGTGGTTGTCTGCGACCCGCGACTCGTAACGCGCTACGAATCCCGCCGGCTGGATGCGCCGCACCAGACCCGCGGTAGTCAGCGCTCGCAGCACGTCGTAGATAGCCTGGTGCGACACCTCACCGAGATCGGAACGCACGACGCCGATGATCGAGTCCGTGTCGGCGTGTGGATGGTCGTGCACCGCGGTCAGTACCGCTACCCGGGGACGGGTAACCCGCAGGGTGGCGCCGCGCAGCATCTGCTCGAAGTCCGATGTCGTGGGCACGCTCCGAAGTCTGACCCAGTTTCTGGAATCATTCAAGTATCAGTCGGTGAGTCGCGTGGCACGCTCGAGGCACCGAGACCGGCGGCTGTCGGAGTTTGCTGCCATGCTCTGGCTACTGGACCGCCCGGCCCGGGATCTGAGGAGTAAACATGAGCGACATTGACGTGCTGGAAAGCGTGTTGGCCAAGGATGAGCAGCTGCTTGCCGGGATCAAGCAGTCCCAGCTCGGGGCAGCTACCCAGTGCCCAGATTACGACGTTCGTGCGCTTGCGAACCACCTCGTCGGATGGCTTGAAGTATTCGCCGCCGGCGCTAACGACCGTGCCTTCGACGGTGACCCGGCCGCCTTCGCCACCGACGACCCGGCCGGCGACTTCCGCGCCGCCGCAAGCGACACGGTCGCCGGCTGGCGGGCAGGCGGCGTGGACCGCAAGGTCCGGCTCACTGGCAGTCCGATGCCCGGTCAGCTACTGCTGTCCATGACACTCATGGAGTACACCGCTCATGGATGCGACCTGGCCGTGGCAACTGGCCAACCCGTGCCGTTCAGCGATGATGAGCTGACGGTCGCGCTCAAACGTGCCCGGGCCACCCTGCCGGATCAGTACCGCGGCGAGGGCAAAGCCTTCGCAAACGTCATTGAGGTCGCCGAAGACGCGCCCATCCTGGATCGGTTCCTGGGGTTCATGGGTCGCCAGCCATCGGCGGCGCACTAGACCCCGACAATTTGGTCGCCGACGTGGGCGCGGCAATCTGGTCGGCGCCACTCGGTTCGGCGGCACTCGGTTCTGCGGCACTCGGTTCGGCGGTGCGGAGGGCCTTGGTGACGGCGGCGGAGATCGCGGCGGCGACCTGCTGCTTGCCACGGCGGCGCCGCCGCCACAGGTAGCCCAGCACCGCGGCGACCACGATCAGCAGCAGGATCAGCTGACCCCACGGCCAGCCCCAGGTACTGCCGGCGCCGGTGACCTGCTGCACGCTGATCGGTGGGTCAGCGGCGGCGGCGACCGGCTGGAGCTGCACTGTCGCGGTTAGCCGAGTGGTTGGCCACACGCCGCGCACGGTGACGGTGCGCGTCAGGGCGCTGCCGGGCAGGATCTCGGGCAGATCCGCCACGTTCGCGCTGTGGTCACCGATGCCCAGCGGTCCGGAGAGGTGGATCGTCTGGTGGGCTTGCAGGCGGACGTTGCCGGTGTTCGCGACCGTGTAGGTGACGGTGCTCGAACCGCTGCTGGCCGGATCGATGGTGCCGCGATACGTGGCGTGCACATCCCTGACTTTCAACCGCGGAGTCACAGTCCCAGGTACCCGGAGGTAGATGCGAGAGCCGAGCCGGCGATCCAGCTTCACGCTGCTGGCTCCCCCGCTGGTGACCAACGAGGTAACCACGCCGCCCGAGTGATCGCCGGGGGTCGCGTTCGCGGGGATCGTGAGGGTGAACGGGACGACCGCTGATTCCTGCGGTTTCAGGGTGATGGTCGAATTCTTCACAGTGATCCAGGACCCGACGTCGACTGGCTTTCTGCTCGCCGGCAGCAGGTCGATCGCTCCGGTCGAGGTGGTGAACGCGTCGCTGGCGTACACCTTGAACGTGAGCACTCCCGCCGAACGGTTCACCACCGCGATCGCGTCGGTGATGCTGGTCGCTGGCTGCAGCGTGTAGCTGAAGTGGGCGCGGTTGCTCCCGAGCTTGTCGTTGGCTGGCGCCACCCCCCAGCTCACGTCCGCAAAGGTCGTTCCGGGCGCCGAGCGCGGGACGGCTGATGTCGGCATCGGGCTGCCCGGCGCTGCGCCCGCTCCGGTGGGGGCTACGCCGAGCAGCACGGCCACGGTGGCGGCAACGACTGCGAGCGCTGCCCCCGGACGGACGCGGTTGGCTGGGCGCCGATCGGCGGCAGTCGAGGGCCGAGATAGCCAGCGGCGACGTGGAGCTTGCAAACTGGTGCCTCCGGTAGACGAGGAGCCGTGACCCGGCTGGACGTCGCGGGCAGGACGGCGAACGGGCAGGTCCTGAGTTGCTGGGTGGTGGTCCCGCAGCCGCAGTACTGGGCCGCGGGACCACCGGGTCAGGCAGTTAGCTGGTTAGCTCAGGGCGGTGAGGGTGAGGGTCGCGGTGTAGGTGCCGGCCGGAGTATTGGCCGGGACCCGCAGATCCAAACCGGCGCCCACGTTGACGCTGCCAGTGGCATGCCCGGTCGGGGCCAAGGCCAACGTCGAGGCGTCGGTCAGCCCGTTACCGGCGGTGATCCCCGCGGCCACGGCCGCACCCGCGCTCGCCCCGCCCCCAGCGGTGGTCAGCGCCGGGGTCCAGCCCAGATACTTACCCGCCAACCCGCCGGTGAAGTCACCGACCTGACCAGACACCGACCACGCCGGACCAGCGGCGCGAGTGTCGGTCACCGTCACCGGCTTCAAGTCACCCGTCGACTGCAGGTAGGAGCCCTTGTTCGTCGTGTTGGTCAACCTCACCGCATGATCGGTGCCATCGATCGTCCAGGAGAACTGCCCGGCCGCCGCCGGCACGGTCGCTGTGATGGTCTCGCTGCTGTCACTGGCCGGCGGTGCGGCGGTGACGGACAGCGTGACCGGGTCGGTGGTGGCAACGCCGGCCGCGTTGGTGAAGACCGCGCGGACCTTCGACCCGTGGTAGCCCTGCGCGGGAACGTTCAGGTTGAAGGTGCCAGCGGTGGCGCTGGGGTAGTTCTGCCAGGCCGAGGAGCCGGGGGCTTGCAGCTGCCATTGCACGGTCGGGTCCGGGGTGCCGGACGCGGCGGCGCAAAACACCGCGGTGCCGCCGACCTGGACCGAGGTATCGGCCGGCTGGGTGGTGATCGCCGGCGCGACCTGCGCCGGGCCGGTGTTAGCGGTGTAGCCGACAGCCAACGCGACGGCGGGCTTGGCCGCGTCCCGGCTACCGCCGGAGCTGAACCAGTACGAGGACTGGCCGGTCAGCTGCTGGAAATCGACGAAGCTCTGTGGGAACGACCCCCAGTACGGCGCATTGGCGGTGCTCTGCGCCGCCTGCGGGCTTGCGCCTGACGGCACTGTGACCGCCACCCCCAGGTAGTCCGGGATCACGGTGAAGCCTGAACCGGTGACCGTTACGCCGTGCAGCTTCGCGAGCGTGATCGTGGTCGGAGTCAACGCCACCCACTTGGCTGGGTCGTTCATGTCCGCCCCGTAGCCCGACGCGGTCGCGGTCAGCGTCGCGGAGCCGTCAGCGTTGACGACCAGTGTCGGATCGGTGGCTGACCAGTAGGTGAGCCCGCCGTAGAACGCCGAGGTGAACGATCCGGTCCAGTGAATGGCGGCGGTGTTGGCGGCCGTGTCAACGGTGCCGGTGCCTTGGCTGAACTTGACCCGGTTCTTCGTCAGCGAGGTAGTCGAGGACGAGCTGACTGCGGTGCCGCTGGGGTCCTGGCATTTGGTGGCCCAGGTCGGCTGGGAGTAGACACCGGCCGCGTTCGGCTTCTCGACAGTGACATTGCCCGACTGGGTGGCGTAGAAACCGTCGGTCTGAGTCCACAGCCGGCTCGATCCGGTATTCCCGGCGGTGCCGGCGGACAGGAAGTTGCAGCCTCCGAAGAACGCGCCGCCGCCTTGTTCGCCGCTGAGGCCCCAGCTGAACGAGGCATCGGTGACAGTGGTCGATGCCGCCGACGCGGCTCCCGCGCTGAGCAGGCCCGCTGCGGACAAAGCCAATGCGGCGACAGCCACACCGACGACGGTGCGCCGAGCGCGCATTCGCGCCGATGGTGGCGGTGCGGTGCTCGCGCGCCGCTGGCGGGGGGTGATTCGATACATGTGGTTCTTCCCTTTCCGAGGAACCGACCGGCGACACCCTGGTGGTGCCGTCGGGGTGGGTCGGGCGACCCGGTGAGATGGCTGTCGCCCGGCCCACGCTGAACTGGCTGAACGTGCTGTAGCTGCCGCTGTCCGCGGTGCGCTAGGCGGCCGGCTCACCTCCGTCCCCCGTGTCATCGGCGCCAACACCGGGCAGGTGTGCCGCAGCGAGGTCGAGAAATACTGCGTGGTTGAGTTCGAAGGCGATGATCGCTTCCGCGATGAGGCGCCGTTGCTGCTCGCGAGTCATCGGCGCCTGATCGAGCAGGTCGCGGTAGCGGTCGCGGAATGGTTTGACCTTCTCGATACCGTCGAAGGTGTAGAAGCCGGTGGAGCGATGCCCGGGCTCGCCGTAGATGCGGGTGATGTTGGCTTTGATGACCTGCCCGCCGGACAGATCGCCCAGGTAGCGGACGTAGTGGTGGGCGATGAACCCACCCGGCCAGTCGCCGGCGACCTCGTGTAGCCGGACGACGTAGCGCTCGGTCGCCGGGACCTGCAGGCGTTCTGCTCCGGCCCGCCAGCCGGGGCCGAGTAGTTGGGCCAGGTCGGCTTCCAGATGCGGGACGCGGGTCAACTCGTCGAACACGAATGGTCCGGCGACGGGGTCATCACGCCAGGCCTCGGCGCTCGCCTCGAGGGCGGTATAGATGGCGTGGTTCTGCGCGACCAAGGCGGTGTAGGCCGACAGGGGCAGCGCCCCGGCCAGCAGCTGCCGCACGTACGGCGCGGTCTCGGCTTGCTCGTGCACCAGTTGGGTCTGGGCTCGCAGCGCGGCCGACAGGCTCGCTCCGTTGTCGAGCGTTTCGATACGGGCAGCGGTCATTGCTGGATTCCCTTTCGTAGTAGGTGGAAGTGTCGGCTGCGGCAGCTCAGGACCAGGCCGGCACCGAGGATCACCAGCAGCGCGGCGAGGACCAGCGGGGCATGGATGTTGTCGCCGGTGCTGGCCAGCGCGCCGGTCGGTCGGTAGCTCAGCAACGGGACCAAGTTCGGGTTGCCACTCGACCCGATGCCGTTTGTCGCACTGCTGATTCGGATTGGGTCAGGGCCGTTGACGCCGGCCGGGACGGTACTGCCGGCGCAGCCCGATAGCAGCACGGTGGCGTCGTCCAGCGGCTCGCCCCGGGTGTAAAAGGCGGAGCCGTTGAAGGAGAAGGAGTTCACGTCGGCGATCGCGGTGTGCAGGATGCGAGTGATCCCGCGAGCACCGCTGACCGGGCTGGTGCCTGACAGGTCGATGGTGGCTAGTTGCTCACCGGGGTGGGCGGTGGTGTTCGGCGGCTGGCCGGGTTGGCTGGCGGTCAGCGAGACGTCGGCGTAGAGAATCCCGGTGGTGCCGGTAACGACCAGCTTCGGGTTGGCGATCCAGACGGCGAAGTAGTGCGCCGGGTACTTGAACTCGATCTTGCCGCCGAACTGGACGGTAAACGCGCTGGGGGAGGTGTAGCCGGAGCTGGACACGAACGGCCACCGGAAGCTGCCGCTGGAGGTCTTACCGGCTACCGCGAGGTCCTGGTTGAGGATGCTCGCACCAGACGTGGCGGTAATGCTGTTGCTGGCCGGGCCAGCAACGTAGGAGCGGAAGCTCTTCTTGAATCCCCAGGTCAGGCCGCCGCCCTTCACCCCGTTCGTGAGATCACAGGGCGCGGCCGCGGTCACCGTGAATGCGCGCTGGACGGTGGCGTGCGAGGCACGTCCGGTCAGCACGAGTTGATGGGCGCCGGCCGGCACGGTGGCCGGCAGCACGTCGCGGCCCGACACCCCGCCCGCGCTGTTTGCAACCAAAGCGGTCAGGGCGAGCGGGGTGGAATGCACGACGACGTCAACCGTCTCGCCGGGCGCGAATCCGACCGCAGTGAAGGAGAACGTCCCGCCGGCGGGCACCGAGCTCTGATCCACCGTCAACGTCGGGGTGTAGCTCGGGGGGCTATTCGGCGGCCGGCTCGTGGCCGGCGAGCTGGTGGCCGGTGAGCTGGTGGCCGGCGGGCTGGTGGCGGTAGCCGGGGTGCTGCTGCCGTCCCCGGCTGGGACGGCGGGGTAGCCGACGGTGATCGGGGTGGCGGGCTTGTCGTCATCGTTCAGGCCGGAGGAGTACCAGTAGGCGGACTCGCCGGTCTGGTGCTGGAAGTCGATGAACGGCTGCGGGAACGAGCCCCAGCTGGTGCCGGCCTGGAGCTGGGGGGTGTCTCCACTGGCGGTCGCGACCGCAACGCCGCGATAGGAGGGCGTCGCGGTAAAGCCGGTTTGGCCGACCGCTACGCCGGTCAAGGTGGCAAGGGTCGCCGTGATTGGGGCGATGGCGACCCATTTGGTGGGGTCGTTCATGTCCGCGCCGTAGCCGGACAGGGTCGCGGTCAGGGTGCCGGTGCCGTCGGCCGCGACGGCGAGTGTCGGGTTGCTGGCCGACCAATAGCTCAGACCGCCGTAGAAGACGGAGGTGAACGAGCCGGTCCAGTGCAGGGTCGCGGTGCCGGCCGAGCGGTCGATAGTGCCGGTGCCTCCAGTGAACTCGACCCGGCTCTTGCTGGCGGTCGCGGTGGTTACCGGGGTGGTGTTGTCCGGGCCGGTGCACTTGGTGGCCCAGCTGGGTTGAGCGTAGCCGCCAGCGGTGTCGGGTTTGGAGATGGTGACGTTGCCGGCTCGGGTGGCGTAGCCCGGGCTGGGCGCGGTCTGGGTCCAGACGGCGGACTTGCCGTGATCGCCGGCGATTCCGGCGGACAGGAAGTTACAACCGCCGTAGTAGGCGCCGGCGCTGGCAGTGTCGTTCAGCGACCAGGCGAGGCTGACGTCGCTGACGGCCTGGCCACTGGCTGCGGCTGAGCGCGGCGCGCGGGCAATCGCCAGCACCCCGCCGATCAGCAGCGTCGCCGCGATGAGGATCGCGGTCAGGATGCGGTCGCGGGACCGGTGCGGTCGCGAGACCGCCGGACGGGCTGGGGTGTCGATCAGCATCCGTTTCCCTTTCTAGTTGCTGGGTAATCTCGACAGGTGGACGATTCTGCGATTCGGCTCATGGCGGCTGGGCCTAGGCGCTGGATCGGTTGCGGCGTCGGCGCATGGCAAAGCGCCCACCGAGTCCGGCGAGCAGGAGTACCGCAGCGATTCCGCCGGCCCACCATCCAGCGCTCGGGGACGTGTGGCTGGCGGCGGCCACCGGTGTCAGGGCCGGGCCGGTCGCGACCACAGTCCCGGGGGAAACCGGACCGCCGGAGCCGATGACTACCCCGCCGGGGCTGACCGGAGATGCTGGGGCCGCGGTGCGGCTGAGCGGTGCCGCCGTGGCGGCCGCCGTGGTCTTCGGAGCGGTCGGGGTCTTGCCGGCAGGGGTGTTGATTGCAGGGGTCTTGATGGCCGGACCTGCGGCCTGGTTGGGAACAGCGAAGTTGATCGGAGTAAAGGTCTCGTTCTGCGGATCGACGACACCGTGCGCGCCGACGGTGATGATGCCGCATTGCACTTTCAGGCAGTTGATCTGTTCGACGTGGCCGTTTCGGCCCTGGGCCGGGAACCTCGCGCCGGGCACGATGAGGGTGGTGGCCCAGCTGCCGTCCGGGTTGACGATGCCGCCGTTGGCGGCGTAGAGCGTGCCGCCGGCCTGGAAGGAGACGAACCTCTGGTAGCCGTGGTTGTCCTTGGCCTCGGAGTCCTGGACGTAGCTGAAGTTCTGTCCGCTGACACCGCCCTTGCTGGGCTGCCAGGTTCCATTCAGGGCGCCGAACAGCACGTAGACGCCGCCAAATCCGCCTTTGACCGCCTGAAAGCCGGTGCCGTGCAGCGAGAGCTTGGTGGCGTAGTCCGGGTCGGCGGTGGCCGGCGAGACCGTCACCCGCGCCGCTGCAGCCGAGGCTGGGACGGCGCGCGCGAACGTCATGGCGGCCACGACCAGCAGCGCGGCGGTGAGGCCGGCGAGCAACCCGGGTACCCGTCGCGGATCGGGCGCCGCAGGCAAGGCTCGTGGCGCCAACTGGACAGTCATAGGGTCTCTCCTCTTCGGGCCCGACGGGGGGCGATGGTCAACCCGCCGTGCGCGGGATGGGTGAACACGTCGATGGGCAGGCCGTAAACGTGCTCGAGCAGCGACTCGGTCAACACCTCGGCGGGGGCGCCGACCGCGACAAGATGGCCTGCGCTGAGAACGGCAATTCGGTCGGCGTAGGCGGCGGCCAGCGCGATGTCGTGCAGCACCGCGAGCACCGCGATGCCGGCCTGGGCACAGTCGCGGGCGGTGGCCATGACCTGTTCCTGGTGACGCAGGTCCAGCGCCGCGGTCGGTTCGTCGAGCAGCAGGAGCCCGGTCTGTTGAGCCAGGATCCGGGCGAACGAGGCGCGGGCCTGCTCCCCGCCGGACAGGGTGGGAAAGCGTCGCTGCGCGAACGGGTGCAGGTCGGCCACGGCCAATGCCCGCGCGATCAGCTGCTCGTCGTCGTCTTCGGCGTCCGTGCCGGCCCACGGGGCGCGGCCCATCTCGACCACCTCGGCGACCGTGAACGGGAATGACAACCGGGGTTGTTGTGGCAGGACGGCGCGGCGGCGGGCCAGCTCCAGCGGATGCGCCCGCCGCACCGGCAGGTCTCGCAGTTTGACACTGCCCTCGCTGGGCAGCAGGTCACCGGCAAGCAGGGACAGCAGGGTGGACTTTCCGGCGCCGTTGGGGCCGATCACGGCCAGCAGCTGCCCGGCCATCAGCTCGAGGTCGACGTCGCGCAGCAGCCATCGCCCCTCGATCCGCAGCCCGACACCGGTCGCGGTCAGGGCCACCGCACCGGCCGGCATCGGCGGCGGGACGTCGTGGCGGTCGCGGATCAGCCGGCTGAGCATGCCGGTCATCCCCAGCCTCCGGCGCGGGCGCGAGTGCGGCGCAGCATCCAGAAGAAGAACGGACCGCCCACCAGGGCGGTGAGCATGCCGATCGGCAGGTCCGCGTAGCCGACCGCGGTACGGGCGGCCAGGTCGGCTGAGGCGAGCAACACCGCACCGCCCAGCACGCTGGCCGGAACCAGAACCCGGTGGCCGGGGCCGGTGATCATCCGGATCAGGTGCGGAACGACCAGGCCGACGAAGCCGATGATCCCGGAGAACGAGACCGCGGCGGCGACCATGACCGCGACCAGCACTATCGAGATCAGTCGCAGCCGCTCCACGTTCACGCCGACGTGCCGGGCGGCCCGGTCGCCGAGGGCGAGCAGGTCCAGTTTGCGGGCCAGCACCAGCGCGCCGACGCCGCCCACGACGAGGAACGGCGCGACGGTCTGAACGAAGGTCCAGCGGCTGCCGTTCAAGCTGCCGAGTTGCCAGAACACGATCTGGTCCATCGCGGTTTGGCTGCTGAAGTAGGTGCAAAACGCCAGCCCCGCGCCGGACACCGCATTGACTGCGATGCCGGTCAGTACCAGGGTGACGACCTCGGTCCGGCCGCCCGCCCGGGACAGGAAGTACACCAGCAGGGTGGCGGCCAGGCCGGCGACGAACGCGGCGGCCGGGACGGTGAACTCGCCCAGGAAGGTGATCCCTTCCATGATCACGATCGCCGCGCCGAGCGCGGCACCTGAGGAGACACCGATGATGCCGGGGTCTGCCAGCGGGTTGCCGAACACACCCTGCATCAGGGCGCCGGCGCAGGCCAGCGCCGCCCCCACCATGAGCGACATCACGACGCGGGGCATCCGGACCTTCCACAGGGTTGCCTCGGCGAACTGGTCGTGGATCGGATGCCCGAGTCGCAGTGGCCCGGAGAGCTTGTGCAGCACTGAGGAGGCGGCCTCACCGAAGCCGATGCCGTATTGGCCCAGCGCCACCGAGGTCAGGCTGATCACCACCACCGCGATGACCAGGCCGGCGAACAGGGCCGTTACAAGCACCGGTCGAGGCTTCGACGTCACCGTCGAGCCAGCCGTCCCGGCGGGTCCGGTGGACTCGCGGCCACCGGATGGGGGTTCGGCCCGGACGGGCCGCGTCGCAACGAACCCGCCCGGGGTTTGTGCCGGGTTCCGGTCCGACTGGACCGCCCCGGAGTCTGTGGAGCCGGCTGCCCGGTGCGGGCCTGGACCGGTGGTGGTGGTCATCGGCGGGCTCCACTGACCGTGACCGAATCGGGTGCATAGATCGCGCGGGCCAGCCCGTCGATGACCTGCGCCGTGAGCGGACCGAAGGACAGCACCTGGTAGTCGCTCATGTCCACGATCCGCCGGTGTTGCCC
>FTJM01001937.1_pt1 | contig 11044 bp, 15 predicted proteins | sample 1658941 | NCBI WGS metagenome assembly FTJM01 (sample SAMEA3914876, study PRJEB12502) | metagenome | biome: forest; material: soil | place: USA | collected 2011-06-22 | depth 0.3 m
GTTATACCGCCTTTGTATTGCGCGATTCGCCAGTCTCTCACCGCGGAGTCAGTGCCGATACTATTTTCTTGGATACTGGCTGCAAAAACTTGATCTCCGATAACTGTTATACGTAAATCTAGGCTAACATCAACGGCCTCCTGGAATATAGACGGAGCAAGATTGAGGCCCGTCAGATCAACTGTCTTGTCAATTTTTTTAGTATAAAAATTATATGATGCGTCATTTCGAACAAAAAAATCTGCTCGTATCGGTTTAGCGATAACTGATTGATGTGAACGCATAAAATGACGAGCGGCAGCTTCATCCGATGTAACAATCGTATCTGGTACGTTAAAGCCAAGCTTACGTGCATGAGTAAGCTGTAAAACTTTGTCTTCTGCCTTGTGTATCGTATACGGATCGGAAACCCAATTGGCATCTGGGAACAGTGTCCGAAAGAGCATCCCGAACTCTCGCAATGCGGTGACACTATACGTCTTTAGCTCCGGCTCAACAGGCAATTGATCTGGTTTGAACGGTTCGGGACGTCGATACCACACTCCGCAGACATCTCGTATTTCACTCTTGTCCAATAATACGCGCAAATCACTGCCGGACGACAAATCTAGTGTTACTGACCGGCCATCTACTACAGCAGTTTGGTCCAGCAGAATAAATGGTTGCGGTAGGTGTTTTTCGACGAACGGCAGATGCGCATCACTGGGATGGCTAATTGCCACCACGCGTCTGTTTCGCTGCGTTGTCATGTTACCTGTCAGTGTCACTGTCTGCGGTGTGATCCCAAAGACCTTTATTATTACCCGTATTTGCGTTTGTACTAGTGGAAGTAGCCATAGTAGGTGCCGAATCCCCATATTCGACTTCTATCGGCTTAACTTCTTCTGCTAGATTTATCCCGAAAGGTGTTACGTAATTTGCCAAACCTCTCAAGGCAGTAGACTCCGCATCTCTTGCGAGTTGATCAGGGGTAACTTCGGCCAAATGTACCGGTAATTCATCGGCTTCAAAGCCAAGTGTTTCAAGTTGTTTCATGCTTCTTCTCCTGCTAGATGTTGTCAGTGATAGTAATAACACACTACGTCTATATAGTGCACTTGTCAAGGATGAATCTCCGCGACTACTACCCTTATGTTTGAATAATGATGTCACGCGCAGATGCTTGAAGCAAGATTTACATGTCTTTATGACAAGATGAAGCTTGTCGATGTGATTTTTTTAAGCAGCCGCTTCGCTCTGAAACACCAATATCCATTCGCCAAGCTTTTCTCGATCGATTAACTCGCACCCACTTTCTTTAGCAAGGAATTCAGCAGCTTTAGTAAATGTACTATTAGTCACAACCATCGCTTTTGTACAGCCATATTGTCTAACGGCCATACCAGTAACCGCTTCGCGAATCGGCTTTTGGTCAAGCTTCTTACTATATCGCTTGATCTGGACGGCTGTTTTTACTCCATCTTTAGAAGCTACAATGTCAACGCCATAATCTCCGCTGCGTGGTGTCATGCGTGTCTTATACCCCTGAAAACGAAGTAGCTCAGCGACATACTCTTCAAACTCTTCGCCAGTCATAGCATCTATGTGAGCGATCTGGAGAGCGTGGAGTGCCTTTCGCCTCATTCGTTGTCTATAAGTCAGCCATAGATAGAAGCTACTACCCAAAAGTAGGACTACGAGAAAGAAAATACTTGCGACAAGTCCTAGGTTAGGATCATCCATACTTTGCCGTAGACCAAGTGTGATAACAACAGCAACCAGAACTGCAACAAAACCCATTTCCTGCAGGGGTGTGGTTTTTCTAGAGCGACGGTATCGTTTCTTGGCGACCATATGATGATGATAGCAGACAGACCCTTAAGACAAAAGGAAAGAGTCAAAATGACTCTAACTCTTCTCTTTGATGCCGGATTGCAGACGTATTTCAAACAATCGATAGCATAAATATAAATAATAGCGCAATGCTATAATCATCTTATGAAACTTTACTTTGTGAGGCATGGTCAAACAGATGAAAATGCCAATATGGCTGGCAACCCCGCAGACGATGTACCACTGAATCGACTTGGTATTCAGCAAGCAAAGAGTTTAGCGATCGAATTGAAAGATGTAAAGTTCGACACTATTATCTCGTCTCCTCTTAATCGTGCCCGACAAACTGCGGAGCTAGTTAATGAGAGGCATCGACTTCCCATACGATTAGATACTGCGTGGCGAGAACGAGACCTAGAGTCTTACCTGACATTAGATCTTTGGAATGACGCTTTTGATTTTGATAAGAATGTCCACCTAGGAAACAGCGAATCTCTTGCAGAGTTCTTTGAACGAGTCTATGCGACACTCGATAGCCTAAAACAAGACTATGAGAGCAAGACTATATTAGTAGTGTCACATGGTGGAGTGCAGAATTGCCTGTATGCTTACGCTAATAAGTTACCCCTGTCGGGCAATATGCGAATAAGCCCAATGAACAATTGTGAATATCGAATTTATGATTTATAGATTGAGTTAATCCAGCAAGAACCTGACTAAATGAATGGGGGCAATACTGAAGGATAGAGGGAGATCTTAGTTGCTCCGTAGAATATTTATTAAGTAGGTGAGACTAGGGAGTTACACTTGTCTATAGAGCAATGTTATTATATTAAAATATGAAACATTCCCGAAAACTAATCATCTGGATCATCAGTATCGTAGTAGTTATTGCTTTTATCGTCAGCGCGTTCGCAATACCAGCCGCTATGTCAGACGGCACTGGAAATTATACAGGTGCTCAACTTGAAGCAGCACAGTTTGTATTAGACCATGACCGATCTCAGACAGACGTACCCGTTAAGATAATAAAAGCGCAAGTTGAAAGCGTTGTTGCTTCACCACAAGGTACGGGCAGTACAGGCAAACCGCTTCGATGTACCGATGATCCTCAAGACAAAGATTATTATACGGTTACGATCAAGCACGTCTGGCTTTTTGGTATTACTTACGACACTCGAGAATATAATATCTGCCGACTATTCGGCTGGCCTCGTTGACGTGCATTAATTTCAATGTTGTGATTTGTTAGCTTCCCGGACAAAGGGAACCGCTATGCTGAGTGGGTGGTTCATCTTGAACCCGAAAGTAGAGTTGTAGTTGCACTAAGAAAAAACCAGCCACAAGGACTGGACTTTTCTTAGTGCTAGATTGCAGACGTATTTCTAACTACTGATTTTGGTAAAATTGACAGATACAAACTTATGGATTTAGTGAAGCGGTTTAATTTATCGGATAGTTTACTCATTTAATACATTTATCCAGTAATGTTATCATTCATCAACTGTGTCGCAGTGTCTAGATCATAGTCTTCTTTAAGTACGACATTAGCCTGTATATTTTGTGTCATGCGTTCGTGCTCATTACTATAAAAGTCTAGGACTTCCAGTACCTTCGAGACTTTACTACCCTCCCTGTTATGTAAACGCTTTTCAAGCACACTACGAGAAACATCAATACGCACCACCAAAAACTGGTAACTATTCTTTGCGGCCCAACTCTTAGCAGTTTCATACCACTGATCAATATTTCGATCAAAGACAATAGTCTTTGCCCCTTGTTTGACCAATCTATCTAATAGCCACAAAGTGTAGTCACCTATAGTTACGTCTTCAGTATGTCCAGTTTGTTCCAAAGATTTTCTAATATCCTTATTTGCTATGCCAGAAATACCATAATTTTTAATAAGACGCTTTGTAAGCTCAGATTTACCGCTACCTGGAATTGCTGAAAATACAATCAGAACAGGTTTGTCCGCATCCCCTAGCTTAATACTTGACATATGAGCATCGTAGATTTCTTCGCGTGCTGCTTCCATATTGCTTATTTGTCTGTCTGATCTATGATGCGCTTTTTTATTACCGTACTAGAGGTAGGTCTAGAAGAATAATCAGTCTCGACAAGCTTTCCGTCCCATTGAGCAATAGTTTTAAGCACAGATTCTCGTGTCGTATCCGACCAATCATCTCCATGTACAACAAAATTAGGCTTCAGCTTTTGTAAATTTAGCCTGTAATTAGGAGATTCTTGCTGAACGACGTCAGCTACTCCACTTAAGTGACTGATGACTTCAAGGCGTTCACCGTAGGTCATAACTGGCAATTTGCCCTTTTTCTCTTTAATAGCATCGTCGGATAATAACCCGACGGTTACTTTGCCATATTTCTGTGCCTCCTTAAGAAGCTGGATGTGTCCCGGATGAATTATGTCTGCACTCATGGGTACATATACTAATGATGGCACCGTATGATTATCCATAGAAAATATCCATTAGATACCTATTTTAGAGTGCCAAATAACAGGAATGACATTAAGGTTGATTAGATGCTGAAAATTGCTTTGTTCCTTCCATATGTTTAGTTTCCCTGCAACCTCGTCCATTAGACCAGCTGGATTTGTAAGTTTCTGTTCATTGACCTGTATAAAAACTTCAATTGGGTCAGCCCCAATAGTAATAGGCTTTGCATCTGCATACACAAACACATCTTTTTCGCCCATAACTTCCCTCGCTAATAATTGAAGGCTTGTCGCCAGTTGAGTCGCCTCCTCGCTACTCACTTTGTGTGAGTCGTAGGATATATTAATCATTGCTCCCATCACATCTCCCTCTTTATAATTAATAGCCAAGCTGCAACCTTAAATCGTCACGAATCTTCATGACCACCTTTTGATCAATAGCTAATGACTCGCGAGGTGTATAGTTTTTACCCCAATTTGTATCTATAAACTCCTGGTTCAATACTTCTCTAGTTGTTTTATAACGAGGAATAACGTGCCAATGGCAATGATGCCAGACGTTACGGAGATTAGCATAATTAAACATGTCAGGTTGGTAAAGAGTTTTTAACACCTTTTGTAAATCCGCCATAATCACTTCAAACTCTTGACGCTCGTCCACTGTTGTCTCGGCGAACGGATCTAAGTTGCCATCACGATTGAGTGCTATGACGCATCTCCCTAAATATGTTTGATCATCATGAAGATAGATTTCCCAAAACTTATATTTCTTTAATAGATATTCAGACCAGTCAATTTCAGTAGGCATGTGTACATCATAACAAAAAGAGACCATATTGGCCTCTTTAGTTAGAAACTATACTGATTCAAAATTGTATGGGTCTAATTGGTGCAACAGAACAGAATCTTCTCAAACTTTTTGAACACCTAATTCAAAACCCGCAAACAGACTTAGGCTATACCGATATTATGAAGATGGAGGCTTCGAGAGTAGCCTCTAGGATCATTCACTAGTCAGTCGAAGTGTGCTTAAACGACTTTTTCTAGATTGCTTAGCTCGTTTTGTCGACCATCTACAAGTCGCCCGGTCCATTCTTCGTCGTGTAATGGCTGCATTTCCATAACGACTCTAGTGCTATTTTCGTCAACTGGCTCTAGGGTCACAACAGTCAAAAAATTATACGGATCATGATCAGGCACAAAATCAACAAGTGAGTTATAGGATAATTTCTTATCTTCTTCTACCTCAACAAAAGTCTTTTGCGATGTCGTCGCAAGAGGCATACCCATTGACTGCATGAACTCAATTTGGGGCTGTGCTGTGGCTGTCATTGTATAGACTAATTTACCTTCGGGCATAAGCTCTAGCTTCTCAACCTTAACCGTGAAGCCATCAGGCGCCCACCAAGACTGAATGCCTTCTGGCGTAGTCCATAACTCCCAGATTTTCTCAGGAGACGTTTTGTAAACCTTTTCTAGCTTTATTGGTTCGCCTATTTGCTGGTTTGAATTAGTTTCATCAGTCATATGTACCTCCTTTTGATTATCTTTTGATTATAGTTGAAAATTTGACGTAATGAAAAAATACGCCTTATGGCGTATTTGACACATTAACTAAATTGGTGCAGCAGGTCCAAAAAAGTTACCACCAAATCAGGGACGAGATAACTCGTTGGAGAGATATTTTAGCCGTTCCGTATCAAGAGTATCTACTAAGTAGGTGAGTGTCGGGAATTACACTGTACATTATCTATACAGTGTAATGAGGCCTGCAGCCAATCCAGCGATAGCACTAACGATGTATGCTGCAAGGCCAAACGTTAGCCACCACCTCCTCGTTAGTTCACCAGCTATTGCCGCAAGTTTGTCTCGCTCTTGGTGAACGATAAGTAATTGTGATTTGCTGGTATCAACAACTATCTTAGCTATAACACCCGTCCGATAATAGTTAACCGCAACGGCGATAGTGCCTAATATCTGACCCAGTGCTGTAATGACCAGAAGCACCGCTACTGTTGAATTGCTTGTAAATACGTCTCCCATATTGCTTTTCAGCCTCTCGCTACTTGTCGTACTTAAATGTTATTTCTTGCTCTTCATCATTTTCGATGAAGTTATCAGGCTTGCCTAGAGTCCATCGCATAACAACGTGAGGCTTGTCTTCAGTACGAACGAGTTGAGGCATTTTCTCAAATGGACCATAAGGCATCTCTATCGAAGCCACAGGGTTGTGAAGCACTTTCATCTGGAACTTATTTCCGCCCCTAAATGAGCTAAACATCACTGCCGAGATTCCCGTATTCTTACCAAACCAATCGCCTCGCTCGTCATTACTTGGAGTGAAGTGACCACTCCTGTCGCGTGTCATTGCAGGAGGTTTTGACCCATCATTTGTAATAGTAACCTGATATTGACCGAATAGCGTCTTATCAATTAAATAGCTATCTACGCGCATTCTTCCGACACCGTCTGCGAGCACTATGACGAGTGGCATACCAATTTCTTTGGAGCTGTATTTTTTACGCTTTTCATCTAGTTTCCGTTTTGCTCTTTTTGAATAATCTGGCACGTGCCCATCTTCGCCCACGACCAGAATACATCCCATGTTAGGCCTAGGGAATTTCTTCCTATCTTTGCTAGCTTCGACTTTAACCTGACACCCATTCTGGTCGAAAGTTTTACGATGCACTTTTTCGTCATCCGGTAAAGTATCGAGCCAAGCCTTTACTGCGTTAGCTAGTTTCTTGGAACTGTAATCTTTTTGAGGATACCCGCTGTAGTTGATATTCAGCACATGGTCAGTTTCGACTGCGGCAATTCGCTGAGTTAATTCTTCTTTTCGAACCACAGCCTTTGCAATCTCCACACTATCAAAGAGTGTAGTGACCTCTACTATGAAGTCGCCATACTCCTTTGAGTGAACCAACAAATCAGGGGTTAAACCATTCTCTAGAGTTGGCTCGTATTCAACATCCCAACCCTCCTCGATGCAGTAGCGATATATCGCCAGTTCATGAAATGCAGCTATAAACTTGTCGTTGTCCGTACTTAGTAATTTATCTTTGAATCGTAGCTTCATGTCTTCTGGCAGCGCCTCATACCACACTTCAATCATATCTTTCATGTCCTTTTGTGCATCCAGTCTGCATAGCGCAACAACCCATGGATTTTCAAACGGGTGCATTGTGGGTAGATTGTCGATAAATTCTTGCGTGTACAACATCTTTACAGCCATTGTACTAGCTTCTTTGCTACCGTTCTATGCTCGGCAAACTAAAGCCTATCCTCTTTTATAAGTTCGCTCATTTCGTAGAGTATCTTATCGAGAAATAAGATTTGCTTTAATGAACGTTTCTCTGATGGATAAGTCGCTCTTTCACCATGTAAGATTGCATGCCTATTATTTGGGTCGCTCATTTTATACATATCGGGTCTGTCACTCTTCTGCACTGCACGTAGGCTAACATTGGCAAATAGAACGTTCTCAAAATAGTAATAAATTGGGTAGAGCTGAAAATAATAGTTTGCAGGTATTTTGCCATAATCATCAAGGCCAAACTGCCTCGCGAAGTTGGCCTGTTGCTCACCAATAATTATGTCCATGCTTTTACCTTTTAGTTTGATGGTTTTTTCTTTGCCTTTAGGGAATAGCTTGTGGTGAAAATGCTCAATTTGAGCGAGCGAGACAGGAATGCTTAGTGTGTACTTACGCTCCATATGCGCCTGCAACGCATCCAATAAAATCTTGCGTCGATTTGCTGGCAAAAACTTATAGCTATCCCAGCGTGCGTACATCTGTTTTAGTTTTTGTTGATTATCTTTATGGCACTCTTTCACTATCAACTTAGTAAATTCACCTGTAGTTTCTTCATTTCTCATGGCTTCATCCACTTGATGAGACGGTAAGTCGTCAATTATAAAGTTTGGATACCACCACCCCGTCTTGATATTCGTTTTGTGTTCCTCAAGAACATGGCTAATCTGTGCTGAGAATTTTCGGAAAGTTTCCGTGACGGCGTCAAGCCCACTCGCCATTTTTGCAAGTGCGTTAGCGGCCTGTGCAGCTGATTGTGCAAATGAGTTTTGAACAGTCTGAATGTTCTCAATCATCTTACGCATTCCAGCAAACGGGTCAAAAGGCTCCATACTTGTTTTACATAGGTAATGGCTGCGAGCCTAATACCTATCCATTCTTTTCTTTACCAAAAATCTTATCTTTATCGGCTTTGCTTTTCTTTTTAGTCGCCTCTATTTCTTTTTCGAAAATTTTAACTTCTACCTGAACCTCTTCTTTTGATAACTTGCTACTGCCTACCATAAATCGCTTGATTTTCATGCCTAAGGTGCGGTCTTTCCTTATCAATATTCTAACTTTTGCTACTATTTCAGTAAGGCTCTTCTGTACGTCATCTTCAAGATACACTTTGAGTACACCAAGATTGGTGGCAATATTTTTTGCATTGAGTAGATAAGTTTGGTCATCAATATTATGTGCCATAAATGCCTGTTCCATACTCTTGTAGCCACCCTGAATCGCCCTAATGTCGTCGTTAGCTCTCCGTAAATCGTAGTGGTAGCTATAAAGGTCATTGATAAGTTCTAAATTGTGTAAATCGTAAATTATATTTCGGTCATACTCTATCTCTGACATGTTGCTCCAATAGAGCGCACCTTTGTTTAGAGCGGCCGCGAAGTAGGGCAATAAGTAAATATTGTCATGGATAACCCCGCCTTGGTCTTGGAATTGGGCCTCAAGCCTTACTAAAGCATCGTAATGTTTACGTTTGCGGTCATAGACCTTACCAAGCCAATCCCTGCTAACAACTAGTATGAACGCCGCGAAAGCTCCTAGTAATGCTCCGATTGCAGCGGCAAAAACTTGTGGGTCTTTTAGGTGGTCGAGGATATGGTCCATAGCCCTATTCTAACCCAAAGAGCACTAGCCGAGCTTGTATGATTTTTCAAACCCTTTAATATCTTTGAGCGCAGGTTGTCCAAACTGGCTATTGAAGATTCTTAGCATGTCAATGTAATGCACGTAGAAGCCGTCTATCGTGGGTATAACTCTGTCTTTCCTGCCACCAAACACTAAGTCTACTCTTGTAGGGCTATCTATCATGTAGTCATGTAACCCCCGAGAACCGAGATGTACACTGTCGCTTAATAAGGTGTACTCGGTAAAGTAGCGCCATTGCTTCGAGAACTTTGCAGGCTTACCTTTAAGGCGCTTAAATTCTTTGTCTATGGCTACCGTTCTATCATAGAGGCTAATGTCAGCTGTTTGTATTTGGTATTTAAATTGCTTGGCAAACTTAGTGTTTTCATCGTTACGGCTATCGATACCATCTTGTAGGTTTTGAACTGTCATACTCGTCTTAACATCTGGGTTGTTTTGAATGTACTGAATCATGCCGTTCATTTTTCTTGCCAGTTCAGTATTGCCCATAGTCAAAAAACGATTGAGCGTCATGTTGTTTTTACCGCATAGGATATATTCCATATTGATGAGTGTCTCAAGAATAGGGCGAAGAAGAATTTCGGCCGAATGGGTTTGTGCGCTCGAAAGTAATATGTAGCCGCTCAGGGTATGGCTATGAATTGCTGTCACCATTCTGAGCATAGTACGTTTTCTCCGTTTAGTACGCGGCCAAGCTATTTTAAGATTGGTGAAGTTAGCTTGGCCAAAATCTATAAGGGCTTTCAGCTGGTCTAGTTTCGCCTTTTCATCATCATCAAGCAAGTCGCTATACATGTTCTAAGGATAACAGATTGGGAGCCGGAGTTTTCCTACGCCTAAGGAAGCCTTGAAAATAATCTAAAATTACATTTCATAATATACTTTTGTGAAGATTTTTCTACAACATCGAATAACAGGGGTAGCATCCAGAGTTTCGTTATGCCTATGGCGCGACGCTTGACAAGTTTATTTTATCGGGCAGTTTAAGGCCTGTATAGCTATTGGTTTGTATGGTCTAAGAAGCTATTATTAGGAAGTCTAGGTTTACAATTTGCGAAACGAACTAACTTCGTTGTGGTTATGCCCTGTAAATGGCAGCCACGAGCTTTAGGCGTAACCCGCTTATTGTAGACCTAGACAGTCCAATCGTGGCTGTCATTTTTAGTTTTAAGAGACAACCACGAGCCACTAAAATAAGGAGGTTACCGTGGGAGTCTTAGACCCTTTCAAGAAAGTAGCTCACGCCTATGAGCAGTACAATGAGAAAACTCAAGGTTGGGCTGCGAAACAGCAATCGAAGCAAGCCAAAAAAGCCGGCGCACTCATGCAGCTCAACTCGCTAGAGGGCAGTTTTACGATTTATGAAGACCGGCTAGAGATAGTTAATTTTCTTGGCTCCAAGCATCGCGTGATACCATACACGCAGATTCATGCAGTGAACTTCGATAAGACCAGTGACCTCGCAAAAGGTGGCGCTGCACTGCTTACGGCTGGCGTGTCTCTACTAGCAACGAATAAGAAGCGCATTATTATTAATGTTGGCGTGGAGTCGGTGGCGATTGAGTTTCGAGCTGAGAGCAACAAGCGCATAGAACAAGCCATCACTCTCATCAATGAGCGTATTGGCGCTAAGTCTCAAGCCAATGTGACAGTAAATATGGCCCAAGGCTCAGGAGATAGCCAAAGCGTCGCAGACGAGCTTACAAAGCTAGCCAAGCTCAAAGCAGACGGCGTACTCACACAAGCTGAGTTTGATGAACAAAAGAAAGCATTGTTGACCCGTAGGTAAAAAGTCGTATGCTAGATACAGACCACAAA
>FTJM01000042.1_pt3 | contig 10926 bp, 8 predicted proteins | sample 1658941 | NCBI WGS metagenome assembly FTJM01 (sample SAMEA3914876, study PRJEB12502) | metagenome | biome: forest; material: soil | place: USA | collected 2011-06-22 | depth 0.3 m
CAGAAATTTTGGTAAGGAGATTGCTGTTACGGCAGGAATTCATACGGCCAAAGGCGATGCCGCAATTATTATGGATGCTGACCTTCAGCACCCGCCCGAACTGTTACCTCAATTTGTTCGTGAATGGGAGCATGGCGCTGATATAGTCGTAGGCGTAAAAAAATACAGTGACAAGGAAAGCTGGTTTAAGCGCGTTTCTTCCGGTACGTTTTACATGCTTCTTGGGAAAGTTTCGACCACGAAAATTACGCCACACGCAAGTGATTTTCGTCTGATTAATCGAAAAGTGATCGATACGTTTAAAACCTTTACCGAACGAAACCGTATTACACGCGGACTTATTGATTGGACCGGTTTTGACAGACGCTATGTGTACTTTGAGGCACCGCCTAGGCTCAATGGTGAGGCGACGTATAGCTACCGAAAACTATTTGGCCTTGCAATGAACAGTTTTACCGCGCACAGTATGATGCCACTCAAAATGGCCAGTTGGCTCGGGTGGATCATTTTAATCGTCTCGGCACTTTTAGGCTTGTTTACAGTGACCGAGAAATTCATCCTGGGTGATCCTATGAAGCTTGACATTACCGGAACAGCACTCCTTGCGATAATGCTGCTCTTCTTGGTTGGTGTCGTCCTTATTTGTCTTGGATTTGTCGCGCTTTATATCGCACGTATCTATGATGAAGTTATTAATCGTCCTCTCTATATTATAAAACGTGAAATGAACGGAGAGGATGATCAGTGAAAGTAGCGCATGTCACCCTTTATCCCCCAAAGAAAAGTAAACATGTAAATGGTAGCGGCGTTGCATCGTATAGCAAGAATCTCGTGACGCATCTGGGTCTAGACGATCAAGTAGTTATCTCAAATACCACAAGCAAAAAAAATGAAATCTATAAAGATGACAGAGCTTCTGTACATAGAGTTTTTGAACGTAAGCCAAGCTATTTGCTGAAGGTACACAAAGAGCTAAAGCGCATTGATCCAGACGTGATTCATGTCCAACAAGAACTTGCACTGTTCGGCGGTATTTTTACCGCGTATCTTTTACAATGGTTGGTGTTTCTGTGGCGCAAAAAGACAGTCGTTACTCTTCATGGTGTCGTTGATCCTAAAAAAATCAATACGAGGTTCGTAAAAGAGAATAACTCAAAATTGCCCGTATGGGCGGTAAAACTTGCGTTTTATATTATTTATAAACCTCTCATGATGTGGTCAAAAAAGATTGTTGTTCATGAACAATATTTTAAAGACATTGTCGTGTGTGAATATGGTATCAATGGCCGTAAGGTAGCTGTTATTCCTCATGGTATCGAGATGCTAGAAGCTGAAGAAAGAAGCTCATCTCGCGCCAAACTACATATCCCACAAGAGGCAAATGTTTCGCTGTATATGGGATATGCAACGGGGTATAAAGGAATCGATCTTTTAATAGAAGGTTTCTCAAAATACGCGAGCCTAAACCCAAAAGCGCATCTTATTATCGGTGCAGGAAAACACCCGAAACTTCAAAACGACGGATCATATCTGGCTGAGTATAAACGCCTTCAAGATAAAGCAGATAGCTTGATTCCAGAAGGCCAGTATACCTGGGAAGGTTTTATTGCCGAAGAAGATATCACAACATATTACAGTGCCAGCGACGTCTCGATCTTTCCGTATACGACAGCGATTGCAAGTTCCGGTCCTATGTCATTCGCCATTGGCTACGAAAAACCGTTTCTCGTAAGTAGTGCATTTTCTAACATTTTCAATCAATTTCCCGAACTATTATTTGATAAAACCCCCGAAGCCTTGGCTGAAAAGCTCGACTATTTTTTCAGCTATGAGGATATATATACATCGTTGTCGAGCAAGTTAAAAGAGGAGCGCTCCTGGAGCCGTGTGGCCGAACAAACAGCCCTTGTTTATGGCAGTATTAATCAGCAGAAGGAAAACTATGAAGCAGAAGAGCGTGTTACTACTGGGTAGTTACGGACAGAGCAATTTAGGTGATGATTTATTAATGTGGAACTACCTCGAACTCCTCCGCGGGCGAGGATTTACGAAAATATACGTAAATGCCAATACAACCGAGTTTATTCCAGAGCCGATCAAAGAAATATATCCAGATCTAGAAATTGTCGATACATACAACACATCTATAAAAGAGTATGTGAAACTTATCAAAAATGTTGACTGTATTGTGTATGGCGGCGGAACATTATATAAAGAATTGTACCACTCGACTGGACGTTCAAAATATGCGGTGACTATTCGAATGATGGGTTTTAATGTGCTTGCGCGTATGCTCGGCACAAAACTATATCACTTGAATATTGGCATTGGCGCCCTGAAAACCCGACTAGGAAGATTTATATCTAAATTAGCACTTTCATCGTCTACATTTACGATTTTTCGCGATCAAGAATCGTATAATTTTGCAAAAAATGTTCTTCATATTTCGGAAAATAAGATAAGGAAATCAACAGACGGTTTATTTTTGAACCATATTTGGGAAAAACCATGGCATAAAAATCAACTAAAAATTGACCACAAGAAGTATAAGAAGGTAATTGGAATAAATGTTCTGTCGGATATTCCCGATTGGATTGATCGTGAGCAGTATATTATAACTATGCAAAACGTCGTAAGGCGGCTACTCGATGACAATAACTTTCTTGTTTTTGTTCCGTTTCAGCATCGGTTCAACCCTCGAAACGATCTTCTTTTTACGACTGAAACATTTAGCGACGTTTTAAAAGGCTACAAAAACTATGTGGTTTTAGATGAAGTACCAATCGACCAGGCGAGTTCATACCTTCAGGCTACGGATCTTTTTATTGGCATGCGTTTTCATTCCCTACTGCTTTCCACTGTCAATCAACTGCCGTTTGTGGCGGTAGCTTATGACACAAAATGTTGGCGATTTATTGAAGAATCAAACTACAGGTATGCCCTAAAGTTAGAAGACCTGGAAGAAGAGAAACTTCTTACTATTTGCGAAAACGCACTCACGCGTACGGCCGAGATTAAAAAACAACTTCACGATATAGCTAGCAGTATGTATGCCGAGGCTGAGGAGGATATACGAGCACTCAGTTTGTAAGTCGGAGACGCCCGGTCGGGCAAGAGATTGCGCCCGCTCGCCTTAGGGTTTCTTCGGCAGGTCCGCCGTCTCCTCCTCATGAGTCGCCTAAACCTGAACAAGAGCCAAAAAAGGAACCGGTTACTACGAAGCCGAAATTCGAATGGCTTAAAACACATCCTCGTTGGGTTCTCTTGTTCGTTGGCATTATATTTTTACTTCTTCACATATTTATTTTTCGCGACGTTATTGCAGCGATTCCCTCAGTCTTAAAAGGCGATACATCAATTGTGCGGGAAGAACTTGTTCCATTTTTTAATTTTAAAACGCAGTTTTGGGGAGAGGGTACATCAGCGCTCACATCGTCAGAGGAAGTACGTGTCAGCTATTCATTTTGGACGGCCTGGATGCGTCAAAATATGGTACTTCCGTTTGCGATTGTTCTTCTAAATGCGCTCTCTGCCTTTATTCTTTTTTATGCGTTTCACCGCATTGGGAGATATATTTATAAACGCTCCCTATTTGGAATTGTGTGTGCATTTTTAGCAACGCTTTTAATTCACACGATTCTTTTATATGCCAAAATGGCGCATTTCTACGTTCTTATTATTGGATTTAGTATGTTCGCCTTGTCTCTGTCGCTTATGTGCGAACAGCTCTTTTTCAAGCTGCGTCTAAGCCTCAAGAATGTTTTGGCTGTTTCGGCCCTCACGCTTTTTAACCCAGCAATTCATTATCATGTTATTTTTTATGTCGTTACGGCACTTATTATGATTATTCATTCACTGTTTACACTCGTGATGAATCGTCGCTATTTCTTTAGGTATGTGCGCCGGAGTTTTTTCTATTTCATGCTACTTATCCTTCTTAGCCTTGTGCCGTATGTTATTTATATTTACTTCACATCATCGTCGAGTATTTCGGGTGTTTCTACACAGATTCCAGTGAATTATTGGATGATTTACTATGCATCACTAAGCCTTCCATTTGTTTTTTCACTCGATACTGCAGGGCACCTCGATCTTATCCGTTATGGAAATTACTTAGCGCCAATTCCACGCTTCGGAAGCGTTATCGTCATGCTTCTCATTGGTGGGATTTTCCTATTTAAAAAGTGGAAACCGGCACATATTGTTATACGGGTATTTTTAGTAACAATGTTTATTGTGATGCTTTTTGCAATGTGGATGACAATGGGATACAGCGAAAATGGCCCGTATTCATTCCATAAAGTATTTGGCGATATCGCTATTTTCTTTTCAAACAACGGGGGAACAGTGGGCTCAGCCATAGCAAGCCTTATGAGCACATTTATCAATATTTTGCGTTTCCCGCATAGATTTCAGTTTATATATTTTTACGCGGCAGGACTTTTGTTTATGGTGGCACTCTATTGGCTTAGGCAAAAGTTTATGGGTCGGTTCAGGCCCGCGGTCGCGAGCGTTTTAGTGATACTTATTGGTATTTTTCCAATCGTTGCAAGTAACGATTATCGTACTGCTCTTACATCTGGTGATCTTGCGACCTTTGTAAGCCCATATCGAATTCCTGACGATTTAAAAAATATAAAAACGACACTCGCAAAAAAATCAGACACAAAATTGTTTATACTTCCAACGCTCGAAAGCGGGCGAGAAATTGTTGAGGATGGTAAAAAGTACAGCTTTCTCGATAAGTATCTTATTTACTATTTGAATCAACCAACATTTTATTATGGTGCCGGCGCAAACACCGACAATAAGCTTATTTCTTATTTGGTGTACCGTGCCATTGCCTACGATGAGCCTTGGTGGCAAGATATTCTCGCTAATAATCTTGGCATAACCGATATTGTCGTACCGATGACAGCGAAGCAACGTGAAAAGGGAATTACGTATCTTCCGGGTATTGAAACAAAAATCAAAAAAAGCCTTGCCTCCGCTAGTTCCTATAAAAAGACGTATGATGGTAAAGACTATGCACTGTATAGCCTGACAAAACCACGCGATCTGCACAAGCCGACCCTCATTGATACTCAGTGGCAAAATACACTTGACTATTTGGAGCGAAAATCAAATGACAATGGTGTGACATATTTCCCACTTCAAATTAAAGGATATGTTGAAAATAAAGGAAGTAAAAAACTTGTAACTGACAATGTAGAACGTAGCTACTATGATTTATATGGTGTAAAAAATAGCAAACTCACATTTGTGCCAAATCCAATTTCATTACCGTTTAACTCCGAGTATGTAGCGAGTTCTAACTTCACAAATAATACGTTGTCGCTTAGTACACTCTATGCAAAAAACGACGAATATAATTATCTTCATGAAAATATACCAAGCCTCATGAACCTACAGCGGCCCTCATTTGTGGGGCTTACGAAAGGCGACGTAAAGCTTGGCATAAAGCTGAAAGCTCCCGAAGTAGAAACGTATAGATTATTGCTTCATGCCGCTTCAAAAGGAAAAGAAGTACAAGCATCAATGAACGGTACCGATATTAGTCTTAAAAAATTACAGGATGATAAAGATGCATCTGGTGACTTTGTAGATTTCACTTATTTCTATGAAGACGTAAAATTAGATCAGGGTAATGTGATTTTGCAGCTTAAGAACAAAGACCAAAACGCAGTCGTTGTCGACTCGGCAATGCTTGCCCCAATTCGCGACGTACCAACCGATTTTTCTCACATTAATCTCAATAATATTCATATTACTCCAACCGATGATCCATTAATATATGACGTTCAAATGGAGTAGGAGGTAGAAATGAAAGATATATGGAACTGGATACGAAACGATAAGCGGGCTGTGTGGTTTGAATACGGGGTTGTATCACTTATTATTTTATTACCGTTACTATTACCTGGCTATATTCTCACGCTTGATTTGGTCTTCACGCCAAACTTCTCGTTGCCAACAGAACTGAGTAATATATACCCGCTGCAAATGCTCTTGTGGCTGCTCCATTTTGTGCTGCCAGGCGATGTGATTGAAAAGATACTTCTTTTTCTCATCCTGCTCTTGTCGGGAGTTGGTATGCATAAGCTCCTTCAGACCATCAAGGCAAAAGAAGGTGTCTCGCCGGAAATATGGCAAGCCGGAGCTTATTTTGCGGGTATTCTTTATATGATTAATCCATTTACATACTCTCGCTTTATGGCAGGGCAGTGGATGGTGCTTCTTGGATATGCGTTACTTCCATTTTTCGTTCAGGCTTTTATTCGGCTTGTCGCGCTACCATCCTTTAAATCCGCACTGAGAACTGCATTTTTGGCGATACTAATTGCAATTGTTTCACTGCACGCGGCGGGTATAGTGCTTCTTTTGGCGCTCATAGTTATTGTTGTTGCATCGGTACTTCGCTATTGGCATGGCGGCAGTCATTTTGGAAAATTTATAATATGGTCAATTGCGAGCTTTGGGATATTTCTTGTTGTTTCGAGCTTTTGGTTGGTGCCCACGCTACTTGGGCAAAATGACGCCGGACAGGCAGTTACTCATTTTGACCAGACTCAGTTTGAAGCGTTTCAAACTACTGGTGGAAATGTAGTAGGGCAGATTGCTCAGGTAATTCGCCTACAGGGATTCTGGGTCGAAGGGCGGGATCTTTATAAACTTCCGCAATCAATGATACCCGGATGGGGGTTGTTATTTATTGCTTTTTGGGTGGTTATGATTATTGGGATCGTAAAATCATGGCGGCGCAACCGAATGCTTATTGCAGTGGCGATAAGCTGCGTAGTAGTCGGCATTATTCTTTCAAGTACGCCGCTCATTGAATTTCTGAGTCGTTTTTTGCTATTTATATCAGGATATCGTGAGCCTCAAAAGTTCGTGAGCCTCATAGTCATCGGCTACTGTATATTGGGTGCGTTCGGCGTGAGTGTTGTTATTGAATGGGCGTCTCGAAAATTCCAAGAGCTAGGCGGTCAGGCAGCAATGGCACTTTGTCTGTTACTGCCGTTGGCGCTGACGCCAACGATGCTATGGGGCTTTGCTGGGCAACTGTCACCCAAAAGTTACCCTACAGGATGGCAAGATATGAATGAAGAGCTAAAACACATTGCGGTAGGCCAAAAGACCCTGTTTTTGCCGTGGCATCAGTATGCAACATTTGATTTTGCCGGGCGGATTATTGCAAATCCAGCCGAAAAATTCTTTGAAACGCCCGTCGTTATAAGTGATGATCCTGAGTTTAAAAACATCTCGCCGACCGTCCCGAGCAGTGAAAAGGAGCAAGTTAGCGCTGCTCTTAAGAATCCAAGTACGTTGTCCGAAGTGCTCAGAAAGTTAAACATACCATACATTCTTCTCAGTAAAGAAAAAGATAAAATTGATTATAGCTATTTAGACAAAGAGAAATCGGTAAGAGTGATTCATGAAAACGCCGATCTCAAACTATATAAGGTAGAAAAATAGTGGAAATAATCCACACAAAAAAACAAACCGAGGAGCGAAAGTCATTCCTGCGTCGTAATGGATCTTTTATCCTTTTTCTTATTGCTATGGCACTTCTGGGTTTTTTGGCGCAGTTTCAATGGGTAGGCTACATTGTTATTGCAGGTTATGCGATCGTTACTTTTATTAAAAGGATACCCTCAAAAGCAACGTTTATTTTAGCACTTCTCACACTCGTCATGGTGCCGCTTGCGATTATACTTTCAAATTGGCTCGTCGCACAGAATTTTGCCGCATATACGTTCGTGCTGTTGGTCTTGGGAGTAATTGGACTGATTCTTGATCTCCAGAGAGAGGCTCGAACTAAAAAGTAATATGGACAACGTCACAGAGGTCGCTATTTGATCGCGGCCAGCATGGCTGATAACATGGGTAACTGTGACATAAACGTAAGGGGAAAGGAAGGCACATATATGAGCACGACATCAACCCAGTCGTTATCACAAAAGAGGACAATGTCCACCAAACTCGTCATGGGTTTGATGGTTGCGGCTGTTAGCGTACTTGTAGGTACTGCAGGCGTCGCAAACGCTGCACCTGGCCAAGGTGGTAATAACACCGGCTATGGCGGCGACATCAACATCAACATTGGTGACATCGTAGGAAATAACAACACAATTGTTGTTATTGTAAACTACCTTGTCGGTAACCACTAGTCGATACCTGGTCATCGTTTTCGAAAGGGGCTGCCACAGTGCAGCTCCTTTTTTAGATGAAAAAGCTTGACACATTCGTTATACTTGTATAACATGTATAACTATGGAACATGAAAAACATTTTAGTTTAGTCGGAACAGCCACGGTTGGACCAAAAGGCCAAGTTGTTATTCCTGTTGAAGTGCGTGAATCTTTGCAGGTAAAACCAGGCGACAAACTAGTCGTGCTGCGAGTACATGGTAAAGACGCGGTTGTGTTTATAACAGAAAGCCAAGCACAAGTAATGGTTGATCACCTTGGGAAGCAAGTTGACGGATTACGCTCAGCACTAGAAAACAATAATTAATAAAGGGAGGTGATGCTTCATGCTTCATCATATTTCCATGCGCCAAAAGATTCTGGTCATGATCGCGGTCATGTCTGGACTGTTTCTGGTAGCATTGGACCAAACTATCATTTCTACGGCACTCGGTAAGATTGTCGAAGAGTTCAATAGTTTCAGCAGCCTTGGATGGGTTGTAACAGCATATCTATTAACAAGCACCGTAACCGTACCGCTTGCTGGTAAGTTATCCGACATCTTTGGTCGTCGCCAGGTACTAATGGTAGGTGTAGCGCTATTTACGCTTTCATCATTACTATCGGGAAGTGCTCAAAATATTGAGCAGTTAATCGCGTATCGCGCCCTTCAGGGTATCGGTGGTGGTATTTTGATGGCAAATGCCTTCACGATCATCGGTGACCTCTTTAGTCCGCGTGAGCGTGGAAAGTGGCAGGGGCTAATCGGTGGTGTATTCGGACTTGCTTCTGTAGCTGGACCACTTCTTGGTGGCTTCTTAGCCGACCCTCACACTATTGCTGGCCTTGTTACTAATTGGCGCTGGACTTTCTGGATCAACGTACCAATTGGCATCGTTAGCTTCCTTATCATCGCTAGATACACGCCGCAAATCAAACACGACCACAAACCTAAACTGGACTACGCTGGTGCTGCATTCTTGACAGCCGCGTTATCAAGCCTGGTCCTTGCGGTTGATAACACAGAAAAGATTTTTGCCGAGTTGATCGCACATTCTGACATTACCGTCGGTGTCATTAAGCTAGCTCTCTTCCTATTAGCTGGGCTTATGACAGCGGGCTTCGTATGGGCTGAGCGCCGAGCGAGTGAACCTATCATTCCGCTGAGTTTCTTCAAAAACCGAACCTTTACAACTGTTATGATCGTTGCCTTGATGTTCGGTGCAGCTTTCCTCGGTGCAATATTGTATCTGACACAGTTTAACCAGCAGGTATTTGGCGCAGATGCAACACGGTCAGGGCTCATGCTCCTTCCAATGATCTTGGCTCTATCTATAACTGCCGCCCTAACGGGTCAGTTGGTGACAAAAACAGGAAAGTATAAGTTGCCGCTTGTTATTGGGTTCATCCTCGCAACTCTTGGCGTATTCTCACTGTCGTTCCTTACACCAACCAGTCCGTACTGGATCGAAGCAATTCTCATGTTATTCGTAGGCGCAGGCTTAGGATCGGGTATGCCAATCCTTAACCTTGCTGTTCAGAACGAGTTTACGCAGCGTGATCTTGGTGCTGCAACGGCATCGAACCAGCTTTTCCGCTCCCTCGGATCAACAATTGGCGTTGCTGTGCTCGGGAGTATGCTTACGGCCGGGATTGCTACGCATCTTGGTGACTTAAATCAAGACGCATATATTCAAACACTTAAGCAAAATCCCGCATCATCTCAGTTATTACAAACTGTTGATGCTGACACCGCGCTTAACTTGAATACACATGACACCGAGAAAAAGATCAATGAAGGTCTTGCAAAGGGAATTGAAAAACTACCCGCTCCTGCGCAAACAGCAGTCAAAAAAGACTTCGAAACGAAGCAAAATGACTATAAGGAGAAGGTGGTAAATGCATTTAGCGATAGCCTTCGTCCTATTTTCTACGTATCTTCCGGACTAATGCTCCTTGCAACAGTCGGCGCGACGATGATTCGAGAAAAACCACTTCGTAGTGGCGGTGATCCTGAACCTGGTGTGATTGAATAGATCAGCCTCTCATAAAGAAGAGCCGTCTAGACGGCTCTTTCCTTTTACCTTATACTGCTTATGTATGTTGAGGTATTATGTAAAGCGCAGTGGGGGTGAAGACTATCAAAAAGTCTCAAGTCCGCCACAGGAAAATGGATGGATTCACGGCACTGCTGTTACCGAAGATGATTTAGAGACCCTCGCGCACCATTATAAAATGGATCTTAACGTACTTCGTGATGTATTAGATGAAAATGAGTTGCCTCGCATTGAAATGCAGGATGGAACACTCTATGTGTTTGTTCGTACGGTCCAGTTAGGAAAGCATGGCCGTATTTACACGACTCCTGTCCTTCTTGCATTAAAAGATGAAATCTTAGCAAACGTATCACCTTCACTAGTTGACAATCAAGGACTTGCTGCACCCAATATGGCTATTCACACTTCAGATACAACGGGCCTTATGCTGGGGACGTTTGCGGCTGTCGTAAACGAATACGAGAAGCTAATGCAGCACACCGCGCGTCATATCAAAGATACCGGTCGTAGGCTACGTAATCACGAAGTAACCAATGACGATTTTATCAAGTTTGTTACCGTTGAAGATAATCTCAATGAATACCACATGAATCTGAATAGTATGCTGGTGGTGGCGCAGCGCCTCGAAGAAATTCGCCGCGAGTTCATTGAGCGATGCGAGGGCCTCGCGGTTGAATACC
>FTJM01000305.1_pt2 | contig 10898 bp, 10 predicted proteins | sample 1658941 | NCBI WGS metagenome assembly FTJM01 (sample SAMEA3914876, study PRJEB12502) | metagenome | biome: forest; material: soil | place: USA | collected 2011-06-22 | depth 0.3 m
CGGCGCAGGAGGCGCTGGCGGAACTGCGCTCGGCCGACGAACTGCGCTTGCTGATGGATCGCTTCGAGCAGGCAATCGGTGCGGCCGCGGCTGCCCGCAAGCTGAGCCAAGGATCGCCCAGCGATGTCCGGCCGGCGGTCGAACTCACTACCCGGGAGAGTCAGATCGTGAAGCGGCTACTGTCCGGCGATCGGGTGCCGGCAATCGCCCGGCAGCTCTTCCTGGCCCAGAGCACCGTCCGCAATCACCTGTCCACGGTGTTCGCCAAGCTGGGTGTGAAGTCCCAGCAGGAGCTGATCGTGCTGCTCCGGCAAGAGCAAAGTCCGTCGAAGCGGTGACCCGGAGCGTTGCGGCAGGGCTCAGGCCGCCAGCACGATCGCGCTGATCGCCAAACCGTCCTCGACCGTGAACCGGCCTGCGAAGCTGGTCACCTCGACCCCCCGCACCACCGGTCCGGGCACCAGCAGCCTGGCGACGAACCGGTCGCGCTCGGCATCGATGAACACCGAAGCTTGCATGAAGTCCAGCCAGCGACCGGTCAGCGGGTACCACGTTTTGTAGACGGACTCCTTCATGGTGAACAACAACCTGTCCCAGTGCAGCTCTGGGCGCCGGGCGCTGAGCTCGACGAGCTGGCTCCGTTCCTCGGGCCGGGCCACGATGCCGCAGACGCCATCGGGCAACACCTCGTGCGGTTCGGCGTCCAATCCGATGCTGACCGCGAGCCGGTCGGCTGCCACCGCGGCCGCCCGGAAACCCGCGCAGTGAGTCATGCTGCCGACCACACCGGACGGCCACTGCGGGGCACCTCGCTCGCCCGGCAGGATCGGCGCCGCGGCGATGCCCAGTTCGGCGAGCGCGGCCCGCGCACACCTGCGCACGGTGCTGAATTCCGCCCGCCGCTTGGCCAGCGCGTTGGCGATCACCGCACGTTCGGCGGGGAAGAGATCATCCGGTCCGTGATCGTGACGGCTCTCCGCGACCGAGACCCAGCCGGGCACGATCCGCTCGATCACGCCAACACCGGCAGGATCTGGCGTGGCCACGGCAGCGGAGTCTGCCGCGGCCGCCACTCGCGGGGGTAACCCAACGACACCTCCTCGAAGCGCACGCCGTCCTGGTACGTGGTCCGCGGAATGTGCAGGTGCCCGTACACCACCGCGGCGGCGTTGTAGCGCCGATGCCAGTCAGCGGTGTGCACCGTGCCGCACCATTGAGCGAATTGCGGGTAGCGCAGCATCAGGGTTGGCTCCCTGGTCAGCGGGAAGTGGTTGATCAGGACGGTCGGCAGCGCCGGGTCGCGTTCGGCCAGCCGTTGCTCGGAGTACGCCAGCCGCGCCCGGCACCATGCCTCGCGAGTCGGGTACGGGTCAGGATGCAGCAATTGCTCGTCGGTACCGACGATGCCGGTCCGGTAGGCCAGCGCCAGCGCGGCCTCCTGGGTGTGCACCTCCGGTGGCAGGAACGTGTAGTCGTAGAGGACGAAAAGTGGCGCGATGGTGACCGGGCCGCCCGGTCCGCTCCAGACCTGGTACTCGTCCTCAGGGGTGAACACCCCGTTGTCGCGGCACAGCTGCACCAGGTGCCGGTAGCGCTGATCGCCACGCAACGTGACCGGATCCGCTGGGTGGGTCCACAGCTCGTGATTGCCCGGTGCCCAGAACACACTGTGGAACCGGCCGCGCAGCTCAGCCAACGTCCGCTCGATCGCGGCAACCTTCTCACCCACGTCGCCGGCCACGATCAGCCAGTCCGAGTCGCTGGTGGGCCGTAACCGGTCGACGAGTTCGCGGTTGTCGGCGTAGCCAATGTGCAGATCGCTGACCGCTAGCAGTTTGGCTTGCTGCGCGATCGGCTCGGTTGCGGGTTGACTTGCCACTTCGGTGCACTCCTCATCCGTCGGCCACTCGATACTCGCTGGCTGCTCACGCTCGTCCAGCTAAACCTATCCGCAACGAACTGCGCCCTCCCCCGGACACGAGATCCTGGAGAGGGCGCAGTTGCGATCTTGCTTTGGAAATATGAGCGGCAAGGCCTAGAAAGCGGAGGTGCCGTTCGGGGTACCCCAGCCGGTCGGACCGTCCCAGCCGACGCCAGCGGTGCACCACAGGCTCGGGGTGCAACTGCCGTTGGAACCGCTGGTCACGTCGAACAACCCCGAGGTGTGCGCCCAGGTGTAGGACGCCGGGTAGCCAGCGGTGTTGCCGGACAGCGCGTAGACGCTGCCGATGATCGGCGACGCCACGCTGGTGCCGCCATATACCTGCCAGCCCGAGGAACCGTTGAACGGCGTCGAGTCATAGACCGATACCCCGGTGGCCGGATCGGCAACCGCTGAGACATCCGCGATCGCGTCTTTGGCGCACTGGGTGACCGAGGTCTGCCAGGTCGGCTTGACGTTGATCGTCGAGCAGCCGCTGCCGGCGCCTGACCAGGCGGTCTCGCTCCAGCCACGGGCATTGGCCGAATGCACCAGGCTGGTGCCGCCGACACCGATCACGTCGGTGAACGAGGCGGGGGATTCGACACCGTAACTGCCGTCACCGCTGGAAGCGGTGATCGCGATGCCGGGGTGGTTGTAGGCCGAGGTTTGCGAGCTGTCGCCGCCGCCATAGCTGTTGCTGATGGCTACCACGCCGGCCTGGGTCGCCGCATAGTTGACGGCGGTGCCGAGGTCGGCGAAGGAGGCCGACTTCGACTCGACCAGCAGGATCTTGCAGTCCGGGCAGGTCGCCGAGACCATGTCCACGTCCAGGCTCTCCTCGGTGGCCCAGCCGGCGTCGGTGGCCGGCAGGCTGGTGGTGCTGCCGGTCTGGCTCACCTTGCGGAAGCAACCGCTGGCTACCGTGCAGGCGGCCAAGCCGAACTGCGAGCGGTAGACCGCGAGGTCGGCTGCCGCGGTCGGATCGTTGAACGCGTCGACGATCGCGACGGTGCGGCCACCGCTGGAGGAGCTAGTGAGCTTGTACGCGCCGCGGATATCGACCGGGTTCAGGCCGGACGGGGTGCCGGTGACCGCCGGCTTGTTGGTGGTGTTGCTGGCCATCACCTGTGCCATACAGGCTGCCGCCCCGCGTGCGGGGGCCGCGCAGGTCTTGATCGCGTGCTTGCCGACGGCGAACGCGGCGGCGCCGCTGGTGGGTACCGCACTCGCGGTGGTTACACCGACCGCAAGGCTCGCGGCGACGATCGCGACGCCAGCCGCCGCAAGGGTAGTAGTGAACTTCATGTGACCTCCATGGGGGAATGTGGGGAGACGCCCGGCCAGTCGGTATACCTTTTTTCGGCTTTATGACTATTTGGGTAATTTAGATAATGAACCTCACTCTGTTGGGTGTACGTAAGGTGAAATTCAGGCGTGCAGAATGCAGGGTTGCGGGTGGCTGCAGCGACGAGCTGCGCAGCTGGGGATGCTCGCTGGGGAGGATTGCTCGATGAGCACTGACAAAACGCATAGCTATGAACTGTCGGTGCGTTGGACCGGCAACCGCGGCGACGGTACCGCGACCTACCGCTCGTTCGACCGCAGCCACGAGGTCTCGGCGGCCGGCAAGCCGACCATCGCCGGATCATCGGATCCGGCCTTTCGCGGCGATGCTCAGCGGTGGAATCCGGAAGAGTTGCTGCTGGCGTCGCTGTCCCAATGCCACCTGCTCTGGTACCTGCACCTGGCCAGCGCGGCAGGCGTCGTGGTGACCAGCTACCAGGACGATCCCGTTGCCAGCATGACCGAAAACCCAGATGGCAGCGGTCAGTTCCGCGAGGTGGTGCTGCGACCGCGGGTGATCGTGGCGGACCCGGAGATGTGCGAGCGAGCCCAGCAACTGCACGGCGAGGTGACCCGGATGTGCTTCATCGCCCGCTCGGTGAACTTTCCAGTGCACCACCAGCCGACGGTCAGCGCGGCCGGCGCGCTCTGAGCCGGCTTGGTCACCCAATTGGCCACACAGCGGACCGAGCTACCCTCAAGGCATCCGCTCTCCTGAAAATACCTGAATGGGGTCTTTGTGCGTCCGTTTTCCCGGCCAATGGTCGCAGCTCTGCTACTCGCCGGTGGGCTGCTGCTGAGTTCCTGCGCCTCCTCGTCCCATCCGAAGTCGTCCCATCCGAAATCCACGGCGTCGGACTCGGCGACCGGCGCCGCCAGCAAGATCGGCGTGCAGGTCGCGGCGGCCTTCGGCAGCAAGCCGACCCTGACCATCCCAGGCACGGCGGCACCCAGCACCCTTACCCAGCAGCTGCTCACCGCCGGCACCGGCGCGGTGGTCGCCAAGGGCGACACCATGGTCGCTAACTACGTCGGCCAGACCTGGGCCCCCAAGAGCGGCAAACCCAACGTGTTCGACAGCTCGTTCGACCGCGGCAAGCCGGCCGCTTTCGTGATCGGCGTCGGCAGCGTGATCCCGGGCTGGGACAAGAGCCTGGTGGGCCAGAAGATCGGCAGCCGGCTGCTGCTGTCGATCCCGCCGGCCGATGGTTACGGTAGCGGGGGCCAGCCGCAGGCCAACATTTCCGGAACGGACACCCTGGTGTTCGTCGTCGATGTGGTCGGTTCCTACAAGCCGGACGCCTCGGCCCCGGGCAGCGCGGTGACCTCGCTGCCGAACAGCGGCTTTCCCAAGATCACCAATGTGGTGGCCAAGCCGCCAACCATTCTCAGCACCAAGGGCGTGAAGGTGCCGACCAAGCCGGTCGCGACCCTGCTGATCACCGGCTCCGGGCCGAAGATCGACGCCGCCAAGGCGCTCGTGCTGCAGATCGTCCAGACCGACCTCACTACGATGCAGCACACCCAATCATCCTGGGGCAGGGCACCGCAGGTGGTCCAGGCCCAGAACGTGCTGAGCATCGCCTCGGTGCTGACCGGCAAGAACATCGGCAGCCGGGCGCTGATCCTGGTACCGGCGATCGCTGCCAGCGCCGCGACGGCCAGCTCGGCAGCTCAGCCGGCCACGCCGCCGCAGGTGCTGATCGTGGACATCGTCGGCGAGTTCTGATCGAGCTCCGGTCACGGCCGCAGGCCGGCGTCCTGAGCAAGCAGCGCGGCCTGGGTGCGGTTGTCGTAACCGAGCTTGCTGAGCATCCGGGAGACGTAACTCTTCACGGTGGCCTCGCTCAGGTGTAGCCGCGCGGCGATCTGGGCGTTCGAGAGGCCCGCACCGGTACAGCCGAGGATCTCCAGCTCACGCTCGGTGAGGCCGGCGATGCTCGCCAGCGCGCGATCCCGGGCGACCTGCCGGTCGGCGGAGACGGCCACCAGCCGCTGCGCGCTGGCCGGCGAGAGCACCATGTGCCCATCGGCGGCCACCCGGACCAGCCGGGTGAGGTCCTGCGGTGGGGTGTCCTTGAGCAGGAATCCCGCGGCACCTGCGCGCAATGCTCGTAGCACGTAGGCGTCCAGGTCGAAGGTGGTGAGCACCACCATCTTCGGTGGGTTCGGGAACCCGGCGATCCGCTCGATGGCTGCCAGCCCGTCGAGTCCCGGCATGTGCAGATCCATCAGCACCACGTCGGGCCGGTGCCGGATCACCGCCTCGACGGCCTCGGCACCGTCATAGGCCTCGCCGACCACGCTCAGGTCCTCGGCGGCCTCCAGGATGGTACGCAGGTGCGCGCAGACCATCACCTCATCGTCGACGATGAGCACCCGGATGCTCATCCCAGGACCACCTGCACTTCGAAACCGCCGTCCGGCAGTGGCTCGGCCCGGATGGTGCCGCCGGTCAGCTCGACCCGCTGGCGCAGCCCCGCCAGCCCGGTGCCGCCGGCTCCCTGCGCGAGCTCGGCCGGCCGGGTCGGCGGGCTGTTGCGGACGACGATCCTGGTTCGCTCGCCCACGCTGCTGATCCGCACAGATACCCGCGCGCCGGGCGCGTGCTTGTGCACGTTGGTCAGGGCCTCCTGCACCACCCGGTAGCCGGTTCGCCCGACCAGCGCGGGCACCCGGCGGGCCGGCTCCTCGATCGCCAGCTCGACCTCGACGCCGGCGGTCCGGGACTGCTCGATGAGTTCACCGACCTCGAGCGGCGCCGGACTGGTCGACAAGTCCCGGACCGCCGCGGAGCCGATCTGGTCCTCTGCGTGCAGGATTCCCACCAGATCCCGCAGTTCCTCCAGCGCCTTGACCCCGACCACCCGAAGTTCGTCGGCGGCTACCCGCACCGACTCGTCGGGTGCGCGGGCCAGCAGCGCGCCGGCCTGTAGCACCATCAGACTCACCCGGTGGGTCACCACGTCATGCATCTCGCCGGCGATCCGGTCGCGCTCGTCTCGCCGGACCCGCTCGGCGAACAGTTCCTGCTCGCGTTCTTGGCGCTCGGCCCGCACCTCGGCCAGACCCCGGCGCGAGCTGACCCATAGGCCGGTGAGCGCTGGGACCAGCGCCAAGGAGATGGCGCCGGTGAGGTTCCAGGCATTCAGGTTCTGCCACGGGATCACCGCCAGCACCAGCACCGTGACGATGCCGAAGGCCCGTCGACTACTCAGGTACGCGGCTGCGGCATAGGCACCGAACAGCGAGGCGATCGACGGGTTCAGCACCGACAGCGCGGCTACCAGCACGGCCGAGCGCCAGGGCGAGTTCCGTCGCCAAGCAAGCGCGATGCCGGTGGCCAGATGGATGCTCAGGCCGGCGAGGTAGGAATCATCGCGCGAGATCAGGCCGCCAGCGTGGCTGAACCAAATGGTAGCCGAGGCCACCGTCACCAGCGCCGCCAGCCAGCTGTCGAACAGCGCCGGCCGGGTCCAGGCTCGGCTGCTCATCCGGGTCACGATACCCAGCCAGCGCGCCAGCGCCGCGATCATTGGGCCGAGATCGCCGCGAGCACGTTCATCCGCGCGGCACGAGCGGCCGGCAGCACCGCGGCGACCAGCCCCACCAGCGCGCCGCCCACGATCACCGCCCCGAGGGTCGACCACGGGATAACCAGGACATCCAGCGCCGGTTGGCTGCGTTGCACACCGAGTCCCCAGCACAGCCCCAGGCCCAACCCAAGCAGCGCGCCGAACACCGAGATCACCACCGATTCGAGCTGGATCAGCAGGCGGATCTGGCGCCGGGACATCCCGACCGCCCGCAGCAGACCGATCTCGCGGGTCCGTTCCACCACCGACATGGCCAGCGTGTTGATCACACCCAGGATCGCTACGACGATCGCCAGCGCGAGCAGCCCGTACACCAGTTTGAGCATGCCGTCAGCCGCGGCGCGGGCATCCTTCCGGTAGCCAGCCCGATCCTGAACGGTGACCTGCGGGGTATCGACCAGCGCCGTCCGCAGCGCTTTGGCAACCGCCGCCGGATCACTGCCGGGGCCGGCGTTGGCGAAGACCGTCGTGTACACCGCTCGCGGCGCGAGCTGCCGCATGACGTCGATGCCCACCATCGGAGCGCCGCGTACCCGGCCGATGCTGCCGCCGGCGGGCTCCACGTGCTGGATCGCGCCAACCGTCAGCGTCATAGCCGAGCCGCCAGGAGCTTGCAGAGTGACGGTGCTCCCCACCGACAGGTGGGCTTGACGTGCGGTGTCCTGGCCCAGGATGACCTTGCCCGAAGCCAGCGATCCGGCAGCATCACCTGCCGAATAACCCTCCTTCAACATTGCCGGAAATCCGGGGTCATCACCGTAGGCAACCCAGTTGTAGCGCTGGCCGCCAGCGGTCAGCTTCACCGGGCTCTGCAGCTCTGGGACGACCACGCTGATTCCCGGAACTCGGCGAACGGTTTCGACGACCTGCGGACCGAAGCTGGCCTGCTCGCCGCCGAGCAGCTTGTTGCCGGATTCCGCGGTGATCCGAAAGTCGGCGGCCAGCATCCGGTCCACCCGGGCGTCCATCGAGGCGCTTGCCGAGGCCGCGTACACCGAGAACAGGGTGGCTACCGCGACCCCGATCATCAATGCCGCGGCTGTCGCACCGGTTCGCCGCGGGTTACGCAGGGTGTTCTCCCGGCCGAGCCGGCCGATCGTGCCGTAGAGCCGCGGGAAGGCCCAGGTCAGCGGTGGCACGCACCAGCGCACCAGGGCCGGACCGAGCACCACCACAGCGGCGAGAATTACCAGCATTCCCAGCGCGACCAGGCCCTGGCTGGCAAGCAGCAACGGTATCGCGGCAACCAGCAGCAGCGCACCGATCAGCGCGCGGGTCCTGGTAGCCGGCGGCGCGGCCGCCCCGCTGGCACGCAGCGCGGCCATCGGCGAGATCCTCGCCGCCCGGCGCGCGGGCAGGTAGCCCGCCAGCAGCGTGACTCCGGTGCCCACCAGGTAGCCGAGGATCGGGGTGAGCGGCCTGATCACCAGCGAACCGGGAGTGCCGATCACCGCCTTGAGAACAAGGGCGATCCCTGCGCCGCCCAGCAGCCCGACAGTCGAACCTGCCACGCCGAGCAGCAGTGCCTCGATCAGCACCGAGCTGCGCACCTGGCGGCGGCCAGCGCCGAGCGCCCGCAGCAGACCCAGTTCCGCGGTGCGCTGTGCGACCAGCATCGACAGCGTGTTGACGATCAGGAAGGTCCCGACGACCAGCGATAGGCCGGCAAAGCCGAGCAGCGCGAAGCGATACCCGTCGATGCTGGTGCTAGCGCCGCTGGCGACCGCTCGGGTCCGCACGTCATAACCACCGCCGAGGACAGCCGATACCCGTTGTTTCAACTGGTCATTGCTGACTCCTGGTCGGGCGGTGAGCTTCGCCGAGGTGATGACACCACTCTTGCCCAGCAGCAGCGTCGAGGCATCGTCCTGATCGACATACAGTTGGGTCTGCCCTGGGTTGGGGGTGCTGAGGGTGATCAGCCCAACCACCACCGCGTCGAAGCCACCGTGCACCGCGCTCGCCACCCGCACCCGGTCGCCAAGCTGTGCCTGGGTACCGCCGTTCAGCACCACCTCTGCGGGACCGTGCGGCGGCCGGCCGCTGGTCAGCCGGGCGACCGGCTGCGGCCAGCCTTGCGCCACGGTCGCACCACCCAGCGGGACCTTGTCCCGGTCCAGCACCCGAACGTCGGTTGATCGCACGTCCGGCCGCGCAGCTGCCACCCCGTCGATCCGGCTGAGCCGGTCCACCAGTGCGACCGGCAGCGTCTGCAGCTGGATCGGACCGTGAACGTTGACATCCTTGGCCGGCGTGACGGTGACGTCAGCCGCGGCCGCTCGAGCGGCATCCGTCGAGGACTTGGCGATGGTGTCGGTGAACATCAGGGTGCCCACGATGAATGCCACTGACAGCGCTACCGATAGTCCCGAGAGCAGCAGCCGTGCCCGGTGCGCAAGGAACCCGCGCAGGCTTGCCTTTAGCATGACCGGTTCACCGCGTCCCGATCGAAGGACTTGAGCCGTTCCAGCACCGCGCCGGCCGTTGGCGAAACGAGCTCGCCGGCAAGCCGGCCATCGGCCAGGAACAGCACCCGGTCCGCGTGCGAGGCGGCCACCGGATCGTGGGTCACCATCACGATGGTTTGGCCAAAGTCCTCAGCGCTGCTGCGCAACAGACCCAGCACCTCGGCGCCTGCCACCGAATCCAGGTTGCCGGTTGGCTCGTCAGCGAAGATGATCTCGGGCCGGCCGGCCAGTGATCGCGCGCAGGCGACCCGCTGTTGCTGACCACCGGAGAGCTCCCCCGGCCGGTGCCCGAGCCGATCCCCGAGACCGACCGTGTCAACGATGGTGGCCAGCCAATCCCGATCGACCCGGCGGCCAGCTAGGTCTAGCGGTAGCGTGATGTTCTCCAGCGCGGTCAGCGTCGGTACCAGGTTGAACGACTGGAAGACGAAGCCGATCCGGTCCCGGCGCAGCTGGGTGAGTTGCTTGTCGTCCAGGCTGCTCAGCTCGAGGTCGCCAATCCACACCTGGCCGGACGTCACCGTATCCAGGCCCGCCAGGCAGTGCATCAGGGTGGACTTTCCTGACCCCGATGGCCCCATGATGGCGCTGAACCCGGCGCGCGGGATCTGCACGTCGACCGCGTCCAGCGCGACCACCCGGGTCGCCGCCGAGCCGTAGGTCTTGACCAGGGCCTGGGTTCGGGCAGCCGGTTCCGCGATGCGGTCGGCCGGTTGCTGCAGCGTCGTCACAATGTCGTTCCTTCGGGTCGGGTTGTGTCCCCTCAGGCTTCCCCGAAACCCGGACCCGGTAACAGCCCGTAAGGTTGTGACTGCGATCAACGAAAGTTGCAGGAATTGCAATCGGCCGGCGGCTGGACGCGATCCTCAGCTGGCACGGCGGCCGGCATCGGTTACCGAGCCGACCAGTATTCCAGCGCCCGAACTAGCGTCCGGACCCCGTAGCCGGTGCCGCCGGCCGGGCCGTAGCTGTGTTCGACGGCAGCGTAGGCAGGCCCGTCAAGGTCCAGGTGCAGCCACGGGGTGCCGGCCACGAAGTGCTCGAGGAACAGGCCGGCGAGCACCGCGCCGCCAGCCGCCTGGTAGTCGGAATTGCGCAACGTGGCAACGGGTGAGGCGAGCCGGGAACGGTACTGCCGTGCGAGCGGCAGTTGCCACAGCTGCTCGCCCTGCTGCTCGGACAGTCGGCACAACAGCTCGGCCAATTCCCTTCGATTGCTCATGACCGCGCCGATTGCCGGACCGAGCGCGACCTGGCTGGCGCCGGTAAGCGTCCCGATGTCGATGACCAGATCCGGCCGATCCTCCACCGCGAGAGCGAGCCCATCGGCCAGCACCAGCCGGCCCTCGCAATCGGGGTCGGTGACCTCGACGGTCATACCGTTGCGGCATGACACCACATCTCCCGACCGGGAGCTCGCGGTGAACGTGACGGCGATCTTGCCGATAGCCGAGAACGCGGTCGGACCGCGAGCCATCCGGCCGGGAGATGTGGTGTCATGCCGCAACGGTATGACCGTCGAGGTCACCGACCCCGATTGCGAGGGCCGGCTGGTGCTGGCCGATG
>FTJM01379575.1_pt1 | contig 10842 bp, 10 predicted proteins | sample 1658941 | NCBI WGS metagenome assembly FTJM01 (sample SAMEA3914876, study PRJEB12502) | metagenome | biome: forest; material: soil | place: USA | collected 2011-06-22 | depth 0.3 m
TGATCGAGACCTGGCAGGCCGACCCGGCCGGTCGCTTCGACCATCCAGACGATCCGCGCGGCGCCAGCCGTTACCCGGGCTTTCGCGGCTTCGGGCGCAGTGCCACCGATGCCAACGGCCGGTTCTGGCTGCGAACCCTGAAACCCGGACCGCTGCCGGCCGCCGACGGTCGAACCGAGGCCCCGCACCTCAACGTCTCGGTGTTTGCCCGCGGGATGCTCAATCGGGTTATAACTCGGATCTACTTTCCCGATGAGCAGCTGGCAAACTCTCTCGACCCGGTGCTCGAGATGCTCGACGAGCAGGACCGTTCGCGGCTCGTCGCGATGCCGACCGGCCCGGCCAGGCTCACCTTCGACCTCCGATTGCAGGGGGACGGCCAAACGCCGTTCTTCCGGCTCTGACAGGCTTAGCCGATGGACGACCTGTTCGGAGCGATCTTCGGCACCGATGCGATGGTGACAGCCACCGGTGATCGGGCCTGGCTCGCTGCGATGTGCCGCACCGAAGCGGCGCTCGCCCGCGCGTGCGCATCGGCCGGCCTTATCGAGCCGGTGGCGGCCGACCTGATCGCGATCGGCTGCGCCGAGCTGGCCGAACTTGGACCGGCCGGGCTTGCAGCGGCCGCGGTGCCCGATGGCAATCCGGTTATCGCGCTGGTGAACCGGATCCGCACGGTGGTCTCGGCACTGCCGTCGCCGCTTGCGGCCAGCGCGGCGTCGGCCGTGCACCTGGGTGCCACCAGTCAAGACATCCTGGACACTGCCGCGATGCTGGTCAGCGCCGACGCGCTCGACCTCATCATCGCCGAACTCGGCAGAACCGCCGATGCCTGTGCCGAGTTGGCTGCCGCCCACCGGGACACCCCGATGGCCGGCCGGACCCTGCTGCAGCAGGCCGCACCCACGACCTTCGGCTCGGTCGCGATCAACTGGACAGTCGGACTTGATTCAGCCATCGAACGGCTTACTTCCTTTCGAGAACGGCGCGTTGCGGTTCAGCTCGGCGGCGCCGCCGGCACCCTGGCCGCGTTGTACCCGCACGGCGCCGAGGTACGCGCGCTGCTTGCCGGCCGGCTTGAGTTAGCCGACCCGCACCGCTGCTGGCACGCCGAACGTAGCCGGATCACCGAGCTAGCCAGTGTCCTGGGGGGCGCCGCCGCGGCCATCGGCAAGGTCGCAACCGATGTCGTGCTGCTCGCCCAAACCGAGGTCGCCGAGGTTGCCGAGGCGACCGGCGGGCGGTCCTCCAGCATGCCGCACAAGCAGAACCCGATCGCCGCGATCAGCGCGCGGGCGGCGACCGGCCAGGCGCCGGGACTGGTCGCGACGCTGCTCAACGCCGCCTCGGGCCAGGAACACCAGCGGGCGGCCGGCGGCTGGCACGCCGAATGGCCGGCGCTCAATTCGTTGCTCGCGGTTACCGGTGGCGCCGCGCACCGGTTGGCAAGCTCGGTGACCGGACTGGTCGTCAACACCGAACGGATGCATCACAATCTCGACGCCAGTCAGGGCGAGTTGCTGGCCGAGCGGGTGAGCGTCGCGATCACGCCTCGGCTCGGCAACGCCCGCGCCGGACAGCTACTGCGCGCGGCGGCCGACGACCCGCGCGGCTTTCGGGCGGCGCTGGAATCTCTCGACGAAACGGGGCTGAGCGCCGCCGAGCTTGACGCTCTGCTCAATCCGCTGAGCTATCTCGGACACGCTCGCGAGGACGTCGACAACTATCTGAGGGGGCGTCGCCAATGAGCAAGTTGCACTGGCAGATCACCGGGCCCGCGACGGCGCCGGTGCTGGTACTGCTGAACTCGTTGGGCACCTCCAGTGCAATGTGGCGCTACCAGCTGGGGCCGCTGTCCGAGCAGTTCCGGGTAGTCGAGATCGACGCCCGTGGACACGGGCGATCCGCGGCACCCGCTCCGGGAACCGCGGACCTGGCCGATCTCGCCGGCGACGTGCTGGCGGCGCTCGATGAGCTGGCCGCGCAACACGGCGCGCACCGGGTGCACCTGGCCGGGTTGTCACTCGGCGGCATGGTCGCGATGTGGCTCGCGGCGCATCATCCGGAGCGGGTGGGCCGGCTGGCCCTGCTGTGCACCGCGGCGCACCTCTCGCAGGGACAGGCATACCTTGACCGAGCGGCCACCGTCCGGCGAGACGGCACCGCCGCCATTGCGCAAGCCACCGTCGAGCGCTGGATCACGCCCGGACTGGCCGATCGCGACCCGGCGCTGCGGCAGTGGTTGGTCGAGCTGGTGTCGAGCGTCAACGACGAGGGGTACGCCCAGTGCGCCGAAGCAATAGCGACCGTGGACCTGCGTGAGGATCTCGCTCGGATCTCGGCGGCCACCCTGATCATCGCCGGCGAGCAGGACCCGGCGATGCCGCCCGAGCACGCCAGAGCCCTCGCCGCCGGCATCGCCGGGTCCGAGTTGCGGGTGCTCAGCCCAGCCGCGCACATCGCGCCGCTGGAAGCGTCCGGCGCGATCACCGAATTGTTGCTGAACCATTTTGGTGCCCCACGTTCGTTGGCGGTTGGTGAGCAGACCCGTCGGGCGGTACTCGGCGACGCTCACGTCGATCGAGCGGTCGACCAGCTCACAGACTTCAACCGGCCGTTTCAGGAATTCATCACCCGCTACGCCTGGGGTGATGTCTGGTCACGGCCCGGCCTGGCTGGCCGCGAACGGTCCATTGCGACGCTGGCCGCGCTGACGGCGCTCGGCACCGAGCATGAACTCGGGATGCACGTGCTCGCCGCGCACCGCAACGGGCTCAGTGCCGACGAGATTCGCGAGGTGCTGCTGCATACCGCGATCTATGCCGGAGTGCCCCGTGCCAACCGAGCATTCGTGATTGCCGGTGAGGTGCTGCGGGCGGTTGAGCCGTCCTGAGTGCCGGACCACCCACCGCGACCGCAACCCAACAAGATCAACCAGCCGAACCAGCCCCGCAAGCACCCCGCGAACCACTGAACCTGGCCGCACGCCGCCCAGGTTGGACCGCGCGAGACAATCAACCAATGGAGATGACCGGATGGATCAGTGGCCAGGTGTTCCTGCAAACTGTCGACCAGGACGAGGCTCAGCAGATCAACACCTTCCTCGCGGCACGCGGCATCGTCGCGCAGACCTTGACCCAGAGCGAGCACCTGATGCTTGACCCCGCAGATCCGGCCACCGGCGTCACCAGTGACCGGTTCAGCATCGCGATCCAGCTCGGCGGCTTCCCGCAGGTGATTGGACCGGTCCTGGACGAACTCATCCAGCGCACGCACGGTCGGGGCTGGCAACCCGATCCCGAACCCGGCAGCACGGTGGTCTGACAACCGGCCAGCTGAAGCGCCAGCTAGCCGGCCCGGTTGGTCCATACGTCGATCGCGAAATCCGAATCCAGCACCTGCGTCTGCCGAGCCAGGCCGAGGATGCTGTCGAGCGTGCCATGCAAGGTATCGGTCAGCAGGAACCGCCGGCTGACCTGCTGGTGATGATGGCTGGCGAGCACGGTCGCGTTCGGCACCAGGCTGCTGCGGATCGACTCGGCCAGCGCTGCCCAGTCCGCCAGCTCCATCAGGTAGCCCATCTCGTGCAAGACGATCAGGTCGAAACCCTGATCGACCGGCCACTGGGCGGGCAACCGCAGGCACTGCACGTCCACATTCGAAAGGTGATGGGTCCGTGCCCGCGCCTCGGCCAGCGCATCCCGGTCATCATCTGCAGCCAGAACCCGATCGGTGCGCCGGGCCAGCGCCGGAATCAACTCCCCGGTGCTGCAGCCCGGCACGAACGCGGTGCCGTACCGGGCATGGTTGAGGCTGGCCAGCAGCAAATCTCGCCTGCGCTCGGCGAGCCAGTCGCCGCGCATGTGCCAGGGATCTTCGCTCTCACCATAGAGCTCGTTCAAATGCTGCAAATTCGACTGCTGCAAATTCGACATCGAAGCCACCTTTGGCCAGAGACAACGTTCGGATGACCGACAGAGGTGGGCTGAAGACCGGACTGCACGCGATCGATCCGAATCGACTCGCTCGGCTTGTTGCTGAACCGGCACATATCAGGATACCAGCGAGGCCCCAGCCAATACAGATCTGCGCGCAAGCTCGGCCGAAATTGCTCGTCCGCGCCGCCCTCGCTCCGACCCGGCCGAGGCCAGATCTGACCGGAACCTTTTCTATTACCTGAGGGATTCAGTAACCCACGAGAGAATCCCGCAAGACCGGCTTTTCGGGCTCAACCGGCGCTGGTTCGGGACTTTCCATTGCATTTTCCGTCATAGTCTTGACGCCGGGCAGTCCGCTACTTAGCCTAGGCCCACCGAATAGGAAAGTTTCCGTTCAGTTAACCGACAAAGGGGCGACATGCCAGCTCGGGGCACCGGCGATGATACTGCGATGTTCCCCGCGGGGGCGCAGAGTCTGCTCCGGACGATGAATGCCCGGGCCGTGCTGGAGCTGATCCATCGCGAGGGACCGCTGGCCCGTTCTGACATCTCCGCCGCGACTGGCCTTTCAAAGACGACCGTCAGCTTCGCACTGTCCAGCCTGCTCGGCGCTGGGGTGCTCGACGAGACCGGGCACACCAGCGGCCGACCCGGCCCGGGCGCGGTGCTCTACCGGGTACGACCGGGCAGCGGCCTGTCGGTGGGCATCGATATCGGCCACGACCGGGTGCACGTCGCGATTGCCGATATCTCCGGCGAGATCCTGGGACGCCGGCAGGCACTCACCAAGCGCCGGCTGGCCGGGCTGGTCGACCAGCTGCAGCAGCTGGTGGCCGAACTCGCCACCGAGCAGCAGACCACCCCGGAGCGGCTGATTCAGATCGTCGTCGGGGTACCGGCAGTGGTCGACCCGCACGGCGAGACGCTCAGTCTCGGCGATAGCCTGCCACGCGACGGGGTGGGCTTTCCGCAAGCGCTCCGGGCCGCATTTGCGGCGCCGGTCACGCTGGAGAACGACACCAACCTGGCGGTGCTCGGTGAGCGGGCGCAGGGACACGGCCGTTCGGTGGACGATTTCGTGTTCCTGTCCGTCGGCACCGGTCTGGGAGTCGGCATCCTGCTCGGTGGCAAGTTGTACCGAGGGGTATCCGGCGCGGCTGGTGAGGTTGGCTACCTGCCCGGTGACGACCCGGCAACCCCAGCCGCCGCTCCGATGAGCCGGGCGATGATCGAGGCCAGCCTGTCCGGCCAGGATGTGGTGAACGAGGCCGCAGCACTCGGGCTGAGCCCGCAGCTGTCGGCCCGCGACGTGTTCAACCTGGCCCGCTCCGGCGACCCACTCGCGCTCGACGTCGTCGAGACCATCTCCCGCCGGATCGCTTACGTCATCTCGTGCGTGACCGCGGTGCTCGATCCCGGCATGGTGGTGCTGGGCGGCGGGGTCGGCCTCAACCAGGATCTGCTGCTCGGTCCGGTGACCCGACACCTGCGCGGGATGTCGCCGTTCTCGCCACGAATCGAGGTGTCCCGGTGCGGCACCGACGCGGTGTTGCTCGGATCCGTCTCGCTGGCCAGCGAGCTGGCTCGAGACACCGTCTTCGCGGCCGCCTCGGAACCGCCGGCCACCGGCACCGCCTGAACCAGAGCTAGCTATCGGCAACCTCTATCCGATGATCGCCACAGGAGTCCAGATGAAACGCTCAACCCGAGCAGTAACCGGCATAGCGGCGATCAGCGCACTGGCGTTGCTCGGTGCGGGGTGTACCACCAGCGGCTCGGGCGGCGCGCCGGCCAAGGCCTCGGTGATCGCCACCGACGCCAGCCACTCCCCGACCACCATTACGGTGTGGACGTTCAACACTCTGGCGAACGAGGTGAAGGCATTCCAGGACGACCTGGCCGGCCTGCACACCAAATACCCGTGGCTGACGGTGAAGTTCGTGCCCGGCAAGGACGATGCAGCCTTCGCCAAGTCGATCGCCGCGGGCAACCCACCGGACGTCTTCATCTCCACCGCACCTGACTTCGTCGGCCAGTTCTGCCACAACGGGACCGTGCTCGACATGAGCCCATACCTCAAGCTCGCGAATATCGACGTCAGCAAGACCTTCCCGGCCGCCTCCTCGGTCTACACCCAGTACCAGGGCAAGCAGTGCGCGCTGCCGCTACTCACCGACGCCTACGGGCTGTACTACAACAAGACGATGTTCGCCAAGGCCGGCATCAGCAGCCCACCGAAGACGTTCTCCGAACTGGTCGCCGATGCCAAGAAGTTGACCGTCAAGAACTCCGACGGTTCGATCAAGACCTTCGGCCTGGTCACCCGCACCGACTACGACTCCAACGCCAACATCTTCACCGGCGTGCAGACCAATGCCAAGTTCTACGACGCGCAAGGCAAGGCCACCTTCGGTTCGGACCAGAACTGGAACAAGATCCTGGAGCTGGACAAGAGCCTGCAGGACTTCTACGGCAGCTCGAATGTGCAGAAGTTCGTCGGTCAGTACCAGCCGCACACCGACGATGCTTCGAACGCCTTCGTCAAGGGCGCGGCCGCGATGGAGTACGACGGCGAGTGGCACATCGGTGAGATCAAGTCCGAAGCACCGTCGCTGGACTATGGCGTCGCACCGTTCCCGGTGCCAGATGACCAGGCCAGCCGGTACGGGGTGGGCAACACCCAGGGCACCGTGCTCTACATCCCGAGCCACACCAAGCACCCGCAGGAGGCCTTCTTCGCCGCGCAGCAGCTGAGCACCGATACCACTTTCCTGAACACCCTTGCCGACGCGGTCAGCAACATCCCGAGCACCTTTGGCTCGTTGACCGCGTGGGATCAGGCCAGTGACCCGCACTGGCAGCCGATGGTGGACATCTTCAAGAACGACGGCTCGTACTACAAGCAACTGACCGCTGCCGGCGGCCAGGACGCCACCGCCTGGGGCACCTTCACCCAGCAATTCGAGCAGGGCAAGTACGGCGACCTGGACGCGGCGCTCAAGAAATTCGCCGGCCAGCTCGACTCGATCAATGCCCAGGCCAACGGCAAGTGACTACCGTCTCGACCCGGCGGCCCGAGGTGGTGCAGACCGCTGACCCACCTCGGGCCGGCCGCCGGCGGCGCAGCGCCAGCCGCGCCCGCTGGTGGACGGTCCTCGCGTTCATGTCGCCGTTCCTGATCGGCCTGGCGGCGTTTGTGATCTACCCGGTAGTGGCGACCCTGTACTACTCGTTTACCGATTATCAGGCCGGCTCGTACCTGCCGGTGCACTGGGTCGGCTTCGCAAACTACAAGAGCCTGTTCACCCAGTCCCAGGTGTTCTGGGTGGCAGTACGCAACACCGTGTGGATGGTCATCATCATGGTGCCGTTGCAGACCCTGTGGGCGATCTTCGTGGCCTGGGTGCTGACCCGGGTCCGGCGCGGTGCGGTCATCTACCGGACCATCTACTTCCTGCCCGCCATGGTGCCGATCGTGGCGACCGCACTGTCGTTCATCGTGATGCTCAACCCGGTCGGGCCGCTGAATTCGCTGCTGTCGCACGTTGGCATCACCGGACCAGGCTGGTTCTCCGACGCGACCTGGTCCAAACCGAGCCTGGTGCTGATGGCTATGTGGACCGTCGGCAACACCATGATCCTGTTCCTGGCCGGGATGTTGGACGTGCCAAGGTCGCTGTACGAGGCAGCCGAGATCGACGGCGCCAATGCCTGGCAGCAGTTTCGCAACATCACCCTTCCGGGCATCTCACCGGTGATCTTCTTCTCGCTGCTGACCGGCATGATCTACACCTTCCAGTACTTCACCGAAGCATTCGTCGCGTCCGGCTCGGCGAATCCGATCCTGTCCAGCAACGAATCGATCGGCTACCCGCAGGACTCGCTGCTGTTCTACACGACCGAGATCTACCGGCAGGGCTTCCAGTACTTCAAGACCGGTTATGCCTCCGCGATGGCCTGGCTGCTCTTCATGGTGATCTTCCTGTGCACGCTCGCCTTCATCCGCGGCTCCCGCCGTTGGGTGCACTACGCCGGAGCAATCCGATGACCACCGTGCTGTCCGCGCCGGCCCGTCGGCAACAGCAGCAGCTCAACTACCGCAAACTGCTCGCCACGGTGGCCACCCACGCGGTGGCGATCGCGGTCGCGCTGTGCTTCCTGCTGCCGTTCGCGATCTGCGTGCTCACCTCGGTGATGACCCAGAATCAAGCCGGCACCGGTGCACTGGTACCCAGTACCTGGGCGTGGCACAACTTCGCCGACGTCTTCACCGCGATGCCGTTCCTGCGCGATCTCTGGAACACCTTGCTGTACGCCGGGCTCTCGACGGTCGGTGTGCTGCTGTCCTCGGTCCCGGTGGCTTACGCGCTATCGCGAATGTGGTGGCGCGGCCGCGAGATCATGTTCCTGGTCGTGCTGGGGACCATGATGATCCCCGCCCAGGTGACCAGCCTGCCGCTGTACGTGGTGTTCTCCCAGCTCGGCTGGGTGGATTCGCTCAAGCCGCTGATCATCCCGTCCTTCTTCGGCGACGCCTTCTCGATCTTCCTGCTCCGGCAGTTCTTCCTCACGATCCCGCCGGAGATCACCGAGGCGGCGCGAGTGGACGGCGCCAACGACTGGCGGATCCTCACCCGGGTGATCATCCCGATGACCAAGCCCGCGATCGCCGCGGTCGGGCTGTTCTCCTTCCTCTATGCTTGGAATGACTTCTACAACCCGCTGCTCTACACCGGCAACAGCAGCACCAGCCAGACGCTCGCGGTCGGCTTGACCACGCTGGCCAAGAGCTCGCACCAGAACGCCTACCAATTGCAGATGGCCGCATCCATCATCTTCCTGGCGCCGGTGCTACTGATCTTTTTCTTCGCCCAAAAGGTATTCGTAGAAGGCGTCACGCTGACTGGAGTAAAGGGTTGACCATCAAGATCGCAGTCATCGGTGGCGCAAGCACCTACACCCCCGAGCTGGTCGCGGGCTTCGCTGCCCGCGCAAGCCAACTCGAGGTCGACGAACTGGTACTGCAGGACCTCGACTCCGAGCGACTCGAGGTGGTCGGCGGCCTCGCGCGGCGAATCCTTGCCGCCCAGGACTATGCCGGCAAGCTCAGCAGCACGACCGTACTGCCGGAGGCACTCGATGGCGCTGCCAGCGTGCTGATCCAGCTGCGGGTCGGCGGTCAGCGGACCCGGCTGCGGGACGAGGTAATCCCTGGCAAGTACGGACTGATCGGGCAGGAGACTACCGGTCCCGGCGGTTTTGCCAAGGCGCTGCGGACCGTCCCAGTGGTGTTGGGCATCGCCGAAGCCGCCGCGAAGTACGCCGAACCCGATGCCTGGATAGTCGATTTCACGAACCCGGTCGGTATCGTGACCCGGGCGCTGCTCGACGAGGGGCACCGCGCGCTGGGGCTGTGCAACGTGGCTATCGGCTTTCAGCGACGGTTCGCCCAGCACTTCGGGGTGACGCCGGCGCAGGTGGAACTAGACCACGCCGGCCTGAACCACCTGACCTGGCTGCGTGGCGTCCGGGTAGCCGGCGTGGAACGGCTGCCGGAGATCCTCGGTTCGGAGTACGCCGCCGAGCTTGCCGAGCACATCGGCGCACCGCTGGAGCTGATGCGGACACTCAACGCAATCCCGTCCTACTATCTGCGCTATTTCTACTGCACCGACGAGGTGGTCGCCGAGCAACGCACCGGTAAGCCACGCGCCGAGCAAGTGCTGGCCATCGAACAGGAACTGCTCCAGCTCTACCGGGATCCGGCCCTCGATCACAAGCCGGAGCTGCTGGACTCGCGCGGTGGCGCGTACTACAGCGAGGCCGCGGCGGCACTGGTCACCTCGCTGCTGACCGGCGACGGCGCCCGGCACTACGTCAACCTGCGCAACAACGGCACCATCGCCGGCCTGGCCGACGATGCGGTGGTCGAGGTGCCGGCACTGGTGGATCGCAATGGTGCCACCGCCGTCGCCGTGGCACCGCTGCGGCCAGAACTGCTCGGCTTGGTACAGGACGTCACCCAGTACGAGGAATTGGCAATCGCAGCCGCCAAGTCCGGTGACCGGCGGACTGCGGCGCTCGCCCTGCTCGCGAACCCGCTGGTGCGGCAATGGGACCGGATCCCGCCGCTGCTGGCGGACCTGCTCAGCGAGAACGCCGCTCTGCTGCCACGATTCTGGTCGGACGCCGGCGATCGTGACTGAGTACGTGATCGGATTGGACGGTGGCAATTCCAAGACCGATGCGGTGCTTGCCACCGTGCAGGGACAGGTCCTGGCGCAGGTACAGAGCCGCGGGACCAGGCCGCACGCGGAAGGTATCGAGCGGACCGCGGCGGATCTGGCCGAGCTGGTAGCCGAAGCCGTCCGGCAGGCCGGGTTGCACCGGCCGGCTATTAAGGTTGGCGCGTTCTACCTTGCAAACATTGACCTCCCGGTCGAGGAGGAGCAGGCGTATCGGGTATTCAGCCGGCTGCGGATTGCCGAACATATCCGGGTGTACAACGACGTGTTCGCGGTGCTGCGGGCCGGCAGCGTCCGGGGCTGGGGCGTCGCGGTGACCTCAGGTGCCGGCGTGAACGCGATCGGGGTGCATCCGGATGGCGAGGTTGCCCGGTTCCTGTCACTCGGCGACTACACCGGGGACTGGGGCGGTGGACATGCCGTCGGGGTCGCTGGGCTCGGAGCGGCGATCCGGGCCGGCGACGGCCGCGGGCCGGACACCAAGCTCACCACCCAGGTTGCCGAACACTTTGGACTGCCCGACGCCGAATCGGTGGCGCTGGCCGTGCACCGGGGCGAGCTCGGCTACCTCGCGCTGCATGCGCTGGCGCCGGTGGTATTCGCCAGCGCATGCAGCGCGAGGTAGCCGAGCTCGCCCCGGTGCACGGCCAGCGCCACCG
>FTJM01008330.1_pt1 | contig 10822 bp, 11 predicted proteins | sample 1658941 | NCBI WGS metagenome assembly FTJM01 (sample SAMEA3914876, study PRJEB12502) | metagenome | biome: forest; material: soil | place: USA | collected 2011-06-22 | depth 0.3 m
GCCCCGGCCGGTCCAACTGTGGCGCAGCTACCAACCTGAAAAACCCGCCAGCTCGGCGCACCGCCGCGAGGCCGGGCGCCCAGCCGACCTACCGGCTTGGTTAGATCGAACGCATGAAGCAAACCGGTTCGTCCCGATGCGTCCGGCCGATGGCCCTGATCGGCACCGCGGCCCTGGCGCTACTGGCGCTCGCCGGCTGCGGCCACAGTCACCAGACGCCACCGGAGCAGGTTGCCGCGCAGGCCTTCCTGGATTCGCTCGGCAAGGCCGACAGCAGCGGCTCAGCTGCCAGGACCACGAACCCGGCCGAGGCCGCGGCGACCATCGGCAACAGCCTGACCGGCCTCGGCGGCGGCGCGACGGTTACCGGCAGCCTCAAGGTGACCGGCTTGACCGAGCGGAAATCGACTACCGCCACCGCGGCCTATAGCGCGTCCTGGACGGTGCCGGGCATCGCCTCGCCATGGCAGTACACCGGCACCGTGCCGATGGTCAAGCAGGGCAAGGACTGGCTGGTGAGCTGGAGCGCGGCCGACCTGCAGCCGAAGCTGCCCGCCGGATCGCACCTGGCAGTCAAGCGCACCCAGCCGACCCGGGCCGCGCTCACCGACAACAAGGGCACTGCACTGTTCGTGCCGACGCCGGTCGTGACGGTCGGCATCGACACCGGCACGGGGGTGGACCTGACCGGGCTGGCGAACGCGCTGGCGGCGGTGCCACAACTGCAGAGCAGCGCGGCCGAGATCGTCAGCACGGTCAAGGCCGCCGGCAAGGACCAGTTCGTACCGATCATCACGCTGCGCAGGGCAATATACGAGCAGATCAAGCCACTCATCTACAACCTCAAGGGCACCCAGTTCCCCAGCGCGACGATGCTGCTGCCACCGACCTCCGGGTTTGCCCGGCAACTTCTCGGTAGCGTCGGACCGGCAACCAAGGAGATCATCGACGCCTCGAAGGGCCGGATCGCCGAAGGCGACCTGGTCGGGCTGTCCGGCCTGCAGCGAGCGCTGGACAGCCAGCTCGCCGGCACCGCCGGGGTCGACGTTTATGCCGCAAGCGACAGCGACAACACGCTCGGGGCCAAGCTCGGCGCATTCAGCGCGCCGGTCGCCGGCACAGCGGTGCGGCTCACCCTGGATAGTGCGGTCCAGCGCGCCGCCGACGCCGCGCTCGCCTCGATAACGTTGCCGGCCTCGGTGGTCATCACCCAGCCGTCGACCGGCAAGATCCTGGCGGTCGCCAACAGCGCGGCGGCCCCCGACGACATCGCGCTGGTCGGCCAGTACCCGGCCGGCTCGACATTCAAGATGGTCACCTATACCGCGGCCTTCCAGCACAACCCGTCACTGACCCCGGCCACCATGGCCGCCTGCCCGCCAACGGTGACCGTGGACGGTCGCACGTTCGAGAACGAGAACAAGTTCCACTACGACAGCATCCCGTACAGCGCCGCCTTCGGCTTTTCGTGCAATACCACCGCGATAAACGTGGCCGACGCGCTGCCGGACGCCACGTTGTACCAGGCGGCGCGGCAGCTCGGCCTCGGCGCCAAGTGGAACCTGCCGGTGGACGCCTTCGCCGGCTCGATGCCGGCCACCGCGACCGGAACCGAGAAGGCCGCCGAGGCGATCGGCCAGGGCAAGGTACTGGTGAGCCCGCTGCTGATGGCCGAGATCGCCGGGGCCGCGGCCAGCGGCACCGCCGTCGCGCCGTCGCTGATCGTCGGCCAGCAGGCCAAACCCGGCGTCGCGCAGAACGCGGCGGTGACCGGCAAGCTGAACACGCTGCTGCGCGCGACCGTGGCGATGCCGGGCGCGACCGGGTACCAGGCGCTCAACGGGCTGCCCGGCCAGCTCCGTGGCAAGACCGGCACCGCGGAGTTCGGAACCGCGGTCCCGCCCAAGAGCCATTCCTGGTTCGCCGGTACCCGCGGGGACCTCGCGGTGTCGGTGTTCATCTACGGCGGCGAGCAGTCCACCACCGGCGCAGTGCTGGTCGCGAAGAATCTGTTCAGCAACCTGCCATGACTAGGGTGGAACCATGACTGAAGTACATGACAGTCCGACGGGCTGGGTTGCCAAGCACATCAAGAGCTATGTCGACAGTGACGGCGCGAACGGCCAGCACTGGCACGGCGTCCCGACGCTGTTACTGACCACCACCGGCCGCAAGAGCGGCAAGCTGCGGCGCAGCGCGCTGATCTACGGCGAGCAGGGTACGTCCTACCTGGTGGTGGCCTCGCAGGGTGGCGCGGACCAGCACCCGGCGTGGTACCTGAACCTGACCGACCAACCGCGGGTTCAGCTGCAGGTCGGCCCGGACAAGTTCGAGGCCACCGCTCGGACCGCGACCGATGCCGAGAAGCCAGCGTTGTGGGAGCTGATGGTGGGTATCTGGCCGGACTACGCCAAGTACCAGACCAAGACCGACCGGCAGATCCCGGTAGTGATCCTCGACAAGGTCTGAGCCGGCCAAAATTCGTACCTGATCCGCACAGTTCGGTTACCGGCCTGAGCCAGCGCGCTCAGTACAGTTCGGCTGTGCCATCCGATGCGTCCGGCCGCGGCTTGATCATGGTCATCGAAGACGAGAGCGCAATCGCCGAGGTGATCAGGCTGAACCTGGCCAAGGCCGGCTTCGGGGTGCACCTGGAACGGGACGGCGACGCCGGGCTGAGCGCGATCCGCGCGCATCGGCCAGCGGCGGTGATCCTCGATATCGGGCTGCCCGGGGTGGACGGCATCGAGGTGTGCCGGCGGCTGCGCGCTGCCGGCGATTGGACCCCGGTGCTGTTCGTGACGGCCCGCGACGACGAGGTCGACCGGATCGTCGGCCTGGAACTCGGCGCCGACGACTACCTCACCAAGCCGTTCTCGCCGCGCGAGCTGGTGGCCCGGGTGTCCTCGGTGCTGCGCCGGACCCAGGGCATCGCGGATGCGGTCGCCGACCTGCGGGTCGGCGAGGTCAGCTTGCGGCCGGCCCAGCGGCGGGTCTTCGCTGGCGAGCGCGAGATAGCGCTCACCGCCACCGAGTTCGACCTGCTGGCCTGCCTGATGCGCCGTCCGGGGCGGGTTTTCAGCCGGGAACAGCTGCTCAGCGAGGTCTGGGGCTACTCGTCGATCGCCGGGGCCCGGACGGTGGACGTGCACGTGGCGCAAGTCCGCGGCAAGCTCGGCGACGCCAGCCCGATCCGCACGGTCCGCGGCGTCGGCTACGCGGCCGAGCGCCCCGCCGGCAGCCGATGAGGCGGGCCAGCCTGGGCTTGCGGATCTCGCTGCTGGCCGCGGCGGTCGCGGTGATCACCGCGCTGCTGGCCGGGCTGCTGGCGGTGAACCTGGTGGAGAAGTCGACCGCCAGCAATGCCCGCGCCACCCTGCGCGAGCTGGCCAGCGCCGCCCAGAGCACGTCTGACCAGCTGAGCCAGGCCCGGGCTCGCCGGCTGCTCGCGGCGCTCAAGATCCAGTCGGCGGCCATTTCCACGGCCGGCAAGGTCAGCACCGCCAGCACGCTGATGCGCGCGTCGCTGACCAGCCAGGACGTCGCCACGGTGCTGGCGGGCAAGCCGGTGTCGGCCGAGCGCCGGATCAACGGCCAGCGGGTCCTGATCGAGGTCCGGCCCACCGATGCCGGTGGGATCGCGCTGGTGCAGAAGCAGGCGGACGCGACCGCGGTGGGCAACCAGGCCATCCGCCGGATCGTCTGGGCGCTGCTGATCGCGGTGGTCATCGCGATCGCCCTCGGGCTGCTGGTGGCCGTCCGGATCTCCCGCCCACTGCGCCGGACCGCGGCGGCCGCGCACGCGCTGGCCGCCGGGCATCGGGATGTCGCGCTGCCGCCGCAGGGTCCGTCCGAGGTCGTCGAGGTGGGTGCCGCGGTGAACACGCTGGCTGCCGCGCTCTCGCACTCGGAGGCCCGTCAGCGGGAGTTCCTGCTGTCGGTGTCGCATGATCTGCGGACGCCGCTGACCGCCATCACCGGCTATGCGGAGTCGCTGGCCGACGGCGTGGTGCCAGCCGAGCAGGCCGCCGGAGTAGGCGCGATCATGCTCACCGAGGCCCAGCGGTTGAACCGGCTGGTGGCCGACCTGCTCGATTTGGCCCGGCTGGGCGCCCAGGAATTCCGGATCGACCTCGGCGCGGTCGAGCTGGTGCAGCTGGTGCGGGCCGCCGGCCAGGTCTGGACGGCGCGCTGCCAGGCAGCCGGCGTCAACTTTCAGGTCGAGGCGCCAGCAGGCCCGGTGAACGTCCAGACCGACGCCGCGCGGCTTCGTCAGGTGCTGGACGGGCTGCTGGAGAACGCGCTGCGGGTGACGCCCGGTGGCGCGCCGATCGTGCTGGCCGTCCGTGGCGAGTACCTGCCGTCCGGCCAGCCGGTCGCGGTGGTCGAGGTACGCGACGGTGGCCCTGGCCTGGCCGACGAGGACCTGGCGGTGGCGTTCGAGCATTCGGTGCTCTACGAGCGCTACCGGGGCCTGCGCCAGGTCGGCACCGGGCTGGGGCTGGCCATCGTGCAAGGCCTGGTCAGCCGGCTCGGTGGCACCGTCGAAGCGGGCCACGCACCCGAGGGCGGGGCCCGCTTCACCGTCCGGTTGCCGGTCTGACTGGCCGGCGACTATCTACTGGTCGCGACTACTTACTTGGTCGCGTCCGCGATGCTGGTCGCGGTCAGCGTGGACGTGCCGGTGCCGACCACCAGCACCTTGTCACCATCCTTGAGCTGGCTCATGGTGCCGGCCTTGCCCTTGCCCGCTGCCCGGGTGTGCACCTTGGTGGCGCTGTTCACCACATAGGTCTGGCTGACGTTGTCGGAGGCCTTGACCGTGATCGAGGTCGCCGACACCGCGGTGACCTGGCCCCGGATCTCGTCGTGGGTGACGAAGCCGGTCGTCCCGGCACGGCCCTTGGTGACCCAGGTGGCGTGCAATGCCCGCCTGAGTTCGGAGCGCTTGCCCTTACCGGCCTCGGCCTTCGCCGCGCCGGTGCCGGCCTGGCTGCTGGCGGAGCTGCTCGGTGACGGCGTCGAGCTCGAGCCGGAGGCGGCGAGTGCCGCAGTCCCGGCGCCCAGTACCACCGCGGCGGCCGAGGCCGAGATCACGATCTTCTTCAACATGGTTGCTGCTCCTCTGGAGTTCGAATGAGCTGGCGGCACTGCGTTCGGCAGTACCGTTCGGCTGTACTGAGACCACAGTGCCCGGCGCAGGTTCGCTTCAGAGCAAGGAATTGTCAGCATCGTGTTCGGACCCGCTGTGTGGCGAAGCCGGCTGGCGCTAGCCTTCGGCTGCAACCAGCCACAGCAGCGGCCAGTCCATCGAAAGGCAGCCCGAGGTGAGCGAACAAGTCAGTTCCGAGCAGCCCGGCACCGGCGGCGGGCCGCTGGCTGAGCTCGCCTTCCATACGGCGACACCAGCCGCGCTCGACGCGGTGACCGTGTACCGGATCCTGGCGCTGCGGGTCACCGTGTTCGTGGTCGAGCAGGCCTGCCCGTACCCGGAGCTGGACGGCCGCGATCTGGAGCCGGCCGCTCGCTGGATGTGGGCGAGCAGCGGTGACGAGGTGATCGCCACGCTGCGGGTGCTGTTCGACGACCCGGCGACCGCCCGGATCGGCCGGGTCGCCACCGCCGCCTCGGCACGCTCAGCCGGGATCGGCGCCCGGCTGATGAACTATGCACTCGCCGAGATCGGGCCACTGCCCGCCATCGTGCTCGATGCCCAGTCGCCGCTAGCAGGCTGGTACCAACGGTTCGGCTTTGCCAGGGACGGCCGCGAGTTCATCGAGGACGGCATCGCGCACCTGCCGATGCGCCGGCCGGCGGGACAGCACCGCTAGCACCAGCCAGCTGTTCGAGGCTCAGCTGCTGGCAGCCGGCAGGTCCTCGATCGCGGTACCGCAGTAGGCGGCCAGGTCGAACCGCGCGGTCAGCTGGCGGAACTTGTAGGTGGTCCGGGGCCACAGCGCCACGTTGCGGCCGTGCGCGTCGAGATACCAGCTGTGGCAGCCGCCGCGACTCCACACGGTGCGCCGCATCCGTCGCTGCAGGTCGGCGTTCCAGGCCCGCTGCGCCTCGGCCGCCGGCTCGACGCTGGCCAGGCCCAGCCGCTTCATGGTCCGGCGCGCGTCGACCAGGTACGCCAGCTGGGACTCGATCATGTAGATCATCGACGAGTGCCCGAGGCCGGTGTTCGGGCCGACCAGCAAGAACAAGTTGGGAAAGCCGGCGACGGTGGCACCCTTGTAGGCCTGCATGCCGTGCTCGGCCCAGGCCTCACTGAGCCTCTGGCCGGACTTGCCCTTGATCCGGGCCGCTATCGGCGGCTCGGCGGGTAGGAAGCCGGTCGCCAGCACCAGCGCATCGGCCGCGCGCTCGGTGCCGTCCGTGGTGACGATGCCGTGCTCGGTGACCGCAACAATGGCCTCGGTCACCAGCTCGACATTGGCGCGGCTGAGCGCCCGATACCAGTGGTTGCTGAGCAGCACCCGCTTGCAACCCAGCGCGTACTGTGGCAGCACTTTCGCTCGCAGTTCGGGATCGGTGATTGCCCGGTCGATGTTGCCGATGGCCAGCCTGCCAGCCAGCCGGCCGATCCGGGGCGCGGCAATGAACATCGGCGCGGTGGCTTCCCGTCCCAGGTAGAGCAGGTTACGAATAGCCCGTTGCGCGAACGGGAACCGGCGGATGAGCTGCGTCTTCCAGGCCGGGTAGGCACGATCGCGGCGCGGCATCACCCAGGGTGCGGTGCGCTGGTACACCGCGACCTCGGCCGCCTGCCTGGCGATCGCTGGCACTATCTGGATGGCCGAGGCGCCGGTGCCGATCACCGCGATCCGCTGGCCGGCCGGGTCGTAGTCATGCTTCCAGCGCGCCGAGTGGAACAGCTCGCCGGCAAACCGCTCGATCCCCGGGATCGCCGGCAGCTTCGGATCCGACAGCGCACCAGCCGCCGATACCAGCAGCGAGGCGGTGACCGGGCCGGCCGAGGTCTCGATCCGCCATCGGGCGGCGTCGGCGTCCCAGGTCGCGGATTCGAGGCTCACTCCGAACCGGAACCGGTCCAGCACCCCGTACGCGCTCGCGACGGTGCGCAGGTACTGCTGGATCTCGGGTTGGGTCGAGAACGAGCGGGACCAGTTCGGATTCAGCGCGAACGAGAACGAGTACAGCTGGGACGGCACGTCGCAGGCGGCTCCCGGGTAGCTGTTGTCCCGCCAGGTGCCGCCGACGTCCTGGCCGCGGTCGATGCAAAGAAAGTCCTGCTCGCCGCTTTCCGCGAGCTTGATCGCGGCCCCCAAGCCGGCGAAGCCGGCCCCGACGATGAAGACCGCGACCTGTGCGGGCAAGCCGGCAACCCCGCTCATGCCAGCAAGGTTAGAGGACAACCGCGTTGCATCGCGCGGTGCGTCGCCGCTGACTTGCCGGGTCCGCAGACAACGGCCGGGCGCAGTTACTACGATGTCGCTATGGCGATGAACGTGCAACGAAGCACTAGTGCGAAATCTGACGCAGAGCGGGCCGCAATCCTGGCAAATCCCGGCTTCGGCCGGTATCTCACCGATCACATGGTGAAGATCGACTGGACCGCGCAGGACGGCTGGACGGCGGGCGAGGTACTCCCGTACGGCCCGATCGCGCTGGACCCCGCGACCAGCTCGTTGCACTACGGCCAGCTGATCTTCGAGGGTCTCAAGGCCTTCCGGCAGCAGGACGGCTCGATCGCCACCTTCCGGCCGGAGGCCAACGCGGCCCGGTTCGCCCGGTCCGCCGCTCGGCTGGCGATGCCGGCCCTACCGGCGGATCAGTTCATCGAGTCGCTGCACGCCCTGGTCGACGTCGATGGCGCGTGGGTGCCTGGTGGTTCGGACTCGTCGCTGTACCTGCGACCGTTCATGATCTCTACCGAGGTCGGCCTCGGCGTGCGGCCGGCCAACGCGTACTCGTACCTGCTGATCGCCTCGCCCGCCGGACCGTACTTTCCGAACGGCGTGCAGCCGGTGAGCGTCTGGCTGTCCACGGAGTACACCCGGGCAGCTGTCGGCGGTACCGGTGAAGCCAAGTGCGCCGGCAACTACGCGGCGTCGCTGGCCGCCCAGGCCCAGGCAGCCGAGCAGGGCTGCGATCAGGTCGTCTGGTTGGACGCGACGAACCACAGCTACGTCGAAGAGATGGGCGGGATGAACCTCTGCTTCGTCTACGGCACCGGTGAGCATGCCCGGATCATGACCCCGAAGCTGACCGGCACGTTGCTACCCGGCGTCACCCGGGACTCGCTGCTGACGCTGGCTCAGGACCTCGGCTACAGCTCCGAGGAAGGCCTGATCAGCACGGCGGACTGGCAGGCCGGCAACGCCAGCGGTGAGATCACCGAGGTGTTCGCCTGCGGCACCGCCGCGGTGATCACTCCGGTGGGGCAGGTCAAGAGCGCACACGCCGCGTGGACGGTCGGCGACGGCGGGCCGGGGCCAGTGACGATGCGGCTGCGTGCAGCGCTGCTGGACCTGCAGACCGGCAAGAGCGCCGACACGCACGGCTGGATGCACAAGCTGAGCTAATGCAGACCGAGCAGTTTCTCAGCGAGCTGCAACTGCAGGGCGAACTGCTCGCACACGCCGCCGGCTATGCGGAGTTGCAAGCGCAGGTGCCGTCCTGTCCTGGCTGGACGATCGCTGACGTGCTGGCGCACACGATGACCGTGCACCGGCGGGTTCGCTGGATTCTCGCCGGCAATGACCCGGACGACTTCAGCTACCAGCGGCCCGAGGTGGCGCTGCTGGAGTCGGAGTACCGGTTGGGCTTGCTCGAGCTGATTGCGGCAATCCGCGACGCGCCGGAAACGCTGGAGGTCTACACACCGTGGCCGGCTGGCCCGGCGCGGCAGTTCTGGGCGCGGCGGCAGGCGCACGAGACCGCCATCCACCGGATCGACGTCGAGCTGGCGGTCGGCTACGGAGTGACCGGCTTCGAGCCGGAGTTTGCGGCCGACGGGGTGGACGAGTTGCTGGTCGGGATGGCGCAGTTTGCATTCGCCACCGCCGGCGTCGACCGGGCGCAGACGGTGGCACTGACGCCGCTGGACGCCAACGTGTCCTGGACGGTGCGGCTGAGGCCGGAGAAGGTCACCGTCAGCCACGGCGCCGATGACCACGCGGACCTGAACGTGTTCGGGTTAGCCTCGGACCTGTACCGCTGGGTGTGGAATCGGGCCGGCGATGACGAGATCACGCTGCGCGGTGACCTGACGCTGGCCGATCGGTGGCACCAAGGTCTGCGGGTCGGTAACGGCCGGGAGCCGTAGGCCGACTGCTTGCGGCCCCGTTCGTCGCGGTGGCTAGCTGGTCGGCCAGCGCTTGAAGTTGAGGTAGGACCGGCTGGGGGTCGGGCCGCGCTGGCCTTGGTAGCGCGAGCCATAGCGTTCGCTGCCGTACGGGTGCTCGGCGGGGGAGGAGAGCCGGAAGACGCACAGCTGGCCGATCTTCATACCTGGCCAGAGGGTGATCGGCAGGTTCGCGACGTTGGACAGTTCCAGCGTGATGTGGCCGGAGAAGCCGGGGTCGATGAAGCCCGCGGTGGCGTGCGTGATCAGGCCCAGCCGGCCGAGTGAGGACTTGCCTTCGAGCCGGCTCGCCAGGTCGTCGGGCAGCGTGACCACCTCGAGGGTCGAGCCGAGCACGAACTCGCCGGGATGCAGCACGAACGGTTCGTCGCCGGCAGGTTCGACCAGCGAGGTCAGCTCATCCTGCTGCAGGGACGGGTCAATATGGGTGTATTGCGAGTTGTTGAAGACCCGGAAGTAGCGGTCCAGCCGGACGTCGATCGAGGACGGCTGGACCAGGTCCGGATCCCAGGGTTCGAGCATCAGGCGGTTGTTTTCGACCTCGGCGTGGATGTCACGATCGCTGAGCAGCATGCGCCGGAGATTACCGAACGTCACGGAGTGCCCGGCGTTCGCTAGGATGTCGGAGTCCGCTCCGGCGGTTCGCGGGTGTAGCTCAATGGCAGAGTCTCTGCTTCCCAAGCAGATTGCGCGGGTTCGATTCCCGTCACCCGCTCCAAGTTGATGGACCCCCACAGCTTTTCGTGGGGGTCTTTCAAGTTGATCCGAAGTGGGCCGGGGAATCGGGAGGAGCCTGCTCGCGAGGGACGAGCGAGCGTCCGGGCGACGGATCCCGTCACCCGCTCCAAGTTGGGGGCCTTATAGTTCGGGCGTTGCAGCGTTTGTGCCGGTTTCGTGGGTTGGCGGCTGGTGGGGTTCGTGCAACGAGCGTGCAATAACGGGCTGGGCGGCGGGGCTGACTGCGGGACTGTCGAAATAACGGTGTGTGAGATCCGGCCCACCGGCCGGCGTGTCGGGCCAGAAACACCGACCAAGGATGCCGTGATCAGGGGCCAGGCTCGTTAATAAGACATCGAAGATGACGGCTACCGAGCCGATGGACGTACGTACTCAACGAATCGAATGGAGCTGATGTAGCAATGGAACGAACGGCAGTCAACCCGGTGACGTGGTCGGTGGAGATGGGATACAACCAGGGTGAGGTCGTCTCCGGGCACACCCGGACCCTGTACTGCTCCGGACAGACCGCGATGAGCGGCGACGGCAATCCCAGCACGACGGTGACATCGCCGCACTGTTTACGCTGAGCCTCGACAACCTTGAGGCCGTGCTCGGGGAGGCCGGCATGTGCCTCGCGAACCTCGTCCGGCTCAACGTCTACACCACCGACGTCGATCTGCTGTTCCAGCGCTACGGCGTGCTGGCGTCGCGGCTGGGCGCCGCCGAGGTGGCGCCGACCACCACGATGCTCGAGGTGACACGGCTGGCGGG
>FTJM01373648.1_pt1 | contig 10799 bp, 10 predicted proteins | sample 1658941 | NCBI WGS metagenome assembly FTJM01 (sample SAMEA3914876, study PRJEB12502) | metagenome | biome: forest; material: soil | place: USA | collected 2011-06-22 | depth 0.3 m
GAGACAGCACCGGCTGGGCTTTGACCAGCCGGTGCTGGGCCAATACTGGAGCTACCTGATCCGGCTGGTGCACGGAAACCTCGGAACCTCCACCTTCACCTTCCGCCCAGTCACCAGCGACCTGGCCAGCTTGCTGCCCTCGACCATCGAGTTGGTATGCACCTCGATGCTGCTGAACCTGTTCATCGCGGTGCCCATCGGCATCTATGCCGCGGCGAAGCAGCGCGGCCGTAGCGACAACGCGATCCGCACCATGGCGATCTTCCTCGGGGCGATACCGATCTTCTGGTTCGGCTTGCTCCTGCAATATGTTCTCGCCGTCAAGCTCGCGATCCTGCCGGTATCCGGGGTGCTCTCCAGCGACTATGCCGTCGGTCGCGTTACCGGGGCCACCACGGTCGACTCGCTGCTTGCCGGCGACTGGCCGGCATTCTCCGACGCGGTACAGCACCTGGCGCTGCCCGCGGTCACCTTGGCGATTCCGTTCATGTCCTTCGTGATTCGGGTTGTCCGATCGGCGATGATCACTGCGCTGTCCGCCGATCACGTGACCGTGGCGCGAGCGAAGGGAGTCCCGCCCGCCGGGCTGATGACCAGGCACGCGCTGCGCAACTGCCTGTCGCCGATCGTGACCCTGTTGGGACTGCAGTTCGGCTGGATGATCGGCGGTGCGGTACTGGTGGAGTCGGTGTTCTCCCGTCCCGGCATCGGTAACTACCTGACCCAAGCCGTGCAGCAGAAGGACACCTTCGCCGGGCTCGGCGTTGTCCTGTTCACCGGCGCGATCGTCGCCCTGATGAGCCTGACCGTCGATCTCATCCAACTGAGCACCGACGTACGCGTTCGAGCCATCCAGATCGGAGTGTCCGCGTGACCCAATCACTGCTGCGACCACCGCACTTGAGCGTGCGGCCGAAGCTTGCGCGCACCGGCCGCAGGCGGCGGATGCCCTGGATCGATCGGACCGCGCTCGTACTGGTCGTCCTGCTGCTGGCGATCGCAGCCTTCGGTCGGCTAATCGCGCCCCAGGACCCGTTCCGAGTACAGCAGTCCCAGTCGCTGCGGCCGCCGGGTGCGGCCCATTGGTTCGGCACTGACTTCTCCGGTCGGGATATCCTGAGCAGGCTCCTCTACGGCGCCCAGACCACCATTCTGGCCTCGGTCGTCACCGTGCTATCGGCGGTCGCGATCGGCGTGCTGGTGGCCTGCGTCGCGGTCATCGGTGGCCGGTGGGTGGACGAGCTGCTGATGCGGTGCTGCGATGTGGTGCTCTCGCTTCCGGTCACCATCATGGCGCTCGGCGCGGCGATGGCGCTCGGACCCAGCATCCGGTCCGCGATCATTGCCATGGTCATCGCCTGGTCACCGAGCTTCGCCCGGCTGGCCAGGTCCGAGATGACCTCGACGATGACCTCGACCTACGTCGAGTCCGCTCAGCTCCTCGGCGTCAGCCGGGCGCGACTGCTGTTGCGCCACGTGCTGCCGAACTCACTCGACACCGTCTACGTTCAGGCCACCCTGGAAATCGGTGGCGCCACCATCATCATGGCGGGGTTGTCGTTCATCGGCGCCGGCTCGCAACCTCCCAGCGCAGACTGGGGATTGATGGTGCAGGAAGGAACAAGATTTCTCACCACCGCCTGGTGGGTGTCCATCGTCCCCGGAGCCCTGATCGCACTGACCGCGCTGGCCTTCGGACTTGCCGGGGATGCCCTGCGTGCCCGCACCGCTCCCAGCCAGAGCGGTTCCTGACGGCCAAGGAGGCCCCGCGTGATTCTGACCCAACCCGAGGACGAGGTGACAACGCAGATGTCGGAAGCGACCCGCTCCGCGGTCCTGCAGCTGCACGACCTCAGCGTCAGTGTGGCAACTCCGGCCGGCGTGATCCGGCTGGTCGACCGTTTGAACCTGTCTGTCCGTCCGGGCGAACGGCTCGCGCTGGTCGGTGAGTCAGGTTCTGGAAAGTCGGTCACCGCGAGAGCGATCCTCAGGCTCGACAGCGGGGTCATCCTGTCCGGGCAGGTGCTGCTCAAGCAGCGGGACCTGCTCACCCTCAGCGAGCGGGAGATGCGTAAGGTCCGCGGCGCACAGGTTGCGATGGTGTTTCAGGACCCGATGACCGGGCTGAACCCGTTGATGACGATCGGAGACCAGGTCGCAGAAACCCTGCGGGTCAGGGGCGTGAGCCGAAAGGACGCTCGTCAGCGGGCCGTCGACGCGCTGGACCGGCTCGGCATTGCCAACGCGGCCGCGCGGATTCGCGCCTACCCGCACGAGTTCTCCGGCGGAATGCGGCAGCGGGTCTGCCTGGCGATGGCAATCATCGCCGATCCAGACGTGCTCATCGCCGACGAGCCGACCACGGCCCTGGACGTCCGGGTGCAGGAGCAGGTGCTCTCGCTCATCGACACGCTGTCTCGCGAGAGCGGCCTGGCGGTCCTGCTGATCACCCACGATCTCGGGATCGTCGCCGGCTTCGCCGATCGGGTTGCCGTCCTGTACAGCGGGCGCAAGGTGGAGGATGGCGGGGTCGACGTGACCTACGACCGGCCACTTCATCCGTATACCGCTGGCCTTTTGGCGTCGGTCCCGAGGATCGATCAGGCCCCGCAGGCCAGACTCTTGTCCATCGCGGGAGCGCCGAGCAATCCGATCTCGCGTCCGTCCGGCTGCCCTTTCCACCCGCGGTGTTCTGCCCGGCTGCCGGTATGCGCAACCGACGAGCCCGCTGCGATGTTCCTCGATCCCGACCGGGTCGTCTGCTGCCACCTGCACCAGGCCGTGAGCGAGTGTGAGACAGCATGACCGGCGCGCTGCTTCGGGTCGCTGGCCTGGTCAAGACCTATCCAGGCAGGCTGTCCACTGCCCGACTGTGTGCGATCGACGACGTCAGCTTCGATGTCCGGGCCGGCCAGGTCGTCGGCCTGATGGGAGAGACCGGCTGTGGCAAATCGACCACGGTCAGATGCATCGTCGGACTGGAGAAGCCCGACGGCGGTGAGATCAGCTACGACGGCATGAACATGATCGAGGCGTCCCGGCGGGATCGCGCCCGCTTCCGGCGCGAGGTCCAGATGGTCTTTCAGAATCCGTACGCCTCCCTCAACCCGCGGATGAACGTGGAGCAGCTGGTCGGAGAAGGCCTGAAGGTGCATGGTCTGGAGAGATCCCGGGAGAAGCGTCGCGACCGGGTAGTCGAGATCTTGGAGATGGTGGGACTCGACAGCGGGCACTTGGCTCGCGCACCCCGATCCTTCTCTGGTGGGCAACGGCAACGCATCGCGATTGCCCGCGCCCTGGCGGTCAACCCTCGGGTCCTGATCTGCGACGAACCGGTCTCGGCCCTCGACGTCTCGGTCCGCGCGCAGATCGTCAACCTGCTTGCCGACATGAGAGATCGGCTCGGCCTCACGGTCATCTTCATCGCTCACGACCCCGCGGTGTTGCGGCACCTGTGCGATCACATCGTGGTCATGCGAGCCGGCCAGGCCGTCGAACAGGGCACCGCCGCCGAGGTGTTCACCCGGCCCCAGCACGCCTACACCCAGTCGCTGCTGGCGGCGGTGCCCATTCCCGATCCGCCGGCGGACCGGGCGCGTCGTGCGCGCGCCGCGGGCATCCGAGCCCGATCGACCGAAAACCGGACGCCACCGGCGGGCGTCGTGCCTGCTGCCGGGGGGTGCTGAGATGAACCAGACCCTGACTGCCCGGCGCGAGGTGAGGATCGGCGCCGATGTGAAGCTGCCGTCGGCGTTGCGGGAACAGAAGGGCACCGTCGAGCAGACCCCGTCCGAGGCGCTGCGCGCCGTGCACGCGGCGGGCCTCGACGGTGTCCTGATCCGGACGCTGTTCGAGGTGTCACCGACGCTTGACCCCGGCTACCTCGGCGAGCTTGCCGCCGAGGCCGCGCAGCTGGGCGCCTACCTGGAAATCGGCGTTGGCAAGGTGAACCCGTTCATGAGCGCCGAACTTCCGGAGATCCGCGCTCTCGGCGACGGTAGCTATCTCGCTGGCATGCAGCGGATGATCTCGGCCGCCGCGGCGATGGGCTGCACCGAGTTGTGGACGGCGACCGCGAACTACAAGGCTCAGCTGCCTGGCCTGTTCAAGAACGATCGCTACCGCACCGACGCGGATTGGCCAGACCAGCTCGTGGCGATCACTCGGTTCCTTCGACTGCTCGCACCCTGCCTCCGTGACACCGGCGTGCACCTGAACCTGGAGACGCACGAGGAGATCACCACCTTCGAACTCGTCCGCCTGGTCGAAGAGATCGGGCCCGATGTGCTCGGTGTCAACTTCGACTCAGGCAACGTGGTCGTGCATGGCGAGGACCCGGTCAGCGCCGCGCGTCGGGTCGCTCCGTACACCCGGATGACCCACCTGCGCGACGTCGTCTTGGTCGAGCACCCGTCGGGACTGGACCGGTTCCTGGCGCCGTGCGGCGACGGCGTGATCGACTGGGCCGAGCTGCTCTCGGTGTTGCTGACTGCCAATCCATCGCTCAACCTGACGATCGAACCTGCCGGTCCCCACCAGCCCGCGATGCTCGCGCCGATCGACGACCCGAGGTGGCGGCGATCGCATCCCGACGTCATGGATAGCGAGCTGAGCGCGTTGCGTTCGACCGTGCCTGCCTACCAAGCCCGCGCCGCCCAGCACAATCTGCCGGATCTAGCAGCCTTCACCCGTGGAGGGCTCTACGACCGGGTCACCTTCCTGGACCGCAGTGCCCACCAGCTGCGCCAATTGCTACCCCTGCCAGCCACCGTTGCCGCACAGACCGAACGTGCCGGCCGGTGAGCAGCCGTACACCCGTACCGAGAGGAACCTTGTGACACCGAACAACACCACCCTCGACACCGCCAAGGCACAGCAGCTGCGTGGCGTGCTCGGCTGCCCCGTGGTGCTGCCTGGCGACACCGGCTATGATCGGGCCCGTCGGGTCTGGAACGCCGATATCGACCGTTATCCCGCGGCTATCGTGCAATGCCGCACCGCCCAGGATGTGTCGCGGGCCTTGACCTGGTGCCTGGGCCAAGGCCTGGAGATCACGGTTCGTGGCGGCGGCCATAATCTCGCCGGCACCGCGGTCATCGACGGCGCGGTGCTGCTGGACACTGGCGCCATGCGGGCGGTCAGTTTTGACCATGCCGCTGGCACCGTGACCGTCGGAGCGGGAGCCCGGTTGGGTGACCTGGACCGCGCCTGCGCCGAGCACGCAGTCGTGGTCCCGGCCGGCACCGTCTCGCACACCGGGGTGGCCGGCCTCACCCTCGGCGGCGGAATGGGCTACCTGGCAAGGATGTACGGGCTCACCACCGATCACCTGGTCTCGGTGCAGATCGTGGTGGCCGACGGTCGCATCCTGACCGCCTCGGATGAGGAGAACCCGGAGCTGTTCTGGGCGCTCCGAGGCGCCGGGCACAACTTCGGAGTGGCCGTCTCCCTCACCTACCGCTACATCCCGTTCACGCTGAAATGCAACGTGCGCCAGGCCTTCTATGCCACCGATGATCGCAAGGCCGTGCTGCAGTACTTCCGCGACTGGTCCTACGACGCGCCCGACAACGTCACCACCTACGCCCGCACCGTGCTCGTGCCCGAGTACTGGAGCGTGGTTCCCTCGGCACATCGGGGCACCAACATCGTGAGCGTGGCGACGATTCACTGGGGCGATGCGGAGGAGGAAGAGCGGAGCACGGCCGGCATGTTCGGCTCCGCCACGCCCATCTGGGCGACGAGCTATCGGGTGCCGCACCTGGACGTGCAACATGCCTGTGATGACGACTTCCGCTACGGCATCCGGCGGTACTGGAAGAACGGGCTCCTCAACGAGTTCCCGGACGAGGCCATCGACACCGTCTTGCACTGGTCAGACCGCTACCCCGGGGTGCCGCTGCAGGCCTCTTCCACCATCGCACCGCACTTCGCGTGCCCGTACCAGCTCTTTCCACGTGGCGGGCAGGCGTCCAGGGTCGACCCGATGGCCACCGCGGTAGGCGACCGGTTGGAGGCCAAGTTCATGTCCTCGGCCGGCGCGGAGTGGGAGTTCGAGGCGGAGGGTCCGGAGCTGGTTGACTGGACGCAGGCCTTCGACGAGGCGATGTCGCCGTACAAGAACGGCACGTACATCAACTTCACCAGCGTCGCCGGGGATGAGGCCGCTGCCCGGTACGCCTACGGCGAGAAGTATGACCGGCTCGTCGCCGTCAAGAAGGAGTTCGACCCGGACAACGTGTTCCGGCGAGGGCTGGTGGACCTGTCCGGCGAAGGCGAGGACACCCTCGATGACGATTGATCCGCGCCAGGTTCGGGTGGGCACGGACACCAGCAAGTTTCCTGGCGCGCCGGAACACGACGCCGCCTGGGTCATCACCCAGGTTCACCAGGCGGGTCTGGACGGGGTGTTCTTCCGCTCGGCCCTCGAACTGAGTCCCACCCTCGATGTCGCTGAGATGCGCGAGGTCGTGGCGCTGGCGGACAGCCTCGGCCTCTACGTGGAGGTGGGCACCGCGAAGGTCAATCCGTATGCCAGTGCGGAAGCGCCGGAGGTGCGCGCGCTCGGTGAGGGTGACTATCTGCTGGGTTTGCAGAAACTGATCCAGGCGTGCGCGGCCGCCGGTGTCAGCGAGCTATGGACGGCCACCGCCAACTACAAGTTCGGGATTCCCGGTCGGCTCGGCTGCGATCGGTTCCGCACGGATGTGTCCTGGGACGATCAGCTTGCGGGCATTGCCAAGGTGCTACGCAAGATCGCACCGGTGCTGCGAGATGTCGGGTGCCATCTGAATCTGGAAACCCATGAGGAGATCACCAGCTTTGAGGTCGTACGGCTGGTCGAGGACGCCGGCCCGGATGCCTTCGGGATCACCTTTGACACCGCGAATGTGCTTATTCGCGCGGAGGATCCGATCGCGGCGGCTCGCCGCGTGGCACCGTACATGCGCCAGACTCATGTGCGCGACGCCGCCCTCTTCTTTACCGACGAGGGCATCTGTCGGATGCTCGCGCCGTGTGGCCAGGGCGTGATCGACTGGTCTGAGCTTCTCGGCGCCCTGCTGCGGGAGGCGCCTCGGATGTGCCTGTCCATCGAGGGCGTCATGGGCGGACGGTTTCAGCTGCCCCTGTCGATCTACGATCCGTTGTGGCACGCGGGCCATCCAGATCTCACCACCAGCGAGTTCGCGGAGGTTGTCCGGCTGACCCGCGACTACGAGTCCCGGGTGGCTCAGGGGCTGGTCCGCAGTCGTGAGTCCCTCGCACTGCCGGTCGATCCCGTGGAACGTCTCGACTTCATCACCACGAGTGCTAGCTATCTGCGGCAGGAGCTTGCCAACCTCAGTCACCAGCAGTCGGTGCCGGCAGGTCGCTAGAACAGTTGCGCCAGAGCGGTGCACGGGGTAGAACTTAATCATCTAATAGTTAATAGCTTAAGTAAATGGAGGCAGGGATGACCGTCACCGGGCACGAGCAGCAGGATCTGGACGCGTTGATCGACTCAAGCATTGCCAGCCGCGGCACCCGTCGTGAGGACTGGGACACGCTCGCGTTCCAGGCAAAGGCCGGCGATGAGTTCCGCAGGGCGCAGATTCGCTACATCGGATCCGGCGCGACCGGAAACCACGAGACCGACGGCACGATCTTGGCCGCCGAGCACTTCACCTTCTCGAACATGCGCTTGCCCGCGGGCGGGATCGGGCCGGAACACACCCATCACGACGTCGAGGAGGTGTTCTTCATCCTGGAAGGCGAGCTTGAAGTAACGGTGCATGACGTCGAGGACGGCACTAAGACCGCGACCCGGGTGCTCGGCTACCGGGACCTGATCAGGGTGCCGGCAGGTGTGCCGCGCAGCCTGCGCAATATCGGTGACAACGATGCGCTGTTCTGCGTAGTCATCGGCGCGCAGAAGCCCCAGCTGCCGACCTACCCGCCGACGTCAGCGATGCACGGCGTCACCCGCGACTGAGCTCACTGATCCCAGCGAAAGGAGTTTGAGGTGAATACCGACAGCGGCCACCGATCGTCCTGGCCTGCCGACACCCGGCCGGTAGCTCGGCTGGTGAGTCTGCGGTCGGTCACGCTGCGCACCCCGGAGGCGGCGGCTGCTGCGGACTTCTACTCCCAGGTCTGGGGCCTGACGCCGGTGGACGAGGATGGTGGCGCGGTGTGGCTGCGTGGCAGCGGCGCCGAACACCATGTGCTGCAACTGTCGCCGGCTCAACAGAACGGCCTGGGCAAGATCTGCTTTGCGGTTGCGACGCGCGACGATGTCGACCATGCCGCCAGCAGGCTGAGGGGCCTGGCACTTGCGATGGTGCGCGAGCCAGCGCTGCTCGACCAGCCCGGTGGCGGCTATGGCCTGCAGTTCGTCGACCCCGAGGGCCGATTGATCGAACTGTCCTGCAACCGTGACGCCGTCGCGCCACGGGATCCGGACGGCCGCGAAGCCGTGCCGCGCAAGATCGCGCATGTCGTGCTGAACACCGTGGACATCGACGCGGCGTGCGCGTTCTACACCCGCGTGCTGGGCCTGCGGATCTCGGACTGGTCCGAGCACCAGATGGCCTTTCTGCGCTGCAATAGCGACCACCACGTGATCGCGTTCAATCAGGCGCCGTGGACCTCGCTCAATCACATCGCGTACGAGATGGGGTCCATCGACCACTTCATGCGTGGGATCGGCAGGCTGCGCCATCATGGCGTGCTGCCGTTGTGGGGCCCCGGGCGGCATGGCCCGGGCGACAACACGTTCTCCTACTTCGCTGATCCCGCTGGTCTGGTGTGCGAGTACACCTCCGAGGTGCAGCAGGTGGAGGAGGACGCCTGGTTGTGCCGGGTGTGGAAGCGCACGCCGGAGCTGTCCGATCTCTGGGGGACGGCCGGCGCGCCGTCGCGTGAGGTTCGCTCGCACATGGCCGGCATCCCCGATCCCGGTCCGCTCCAGGCGCGATCGTGACGGCCGAGTTGCGGGTTGCCGTGATCGGCTGCGGTGCGATCGGCGAGACGGTCGCTCGCTTCCTCGCGAGCGGCCAGCTGGCGGGCGCTCGGCTGGTCGGAGTCGTCCATGCGGAGGAGTTCGATCCACCGGGCCTGCCGGTCTGCAGTGTGACCGAGGCCATCGACCGTGCCGATCTGGTCGTGGAATGTGCCGGCCAGCAAGCCCTGATCGAGTTCGGCCCGCAGGTGCTGGCCGCCGGCGTGGACCTGCTGGTCGTCTCGACCGGCGCGCTGACCGATGACGCGGTGCTCGAGGCTTTGCGGTCAGCACGGGGTGGTCGGGTGTACCTGTCCACCGGCGCTATCGGTGGCATCGAGCTACTGCGCGCGGCGGCACTGGCCGGCCCGTTCGACTCGGTGCGGATCGTGACGACGAAGCGGGCAACCACCCTGATCCAGCCGTGGATGTCAGAGCGTGCGGCTGACGAGCTTCGCGCGGCAGAGCATCCCGTGGAATTGAAACGCGGATCGGCGCGCGAAGTCGCCCAGGCCTTTCCGAAGTCGGCCAATGTCGCCGCCTCGGTGGCGCTCGCGGTTGGCAGCTGGGACTGCGTCGAGGCGGTGGTCATTGCCGACCCGGCCGCGACCCTGACCTCACACGTCATCACCGCACGCGGACCGGCCGGCGACTACCGCTTCGAGATCCGAAACCAGCCGTCGGCGCAGACCCCTGCGACCAGCGCCCTGGTGCCGTTTGCGGTCTTGCGAGCAATCGCCGACCGGGTGGGCGCGCGGGAGACGTTCCTATGATAGAGCCTGATCCAGGAAGAATTCATCTTGCTAGCGCGGGCGAAGCCGGATCTGTGGTGTTTGCGCTGCACGGCATCGGAGGCGCCAGCGACTCCTTCGCCGAGCAGCTCGCCGGGCTCAGTGATCGGCACCGGGTCATCGCCTGGGACGCGCCGGGGTACGGCCGTTCGGCGGATACGCCGACGGCATTGGACATGGACGGCTTCGCCGGCGCGGCGGCAACGGTGATCGGCTCGCTCGGTGTTGCGAGGGTGCACGTGATGGGCGTGTCCTGGGGCGGCGTGATCGCCACCCGGCTCGCGCTGACGCACCCGCAGCTGGTCCGCTCGTTGGTACTTGCCGACAGCAGCAGGGGATCGGGCCGCAGCCCGGAAGCGGCGGAGTCCATGCGCGCGCGGATTCGGGAGCTTGGCCGCCTCGGGCCGACCGATTTCGCCCGGGTCAGGACACCGCGGCTGTTCGCCCCGGGGGCCGACCCGCAACTGGTTGCTCGCGCAAGGTTGACCATGGCCGCCAGCGTTCGGCTTCCCGGATATCGCGATGCTGCCGAGTCGATGGCACGCACCGATCACTCCGATGCCCTTGCCCAACTCGCGGTCCCTGCCCTGGTGCTGGTCGGCGAGCACGATGTCGTCACCGGCGTGGCCGAAAGTGAGGCGCTCGCGCGCGGCATTTCCGGCGCCCGGTTGGTCGTCTTGCCCGACTGTGGGCACGCCGCCAACCAGGAGCGACCGGTCAGATTCAATCAGGAGGTCATCGACTTCCTGAGCGCCTTCGATTCGCCACCGTCCGCGGTGACTCAGCTGGAAGAGCGGTCATGGATTTAGGGTTACGTGGCAGGAGCTACCTGGTCACCGGCGCGAGTTCGGGGGTCGGGCTTGCCACCAGCCGGTTGCTGCTCGCCGAGGGCGCGAACGTGATCGGCTGCGCCCGCGACGGCACCCGGCTCAAGGCCGCGCTGGACGCGCTGCCACGGCACCCGGCCGCGATGGTAGTGGCCCGCAGCGCGGACGTTCTTGACGCGACAGCGATGGAGGCTGTGGTGC
>FTJM01376612.1_pt1 | contig 10655 bp, 7 predicted proteins | sample 1658941 | NCBI WGS metagenome assembly FTJM01 (sample SAMEA3914876, study PRJEB12502) | metagenome | biome: forest; material: soil | place: USA | collected 2011-06-22 | depth 0.3 m
GCCGTAGCCGAGCAGGCCGGCTACGGCACGGTCCGGGTCGGCAAAGATCGCCTCGAGCTGGCCCGCTCGAAGTCCCGCGGCGGCCATCGCCTCGGCCTGCCAGGCCCGCCAGAGCCCCCGCAGCTCGCCGCTCGGCCGGCCGACGACCGGCAACCGGTAATCCCGGATGGTGGCTACCGACACCCGCAGCGGGCCGAGCGCCAGCTCGCCGTCGCGGAGCCAGCCGGCTTCGGTACCGCGACAGGATAGGTCCAGCGGCAACTCGGCGCTGCCGGCGGCAAGCAGCAGGCCGTTTGGCAATGCGACAGCATCGGCGCTGAGCAGTGCTATCACCGAGCCGGCCGGCAGTTGCAGGTAACACGCCGTCGGAAACGCCCCCAGCACCGGCAGCCGCCCGGAGTAGCTGGCCAGTTGCCTGGCGGCCCAGGGCGAGGCATCGGCGAGCTGGCGGGACAGCGGGCCACGTTCGCGCATGCCGGTCAGCTCCTCTCACCCGCCCCGGTCGGGGCGCACCGCCGCTCTTGGCTGTCCGGCGGTCGGCCCTGGTCAGGTTAGTGCCGTACCGGCATTCCTGGATACCGGAGCCGGCCGGACCAAGCCGGCAACACGCGCAAACGCGGCTGGATGCTGGACGCGCCGGGAAGTTGAGCCAATGATGAGGTCCGCTTGACAATTCTCGGCTTGACAACTGCAGGTTGCAGCAACTAGGAGGCCGGCATGGCAGCTTGGGGATGGACTCTGGTCTACAACGGCAGGACCCCGCCGCCTGGGGCGGTGGTCCGTCCGGGCGAGCGGCTGTCGGCACCACGGATGGCCGGCCTCGGCGCCCAGCACGTGGTGGCGATGTTCGGGGCGACCTTCGTCTTCCCGGCAATCATGGGACTGAACCCGAACCTCGCGGTGCTGATGTCCGGCATCGCGACCATCATCTTCCTGCTCATCGTCAAGGGTCGGGTGCCCTCCTACCTCGGTACCTCGGCCTCATTCGTGGCCGCGGTGGCCGCGATCCGCGCGCAGGGCGGCAATTCCGCACAGGTTACCGGGGCGATCCTGATCGCCGGGCTGATCCTGGTGGCAGTCGGCGTGATCGTCCATTTCGGTGGTTCGCACTACGTCCGGGCGGTGCTGCCGCCCGCGGTGACCGGCGCGGTGGTGATGCTGATCGGGTTCAACCTGGCATCGGTGGCGACCACCACCTACTTCCCGTCCGAGCAGTGGATCGGCCTGCTGACCGCGCTGTTCGTGATCGTCGTCGCGGTGCTGCTGCGCGGTTTCGTGAGCCGGATCGCGATCTTCCTGGCATTGATCTTCGGCTACCTGATCTCCTGGATCGCCGACCGAATCAGGCTGCTGCACCAGTGCACCGGTGGCAAATGCGTCGACGTGCATCGCATCGACTGGAGCGGCGTGAAGAGCGCGCACTGGCTGGGCCTGCCCAAGGACATCATCAGTCCGACTTTCGGCCCGCTGACCGGACCGCACTGGCCAGAATTCAGGTTCACCTTCATTCTGCTGGTGATTCCATCGGTGATTGCACTGCTTGCGGAGAACTCCGGCCATGTAAAAGCAGTCTCGGAGATGACCGGTGAGGACCTGGATCCCTACCTCGGGCGGGCCTTCATCGGCGACGGGGTCGGCACCGCGCTGGCGTCGCTGGTCGGCGGTTCGCCGACCACCACCTATGCCGAGAACATCGGCGTGATGGCCGCGACCAGGATCTACTCGACGCTGGCGTACTACATCGCGGCGGCGGTGGCGATCCTGTTCGGCTTCTGCCCGAAATTCGGGGCGGTGGTCGCGGCTACCCCCGGTGGCGTGCTGGGCGGCATCACGCTGGTGCTTTACGGCATGATCGGCTTGCTCGGAGCCAAGATCTGGATCGAGAACCGCGTTGATTTCGGCGATCCGATGAATCTGGTGCCGCTGGCGGCCGGAATCATCGCAGGCATCGGCAACCTGGTGATCAAGTTCAGCAACACGTTCTCGATCACCGGAATCGCGGCCGGCACGCTGATCGTGCTGATCGGCTACCACCTCGTGCATATCCTGGGGCCAAGGCTCGGCCTAGTGCCGGGTTCCGGCCCGGCCGAGGACCTGGCCGAACAGCCCGGCCGGGCAGCGAAGGAGCCGACCGGGCAGCCGATTGGCCGCGGTTCGACGAGTACCGGTTCGACGAACAGTCAGGGAGGGTCCGAGCCAGGTGAAACCGCCAGCCTTTGACTACAGCCGGCCGGACACGCTCAGCGCTGCGGTGGAGTTGCTCGACCGGTACGGGCATGACGGCAAGGTGCTCGCGGGCGGCCAGAGCCTGATCCCGTTGTTGTCGATGCGGCTGATGGAGCCGGCCCGGCTGATCGACATCAACCGGCTCAGCGAGCTGGCCTACCTGCGCACCGATCCGACCGGGGTGCGGGTCGGTGCGCTGGCCCGGCACGCGGCGGTGCTGCGGGACAGCGCCGCGCAAGCCAGCCAACCGCTGCTCGCCGCGGCGCTGGCGTTCCTGGCGCACCCGACCATCCGCAATCGAGGCACTACGGTTGGCAGCATCGTGCATGCCGACCCGGCTGCCGAGCTGCCGGCGGTGCTCAGCCTGCTCGGTGGCTCGATCACCGCGGTGTCGGCCGCCGGTCGGCGGATCATCCCGGCCGCGGAGCTGTTCCGCGGCCCGCTGGAATCGTCGCTGACCGAATCCGAGCTCGCGGTGGAGGCGTTCTTCCCAGCGCTGGGCCCGCTCTGCGGCACCGGCTTCGCCGAGGTCTCGCGGCGGCGCGGCGACTACGCGGTGTGCGGGGTTGCGGCGCTGGTGCGCCTGGATGAGGACCTGCGGATCAGCTCGGCCACCGCCGGCTACCTGTCGGTGGCCGACACCCCGCTGGTGCTGGAGCTGACCGAGCCGATCGCCGGCCGGCCCTTCGATGCCAACCTCGCGCCTGCCGCCGAACTGGCGGGCAGCCTGGTGCAGCCGGAAGCAGACATCCACGCCAGCGCGCAGTACCGCCGGCAACTGGTGCGGGTGCTGACCGAGCGGGTGCTCGGGCAGGCCTGCCGGACGGCCGCCGGGCTAGTCGAGGCGGCTGCGTGAGCGAGGTTCTGCACCCGATCAGCCTGCAGGTGAACGGCGTCCCGCTCCAGGCGCGGGTGCCGGCTCGCCGGCTGCTGTCGGATTGCCTGCGGCACGACTTCGGCCTGACCGGTACCCACGTGGGCTGCGAGCACGGCGTGTGCGGGGCTTGCACGGTGCTGGTCGGCGGCGTGCCGATGCGGTCCTGCCTGCTGCTGGCGGTCAGCATGGATGGCGAGCAGATCACCACCGTAGAGGGATTGGCGGCGGTCGACGGCGAGCTTTCGCCGGTCCAGCGCGCATTCGTCGACTGCCATGGCCTGCAATGTGGATTCTGCACCCCAGGATTTCTGACCACGATCACCGCTGGGCTGGCCGACAACCCCGATCCGAGTCCGGACCAGGCGCGCGAGATCATCGGTGGCAACCTGTGCCGGTGCACCGGCTACCAGAACATCGTCGCCTCGGTGCTCCGGGCGGCTGAGATTATGCATGCCGAACAAGGTGATTCCGAGTGACCACCCGGATGGTGGGCGAGCCGATCCGGCGGGTCGAGGATCCCCGGCTGCTGGTCGGGCAGGGCCGCTATCTCGACGATCTTGGCGAGGATGCGGTCGAGGTCGCGGTGCTCCGCTCGCCGCATGCGCACGCCAGGATCAGCGACATCGACGTCACCGGCGCGCTGGAGGTGGCCGGCCTGCTGGCGATCTACACCTATGAGGATCTCGCCGGGCCGCTGGCCGACCCGTTGCCGCTGCTCATCCCGCACCCGGCACTGACCCACGGCCGAACCCAGTACGCGCTGGCTCGCGAGGAGGTGAATTACGTCGGTGAGGCGATCGCGCTGGTGGTGGCCGAGGACCGCTACCTGGCCGAGGACGCGGTGAGCCGGATCGTGGTCAGCTACCAGCCGCTGCCCGCGGTGGTCGGCATCCCGGCCGCTCGACAGGCCGACTACCTGGTGCACCCGGACGTGCCGGGCAACGTGGCCGCACACCTGGTTCAAGAGGTCGGCGATGCTCGGGCCGCCATCGCGGCCGCTCCACACCGGCTCGAACTGGACCTGGCGATCGAGCGATCCGCGTCGATGCCGTTGGAAGGCAGGGGAGTGTTGGCCCGTTGGGACGCCGACGCGAAACGGCTGCGGGTATGGACCTCGACCCAGACCTCGACCGGGGTGCGCGCGGCGATCGCCGCGAAGCTCGACCTGGAACTCGGCAGTGTCGAGGTGATCACCCCCGACGTCGGTGGCGGTTTCGGCGTGAAGATCGTGCATCCGTGGCCCGAAGAGGTACTGGTACCGATGGCGGCCCGGGCGCTGGGCCGGCCGGTGAAGTTCACCGAGGACCGGCGCGAGCACTTCATCTCCTCGGCACACGAGCGTGGTCAGTTGCAGCACATCGAGGTTGGCTTCGACGAGGACGGCCGGTTGCTCGGCCTCTCGGTGCGGTTCTGGCATGACCACGGCGCCTACATCCCGTACGGCCTGATCGTTCCGATCATCACCTCGACCCAGCTGCTCGGACCTTACAAGCCGGGTGCGTACCGGGTTGAGTTCGATTCGCTGTACACGAACACGGTGATCGTCACCCCGTACCGCGGCGCCGGCCGGCCGCAAGGGGTGTACGCGATGGAGCGGACGCTGGATGCGATCGCGGCCGAGCTTGGCCTGGACCGTGCTCAGGTGCGCGCGGTGAACTTCATCCAGCCCGAGGAGATGCCATATGACCAGGGGCTGATCTTTCAGGATGGCCGCCCGCTGATCTATGACTCTGGCGACTTTCCGGCCTCGCTCCGCAAGCTCAAGGAGCTGGTCGGTTGGGACGGCTGGCTCGACTACCAGGCCGCAGCACGCGCCGACGGACGCCGGGTCGGGCTCGGATTGGCAAGCTATGTCGAGGGAACCGGGGTCGGTCCATACGAAGGAGGCCACGTCCAGATCGAGACGTCGGGCAAGGTCAAGGTGGCCACCGGCCTGACCTCGCAGGGCCAGGGACATCAGACGGCGTTCGCTCAGATCGTCGCCGATGAGCTGGGCGTCCCGCTGGCCGATATCGAGGTGGTCACCGGCGACACCCGCCGGTTTCCTTACGCGGTAGGCACCTTCGCCTCTCGCGCGGCGGTGATGAGCGGCTCCGCGATCGCGCTGGCGGCCCGTGCGGTGCGCGGCAAGATCCTGCGGATCGCGGCGGACGCGCTGGAGGCCAATCCGGACGACCTGGAGATCGTCGACGGCATGGTCCGGGTGGTAGGCAGCCCAGGCTCGCAGCTGTCCCTCGGTACCATCGCGGTGCTGTCGAACCCGCTGCGCTACGCCTTCGACGAGGCATCCAAGGCAGCCACCCAGTTCGTGGTCGGCGATCCGGAGCTGCCGCCGGTTGCGGCTGAGGATGAGCCCGGACTGGAAGCCAGGGACTACTACTCGCCGCTGCGCTCGACGTTCGCCAACGGGGCGCACGCGGTGATCGTCGAAACCGATCCGGACACCGCCGAGATCACGGTGCTGCGCTATTGCGTGGTGCACGACTGCGGCACGCTGATCAACCCGATGATCGTCGAGGGCCAGGTGCACGGCGGCGTCGCGCAGGGGATCGGTGGCGCGCTGTACGAGCGGATGGTCTACGACACCGACGGCCAGCTGCAGAACGCCTCGTTCATGGACTTCCTGATGCCCTACGTCTCGGAGTTGCCGCCCAGCATCGAGATCGACCACCTGGAAACCCCGTCGCCGCTGAACCCGCTCGGGATCAAGGGCGCGGGCGAGGCCGGCGTCATCCCGAGCGCCGCGGTCTTTGCTTCGGCCATCTCCGACGCCGAAGGCTTCGCGATCACCTCGATGCCGATCTCACCCAGCGAGCTGTTCGGGCTCCGGATCGCGCACGCGCAGCGAGCTCAGGCTGCCGAATCCGAAGGAGTTCCGCAATGAAAGTTGCCGGCCAGGCGCTACTGCATGCCCCGATCGATCAGGTCTGGGCCGCGTTGAACGACCCAGCCGTGCTGGTTCGGGCGATCCCCGGCTGCCAGCGAATGGAGGCGACCGGGCCGGACAGCTACCAGCTGACAGTGCTCGCCGGGGTGGCCAGCATCCGGGGCAGCTACAGCGCGACGGTGGCGCTGGCAGAGCTGGACCAGCCACACTCCTTCCTGCTGCGGGCTTCCGGCGCCGGTGGCCCAGGAACCGTCCAGGCAGATATCCGAATCGAGCTTGCCGAAGCGGGCGGCAACACCGAACTCAACTATGCCGCCGATGCGATGGTGGGCGGGATGATCGGCGGGGTCGGCCAGCGGATGCTGGTCGGGGTGGCGAGAAAGCTGGCTGGCGAGTTCTTCAGCACGGTGGACGACCTGCTGACCGGAGTCAGCCCGCAGCTGCCTGCAGCAACCAGCGCCGAGCTGCCGGCCGGGCTAGCGGACGGGGAACCGGCTGTGTTCACCGGCTCGCTCGGCCCGACCCCGGCGGTCGCCGGCCCGCAGTTCGTCTTCGGCGCCCTGTTCGGAGCGGCGGCGGCGCTGCTCGGGGTGCTGGTCGGCATCCGGGCCGGCCGCTGCGCAAGGCGATCCTGATGCGTGAATTCGTGGCCGCTGCGGTCCAGCTGGCGCCCGGCTCCGCGCCGCTGAGCGCCGAATCCATCGCCACCAACAGCCGCCGGGCAATCGAACTCACCCGGGCGTGCGTCGCGGCCACCGGCGCGGAACTGGTGGTGCTACCCGAATCGGTCACCACCGGCTTCACGCCTGGGGTATCCGCCGACCGACTGTGGGACCTGATCAGCGACCTGCCGGGACCGATCCTGCAACCGTTCGCCGAGCTTGCCAGCGAGCTGGGCGTGCACCTGGTGCTGGGCAGCTACCAGCGAGGGCCGCGGCGCGGCGTGGTCTACAACGCGGCTGTCGTGCTCGGCCCGTCCGGTGCACTGCTCGGCACGTACCGCAAGACTCACCCGTTCGGCAATGAGCGCGCCGATCGCGGCGGCTGGGTCACGCCCGGCGAGGACGTCCTGGTGGTCGAGACCGCGCTGGGCAAGCTCGGCGTGATCATCTGCTTCGACGGCGACTACCCGGAGCTGTCCCGGATCACCGCGATCAGGGGTGCCGAGATCATTTGCCGGCCGTCTGCCTTGCTTCGCTCTGCGGACCTGTGGGAGCTGACCAACCGGGCGCGGGCCTACGACAATCACGTGTACCTGATTGGCTGCAACGCCACCGGTGTCGATCCGGCGGGGGTGATCTACTTCGGCAACTCGATGATCGTGACGCCGATCGCCGAGGTGATCGCCCGGGCGGCATCGCATGAATGCTGGGTATCGGCGCGGTTGTCGCCGGCCACCGCGATGTCCGCGCTGACCCCAGGATCTTCGGTTCCGCAAAGCTTCGACCATCTCGCCGACCGCAACCTGGCCGTCATTCGCAAGAACGCCGATGCGCTGCTGGGCGAGGCACGTTCCTCGTTCCCGCTCGGATGAGCCGCGCCCAGCCAGCGGCCGGCCAGCCCGTGCCGATCAGGCGGATCCGGGTCGGGATCGATACCGGCGGCACGTTCACCGATGTGGTCGCCTTCGATGAGGATTCCGGCGAGCTCGTGAGCACCAAGACGGCCTCGACGCCGGCTAACCCGGCCGACGGTTTCATGACCGCCATCGACAAGATCCTGGCAGCGCTGCGGATCGCTCCCGGCGAGGCCGGGCAGGTGCTGAGCGCGGTCAGCCACGGCACTACGGTCGCCACTAACCAGTTGTTGGAAGGCAAGGTAGACCGGCTCGGGTTCATCACCACCGAGGGCTACGAGTTCATCCTCGAGATAGCCCGGCAGTCCGTCCCGGATGGCTACGGCAACAGCTACTTCTGGGTGAAGCCAGCCCGGATCGTGCCCGTCCACCTGGTGCGAACGGTCGGTGGCCGGCTTGACTACACCGGCGCCGAGGTGCGTCCGTTCGACGAGGCGGGTGCCCGTCTGATCGCCAGCTGGTTTCGCGATCAGCGCATCGACACCATCGGAGTCTGCCTGCTGCACTCCTATGCCAACCCCGCCCACGAGCAGCGAATGCGTGCGATCCTCAGCGAACAGCATCCCGATGCGGTGGTGTCGATCTCGTCGGAGGTGCTTCGCGAGTACCGGGAGTACGAGCGCTCGATGACCACCTTGGTGGATGCCGCGGTCAAGCCGAACGTGGCGCGCTACGTGGGCTCGATCAAGCAGCGGCTCGCCGCGATCGCCGATCCAGCCAGACCGATCCCGTTCTACGTGATGAAGTCCAACGGCGGCGTGCTCTCGGCCGACGAGGTCGTGCACCAGCCGATCAGCACGGTGCTGTCGGGTCCGGCCGCGGGTGCGCTCGGTGCCGCGATGATCGCCCGGCATGCCGGCTTCGATCGGGTGCTCACCTGCGATGGCGGCGGGACCTCCACCGACGTGTCGGTGGTGCTGGCCGGCGAGCCGACACTCACCACCGAGGGCAGCATCGGGGCCTACCCGTCGAAGATCCCGATGATCGACGTGGTGACGGTCGGCGCCGGCGGCGGCTCGATCGCCTGGGTGTCGCCCGAAGGCGCCCTCAAGGTGGGCCCGAAGTCGGCGGGCGCCGATCCCGGTCCGCTGTGTTATGGCGGCACCGGCAAGGACGTCACGGTCACCGATGCCCAGCTCGTGCTGGGCCGGATCCCGCCGCACCTGCTGGGTGGCGAGATACCGCTGGACCGGGCCGCTGCCGTTGCCGGGCTGACTGCGCTGGCCGCCGAGCTCAAGCTGAGCGTGCCGGCCTGCGCCGCCGGCGTGCTGGAGATCTCGGCCTGGAACCAGGCCAATGCGCTGCGCCAGATCACCGTGCAGCGCGGGCTGGACGTCCGAGACTTCACGCTGACCACGTTCGGTGGCTCGGGCTCGCTGCTGCTGTGCCGGCTGATCGACATCCTCGGGCTGCAACGGGTGCTGGTGCCACCCAATCCGGGCAACGTCTCCGCGTTCGGTCTCCTCACGGTAGATGTCCGCAACGACTACGTGCAGACCCTGGTCGCCAAGCATCGGCAGCTGCCCGGCCAAGCCGTCGAACAGACGCTGGACCGGCTCACCGGCCAGGCCGCTGAGGCGCTGCGCCGCGAGGGGTTCACCGACTCGCAGCACCGCTACCTGCGCACCGCTGACCTGCGCTACTTCGGCCAGGCCTTCGAGGTCCGGGTCGCGGTGCCCGATGGCCGCCTCGATGCCGGCTCGCTCGATTCGGTCGCGCTCGCCTTCCACGACGCGCACCGTGAGCTGTACGGCTATGACTTCCGGGGTGATGACCTGCGCGACGACGGCGGCCAGCAGGTCGAGTGGGTCAACCTGCGGGTCACCGGGATCGGCCCGATCCGGCGCCCGGACTTGCCCCGGGTACCGGCCCGCGCTGGTACCGCGAGTCGAGCGCTGACCGGTACCCGCGAGGTCAGCTTCGATGAGCACGGCTACCGGCCGACCCCGCTGTACAACCGGGCAGAACTCGGTCCGGGTGACCTGCTCGCCGGACCTGCGGTGATCGAGGAGTTCGGTTCGACGGTGCCGGTGCATCCCGGCTTCGCGGTCGAGGTCGATCCGTTCGGCAACCTGCTGGTGAGCCAGCGGCAAGGCCCGGTGCCCTCATGAGCGGCTCGCTGACCGCCGAGCGCGGCGTCGGGGTGGACCCGATCGTTCTGGAGATCGTGCAGGCAAGCCTGGCCGCGGTGGAGCTGGAGGTTGAAACCGCCATCGCGCGGACCTCTCGTTCACCGATGATTCGCGATGCACACGACTTCCGGGCCGGCATCCACGACCGGCTGCTACGCAAGCTGACCGGGCGCAGCTACTCGGCGCTGGTGCACCCGGTGGCTAGGGACTTTCCGCTAGCCGAGATGCGGCCCGGCGACGTGTTCTTCCACAACGACGTCTACCGGTCCGAGGGCGGCATCGGGCACCTGCCGGATCTGTGCGTGACGGTTCCGGTGTTCGCCCGAGCGGAGGCCGCCGGCGGGAGCACCGCCGCCAGCGGTGGCGAGTTGGAGGTGGTGGCTTTCGTGCAGGCGTTCGGTCATCACGACGACATCGGCGGCTCGGTGCCGGGCTCGATGCCGAGCCACGCCACCAGCGTGTTCGAGGAGGGCCTGATGGTGCCCCCGATCAAGCTGTGGGATCGGGGCGTGCCCAACCGGGCCGCGCTGACCATCATGACCCGCAACTCGCGGATGCCGGAGTCCCTCGCTGCCGACCTGGATGCCGAATGCTCGGCGTGCTTGATGGGCTCGCGCCGGCTCACCGAGCTGTTCGAGCGGTATGGCCGGCATCAGGTCGAGGCATGCTTCGATCAGATCGTGGATCGCACGACCGAGACCTACCGGCGCGAGATCCTGTCCAAGATCCCGGTCGGCAGCTGGACCTGGGAGGACTACGCCGAACACGATGGGGTGGACGAGCCGAGGCTGCATGCCCAGCGGATAACACTTACCCGCACCGGTCCGCAGGATGCCGGCGGCGAACGGCTGATCCTGGACTTCACTGGCACCGGGCCGCAGGCGAAGGGCCCGATCAACCACTGTGCCGACTATGCCGAGGGCAACTTCCTCAAGAAATGGCTCGCTCCGATCCTGT
>FTJM01000617.1_pt4 | contig 10639 bp, 8 predicted proteins | sample 1658941 | NCBI WGS metagenome assembly FTJM01 (sample SAMEA3914876, study PRJEB12502) | metagenome | biome: forest; material: soil | place: USA | collected 2011-06-22 | depth 0.3 m
AGGCCTGCAGCGAGAGCGTCGCGACCCACCTGAGCGGACCTGGCCTCGCGATCTCGGTGGTCAGCGCGCTGGCCGGCCTGGTCGCGACCTCCTCCGGTTCACAGCCGCTGGTATCCGGGCCGATCGAGGATCTGCCTGGGCTGAGCGTCGTCGCCTCAGCTGCTGTCGCGAGCGGCGATGTGCTGGGCTGGGTCGTCACCGTGTTGAGCACCGATGCCGATCATGAGGTGGCCCGTCGTGCGGTGCTGCACGCGGCGACGGCGCTGGCGATTGGGGTGGTGCGTGGCCGCGCGGCAGCGGAAGCCGAGAACACGGCGCGTGATGAGTTCATGTGGGACATCGCGCTGGGTGAGGTCGGCCTGGATCGGGAACTCGCCACCCGGTCGGCGTTGCTGGGGCTGCCGCTGAACCTCCGGTTCTCCGTCGGCCTCGGGCTGCTCGAGCAGAGCGGCGCCGAAGACGAGTCGGACCTGCCCGGCTCGCGCGAGATCGCGCGGCGGATCCGGATGCAGCTGAAACATCCGAGCAGCATCGTCGCGGCTCGTGAGAACGAGCTGCTGGTGTGCGTGCACGCGTCCGAGCCCGAGTGGCGCACGGTCCTGGACGATCCGGCGATCAGGCCGCACTCGGGCCGACTTTCCTGGGGATTCGCCTCCGGGCAGCACACCTTGGTCGGCCTGCAACCGGCGGTCGCTCAGGCGCGCACTGCGCTGGCGGTGATTCGCGCTCTCTGCGGGCCGGGTAGCACCGGCGATGCCAGCAGGTTGGGTGCTTTCATGCTGTTGCATACGCTGTCTACCGACCCTGCGGCGCTCGAGTTCGCGCACCAGGTGGTCGAGCCGCTCGAGCATTCGGACCGGGCTCGCGGATCGGAGTTCGTGAAGACGCTTTCGGTCTTCCTCGAGGAGAACGGCAACATCTCCTCGGCAGCCCGGGAGCTGCACCTGAACCGGCATTCGCTGATCTACCGGCTCGCGCGGATCGAGGAGCTCACCCAGCGCAATCTGAGTTCCCATGAGGACCGGCTGTTGCTGGATATCAGCATCAAGCTGAGCAAGTTGAGTGGCATCGATGGCGTGCCGGAGCGGCCCGGGACTGTCCAAGACCCGACTGCTCGCGATCCGATTGCTCGTGATTCGGGGGTGATCGCGAGGCCGGTGTGGCCGTACCCGAGTGATCACAGCGTCGCATCCAGCTAAGCACCAGCCCTCGGGATTCACGTTCCGCGGGTTGGTGCAGCGTGTAACGCACGGAAGTGCCTGTCCTGCCGCCCTCGACGGCGGCGGCGAGCCCCGTGCACGTCCAGGGCCGAAGCATTACCCGCAGCACTCCGTCTGACGTTAGGGCCAAAGCCTCATTCATGGAGACCGAGAAGTTCGGCGAGCTGTTTAAGCTGCCGCGTCGCTTGGTCGGGATCCAATTCATCGGAAGCGGGCATTCTCACCGCGATGTGAGTAAAAGTCTTGGCTGACCTTGCCGTCAGCCAAGCGGACCCGGGGCGGCCGCTTCGCAGATATCGCGCAGATACAGCAAGGTGATCGCCGAGTGTGATATCGAGAGGATCCGACTGCCCCACGAGGGAGTTAGTAATACGTTGTATCGTAGCTATCCGTGCATCGTCCACTCCAAACTGCAAGAGAGAGACGAGTTCGGCTTGCGGGACTGGACTCTCTGAGATCGATCGGTCACCAGAGGCGGTCGAGATCGCCGGGGAAGAGCGCGATGCGGGCGTGGCGGAAGATGGCTCGGTGCCGTCGTGCGTGGTCGGTGAAGAAGTCGGCCATGGTCACCTTGTCAAAGCCGGGCTGGTCGCTGGGAAATGGATCCTGCTCGGTCCCCCCAATGAGCACAGTGCCCGGCAGATGCTGCCAGCCGGCGTGTTCATAGAAGCCCTGCAGTTCTCGATCACAGGTGAACAGCCCCAGGTCGGTCCCGCTCGCCGCGACCATTCCCCGGGCGGCGCTGACGAGGGCCAGGCCGAAACCGTTACCCCGGGAGTTCTGATCGGTCACGACGGTGCTCAGCCCGACGACGCTGAAGTCATGGCCAGCATGAACGAGGTCCTTGTGCAACAAGTCGAGTGCGCTCACGACGTGACCCTCAACCTCCAGGATCACAGTCACGGGCTGCAGCTGCGGGTCGTGGGTCGGGTGGGCGGCATCGAGCGGCTGGTCGCTCGGCCACGCTTGCTGTTGAAGGGCGAGCACTTGCGCTCTCACCTCAGGCGGGGCCGCTCCTTCCGGAAAGGACGAGATCTGCACCGCGTGATTGTCGCACGCGGCGTTCCGTCCGGCGATCCGCTCACGGGCGGCGAATTGGCTGTGGAAACCGGTGGTCTTGTGCCGGCTGGGTCCGCTGCGTGCGGTTCGCGACCTCGACGGACAAGCCAGCGAGCCGTAGCAGCGGCGCGGTTCACGGTCGTGCCGGTCAGCGGTGCCTGCCGCGCTGGCGCGGGAGATCCAACGGGGTGCGGGCTGACCCGTTCCCGGCTGAAACTTTAGGATTCCGAGGCCGGCACCGCACGGTAGAGCACCTCGTCGTTCGACGTGATGTTCTGGTTGATGGTGTAGGTCTGGGCCGTCGCTGTAAAGGTCCACGACTGCGCGGCGGCCGAGCGTCCAGCGTTGAAGTCCGACGTGGGGACGTCCTTCGCCGAGTCGTACCGGTAAAGGTTATAGGTAGTGCCCGGTCGGAGGTCTGACACGGTGGCCGTAAGGGTGAGCGGCATTGGTTTGGGCCGGGTGTTCGACCCGTCCTTGATCTCGGGTGACTCGTAGTTGGCGGAGGTGAAGACGCGGACGGGCAGTGTCTCGCGGCTGCTGTCGGCAACGCCGGTGATGGCGATCCCGTAGTCGGGGTTGGCGTCGGCGAGGGAATAGATGTTGCCCGTTGTCGAGTTGGCCTGACGCCGGTTGGCCTGGAAGGCCGCGAACGAGTACGTGAACGCATACTGCGGCTGCCCCGACGGAGTTCCGGTCCAGAGTCCGTTGTCGCTGAGGGTGATCTCGTCGTCGGGATAGTAGATCGCCGGCTGAGTGAGTGGGTGATGCGACGTGACGCCGGTGACGACCACAATGTGGTCGTAATCTGGATCGCCGGCCGTCGGGTTTGTCGATCCGTTGAAGCGGTACTCGTTTGTGTACACGCCGATGGCGACCGGATGGCCCTTTACGAGCTCGCCTTTGACCCAGGCGAGAAAACCGCTGGCGGTGGCTCCATTGCCAGGAGTCCACTCGGTGAAAGTCAGGTGCATAGCCTTCGCGGCAGCTGTGTCATTCATCCCGAGCAAAAGTTGCGAGCTCGCTTTGTATTGGGGTTTGCTGTTACTGGCAATCGCGCGGGCGTCGTACTGCGAGACGTACTGTCCGTAGTACAGCCCGGCGCTGATCATGGCTGTCTCGCCGCAGTAACCGTAATTCTCGTTCCACTGCAGCCGCGGCGGCATCTGGATGGAGACCGAGTACACGCCTTGCCGGGCCGAGGCATCAGCAACGGGTGTCCTCGCGGGGGGTGCCGCGTTGGCCGAATAGCCAAGCGTGGTCAGGACGAGCAACGTCGCTGTGCTCGTGGCGACGAGCGCACGGAGGACATGCGCCTTGCGACGCATCGGGCTGCGGCACGACTTATCGATCATGACAGGCTCCTCGACGGTGTTGTGGTGATCTGCAACGGGAAGTGGCAGGCGACCTGGCGGCCGGTGGCTAGCTGCCGCAGTTCCGGTAGCTCGGTGCGGCACAGGTCCTGCGCGTAGCGGCAGCGCGGGTGGAACACGCAGCCCGAGGGCAGGTCGATCGGGTTGGGCACATCGCCGGTCAGCACGATCCGTTCCCGGCTGGATTCGGCGCTGCCGGTGTCGATCTCGGGGATCGCGGACAGCAACGCCTCGGTGTAGGGGTGCGCCGGTGCCTCGTAGAGCGGCTCGCTCTCGCTCAGCTCGACGACCCGGCCGAGGTACATCACCGCGATGCGGTCGGACACGTGCCTGACCACTCCGAGGTCGTGTGCGATGAATACGTAGGTGAGGTTGAGTTCGTCCTGCAGGTCGGCGAACAGGTTCAGCACCTGGGCCTGGATGGAGACGTCCAGCGCCGAGACCGGTTCGTCGGCGATCACCAGCCGCGGGGTGAGCGCGAGGGCCCGGGCGATACCGATGCGCTGGCGCTGACCACCAGAGAACTCGCGCGGGTAGCGGTTCGCGTGCTCCGCCGACAGGCCCACGAGCTCCAGCAGCTCGCCCACCCGCTGCCTTACGGCGATCCGGTCTCCGGCGTGGTGCACCTGTAGCGGCTCGGCCACGATCTCACCGACCCGGCGCCGCGGGTTGAGTGAGGAGTACGGATCCTGGAACACCATCTGCAGCTCGGCCCGCACCGGGCGTAGCCGGCGGCGGCCGAGCCGGCTGATGTCCTGCCCGGCGAACTCGATCGTGCCACCGGTGAGCTCCAGCAGCCTGGCCAGGCACCGGGCCAGGGTCGACTTGCCGCACCCGGACTCCCCGACCACGCCGAGGGTCTCCCCGGCGCGCACCTCGAACGAGACGCCGTTGACGGCGTGCACGGCCCGCGAGCCGGCCCGCCCCAGTGGCCCGCTGCGGATCGGGAACTGCTTGACGAGGTTGTTCGCGCGAAGCAGTACCTCCTGACTCATGGCGCGCGCCGATTCGTGTCGGCCGCCAGCCAGTCCCGCTGCCCGTCGGACAGCCAGCATGCGTAACGGTGTGGGCCGGCGCCCGACAGCGCCGGCCGCTGCCCACACGCGTCGTGCCGGTGCTCGCACCGTGGCGCGAAGCCGCAGCCGATCGGTGGATCCTCGAGCGAGATCGGTACGCCGGGGATGGCGGCGAGCCGGCGCGGGCGGGGACCGGTGACGCTCGGTACCGAGCGCAGCAGTCCCCGGGTGTACGGGTGCCGCGGCGCGCCGAAGACCTGCCGCCGCGGGCCCTGCTCGACGGGCCGGCCGCCGTACATGACCAGAACCCGGTCGGCGATGCTCGACACGACGCCCATGTCGTGTGTGATCAGGATGATGGCCGAGCCGTGCTCCTGCCGCAGCCGCCGCATCAGGTCCAGGATCTGTGCCTGCGTGGTGACATCCAGGGCCGTCGTCGGCTCGTCGGCGATCAGCAGTGCCGGACCGCAGGCCAGCGCCATCGCGATCACGGCGCGCTGCCGCATGCCGCCGGAGAGCTCATGCGGAAAGGCGTCGACCCGGCGCTCCGGATTCGGGATGCCGACCTCGGTGAGCAGCTCGATGGCCCGCACCTTGGCCTGGGCGCGCGACATCCGCCGGTGTGCGCGCAGTGCCTCGGCGATGTGCCAGCCGACGGTGTAGACGGGCGTCAGGGCCGTCATCGGGTCCTGGAAGATCATCGCGATCTGCCGTCCCCGCACCGTGCGAAGCCGTTTGTCGGGCATCGCCAGCAGGTTCTGGCCACCGAAGATCACCTCGCCGGTGACGGTGGCGTTGGCGTTGCGGATCAGGCCGAGAACGCTCATCATCGACACGCTCTTGCCGGAGCCGGACTCGCCGACGATGCCGAGCACCTCGCCCGGCGCGAGCGAGAGGGACAGCCCGTCGACCGCGGTCACGCTCGACGAACGGCCGCGGAACCGCACGCTCAGGTCGCGGATCTCCAGCAACGACCCGTCCTCATTCAGCGGCGGAGCACCGGTGCCGGCGGCCGCGCCGGGAGCTGGCCAGGTCTCAGGCACGGCGCACCCTCGGATCGAGTCGGGCGTAGAGGACGTCGACCAGCGCATTTGCGAGCACGACGAAGAACGCGGCGTACATGACCGTGCCCATGATCACGGGCAGGTCGAGGTTCTGCAGCGACTGGTAGGTCAGCAGCCCGATGCCGGGCAACCCGAACACCACCTCGGTCAGCAGCGCCGATCCCCCAACCAGGGTGCCGAAGTCCAGACCGAACAGGGACACGATGGGGATCAGCGAGCACCGCAACGCATGCTTGATCAGGATCCGGCGCTCGGAGATCCCCTTCGCGCGGGCGGTGCGCACGTAGTCCTCATCGAGCGCGGTGAGCAATTCCCCGCGCAGCATGCGGGCATAGATTCCGGCGTACAGCACGGCGAGGGTCAGCCAGGGGAACAGCAGGTGCAGCGCCCACTGTGCGGGATTCTGGGTCAGTGGCACGTAGCCCAGCGCGGGCACCCAGTGGAAGATCGAGTCGTGCAGCTTGTCTTGGGTGATCAGGTTGGTGACCTCCGAGAGCCAGTACACCGGCAGCGACACGCCGAAGATGCCGAGCAGCATCACCACCGGGTCGACGATCGTGCCCTTCCACCGCGCCGCCAGCACGCCCATCGCGATACCCACGACCATCCACAGCACGGCCGCCCCGACGGCCAGGGAGATGGTCACGGGCAGCGCGTGGACGATCTGCGGGATCACCTTCTGGCCCCGGTTCGTGTACGAGGTCAGGTCACGATCGATGAACAGGTGCTGCGTCATCTTCACGTAGCGGGTCCAGATCGGCTGGTCGAGGCCGAACTGGTGCCTGACCTGCAGCAGCGTCAACGGGCTGGCGTTCTTGCCGGCGATGCGGGCCGCGGGGTCGATGCCCGGTGTTGCGAAGAACATCAGGAATACCAGGATGCTGATCGAGAACAGCACCAGCACGGCGGCGGCCAGTCGCCTCGTGGCGTAGCCGAACATCAGGCGCCGCCGCGGATCCGGGCGCTCGGGTCCAGCGCGTCGCGGACGCCGTCGCCGAAGATGTTCAGCGCTACGGCGGTGAGGGCCAGCGCGAAGCCGGGCGCGATCGCCACCATCGGCCGCGTGTAGATCAGCCCGAGCCCATCCTGGACGATGGTGCCCCAGCTAGCGCCCGGTGCCTGTACGCCCACGGACAGGAACGACAGTGCGGCCTCGGTGAGCATGTTGATCGAGGCCATCAACGGCAGGAACACCACGACGGTCGGCAACACGTTGGGCAGCACGTCGCGCCTCATGATCCGAAGATCGGACGAGCCGATGCCGATGCTGGACTGAACGAACTCCTTCTGCCGCAACGCCATCACCTCGCCGCGTACCGGGCGCGCGACGTACGGTACGTAGACCACCGCGATGATCACCAAGGGCAGCAACAGGTTCCCGGCGCTGATGTGCACGAACCCGAGATCCAGTCCGCTGGTGAGCAGCACGACGGACAGGCAGATCGCGAGCAGGTACACCGGGAACGCCCAGATGACGTCCAGCACGCGGGCGATGACGCTGTCGACGACGCCGCCGAGGTAGCCTGCGAGGATCCCGAACAGCGCGCCCAGCAGGCAGCACAGCACCGCCGAACCGATGCCGATGTAGAGCGTGTCGCGACCGCCGTAGAGCAGCCGCGCCATCACGTCCCGGCCCTGCCCGTCGGCACCGAGGAAGTAGTGCGAGAAGTGCCAGGTCGGCCCGATCGGGGTCACGCCCAGGCCGAGCCCGGTCTTGCTCGGCGCCAGGATCGGCACGCTTTTGCCGTCGGCGACCGTGGTGCCGGTGATGTCGGAGCGGAACGCGTCGGTGTGCGCGATGTCGTGCGCGTAGAGCGGCGCGGCCAGGCAGGCCGCCACGATGAGCACGAACAGGACGGCAGCCGACACCGCCCACCGGTTGGCCAGCAGCTGGGTCATCGCCAGCCGCCAGGGACCCGGTGACCGCACACCCGCCGCGCGCCTTCCGCTCGCCGGAGTCGTGGCTTCGTCGGTGACGGCGGCGGGCCGGCCGAGGGGCGTGCTCACTGCACCCACAGCTGGTCGATGAGCAGGTAGTAGAGGTTGGAGAACTGGTAGTTGCCGACCCGCTTGGACACGAAGTCGAGGTTCTTGGGCGTGAACAGCGGGACTATCAACGCCTGGTCCATCGCCTCCCGATCGAGCGCACCCCACTCGGCGTTCGCCTTGGCCGGATCGGTGCTCGCGTCGTTCATCGCCTGGTGGATCTTGGCGTCATAGGCCGGGTTGCAGTACCCGCCGATGTTGATGCTCGAGTCACTGCCCGGATGGTATGAGGCACAGGAGAGCAGGACGTTGACGAAGTCCGACGGTGCCGGGTAGTCCTCGTACCACTGCGTCAGGCTGATCTGCACCTTGTTATTCGAGTTCTGGATGTAGCCGAACTGGATGTTGCTCGACAGCGGCTTGATGCTCGCCTTGTAGCCGATGTCGGACAGGACGGTCTGCAAGTACTGGCCGATGGCGAGGTTGGTGCTGTCGTTCTGCACCACGATCGCGACAGCCTCGCCGGCCGTACCCGACTCCTGGACAAGTTGCCTGGCCTTGTCCAGGTCCGCCGCACTCCAGGTCTTGTCGCCGCCCTTGGTGTAGCCGCAGTAGCCGACGTGCTCGGGATAACTCGGCGGCAGGATGGTGCACACGGGCGTCGCCAGTTGCGGGCCGCCGTACTGGGTGACCACGGCGTTCTTGTCGACCGCCCACTGCACGGCCTGCCGGGCCTTGAGGTTGTTGAACGGGGCGATGTTAACGTTCAGCGGCAGATACCACATCGCGCCCAGCAGGTTGATGTGCACCTGGTCCGAATACTTGGTGCCGACCTCGTTGAGCCGCTCCGTCGGCAGGGGGTCGTTCACCCAGTCCGCCTGGCCGTTCTCGACCTGGCTGACCTCGGCGTCGACGGTCAGCCCGTACCGGTACTCGATCTTGTCCGGGTAGCCCTGCGGCTGGGCAGCCTGCGACCACTGCTGGAAGTATGGGTTGCGCACCAGGAGCAGGTGGCTGTTCGGGTTGTAGGAGGAGATCAGGTACGCGCCGGTGCCTGGAATCGGCTTGACGCCCTGATCGGTGTCCGGTGTGGATGCCGGCAGGATCGACGCGTGCGGCAGCGCCAGCTTGCGGAGGAACTCAGCGTCCGGCTGGGTCAGCTTGATAGTCACCGTGTTGGTGGCGCTGTCTGCGGTGACGCCGGGCAGGATGCAGGTCTTCGGCGTTTGCAGGCAGGCCGAGGCGCCCACGATGCTCCGGAAGAACGTTCCCGCGGTGGGGCCGGACGCCTTGTAGATCCGACGGAATGACGCGATGACATCAGCCGTCGTCAGCGGCTGGCCGTTGGCGAACTTGATCCCCGTACGCAGCCGGAACGTGTAGGTCTTGCCGCCGTCGGTGACCGTCGGCAGGTCCACGGCGAGGTCCGGCACGACGGTCAGCGACTGTTTCCCGCCGACCTTCTCGAACGCCACCAATCCGTCGTAGGCGACCTGGGCGATCTGCCATGGCGCCACGTCGTAACTGATCTGCGGATCCAGCGTGCCCGCCGCACCACTCGCATCGATGCGCAAGGTGCCGCCGCGGTGCTGCGTCTGGAACCCGGTTGGCGCTGCGCCGGAGAGCGATCGGGTGTCGGAGTGCTGGCCGGTGGTCGCGGTGTCGCTGTGGGTACAGGCAGCCATCGTGACGCAGGCCAGCATGGCTGCCGCCACGGCGCCGAGGCGGACATGCGGTCGGGTCATCGGGTCTCCTGCTAATCGCGGTCGAGCGCTTGGCTCGGATCTCGTGTACTCGGGTGCGGAACCGGTAGCCGATTGCGTGGCTGTCATCATGGCGGATAAATGGTTCCGCCACAAGACCTATTATTCGGTGAGCGGTGCCGGTACGGTTCGAGCGGATCCGCGGCACGCGGCCGGACACATGGCGGGTCGGACGGGCAACGGACCGGACGGACTGCCGGGACGAAATAGGAGGACGGGTTGAGCGGCCACAGCGGGCTGAACGAGCACGCGTTGGCGGCTGCCGTGTCGCCGCCCGCGGCCAGCACTGAGAGCGGCTCGCCCACGTCGCTGCTCGGGCCGATCAAGATCCCCACGGCTGTCGAGGAGATTATCGACCGCCTGATCACCACGATCGCGCTGGGCGAGATCCTGCCCGGCTCCCGGCTGCCGTCCGAGCGGGAGATGGCGGCGATGCTGCACGTCGGACGCAGTACGGTCCGCGTCGCCATCGCACAACTCGTCGCGATCGGGATCGTCGAGATCCGCCGGGGCAGAAACGGCGGCGCGTTCGTCCAGAAGAGTTGGACCGAAGCGTCGGCGCCCTCGGTGCAGCGCACTTTGCTCCCCCGCCTGGGTGAGCTCGAGCAGTTGTTCGACCTGTGCGCGCTCATCGAGGCGACGGTCGCGCGCACCGCGGCCGAGCGGCGCAGCGACGAGGACATCGCGGCGATTCAGGCCGCCTTGGCCGACTTCGCCGCCGCCGACACCCAGGCGGCCGAACAGGCGACCGACCACGTGTTCCACCGCGCCATCCGCGGCGCCACGGGCAACCCGCAGCTGGCCGCCCTGAACCAGGAGCTGATCACCCGGATCAGCCTCGGCTTCCCGTTCGAACCGTGGCGCGATCCGGATCTCGGCGGCAACGACGGCAGCCGGCGCGCGCTCGAGGAGCACATCACGCTGGCCGCGGCCATCGCCGACGGCGCCGCGGAGGATGCCGGCCGCATCGCCCGCCAGCACTCCTACATCAGCGCGGACATCATCAAGGAGACGCTGGAGCGCGCGGCGCAGGCGCTCGGCCCCACCTAGCGGGCACCCGCCCCGCTCCACCTCCGCCGCCGGCCCGCGGGCCGATCACGCTAGGAACAGTGCACGTGAAGCTGATCGTATCGGCCGACCCGATCATCCGGGCCGCGG
>FTJM01343176.1_pt1 | contig 10561 bp, 8 predicted proteins | sample 1658941 | NCBI WGS metagenome assembly FTJM01 (sample SAMEA3914876, study PRJEB12502) | metagenome | biome: forest; material: soil | place: USA | collected 2011-06-22 | depth 0.3 m
GGGTTAGGGGTGGATGTGCAGGGTTACCACCTGGAACTGCGCCGGGGTGGCTTGCAGCACCCGCAGCCGGGGATCCGGCACCGGCAGGAACGGCCCGGTTCGCAGCGGCAGCAACGCCGCCAGCCGGGCATCGGCTAGCACCGCTGCCACCGCCGCCTTGTCACCGCCACAGATCAGCGCGGCCAGCGAACCGGCCTCGGGCACGAGGATCCGGACCGCCACCTCGGCAGCCTCGCCGAACGCGGCCTTGGCCTGGTTGTCCCGGCGGCGGGCATAGCGCTGCTGCGACCAGCCACCGGCCTTGGTGGTGCCCTGGACATAGGACGAGCCGACCTTGGATGAGACCAGCTCGGCGCCGGCGAACACCCCGGCCGCGTAACCGCCCCGGCGTACCAGCAACACCCCGATCCGTCGGGGCTTGGCCAGGTGCAGCTGCAGCGTGCTGAGCGCAGCTGAGCCGGCATGGTCCCAGGGCGGGAACGGCACCTCGATCCAGACCCGGCAGCCATCGGCCGCCGACACCATCACCTGTTCAGCGGCCGGGAACGCGGTGAGCGCGCCATGCCGGTCAGCGAGGCCGTCCAGCCACTTCGGCAGCCGGCCGGTGGCGATGGTGATTCGGCGGGCGTCGGCCGGAAGCTCGCTCACCTCAGGCGGTAACCCGGCCCAGCAGCAGCGGCTGAGCCGAATAGCCGTCCGCCGGGCCGATGTCGAAGGCACCGTCCAGCGCCTGCAACGCACGCTCGAACCGGCCGGTGTCGTCGGTGTGCAGCTCCAGCAGCGGTTGGCCGGCCGTCACGGTATCGCCCGGCTTGGCCAGCATCACCACCCCGGCACCTGCGGATACCGGATCCTCCTTGCGGGCTCGGCCGGCGCCGAGCCGCCAGGCCGCGACCCCGACCGCGTAGGCGTCGAGCCGGGTCAGCGTCCCGGTCGACGGGGCGCTCAGCACCTGCTTGTCCGTCGCGACCGGCAACGCCGCATCGGGGTCGCCACCCTGGGCGGCGATCATTGCCCGCCAGACGTCCATCGCCCGGCCGTCGGCGAGCGCGGCAGCCGGGTCGATGTCGGTGATCCCCACCCCGGCAAGCATTTCAATCGCCAGCGAGACCGTCAGTTCGATCACGTCCGGCGGGCCGCCGCCGGCCAGCACCTCGACTGATTCGGCAACCTCCAGCGCATTTCCGGCGGTCCGGCCCAACGGCGTGTTCATATCGGTCAGCAGCGCGACGGTATGGCTGCCGGCGGCGGTGCCCAGCGCGACCATGGTCTCGGCCAGCGTGCGCGCGTCGGCCAGATTCTTCATGAACGCACCGGTGCCTACCTTGACGTCGAGCACCAGCGCGGAGGCGCCCTCGGCGATCTTCTTGCTCATGATCGAGCTGGCGATCAGCGGGATCGCCTCCACCGTGCCGGTGACATCGCGCAGCGCGTACAGCTTCTTGTCCGCCGGCGCCAGCCCATCGCCGGCCGCACAGACCACCGCGCCGACCGAGTTGAGCTGGTTGATGAAGTCGGTGTTGGACAGCTCGGCCCGCCAGCCCGGGATCGACTCCAGCTTGTCCAGGGTCCCGCCGGTATGCCCGAGACCGCGGCCGGAAAGCTGCGGCACCGCGGCCCCGCAGGCCGCCACCAGCGGCGCCAGCGCAAGCGTGATCTTGTCGCCCACGCCGCCCGTCGAGTGCTTGTCGGTGGTCGGCCGGTGCACTCCGGACAGATCCAGCCGCTCGCCCGAGGCGATCATCGCGTCGGTCCAGCGGGACAGCTCAGCCGGTTGCATGCCGTTGAGCAGGATCGCCATCGCCAGCGCCGACATCTGCTCGTCGGCAACCACCCCGCGGGTGTAGGCGTCGATCACCCAGTCGATCTCGGCATCCGGGATCCGGCCACGGTCCCGCTTGGTGCGGATCACGCTGACCGCATCGAATGGCTCAGTCATGCCCGGCCACCGCCGCCAGGTCGTTCGGGCCGAAGGCATGCGGCAGCAGTTGCGATACCGGCAGCGGACCGTCGTCGTGCGCAACCAGCATGCCCGGGCCACCGTGCTCGAGCAGCAGCTGCCGGCACCGCCCGCAGGGCATCAGCAGCGCCTCGGCCTGGTCGAGACACACCATCGCGACCAGCCGGCCGCCGCCGCTGGCATGCAGCGCCGACACCAGGCCGCACTCGGCGCACAGCGTCAAGCCGTACGAGGCGTTCTCGACGTTGCACGCCGACACCACCCGGCCATCGGTCACCAGCGCGGCAGCGCCCACCGGGAAGTTCGAGTACGGCGCGTAGGCACGCCGCATCGCCTCGCTGGCTGCCGTGCGCAGCCGGTCCCAATCGATGTCCATGCTCAACCGCCGTTCCCTGTCAACCACCGGAATAGGGTTGGCCATCGGCAGCCGGTGGCTGCACCCGGCCAATGAAACCAGCCACCGCCAGCAACGTCACCACGTACGGCAAAGTCAGCAACAGGTTCGAGTCGACCGGCGCCCCGGCCAGCGACAGCAGGGACTGCAGCTGGTCGGCGAAACCGAACAGCAGCGCCGCGAGCACCGCACCCAGCGGTCGCCAGCGCCCGAAGATCACCGCGGCCAGCGCGATGAACCCCTTGCCGTTGGACATGTTCAGCCCGAAGGTACCCGCTGAGCCCGCTCCGATGACCAGGAACGCCCCGCCCAGGCCCGCAATCACGCCGGCGATCAGCACTGCCCGCATCCGGGTCCGGTTGACGTTGATGCCGACCGTGTCGGCCGCCTTCGGATGCTCGCCGACCGACCGGACCCGCAACCCCCACCGGGTATGGAACAGCCCGAAGTGCACCGCGGCAACCAGCAGGTAGGTCAGGTACAGAAAGATCGTCCCGTCGAAGAAGACCGGGCCGATGATCGGGATATCACCGAGCAACGGAATCTTGACTGCCCGGAAATAGCCGGGCTGGTTGAATCCCGCCGGATGCGGCGAGAGCAGCTTGTTGAACAGGAAGCTGGTCAATCCCAACGCGAAGACGTTCAGCACCACGCCGATGATCACCTGGTCGACCAGGTAGCGGATGGCCAGCACCGCCAGCGCGGCCGCGATCGCCAGGCCCGCGATCATGCCACCGAGGGCACCGAACCAGATGCTGCCACTCACGGTGGCCACCACCGCCGTGACGAACGCGCCGAGCAGGAACTGCCCCTCGATCGCCACGTTCACCACCCCCGCTCGCTCACCGATGACCCCGGCAAGCGAGCCGAAGGTAAGCGGTATCGCGAGGAACAGCGAGCCCTGGAAGAGGCTGACCACGTTGATTCCATTGGGGTTTCCGGCCACCGCCCAGGTCACGAAGGCGATTAGCAGGCCCGGCACCGCGACCGACACGCACCAGCGTGCCGCGATCAGCTGGCTCAGCCTGGCCACCGCGGCCAGCAGCACCAGCACGCACATCAGCACGATCAGCGGCCGCGCCGAGACGTGCCAGCTGGCGCTGTGCTTGTCATTGAGCGAGAACGTGTAAACCGAGCGTGCCCGGACCCGCTGGTCGAATCCGAGTTTCCACAGCGCCAGCAGGCCAATCACCAGCATGGTGGCGCCGGCCAGGATGTGCCGCGGCACCCGCTTGGCCCGGACGTCGGAGATCACGACCGCGAGGTTGGTGGTGGCGGTGGCCACCGGTGCCAGACCGAGCCGCTTGAGCCGGAACAGTCCCTCGATCAGCTTCGGGGCGGCGATGAAGATGACGATCAGCGCCTGGATGACGGTGATGATGTCGACCGGCGCCTGCACGCTCTGCACCGCCTGCATCTGGGCGCCACCGGTGCGCAGCGCACCGAACAGCAGGCCGGCTCCGACCACCCCCCAGGGCTTGCTGCGGCCGAGCAGCGCCACGGTGATCGCGTCGAAGCCGACATTGGAGGCAATGTTCGGCGTGATCACGTACGAGGTGCCACCGCCGAGCGCCAGGGTGGTGCCGGCCAGGCCGGCCAGCCCGCCGGCGAGCGCCATCGCCAGCATGGTCGCCGAGCCCACGCTGATGCCGGCGGTCCGCGCGGCGGCCGGGTTCGCGCCGACCGCCCGCAACCGGAAGCCGATGATGCTACGGGTGAGCAGCCAGGCCACCGCCGCGGCAGCAACCAGCGCCAGCACGATGCCGAGGTCGACCCGTTCACCGCCGCCGAACAGGTGCGGAAGCCGGGCGGTGCCGTGGATCGGCTTGCTGGCCTGCGGGTTGTTCGGCGCGACGATGGATTTCTTGCCCAGCAGGTAGAGCAATCCGAAGGCTGCGACGTAGTTGAGCATGATGGTGGTGATGACCTCGTGCGCGCCGCTGCGTGCCTTGAGGAAGCCCGCTATGAAGCCCCAGAATGCACCGGCCGCGATGCCGGCCGCGATTGCCAGCACCAGATGGATCACCGGCGGTAGCGAGACGATCAGGCCGACATAGCCGGAACCGAAGGCACCCGCGATGACCTGGCCGTTGCCACCGATGTTGAACAGGCCGGCGCGGAACGCCAGGGCGACGGCCAACCCGGCGCAGATCAGCGGGGTGGCGGTATAGATCGAGTTGGTGATCGGACCAAATGCCTGGCTCAGCGTGCTCGCATGGCTCGGGTCGAAGATCGCACCTTGGAACAGGGCGACGTAGGTATCCCGCAGGGTGTACCAGGCATCGTTGAAGAAATCTGACGGCGAGCTGAACAGGTAGCCCAGGTCGGTGCGCACCTGCTGGTCGGAGAACACCACCATCAGGCCGCCGATGAACAGGGCCAGCAGCACCGCGAGCAGCGTCACCACCCAGCTGCGGCTCGGTGTCTTGGCCGGCTCGACCGCGGGCTCGCCGGTGGCGGCCGGCAAGGTATCAAGCACGGTGGTCATTCGACGTTCCCTTCCGCGGCGTCCAGTTCGGCCAGCACACTCTTGTGCTCAGCTGCCTCGGCGACGGCCTGCTCGGCCGGTACGCCGGCCATCATCAGGCCGACCTCGTCCCGCGAGGCGCCGCCCGGCAGCTCGCCGATGATCTTGCCCCGGTACATCACCAGGATTCGATCGGCCAGCCCCAGTACCTCGTCCAGTTCGGTGGAAACCAGCACTACCGCGGTGCCGCGATCGCGTTCGGACACCATCCGCCGGTGGATGAATTCCTGCGCGCCGACGTCCACCCCGCGGGTCGGCTGGGAGGCCACGAACAGGGTCAGCGGGCGCGACATCTCACGGGCGATGACCAGCTTCTGCTGGTTGCCACCGGACAGCGTCGAGGCCGGCACGTCGGTCGAGGCCGTCCGGATGTCGAACTCCTGCACCCGGGCAACGGCGTTCGCGGCGATCCGGTCCCGGCGCAGCGACAGCCCGCGGGAGAACTCGTCGCGATCGTAGAGGTCCAGCACCAGGTTCTCGGCAACCGTGAACGTGCCGATGATCCCGTCGTGTTGCCGGTCTTCCGGGACGAAGCCGACCCCGTGCCCCAGGATGTCGTTGACCGACTGCCCGGCGATGTCGGCGCCGAGCACCGAAACCGACCCGGAGCTGGGCAACCGCAGCCCGAGCAGGGATTCCACCAGCTCTTCTTGCCCATTGCCCTGCACGCCGGCCAGTGCCACGATCTCACCGCCGGCAACTTCGAAGCTCAGCCCGTCGACGGTGGTCTGGCCACGGTCATCGGCGACCGTCAGGTCCTGGACCCGAAGCACCACGCCGGCCGGTTTGGCCGGCGGCCGGTCGATGGTGAGGTTCACGCTGCGGCCAACCATCATCGCCGCCAGCTCCGATTCGGATTCGCTCGGCAGCGCCTGGCCGACGACCTTACCGCGCCGGATCACCGTGATTCGGTCGGCGATCGCCTTGACCTCGCGAAGCTTGTGGGTGATGAACACGATCGAGGTGCCGCCGTCGCGCAGCTCGGTCATCACCCGGATCAGCTCGTCGATCTCCTGCGGGGTCAGCACCGCGGTCGGCTCGTCCAGGATCAGCACCCTGGCCTCACCGAGCAGTGCCTTGAGGATCTCAACCCGCTGCTGGACGCCGACCGGCAGGTCAGCCACCAGCGCGTCCGGGTCCACGGCCAGGCCATAGCGTTCGCTCAGGGCGGACACCTTGGCCCGCGCGGTCTTGCGATCTAGCCGGCCCAGCGGGCCGGTGGTCCACTCGTTGCCCAGCATCACGTTCTCGGCGACGGTGAACACCGGCACCAGCATGAAATGCTGGTGCACCATGCCGATGCCGGCGGTCAGCGCCTGGCCCGGGCCGGTGAACGATTGTGGTTTGCCGTCCAGCAGAATCTCGCCGCCGTCAGGCTGGTATAGGCCGTACAACACGTTCATCAGGGTGGACTTGCCGGCGCCATTCTCGCCGAGCAAAGCGTGGATCTCACCGCTGTCGACGACCAGATCGATCGAGTCATTGGCGATCAGGGAGCCGAACCGTTTGGTGATGCCCTTGAGCTCGAGCCGCACTGCCGCTCCCCCTTCAGCCACTTCGCGTTGGCACCCGGAAATGACCCGACGCTGTGCTGGCAATCCAACCAGCACAGCGTCGGTGTTGGTAGTAGCTGCCTGCGCCTCGATCCAGCTACCGGTCGAGTCGCAGAACTACTTGGGCTGCGACGGCGACGTGATCGTGATCTTTCCGGAGACAATGTCCGCCTTGACCTGATCCAGCTCGCTCTTGAGACTCGAGTCGACCTTGCCGTCAAGGTCGTGGAACGGTGCCAGGCCAACCCCGGCATTGCTCAGCGTGCCGATGTAGTCGGTGGTCGGGAACGTCCCGGCCGCGGCGTCCTCGACGGCCTTGGTAACCGCCGCCGCCATGTTCTTCTCGGCCGTGGACAGGAATACCGAGCCGTACTGCGGCGCGGAGACGAAGCCGTCCGTGTCGACCCAGATCACGGTCGCCTTGCCGGAGGACTTGGCGTAAGCCGCGCTACCCAGGCCGGTGCCGCCGGCAACCGGGAAGATCACGTCGGCACCCTGGGCGACGAAGTTGGTGGCCAGCTGCTGACCCTTGTTCTGATCGGTGAAGGAAGCCGCGAAGCTGCCGTTCTGCTTGGCCTCGTCCCAACCCAGCACCTGAACGGTCTTGGACTTCTGCTTGTTGAAGTACTGCACGCCCTCCTGGAAACCGTCCATGTAGACGGTGACCGGCGGGATCTTGAGGCCACCATAGGTGGCCACCTTGCCGGTCTTGGAGTAGCCCGCCGCGAGGTAGCCGGCCAGGAAGCCGGCCTGCGCGGTGTTGAACTGCAGGCCTTCCAGGTTGGTGTGGTTGCCACCGGCGTCAACCTCGACGAAGTGCTGGGTCGGGTTGGCCTTGGCGGCCGCGGTGGTCGCATCACCCATCAGCCCGCCGACGGTGACGATCAGCTTGCAGTTCTGGGTCAGCAGCGAGGAGATGTTGGTGGTGTAATCGGTCTCTTGCTTGGACTGCACGAAGGACACCGTCGCCTTGCCGTCCGACTGGGCCTTCTGCATGCCGGTCCAGGCGGCGGCGTTGAACGACTTGTCGTCGATACCACCGGTGTCGGTGACCATGCACGCCTTGAAGCTGGCGGCGGTCGAGGTGGTCCCGCTGGAGCCGCCAGCAGGAGTGCCGGAGTTGCTCTTCTTGGAGCCGCAGCCGGCCAGCAGCATCGCCGCAGCCGCTGCCGTCGCAATTACGGCGGTCCCATTAAGGTGACGCAAGACATTCTCCCTCGCAGTTCAGTTGCTCGAAAGCAGCACGCCTCCGACCGCGCTACGGTAAACCGCCCAGGCCGTGCCTTTTGGCCCGCCGGGCCGGTTGTCATCACATTGTTGTGTGAGGATCGCGTTGGCCGCTAGCAAACCTCACGGTTCGCCCGCTTTAGCCAACTTGCCGGACTTTGCCGAGATCGGCGCGGTGGCTGTCCGACGCGTCACATACGCCTCGCCGAACCCCGCTAGTCCGGTTGCCCGCGACTAAACTTTTTCTGGTTGAGCTGCCGAGCACCCGGGCTTTCGCGCGCAGGTCACGGCGTGCCCGCCGAGCGCGGCGCGAGACGCAATCGCCAGACGATGTAGAAGGAGCTGCCGGTGTCGAGTGACACTGCCCCGCGCGTTGCGAAGGGGACCAAGTCCAGGCTCGGCGGCACGCTCTACCGCGGCCGCGAGGGTATGTGGTCCTGGGTCATGCACCGGATCACCGGCGTTCTCACCTTCTTCTTCCTGTTTGCCCATGTGCTGGACACCGCACTGGTACGGGTCTCGCCGCAGTCCTACGACACGGTGATCGAGACCTACAAGAACCCGCTGGTCAACCTGCTCGAACTCGGTCTGGTGGGCGCGGTGCTCTACCACGCGCTCAACGGGCTGCGGATCATCGCGGTGGACTTCTGGAGCCGTGGGCCGAAGCTGCAGCGCCAGCTGCTCTGGACGATCGTGGGGGTCTGGGTCCTGGTGATGGTGCCCGGAGCGTTCTTCATGCTCAAGCACACCGTCGAAGTCACCTTCGGAGGCAACTGAGCATGACCACTATCGAGAATCCACGCTCGGCGCAGCAGCGACGCTCCCGCGGGCGCACCAACACCGAGCTCTACGCCTGGCTGTTCATGCGGGTATCCGGCATCTTGCTGGTGGTGCTGGTGCTCGGGCACCTGTTCATCATGAACATCCTGGACGGCGGCGTGCAGCGGATCAACTTCGGATTCGTTGCCGGCCGCTGGGCGTCGCCGTTCTGGCAGGTCTGGGATCTGCTGATGCTCTGGCTGGCCCAGATTCACGGCACCAACGGCCTGCGCACGATCATCAACGACTACACCCGCAAGGACGCCACCCGGTTCTGGCTCAAGATGGCGCTCTACACCGCGTCGGCGCTGGTGATCGCGCTCGGCACGTTGGTGATCTTCACCTTCGACCCGAACATCAGCTAGCACCGCCGGCCGCCCCGGCTCAAACACCGGCTTGAAACCAAAGGACAACATGCAGACGCACAAGTACGACGTGGTGATCGTGGGCGCCGGTGGCGCGGGCATGCGCGCGGCTCTGGAGTCCTCGGGAAAGGTGCGCACCGCGGTACTGACCAAGCTTTACCCGACCCGGTCGCACACCGGAGCGGCCCAGGGTGGCATGTGCGCCGCGTTGGCCAATGTCGAGGAAGACAACTGGGAATGGCACACCTTCGACACCGTCAAGGGCGGTGACTACCTGGTCGACCAGGACGCCGCCGAGGTGATGTGCAAGGAAGCCATCGACGCGGTCCTGGACCTGGAGAAGATGGGGCTGCCGTTCAACCGCACCCCGGCCGGCCGGATCGACCAGCGCCGCTTCGGCGGGCACACCCGTAACCACGGTGAGGCGCCGGTGCGCCGGTCCTGCTACGCCGCGGACCGGACCGGCCACATGATCCTGCAGACGCTCTACCAGAACTGCGTGAAGCAGGGCGTGGAGTTCTACAACGAGTTCTACGTGCTGGACCTGCTGATGTCGCCGCGCGCCGACGGGGTCGAGGTGGCCTCGGGCGTCGTTGCCTACGAGCTGGCCACCGGCGAGATCCACGTCTTCAACGCCAAGTCCGTGGTGCTGGCCACCGGTGGTTTCGGCAAGGTTTTCAAGACCACCTCGAACGCGCACACCCTGACCGGCGATGGCATGGGCGCGGTGTGGCGGCGCGGATTGCCCTTGGAAGACATGGAATTCTTTCAGTTCCACCCGACCGGGTTGGCCGGCCTGGGGATCCTGCTGTCCGAGGCTGCCCGTGGCGAGGGCGCGATCCTGCGCAATGCCGATGGCGAGCGGTTCATGGAGCGCTACGCGCCGACCATCAAGGACCTGGCGCCGCGCGACATCGTGGCCCGGTCGATGGCCAACGAGGTGCGCGAGGGCCGCGGCGCCGGCCCACACAAGGATTACGTGCTGCTCGACCTGACCCACCTGCCGAAGGAGCAGATCGACTCCAAGCTGCCGGACATCACCGAGTTTGCCCGTACCTACCTCGGTGTCGAGCCCTACACCGAGCCGGTGCCGGTCTACCCGACGGCGCACTACGCGATGGGCGGGGTGCCGACCAATATCGAGGCAGAGGTGCTGCGCAACAACACCGACGTGGTGCCGGGGCTGTACGCCGCCGGCGAGGTGGCCTGCGTGTCGGTGCACGGTTCGAACCGGCTCGGCACGAATTCGCTTTTGGATATCAATGTATTCGGCCGGCGGGCTGGTATCGCGGCAGCCGAGTACGCCACCCAGGTCGAGCTCACCGAGCTGCCGGACGAGGCGGAGTCGGTGGTGGTTGGGATGGTCTCGAAGCTGCTGGCCTCGACCGGCACCGAGAAGGTCAACACCATCCGTACCGAGCTGCAGAACACCATGGACCGCAACGCTCAGGTGTTTCGCACCGAGGAATCGCTGTCCGAAGCGCAAGCCGACATCACGGCCTTGAAGCTGCGCTACCAGCAGGTTGGCATTTCGGATAAGGGCAAACGCTACAACTCCGACCTGCTGGAAGCGATCGAGCTGGGCTTCCTGCTCGACCTGGCCGAGGTCCTGGTGGTTGCGGCTCGCAACCGCAAGGAGTCCCGCGGCGGCCACGCGCGCGAGGATTATCTCGAGCGCGACGACGAAAACTACATGAAGCACACGATGGCCTACCG
>FTJM01000010.1_pt5 | contig 10542 bp, 11 predicted proteins | sample 1658941 | NCBI WGS metagenome assembly FTJM01 (sample SAMEA3914876, study PRJEB12502) | metagenome | biome: forest; material: soil | place: USA | collected 2011-06-22 | depth 0.3 m
CGGCGAGATCGCCGGCGCCGGGCACGCCAGCGCCACCGGTAGGTTTGATGATCTGCAGCTGTTCTACTTGCAGTCGCGGGGCATCGAGCCAGACGAGGCACGCCGGTTGGTGGTCCGCGGCTTCCTGGCTGACGTGATCGATCACATCGAGGTCCCGGCGCTACACGACCGGCTGATGGACGCCATCGATGCCCGGCTCGGCGGTGCGCCCGCCGACGTCGACGACCGGTTGGGGGCTGGATGAGTACCCGGCTGTGTTCGCTGGCCGAACTCGGGCAGCAGCGGGCCCTGCGGGTTGAACTCAGCGACATCGACCTGGCGGTGGTGCGGGTCGGCGACGAGGTCTTCGCGATCGAGGATGTCTGCTCGCACGCAGAGGTGCCGCTGTCCGAAGGTGAGATCGACGGCTGCACTATCGAGTGCGAGCTGCACGGCTCGCGGTTCGACCTGCGTACCGGAAAGCCAACCGGACCGCCCGCCACCCGGCCGGTACCGGTGTTCGAAACATCAGTGATAGACGGCGAGATCTTCGTAGATCTAACAGCGCCCATAGAGGGGACCAACTAGTCATGTCGAAGCTTGAGATCCGCGACCTGCATGTCGCAGTGGACGACACCCCGATCCTCAAGGGGGTGAACCTGACGGTCGCCTCTGGCGAGACGCACGCCATCATGGGCCCGAACGGTTCGGGCAAGTCCACCCTGGCCTACTCCATCGCCGGGCATCCGAAGTACACCGTCACCTCCGGTGAGGTGCTGCTCGACGGCGTCAACGTGCTGGAGCTGGCCGTGGATGAGCGAGCTCGAGCGGGGCTCTTTCTGGCCATGCAGTACCCGGTCGAGGTTCCCGGCGTGTCGGTGTCCAACTTCCTGCGGACCGCGGCCACCGCCATCAGGGGCGAGGCGCCCAAGCTGCGCACCTGGGTCAAGGAGGTCAATGCCGCGATGGCCGAGCTGGAGATGGACAAGGCCTTCGCTGAGCGCAACGTCAACGAGGGCTTCTCCGGCGGCGAGAAGAAGCGCCACGAGATCCTGCAGATGGCGCTGCTCAAGCCCAAGATCGCGATCCTGGACGAGACCGACTCGGGCCTGGACGTCGATGCGCTTCGGGTTGTCAGCGAAGGCGTGAATCGGGTCCGGGAAACCGGCATCGGAACCCTGCTGATCACCCACTACACCCGGATCCTGCGCTACATCCAGCCCGATTCGGTGCACGTGTTCTTCGATGGCCGGATCGTCGAGTCCGGTGGAGCCGAACTGGCCGACGAACTCGAGACGAACGGCTACGCCCGGTACGGGGTCAACGAGCCGGCCGCGGTCTGAACCGGATAGCCGGCAAGCGAGAGGAGGCAACGCGATGACCTTCGATGTCGACGCCATCCGGCGGGACTTCCCGATCCTGACCAGGCAGGTGCACGGCAAGCCGCTGGTCTACCTCGACTCGGCCAATACCTCGCAGAAGCCGCAGCTGGTGCTGGACACCTTGGACGAGTACTACCGGCTGCATAATGCGAATGTCGCCCGGGCGGTGCACACCCTAGGGTCTGAGGCGACCACGCTGTTCGAGGCCGCCCGCGACAAGGTGGCTGCGTTCATCAACGCGCCGAGCCGCGACGAGGTGATCTTCACCAAGAACATCTCGGAATCGCTGAACTTGCTGGCCTATTCGCTGTCGAACGCGACGACGTTCCCCGGCGCGCAACGGTTCCGGCTCGGGCCGGGCGACAACATCGTGGTGACCGAGATGGAACACCACTCAAACCTGGTGCCCTGGCAACTGCTGGCCCAGCGCACTGGTGCCGAGTTCCGGTTCATCCCGATCGACGAGGACGGCCGGCTGGTCGACGCCGCAATCGATGAGCGGATCGACGAGCGGACGAAGGTGGTGTCCTTCGTGCACCAGTCCAACGCGCTCGGCACGGTGAACCCGGTGCCGCGGATCGTCGCCCGGGCCAAGGCTGTCGGTGCGCTGACCATCCTGGACGCCGCGCAGTCGGCACCGCACCGGCCGCTGGACGTTCAGCAGCTCGGCGTGGATTTCGTCGGTTTCACCGGGCACAAGCTGTATGGCCCGACCGGTGTCGGGGTGCTCTGGGGCCGTTACGAGCTGCTTGCTGAGCTACCGCCGTTCATGGGCGGCGGCGAGATGATCGAGACGGTCGACATGTCCGGCACCAGCTATGCGGCGCCGCCACATCGCTTCGAGGCCGGCACCCCGATGATCGCCGAGGCGATCGGGCTCGGTGCCGCTATCGATTACCTGACCGCGATCGGCATGCCGGCGATCCAGGCACATGAGGACGAGCTAACCCGCTACGCGCTGGATCAACTTGCCGCGGTGCCCGGTATGAAGGTGATCGGGCCGAACACGCCTGACCGCCGGGGTGCCACCATCTCCTTCACGGTCAAGGGGATTCATCCGCATGACGTTGCTCAGCTGCTCGACGAGCAGGGCATCGCGGTCCGCGCCGGCCATCACTGCGCGCGGCCGGTGTGCGTGCGCTACGGGATCGCCGCCACCACCCGCGCCTCCTTCGGCATCTACACGACGTCGGGTGAGGTCGACGCGCTGGTCACCGGCCTGGCCCGGGTGCAGGAGATGTTCGGATGAGCCTTTCGATGGATTCGATGTACCAGCAGATCATTCTCGACCACTACAAGCACCCGCAGCACCGTGGTGAGATCGCCCCGTTCGACGCTGAGGTGCACCACGTGAACCCGACCTGCGGCGATGAGGTGACCTTGCGGCTGCGGCTCGACGGCGGCGAGATCGCCGAACTTGGCTGGGTGGGCGAGGGGTGCTCGATCAGCCAGGCGTCCACCTCGGTGATGAGCGACCTGGTGGTTGGCACGCCGGTCGAGGACGCGCTGCGGCTGCAGGAGAAGTTCCTGGCACTGATGCAGTCGCAGGGCCATGGCGGGCTGACCGAAGCGGAGGTCGAGGCGCTCGATGACGCGGTCGCGTTCGAGGGCGTGTCCAAGTACCCGGCACGGGTCAAGTGCGCCCTGCTCGGTTGGATGGCGATGAAGTCCGCGCTCGCGCAGGCCAGCGGTGACAATTCAGTGAGCGAGCCTCGCAGCGAGGAGCCGAACGATGACTAGCCCAGAGTGGAGTACCAGGTCATGACCGAAGCGAGCACCATCCCGGTCCCGTCCAAGGATGACGTCGAGGAAGCCCTGCGCGACGTCGTTGATCCCGAGCTGGGCATCAATGTCGTCGACCTGGGCCTGATCTATGGCCTGGACATCGCCGACGACGCGGTGGTCACCGTCGATATGACCCTGACCTCGGCTGCCTGCCCGCTCACCGAAGAGATCGAGGAGCAGGCCAATACCGCGCTGACCGGCGGCCCGAAGCCACTGGCCAGCGGCATCAAGATCAACTGGGTATGGATGCCGCCCTGGGGTCCGGACAAGATCACCGACGACGGCCGCGAGCAGTTACGGGCGCTCGGCTTCAACGTCTGAGTCGGGCCCGGTTCTGCGGTAATCTGGTTCGCCGTGAGCACTGTTCCGCGCTGAGGCCGGCCCCTGACCGCGCTGCCTATCAGCCATCACCGGAAAGTGCCAATCTAGCGATGATCACCGCAACTGAACTGGAACTGCGCGCGGGCGCGCGGATCCTGCTCAACCCCACGACCCTGCGGGTCCAGCCGGGCGACCGGATCGGCCTGGTCGGTCGCAACGGGGCCGGCAAGACCACCAGCCTCAAAGTGCTGGCGGCCGAGACCTTGCCGCACGGCGGCGCGGTCGCCAGCAACGGGCCGGTCGGCTACCTGCCGCAGGACCCGCGGACCGGTGACCTGGATCAGACAGCGGCGGACCGGGTTCTGTCGGCCCGTGGTCTCGACGAGATCCTGCAGCAGCTGACCACGGTCGGAAACCGGCTCGCCGATGAGCACACCGACGATGCGCTGGTTCGCCGTTACGGCCAGCTCGAGGAGCGATTCTCAGGCCTCGGTGGCTACGCGGCCGAGGCCGACGCCGCCCGGATCTGCTCGCATCTCGGGCTGCCGGAGCGGGTGCTGGCCCAACCGCTGGGCACCCTGTCCGGTGGCCAACGCAGGCGTATCGAGCTGGCCCGGATCCTGTTCGCCGACTCGGCCGGCGAGCCGACCACGCTGCTGCTCGACGAGCCGACCAACCACCTGGACGCCGACTCGGTCAGCTGGCTGCGGGACTTCCTCAAGGGACACCGGGGAGGTCTGATCGTGATCAGCCACGACGTCGAGCTGCTCGACGCGGTGGTCAACAAGGTCTGGTACCTGGACGCCAACCGCGCCAACCTCGACGTGTACAACGTCGGCTGGAAGACCTATCTCAAGCAACGCGAGGCCGACGAGCGGCGCCGGCACCGGGAGCGGGCCAACGCCGAGCGAAAGATCGATTCGCTGCGCGGCCAGGCCGACAAGATGCGGGCCAAGGCCACCAAGGCACGTGCGGCGCAGCAGATGATCCGGCGTGCCGATGCACTCAACGCCGGCCTAGCCGAGGTCCGGGTCAACGACAAGGTGGCCCGGTTGCGGTTCCCGGACCCGGCGCCGTGCGGCCGGACCCCGCTCACCGCCGAGGGCCTGTCGAAGTCCTACGGCTCGCTCGAGGTCTTCACCGACGTGGATCTGGCGATCGACCGGGGCACCCGGGTGGTGGTGCTCGGCCTGAACGGGGCGGGCAAGACCACGCTGCTCCGGTTGTTGGCCGGTGCCGAGCCCTATGACACCGGTGAGGTGCTGCCGGGTCACGGGCTGCGGCTCGGCTACTACGCCCAGGAGCACGAGACCCTGGACACCGAGCGGACCGTGCTGGAGAACATGCGCAGCGCCGCCCCGGACCCGGCCGATCTGCAGCTGCGCAGCGTGCTCGGCGCGTTCCTGTTCTCCGGCGAGGACGTCGACAAGCCGGCCGGAGTGCTGTCCGGCGGTGAGAAGACCCGGCTTGCCCTGGCGATGCTGGTGACGAGTGCGGCCAACGTGTTGTTGCTGGACGAGCCGACGAACAACCTGGACCCGGCAAGTCGCGAGCAGGTGCTGGATGCGCTGCGCCGCTATGCCGGCGCAATCGTGCTGGTTACCCATGATGAGGGTGCGGTTGAAGCACTCAATCCAGACAAAGTTATCCTATTGCCGGACGGCATCGAGGACAGCTGGAGCACTGAGCTGGCCGACCTGATCGCGCTCGCTTAGGTTAAGAGATCATTTGACCATTGCGGTCTGGCGGCCGGAATGCTAGCAAGGTGCTACACAGATCCCCGCTCGTGACCGTGCTGACCCCGCAGCCAATCGCGAGCAGTCCGTTCACTAATTTGGTGCCGCGTTGTCTCAAGAGAGGAACCGACGGTGACCGATCTGAAAAAGGGTGCCCGCATCACGGGGTCCGACCGCAGCAAGCTCGCAACCGAGGTGAAGAAGCAGTACGAGAAAGGGCGCAGCATCCGCGAACTCGCGGATAGCCACAAGCGCTCGTACGGCTTCATCCATCGGCTGCTCGTCGAGAATGAGGTGTCACTGCGTGGCCGCGGTGGCGCGACCCGAGGGAAGAAGACCGCGACCTGACGTCCCCGCTGCCGGCCGGCGATCGGAGCGGGTTCGATATCCCACCGATCGCCGGGTTTACCGTGCAATTGTCGGTGGATCAGGCCGTCGCTACGATCACCCTGAACCAGCCGGATATCCGTAACGCCCAGAATCCGGCGACCTGGGCCGCGCTGCTTGGCGCTGTGAACGCGCTACCCGGCACGGTCCGGGTGCTGCTGGTGCGAGGTGCGGGATCCTCGTTCTCCGCAGGCCTGGACCGGCGGCTGCTGAGTCCGGACGGCATCGCAGGCCTCACCAGTCCGCTGCAGCTTGCCGCCATGTCAGCGGAGCAGGCCAGCCGGGAGATCGCCGGCTACCAGGAGGCATTCGGGGTTTTCGAACGCCCCAATCTGGTCAGTGTTGCCCTGGTACAGGGGCATGCGGTGGGTGCCGGCTTCCAGCTTGCGCTCGCCTGTGACGTTCGGATCGCCGCTGCCGACGCGCAGTTCACGATGGCCGAGGTGCGGCTCGGGCTGGTTCCCGACCTCGGCGGTACCAAGCGGCTGATCGAGCTGGTCGGCTATTCCCGGGCCGCCGAGATCTGCCTGACCGGGCGCCGGGTGGCCGCGGCGGAAGCGGACCGGATCGGTCTGGTCAGCGCGGTGCTGCCCGCGACCGAACTCGCCGCGGCCGGCGCGGACTTCGTCCGGCAGATCCTGGCGCAGCCGCGCACCGCGATCATCGAGATCAAGGCGTTGCTGCTGGCCGCGGCTGGCCGCAGCCAGCCGGAGCAGGAGCTGGCCGAGCGGGAGGCCCAGTACCGGCAGCTGCGCGCGCTGACCGGCATCGATCGGGAGAGCTGACGATCAAGCGCCGGGCCGGCGGATACTGTCAGGTGTGACTAGTCAATGACCCATCCCGGTGGGAACTGGACGATCGTTCGCTCGATGCGGCGCGACTCGGCGCTATCGACCCGGGCGTTGCGTCCCGGCACCGGTCGCCGGGTGCTCAGCTTCGCCCGGCCCTACCGGCTGGTGCTGCTGCTGTTTCTGGCCGTGATCGTGCTGGACTCCTTGATCGGTGTCGCCACCCCGGTGCTGGCTGGCCGGGTGATCAACGAGATCACCGCGCACGGCAAGGTGCATACCGTCGTCTGGATCGCGCTGCTGATTGCCGGGCTCGCGGTCATCGATGCGGCGCTGTCGCTGGCGCAGCGCTGGTACTCGGCGCGGATCGGCGAGGGCCTCATCTATGACCTGCGGACCGCGGTCTTCGACCACGTGCAGCGGATGCCGCTGGCGTTCTTCACCCGGACCCAGACCGGCGCGCTGGTGAGCCGGCTGAATTCCGACGTGCTCGGTGCGCAACAGGCCTTCACCTCGACGCTGTCCGGGCTGGTCAGCAACGTGGTCAGCCTGGTGTTCACCGCGACCGTGATGTTCACCCTGTCGTGGCAGATCACCGCGCTCGCGCTGATCCTGCTGCCGGTGTTCGTGCTGCCGGCACGCCGGATAGGTACCCAACTGCAGACCATCACCCGTGAGTCCTACGGCCTGAACGCCTCGATGAACTCCACCATGACCGAGCGGTTCAACGTGGCGGGTGCTTTGCTGGTCAAGCTGTTCGGCCGCTCGGCCGACGAGACGCTGTCGTTCAGCTCCCGGGCCGCCCGGGTTCGCGACATCGGGGTCCGATCGGCGATGTATGGCCGGACGTTGTTCGCCGCGCTCAGCCTGGTAGCAAGCCTCGCGCAGGCGCTGGTTTACGGCCTCGGCGGTTACTACGCGCTGACCGGGCAGCTGTCCACCGGCACGGTAGTCACGTTGGCGTTGCTGCTGTCCCGGCTGTACGGCCCGCTGACTGCGCTGTCCAATGCCCGGGTGGATGTGATGAGCGCGCTGGTCAGCTTCGACCGGGTGTTCGAGGTGCTCGATCTGGCGCCGCTGATAGCCGATGCGCCGGGCGCGGCGCCGATCAACCTCGACAATCCAGAGCTAGCCACCATCACCTTCGATGACGTCTGGTTCTCCTACCCGAGCGCGCAGGAGGTGTCGCTGGCCTCCCTGGAGGAGGTGGCGGTGCTGGATCAAACCGTGAACCAGGACGTGCTGCGCGGCGTGAGCTTTTCCGCGCGGCCCGGTCAACTGGTGGCGCTGGTCGGACCTTCTGGCGCCGGCAAGACCACGATCAGCCAGCTGGTGCCACGGATCTATGACGTCCGCTCGGGCAGTGTCCGGGTGGGCGGGCAGGACGTCCGGGACGTCACCCAGCAATCGCTTCGCGACGTCATCGGGGTAGTCAGCCAGGACGCGCACCTGTTTCACGACACCATCGCCGCGAACCTGCGCTACGCGCGGGCCTCGGCCACCGACGAGGAGCTGTGGCAGGCGTTGACCGCCGCCAATATCGCGGACAAGATCGCTGAGCTGCCCGAGCAGTTGCAGACCGTGGTCGGGGATCGGGGCTACCGGCTGTCCGGTGGCGAGAAGCAGCGGGTCGCGATCGCTAGGTTGCTGCTCAAGGCGCCACCGATCGTGATCCTGGACGAGGCAACCGCGCACCTGGACAGCGAGAGCGAGCGGCTGGTCCAGCACGCGCTCTCGGTGGCGTTGAAGGGCCGCACGTCGTTGGTCATCGCGCACCGGTTGTCCACCATCCGAGCAGCGGACCTGGTGCTGGTGGTGGCCGACGGCCGGATCGTGCAGTCCGGTAGCCACGAGCAGTTGCTGGCCGATGGTGGCCTGTACGCCGAGCTGTACCGGACCCAATTCGCTGAATCGACGGTCTGACCGGCAGCTAGGACCGGCCGCCGCGGTGGCCGGCTCCGGTCAGGAGCGGACCAGCGGGTTGCCGAGCAGCCGCTGAAAGGCTAGTTCTGCGGCGCCGATCAGCGAGGAATCCGCGCCGAGTTCGGCCGTCGCCAGCTCCGCGACGCCGCGCGGGTCGTCGAAGGCGTGCCGGTGCAGTGCCGCCTCGACCTCCGGCCGGGCCAGTTGCAGGATCTTGGCCAGGATGCCGCCTAGCACCACCCGCTGCGGGTTGAGCACGTTGACCAGGGTGGCGATGGTGCGTCCGAGCGGCTCGGCCACGGTGCGCATACCGGCCACCACGTCGCTATCGAAGCGGGGCAGTGCCTGGTCGAGCCAGTCCAGACCTTCCCGGCCAGGTGGGGTAGGGCAGCGCACCGCACTCAGCACCGCCGGTTGCCCGATGTAGGTCTCCACGCAGCCTGCGTTGCCACAGTGGCACGATGGTCCTGCCGGATCGAGAACGACATGCCCGATCTCACCGGCGAGACCCTGATGGCCGAGCAGCGCGACCCCGTTGACCAGGATGCCGGCACCCACCCCGGTGCGTCCGGTAAGGAACACCACGTCATCGCAACCCTGTCCGGCGCCGCGCAGGTGCTCGGCCAACGCTCCTAGATCGGCGTCGTTGCCCAGCTCGACCGGCAGCTGCCAGCCGGTCAGCTCCTCGATCCGGTGCTCGGCGAGCTTCGAGAAGCTGATGTTGTGCCAGTCCAGGTTCGGCGACAGCGCGATCTCGCTGCGATCGCGGGTCACCGTGCCGGGAATGCTGATCCCGACGCCAACCGGTTGGCTGGCCCGGTCAATGCCGTAGCTCAAAGCCTGCAGGTCGGCCGCAATCAGGTTCGCGACGTGTTCCGGCTGGCGCTCATCGATACCCAGGTAGCACTCACGCCGGCACAGCACCAGGCCGCCCAGCCCGACCGCGGCGCTGGCCAGCCGATCGACTTCCAGGTCGACGGCGACCACGAACGGGCCGTCCGGCCGGGGACCCACCAGATGCGATGGCCGGCCGGCCCGGGCATTGCTGGTGGGCACCTGCTCGGTGACCAGGCTCAGCTCGGTCAGCTCGGTTACCAGCGCACCGATAGTGGAGCGGTTCAGGCCGGTGCGCTGGGTGAGTTCGGCGCGGCTGAGCTCGCCATGCCGGTGAATCTCCTCCAGCAGCAAGCTGAGATTGTGCCGCCGGATCTCGTCGGGACGTACGGCTTTCGCCCGGGTCATCAGCTGATGCGTCCTCGGCGACGAGAGAGCGCGTCGACGGCTGCCGCGAGCAGCAACACCGCACCGGTGATCACGCTGGTGTACTGCGCCGGCAGACTCGGTCGCAGCCCGATGCCATTCGGGATGATCACGATGACCAGCGCGCCGATGATCGCATCGCGGGCCTTACCCCGGCCGCCGAACAGCGAGGTGCCACCGATGACCGCCGCGGCGACCGAGAACAGCAGGATGTTGCCCGAGCCCAGATCGAGCTGCACCCCACCGGTATTGGAGGCCAGGAAGATGCCCCCCAGCGCACCGAAGGACGAGCAGAGCGTGAACGCGGTGACCTTGATCTTGATGACGTCGATGCCGGCCCGCCGAGCGGCCTCGTTGCTGCCGCCGGTCGCGAACAGGTGCCGGCCCCACGCGGTCTTGGTGAGCGCGATGGTGCACAAGATCATCAGGCCGACCGGGATGGTGGCCGCCCAGGGCAGGCCCTCGATCTTCGGTCCCGGATTAGGGTTGCGGTTCTCGTTCGCCAGCACCACGACGACCACGCCGACCGCTGCGAGCAGCCCGCCGCGGACCAGCACCAGCGACACGGTGTCCGAAGACAGGCCCTTGGCATGCGCTCTAACCGAGCGCAGCAGCGTGAACGCGATGTAGCCACCGGCGGTGACGACCAGGAAGATCCAGCCGCCGATCGGCGACATCCGGTTGTTAGCCAGGCCATTCCAGAACGAGTAGCGGCCGACGTTGATGGGCTGGGAGTTCAGGGCGAACAGCAGCACGCCCTGCCAGGCGAGGAAGAGTGCCAGCGTCACGATGAAGCTGGGGATACCGACCTTGGCCACCAGCCAGCCGATGAAGATGCCGACCGCGCTGCCGATCGAAACGGCGAGGATCAGGCCGGTGATGACGTGCTTGTCCAGGCCGGTCAGCACGATCAGGATGCCGACCGCCACCAGCGCCGGCCCGGTATAGGTTTTGAGGTACAGCCCGAGCAGCACCGCGGCG
>FTJM01372319.1_pt1 | contig 10450 bp, 8 predicted proteins | sample 1658941 | NCBI WGS metagenome assembly FTJM01 (sample SAMEA3914876, study PRJEB12502) | metagenome | biome: forest; material: soil | place: USA | collected 2011-06-22 | depth 0.3 m
CGATGGCCCGGCGACCGGGATATCGCGAGTACATGGATCGGACCTCCGGGTTCCTGCCGCTGCCGCCCAAGCGCTCGATCACCACTGGCTGACTACCGTCCGGCGGCCCGTAGGATGGTTCGCAATGTCTCACTCACTCATCGACCATGTTCGCGGTTCCTGGCGCATTCTCGTCAAGGAGATAGCCGCTTTCGGTGCTGTCGGCGCGGTCGGCCTGGTCATCGATCTGGGCCTGTTCAACCTGCTGTTCTCGATAGGCAGTATCAAGGCCAGCGCAATCTCGACGACCGTCGCCACGGTGGTTACCTATTTCGGCAACCGGTACCTGTCCTTCTCCCATCGGGCCCGCAGCACGCTCGGGCGCGAGGCCGGTTTCTTCTTCCTCATCAACTTGATCGCGCTGTTCTTCCAGCTGGCCGTGACCGCGATCTTCGCCCATCCGCTGGGTTATCAGGATGACAAGCTGGTCATGAACCTGGTCAAGCTGTTCACCATCGGGATGGGAACGATCTTCCGGTTCTGGGCGTATAAGCGGTTCGTGTTCCTGCACCCCGACCGGGTCGCTGCCGGCCTACCGGACGAAGACCCGGCAACCGAGCCACCCGACGACTCGCCCTACAACGACGACGGTGTAGTTCAGGTCCGCTAGCCGGAGCTTCGGCCGTATTGACATATTCGAACTGGTGTTCGAACATTAAGGGATGACCGCGCCCGCCTTCGACTCAGACAGCCTGGTCGAGGCGTTCGACGACAGCGATGGAGCTTACGCGGTAGCCGAGCCAGACCCATTCGCCGATCCGATCACCGGTCCCGCCGCGGCCCCGTTGCGCCGGCCCTCGTTGCGCGCCGAGCTGGGATTGGCACCGGCCGGCTCGGTCAGCGAGCTACCCAGACCGTCGCTGCCAGCGCTGCCGGTACCGGCCGGGTTGGCCGAGCTGCTACCGGCCGGGCTGCGCCGAGGCAGCACCATCGCGGTCACCAGCTCAGTGTCGCTGTTACTCGCGCTGCTGGGCGGCCCGTCTAGCAATGGCGCCTGGACAGCGCTGGTAGGGATGCCTTCGATCAGCGCCGACGCCGCGGCCGAAGCCGGGGTGGATCTGGCCCGACTGGCCATCATCAGCCCACCGGCCGGCGGCTGGAACGGGGCTTCGTGGATTACCGCGGTCGGCGCGCTACTCGATGCGGTCGACGTAGTGGTGGCCCGGCCCGGTTTCAACTCCGGCTCTCCCTCAAGTAGCCATACCGCCAGTGGCAGCGGGGTCACCGATGGCGCTGCTCGCCGGCTCACCGCCCGGGCTCGCAGCAAGGATGCCGTCCTGCTGCTTTTCGGCGAACCTGCCGCGAGCTGGCCGGCTGTCGAGTTGCGGCTGTCGGCCAGCCACGGGCACTGGAGTGGCATCGGCGACGGCTACGGCCGGCTCACCCAGCGCCAACTGCTGGTGACGGCGACCGGAAAGGGCCGCGCTGCCCGTCCCCGGCACATCCAACTGTGGTTGTGAGCCGGCGATGACAGTGCCGCCCCGGATGGCCGCGGTGTGGTGTCCGGACTGGCCGGTGACCACGGCCCGCAGCCACACCACGCTGGCCGCGACCGACCTCATCGCGGTGCTCACCGCCAACCGGGTCGTCGCCTGCTCACCTACCGCTCGCGAGCAGGGCATCAAGCGTGGTTTGCGGCGTCGCGAAGCGCAGAGCCGCTGCCCGGAACTGATCCTGCTGCCCCGCAATGTCGCGGTCGAGGCCCGGGCCTTCGAACCGATCATGGCCGCGATCGAATCCATCGCGCCGGGTGTCGAGCTCGACCGGCCCGGGTTGGCAGCGATCGGCATCCGCGGCCCGACCAGGTATTTCGGCAGTGAGACCGCCGTCCTGCACGCGCTGGTCCGAGCCATCAGCCAGCACACCGATGAGGTGCTGATCGGAGTCGCTGACGGGGCCTTCGCGGCGGAACAGGCAGCGCGCCGGGGGTGGATCGTGCCGGCCGGCGGCTCGGCGGACTTCCTCGCTGACCTGCCGGTGCACGTCCTCGAAGAGCCGGAACTGGTGGACCTGCTCAAACGGCTGGGTATCCGCACCCTGGGCGCGTTCGCCGCGCTGCCCGCTGCCGACGTCGCCGTCCGGTTCGGTCCGGCTGGTTGCTGGGCGCATCGCCGAGCGGGTGGCCGGGATGCGCGCCCGATCGCTGGCCGGGTGCCCGCGGCGGAATTCGAGGTGAGCATCGAGCTCGAGCCGCCGCTGGACCGGGTCGACACGATTGCCTTTAGCGCCCGCGGCGCGATCGAGCGGTTCATCACCAACCTGGCCAACCACGGCCTGGCCTGTACCTGCTTCGAGCTGCTGGCCCAGACCGATCGAGGCGACGAGACGGTGCGCCGGTGGCGCCATGCCGGCCTGCTCACCGCGGTCGATGTCACCGACCGGGTCCGCTGGCAGCTGGAAGGCTGGCTGAACCGGGCCAGCGGTGAGCCGAATGCCCCGTCCGGGCCGGTTAACCTGCTGCAGCTAACCCCGGTCGAGACGGTGCCGATCGGGATCCATCAGCGCGCGCTGTGGGGCGGTGACGGCACCGTCGATGAGCGGGCGCAGCGTGCACTGGCCCGGGTTCAGACCCTGCTCGGCCCCGGCTCGGTACAGACCCCAATGGTCTCCGGCGGCCGCGGACCGGCTCAGCGCACCCGGCTGGTGCCTTGGGGGGACGAGCGAGTAGCCGATGGCCAGGCTGATCAGCCGTGGCCGGGCCGGCTGCCGGCGCCAGCACCGTCGATCATTGTCAACCCACCGCGGCCAGTGCAGCTACTCGACCACCTCGACCGGCCGGTGGTGGTGACCGAGCGCGGCGCGGTGCCGGCGGCGCCGGTGCGGTTCTGCACCGAGCTCCTCGGCACCGAGTTCCCCGGCGACAGTGCCGGCGACCAGCTCACCGGCATCACCGCCTGGGCCGGCCCCTGGCCGGTGGACGAGCGCTGGTGGGATCCGGAATCGGCCCAGCAGCTGGCCCGGATGCAACTGGTCGACACCGCCGGGCGGGCATACCTGGTGTGCTTCGACGTCGCGGCCCAGCGCTGGCTGCTGGAGGGTGTGTACGACTAACCGGGTACTTCTTTGCCGCCTATTTCTTGGAAGCTAGCGATCGCAGGAAGAACGCCAGGTTGGCCGGCCGCTCGGCAAGCCGGCGCATGAAGTAGCCGTACCACTCGTCGCCGTAAGGGACGTACACCCGCAGCTGGTTCCCGGCAGCCGCGATCGAACGCTGCTCGTCCGGGCGGATGCCGTACAGCATCTGGAACTCGTAGCTGTCGGCGGCACGAGCATGCCGCGTGCTCAACGAGTGCGCCGCCGCGATCATCGCCGGATCGTGGCTGGCCACCATCGGGTAGCCGGCGCCGGCGAACAGCACTTCCAGGCAACGCAGGTAGGACTCCTCCACCGCCGAGCCGGTGAAGGCCACCGACTCGGGCTCGGCATAAGCGCCCTTGCACAGCCGGATCCGCGACCCGGCACCGGCCAGTTCGCGGCAATCGGCCTCGGTGCGCCTGAGGTAGGCCTGCAGGACCGCACCCACCCACGGGAAGTCCACCCGCAGCTCGGACACGATGCCCAGCGTCGAGTCGGTGGTGGTGTGATCTTCCATGTCGCAAGTCACCGTGGTGCCGGCCGCCGCGGCGGCCTCGCAGATCTGGCGGGCGCCCTCCAACGCGATCTGCTCGCCACCGGGCAAGGACTGCCCGATAGCGGACAGCTTCACCGATACCTCGGCACGGCCGGCATGATCGCTGTCAGCCAGCGCGGCGAGCACCGAGCAATAGGCGGCCACCGTCGCTTGGGCCTGCTCGAGAGCGGTGGTGTCCTCACCGAGGAAGTCCAAGCTGACCTGCAAGCCAGCGCGAACCAGCTCATCGGTGACCCGCAACGCATCGGCCTCGGTGGCGCCGGCGACGAACCGGTCCACCACCGGCCGGGTCAGCCGCGACTTCTCCGCGACCTGGCGTAGCCGTGGCGAACGGGCCGCTGCGAGCAGCGGCTCCCGGAGCAGAGCCATCTCAGCTCTGGCCTGTCGCTGACTCGGCCTCGGGCTCCTGGTGCGGGTAGTTGATAGCGGTCGGACCGGCCAGCGTCTCCTTGATCACCCGCGGCGAGACCCAGCGCTGCAGGTTCAGGATCGAGCCGGCCTTGTCGTTGGTGCCCGAGGCCCGCGAACCCCCGAACGGCTGCTGCCCGACCACTGCACCGGTCGGCTTGTCATTGATATAGAAGTTGCCTGCGGCAAAGCGCAGCCGCTGTTGGGCCTGCACGACCGCGGCCCGCTCGGTTGCGATGATGGAACCGGTCAGGCCGTACGGCGCGCTGCTATCGACCACGTCCAGGATCTTGTCGAAAGCCTCGTCGGCGCTGTCGTCATAGACATAGACCGCCAGGATCGGCCCGAAGTACTCGGTCGAGAAAACCTCGTGACCCGGGTCGTCGGCCAGCACGATGGTCGGACGGACGAAGAATCCCTCGCTGTCATCAGCGGTTCCGCCGGCGACGATGGTGAGCGCCGGGTCGTTCTTGGCCTTGTCCAGCACCGCGGCCAGCCGGTCGAAGGCACGCCGGTCGATGACCGCGCCGAGGAAATTGCTGAGATCGGTGACCTCGCCCATGCTCAGCGCATCGGTCTGCACGGCCAGGCTTTCGGAGAGCTTTTCCCATACCGACGAAGGAATGTAGGCCCGCGACGCAGCCGAACACTTCTGACCCTGGTACTCGAACGCGCCTCGGATCAGCGCGGTGCGCAAGGTATCGAGGTCGGCACTCGGGTGGGCCAGCACGAAGTCCTTACCGCCGGTCTCGCCGACCAGCCGTGGATAGGTCCGGTAGCCTGCCAGGTTCTGGCCGACCGTCTGCCACAGGTGCTGGAAAGTGGCGGTGGAACCGGTGAAGTGGATGCCGGCAAGGTCGGGATGGCTCAGCACTACCTCGGACACCGCGAGCCCGTCGCCGGTCAGCAGGTTGATCACGCCCGGCGGCAGCCCGGCGGCTTCGAGCAGCCGCATGGTGAAGTGCGCGGCCAGCAACTGGGTATTGGACGGCTTCCAGATGACCACATTGCCCATCAGCGCCGGTGCGGTCGGCAGGTTGCCGGCGATCGCGGTGAAGTTGAAGGGCGTTATCGCATAGACGAAGCCTTCCAGCGGCCGGTGATCGAGGCGGTTCCAGACGCCGGCCGAGGACACTGGCTGTTCGGCGAGCAACTGCGCCCCGAAGCCGGCATTGAACCGCCAGAAATCGATCAGCTCGCAGGCCGAGTCGATCTCGGCCTGGATGGCGGTCTTGGACTGGCCGAGCATCGTGGCCGCATTCAGCTTGGCCCGCCAGGGGCCGGCCAGCAGGTCGGCGGCGCGCAGGAAGATCGCGGCCCGGTCATCGTAGGACAGCGCCTGCCAGGCCGGCGCGGCCCGCTTAGCTGCGGCCACCGCGTCCCGGGCATCCTCGGCGGTGGCATTGCCGAACTCGCCCAGCACCTGAGCGTGCCGGTGCGGCGCTACGACGGTGCCGGGCTCGCCGGCTCCCATCCGCTGCTGGCCGCCGATAGTGCAGGTCAGCGCCACCCGCTCGGCCGCCAGCGCAGCGAGCTGAGCGGTGAGCGCGCGCCGTTCGGGCGAGCCCGGCGCGTAGTCGAGCACCGGCTCGTTGCGGGCGGCGGGAACCTGGCTCAGGGCGTCCATGACGGCCTCCGGGGTTAGCTGGATCGGTTGGGGTTAGCTGGCGGCTGCGGCTTGCGTGCTACCAAACCTATGCCGCGTTGGCCGCCGAAAGTTGCTTGCAAACGATAAGATCTGGTGGTGGCATACTCTGATCAGAGCAAAGGTCTGCTCGACCGGCTCCCGGCCGGGCACCCGGTTGGGCTGGCTGATCCCGAACATCCGACCGGCCGGCTGGTCGCCGGCGAGATCGTGCTCGGGGTGGCGCTGACCAAGATCGCTGCCGCCGACCTGCTGGCAGCTGCCGGCGCTAGCGGGGTCGCGGCGGTGGTGCTGCGAGCGCCCGAGGACGCCGGGCTGGTCGAGCTGGCCGCCTCGGCCGGGGTTGAACTGCATTGGCTGCCCGAACACGGCAGCTGGCACGAGTTGCACCGCGCGCTGACCGGCCGGCTGAGCCCATCGGCCCCGGTCCGCGGCGACGACGAGCTAGCAGACCTCGCTCAGACCATTGCCACCTTGACCGGCGGCCTGGTCACCATCGAGGACACCTCGGCCAGGGTGCTGGCCTATTCCCGCTCCACCGATGAGGTGGACGAGCTGCGCCGGCTCTCGATCCTGGGCCGCGGCGGCCCACCGGCCTATCTGGCGCTGCTGCGGGAATGGGGGGTCTATGACCGGCTCGCGGCAGCCGAGGAAGTGGTCGAGATCGCCGAGCACCCCGAGTCCGGCGTGCGCCGCCGGCTGGCGGTTGGGGTGTTTGCCGGTGACCGCCAGCTCGGCACCATCTGGGTACAGCAGGGCACCGCCGACTTCGGCCGCCACGCCAGGCAAGCATTGCTCGGCGCGGCCAGGCTGACCGCCGCTCAACTCGTCAGCCAGCAGCCACGAGCGGGCCGCCGAGCCACCGGCGACGGCCTCGGTGCGCTGCTATTCGGACGGCCCGGGCCGCGCCCGGAGTTCGGCCGGGACGCCGACCGGCCGTGCGCGGTCGCGGTGTTCGGCTTGGGCTCGACGGCCGATACCGATCCGGCCACCCGGATGCTGCGATTGGACGAGCTCGCGGCGATCAGCACGGTGCATGCCACCGCATTTCGGCGCAACTCGATCACCGACCAGATCGACGGCAAGGTCTACGTCCTGCTGCCCAACCTGGAATCAGGTGATCCAGCTCTCGGGATGGTCGGCGAGGTGGTGGAAGCGGTACGCGGTCACCTGGATCCGGCCGCTCGGGGTGCCCTCGGCAGCCTGGCGAGCTCGCCGGCCGGTGCCGACCGGTCGGCCCGGGCAGCCGATCAGGCGCTGGCGGCCAGCACCGACCCGGCGGTCAGCTTCGAGCTGATCCGGCACCGGCTGATAGCCGAGCTAGCCGAGGATTGCCTTGCACAGCAACCTGAACTCTTCGACGAGCGGATCGAGAAGCTGCTTTCTGGGGACCTCGACAGCGCCCGCACGCTGCTCGGATACCTCGACAGCGGCTCCGAGGTGGCCCGGGTGGCCGCCGACCTCGGCATCCACCCCACCACCGTCCGGTACCGGCTGCGCCGGGCAGTAGGCAGCCTCGAACTCGATCTGTCCGACGCCGACCATCGACTCTCGACCCAGCTGCAGCTGCGTTGCGGGTTGCGCGCCCGCGCCAAAGAGAGATGATTCAGGTACTTCGGGAAGGGACGTGCCAACCATGCAGGACCTGCAGCCGGCTGCTGACCGTCCGCCGGTTGCCCTGATAGCCGAGGACGATCACGACATCCGCGAGCTGGTCGCCACCAAACTGGCCAGTGCCGGCTACCAGGTGATCGCGGTCGGCGACGGCACCGCGGCCCTCATCGAGCTGCGTGACCGGCTGCCAGACATCGCATTGCTGGACGTGACGATGCCCGGAATCTCCGGCTTGGAGATCATCAGCGAACTTCGCGACGACCCGCTGACCGCGGCCATCCCGATCATCCTGCTGTCGGCGAAAAGCCAGGAATTCGACGTCGAAAACGGTATCGCGATCGGCGCTGTCGATTACGTGATCAAGCCGTTCAGCCCGCGCGAGCTGCTGTCCCGGGTCGAGGCCGCACTGAGCCGGGCTCGCCGATGACGAGCACGATCATCCCGGATTCAGGTGATGCGGTCGGCACCCGGCTGCGCCGGCTGGTCGGCGCGATGCTGCTGTTGCTGCTGCTGGTCGGTGCCTCCGGGGTGGTGGCGATCGAGGTGGCGACCGGTCAGGTAGGCAAGCTCACCAACGGCTACACCCCGGCCAGCGAGGCGCACGGGCAGACCCTGACGTTCATGCTCAACGCCGAGAGCGCCGTGCGAGGCTACCTGCTCACCGGCAACCCCACCTTCCTGCAGCCCTATCAGAGCTCACACAACCAGATCCTGCCCAGCCTCGACCGGACGAAGGCGGCGCTGAACCGGATCGGCGTAGAGACCTGGGATGCCGCGATAGCGAACGAGCGGTCGCTGGCGCAGCAGTGGCTCAGCGAGTACGCCGACCCGATCGCGGCGAACCCGAACCGGAGCACGCTGCCCAGCGCGACCCAGCAGCAGGTTGGCAAGGCCATCTTCGACCGGTTCCGGGCGGCGAACGGCCTCACCACCGCCAAAATCGACGCGAGCCGGGTCAACCTGCGCGCGGACGCCGACCGGATCCACCGGCTCGCTATCCCGCTATTGGTGGTGGCCACCGTGCTCGCGCTGCTGATCGCCGCGATCCTCGCGCTGCGCACCTCAGCCGGGATCAGCCGGCCGATGCGCAACCTGCGATCGGTGGTCTCGCGGCTGGACCGGGGTGATCTCAGCGTGCACGCCAACGAGCAGGATGGGCCCTCGGAGGTCCGGGCGTTGGCCCGCGCAGTCAACGCGATCGGCCGCCGAGCCCGCAGCGACGCCAGCCTGGAGCGAGATGCCGAGCAATTCCGCCAACGCACCCGGCTGATCTCCTCGACCATCCGGCGCACCACCAACGGCCACCAGATGGCCGAGCACTTGGTGCGCGGGCTCGGCGACGCGTTCGAGGTCGATCGAGTCTGGATGCACACCTTCGCCGACGATCGGGTACCGAGACTGACCAGCCAGTGGCACAAGGAAAGTCTCGCACCGCTGGCTCCCCCGCTGGACTATCAGATCGAGGAGCTGCAGGCGCTGGCCAACCGGCTATGGGACAGCGCGCAGATCATCACCATTGACGATCACCGCACCTACGAACCGACCGAGGCCGGCCGGACCATCTTCGGTCTCGCCCAGGCAGTCGGTGCCGGTGCCTCGCTGGTGGTCCCGATCGGCGACAGCAGCAGCGCGTTCGGTGTCCTGTGGGTCTCGATGAGTGGCCACTCCCGGCACTGGAACCTGACCGAGACCGGGCTGGCCCAGTTTCTCGCGGCCGACCTGGCGCACAGCCTGGTCCAGGCGCACGTTATCGAGCGCCAGTCCGAAGCCGTACAGCTACTACATGAACTCGATCAGGCCAAGGCTGATTTCGTATCCACCGTCTCGCACGAGCTACGCACCCCGCTCACCTCGATCAGCGGCTACCTGGAGCTGCTCAAGGAGGGTGACGGTGGCGAACTCCCCGAGTCGGCGCACCGGATGCTCAACGTCATCGAGCGCAACACCACCCGGCTGCGCAACCTGATCGAGGATCTGCTGACCCAGTCCCGGATCGACGCGGGTCGGCTGCGGCTGGACCTGACCTCGGTCGACGTCGGCGCGGTGCTCAGCGTGGTGTACGAGGCGATGGCGCCGCAAGCGGCCGCCGGTAACGTCGAACTCTCGATCGCGCCGGTGTCCGACCTCAAGATCGAGGCGGACCCGCAGCAACTGGAGCAGGTCTTCACCAACCTGATCGGCAATGCCATCAAATTCAGCCCGCCCGGCGGCCAGGTCCGGGTGGACGCCGGGGCGGACGAGACCGACGGGGTCGCGATCTGGGTGCACGACACCGGGATGGGCATCCCGGCCGAAGACTTCTCGAACCTGTTCACCCGGTTCTTCCGCGCATCCAATGCCTCCACTGCCGCACTGCCCGGCACCGGGCTGGGATTGGCCATCGTCCGCGAGATCGTGCACCGGCACGGCGGTTCGATTGATCTCGAATCCGAGGTCGGTGCCGGCAGCACGTTTACCGTCTGGTTACCGCAACGGCCGCCGGCCAGCCGGGAGGATTGACCGGCCGACGGTGCTCATTCGGCCGGCTCCACCGCCAGCGGTTGGGCTCCCGCCGAGGTCCGCCGCCGGTACCGGAGGATGGGATAGCCGACCAGTGCCGCCAGCACCACGAACGGCATCAAGTATCCGAGCATCGCGGCCAACCACCGCAGCGAGAGCAGCATCGCGTGCAGCGCGCTCACCAGCGCGGAGCCGAAGCCCGACGGCCCGGCCGCAGCGTGCGCAACGGGTGCGCTGGTGCTGAGCTGCACCGTCAAGGTGGCCAGCGTGATCTGGTCGGCCAGCGCCCGCTGCTGGGCCTGCGTCGACTCCAGCTCGGCTTGCCGTTGGCCGAGCTGGGTTTCCAGCGCGAGCAGGTCAGTGATGCTCGCCGAGTGCTTGAGGTAATCCTGTAGCCGGCCGACGCTGATGGTCAGCGCCTGCACTCGGGCATTGACATCGGCGTTCGAAGCGGTGACGTCAGTGCCGTGATCGGCGCGGCTGTTCTCGTGGCCGAGCGCGGCCACGGCGGTGATCAGCGAGTCGAGTCTGTCCGAGGGCACTCGCAATACCAGCTCAGCATGCCGGTCGCCGGAATCGCTGCCGCGGTCATCACCATCGGCCCGGCCACCGAG
>FTJM01373608.1_pt1 | contig 10431 bp, 10 predicted proteins | sample 1658941 | NCBI WGS metagenome assembly FTJM01 (sample SAMEA3914876, study PRJEB12502) | metagenome | biome: forest; material: soil | place: USA | collected 2011-06-22 | depth 0.3 m
CAGTTGCGCTCATTCCCGCAGGATAGTGTCGTTGTTATTGCCGCGCGCCGCTCGCCCTTGCCGCCGTCGCCAAGCGGATCAACGCGCCGCTGCCGTCGGAGTTCGCCAGTGCCCCGCTGAACGTTCCTGAGCACTGGGTATCGGCCTCTGTCACCTCGCTGTGACGGTCATGGCTGAGCCGGCGTCGGGGCTGGCAGCCGAGGTAGCGGTGGGCCACCTGCTGGCCGCCGCCGGCCTGGAGCCGAACCGGCAAGAGTTAGCCGCCTTCGCCGCCGGCTACTCGGGCGCGCGGCAACTTGTCGCTCTGGTGCGCGGGATTAGCCTGACGCGGCTTGATGATCCGGACTTGATCTTCGATCCAGGATCATGACCAGCCAACCTGCCGCGGCAGCAACCGGGGGCGTGCGGGAATTCCTGACAATCGGTGCCGCGCAGCGCGCCTTGCGCGCGGGTGCGCTGAGCTGCGTCGAGCTGACCCGGTCGGCTTCGAGCTTCATCGAATCGGTCGACCCCATCTTGCGATCCTTCGTCGTGCACTTCGCCGACCAGGCGCTGGCAGCGGCGCAGGCTGCGGATGCCGAGCTCTGCGCAGGTGCGGACGTCGGCGCGCTGCACGGGATACCGGTCGCGGTGAAGGACATCATCGCGACCGCCGAGTCGGCCCCGGTTACCCATACCGCAATGCTGAATCCGCGGTGGAGCCCCGAGGACGCGGTCGCGGTGGCCAGGGTCCGCGGAGCCGGTGCGATCGTTCTGGGAACCACGACCATGATGGAGTTCGCGGTCGGCTTGCCCGATGGCAGCCCGGGCGTCGAGGTCGCCCGCAACCCCTGGGAACTGTCGCACTGGGCGGGTGGTTCGAGTTCGGGATCGGCGGCGGCAGTCGCGAGCGGCGCGGTACTCGGCGCGCTGGGCACGGATACCGCTGGCAGCATCAGGATGCCGGCGGCATTCTGCGGGATTACCGGGCTGATGCCGACCTACGGCCTGGTCCCGAGGCGGGGCGTGCTGCCGCTGGCCTATAGCGTCGATCGGGTCGGCCCGATGGCACGAAGTGCCGGTGATTGCGCGATGCTGCTGAACGTGCTCGCCGGCTCCGCGGCCACCGAGCCCAAGCCTGCGACACCCGACTACCTGGCCGCGCTGACTGGGGAGTTGGCCGGCGTCCGGGTCGGCGTCAATCTACTGAGCTCGGCCGGCGCTCAGCAGGACGCCAGCCTCGGAAGTTGCTTCTTCGAGGCTGTCGAAGCACTCGAATCGCTCGGTGCAATCGTGTCCCAGGTCGAGCTTCCTTACTACCAGGAGCTGACCGCGGCCAACGTCATCATCCTGCTGAGCGAGGGTTTGAGCGTGCACCTGGATGGCCTGCGGGCGAACTGGGCCGGCTACCAGCCTTCGACGCGGATGACACTGGCGGCCGGGCTGTGTTACTCGGCCGCCGATTACCTGTACGCCCAGCGGGTACGTAAGTTCGTCCGCGCGGCGCTGGCGCAGCTCTACCGCGAGGTTGACCTGATCATCACGCCTACCGCGTCGGCCGGTGCACCGAGCCTGGCAGCGCTGAAATCAGCGGCCGGTGCGGTCGGGAGCGCCTTGCCGACCCTGTATACCGGCTACTGGAACGCGGCTGGCTACCCGGCACTCAGTGCGCCGATGGGCTTTACCAGCGCTGGATTGCCGCTCGGACTCCAGATCGCTGGCCGGCCATTCGAGGACGCTCAGGTGCTTCGGGCTGCCGATGCCTACCAGCGAGCGACGAGCTGGCACGCGCAGCTGCCGGTGATCGAGACGGCCGGGGTAGCGGCTGCCGGCCCCCTATCGAGCGGATAATTGCGCAATGACAGATCTCGACCTCGCCAGTGCGATCCTGCGGCTATCAATCGGAGCGACGATGCTCGCGCACGGCCTCAACCACGCCTTCGGCGGCGGGAAGCTCGCTGGCACGGCCAGCTGGTTCGAGTCCATCGGGATCCGGCCCGGGCGGCTGCACGCGCTCGCCGCCACCGTCACCGAAGTGGCCGCCGGCCTGCTGCTATTGCTCGGGTTGTTCACTGCGCTGGCCGCCGCGGCGACGGTGGGGACGATGATCGTCGCGTTCGTCGCGAACCACCGGACGAATGGTTTCTTCATCTTCCGGCCGGGCGAGGGATACGAGTACGTCCTGATGATCGCTGCTACCGCGTGCGCGGTCGCCGCGCTGGGGGCGGGGCGGGTCTCGCTTGATGAGGCTATCGGTCTGCAGCTCGCTGGCTGGGCTGGGCTGCTGATAGCCGCCGGAGGCGGCTTGCTAGGTGCTGCCGGCGTGCTGAGCACCTCATGGCGACCCGGGCTACCGGCGGCCGAACCGACCAGCGCAATGCCACCCGCTTAGGCATACTGGCATGGATCCGCGGGCGATCGTGCAGACGGCTTGCGGGGCCGGCGCCGAGCCGGCCGCCGGCGCGATCAGGGCTGAGGCGGCCCGCATCCTGGGGCTGTTCGGCCGGACGAGCCAGCGATCGGCCGAGCCGCAGCAGCTGGCGGGTTCGAACTGTGTGGCGCTCGGTTGGGCGAGCTCTGGTCTGATGGCGCTGACCGGTCATCCAGGCGGCCCGCCGGCGCTGCCACGGGCGCCGGTAGCGACCAGGTTGGCCGGGCTTGCGCAGGCGCTGTTGGCATTGACGAGCCGGTGGCGCGAACCCGTCCGAGTTGAACTTGCCACGGTGTTCGCGGCCCGGGCCGCCGAGGCCGGCTGGTCGCGCCGCGGCCGGGTATCGGTGAATGGTTCCGCGCGGTTGCTGCCCGCGGCCGATGGCTGGTTCGCTGCGAATCTGGCGCGTCCGGCGGACCTGGACGTATTGCCCGCGGTACTCGGCTGTGCGGTGCCGGCCGACCGGGCCTGGCACGAGCTGGCCCGCTGGGCCCGTTCGCGTCCGGCCGCCGAGGCCGAATCCGAGCTGCAGTTCGTGGGCGTGCCGGCGGCGGCCCTCGGCGCGAGGGCTGAGCTGGCAGCTACCCGATCGGTGCGGCTCGGCCCAAGTGCGGCGCAGACCGGCCGTCCCCCGATCGTGTTGGATCTGTCAGCGTTGTGGGCTGGACCGCTGGCCGCCCGGCTGCTGTCGCTGGCCGGCGCCGAGGTGATCACGGCCACCGACGTCAACCGTCGCGACGGCGCGCGGGGTGGACCGGCAATGTTCTATGCGTGGCTGCACGCCGGGCACCGTAGAGTTGAGTTCGACTTCAAGTCGGTGGCCGGCCGCCGGAAGCTGCTACAGCTGGCCAGCGAGGCCGACATCGTGATCGAGTCCAGCCGACCGGCGGCATTGCGCCGGCTGGGGCTGGTCGCCGAGGAGCTGCTTGCCGCGGGCGCGGGTCGAACGTGGCTGTCGATCACCGGATACGGTCGCGAGTTGTTCGGTGGCGACCGGGTCGCGTTCGGTGACGACGCGGCGGTCGCCGGCGGGCTGGTCGGCTACGACGAGCAGGGCGAGCCGGTGTTCTGCGGCGATGCTATTGCCGATCCACTCACCGGTCTGTGGGCGGCGCTCGCGGTGGTCGACTCGCAGCTGGCCGGCGGCGGCCACCTGGTGGACGTCGCGATGGCCGGGGTGTCCGCGGACCTGGCGCGGGCGGCGCCGGCCCATCTCAATTCCGGCACCGGATCGAGTTGGCCGTTGATCGGTGGCCGCTGGGCGGACCACCGGGGTATCCCGGCGAGCTGGCGATCCTGGAGGCGGGATGAGTGTGGGCGTGCTGGTAGTCAATGCTGAGATCGGTGGCCGGCCGGGGCTCGCGGTGCGGGTCCGCGGTGGTCTGGTGTCCGAAGTCGGTCCGGGGCTGCGGGGCCAGCCCGGTGAGCCGGTTCTGGATGCGGGTGGTGGCGCGGTCATCCCCGGTTTGCATGACCACCACCTGCATCTGCGTAGCGCGGTTGCCTCGCGGACCTCGCTACGACTCGATCCGGCCACCGTCGTCGCCGCCGGTGGGTTCGCGGCGGCGCTGCGCTCGGCCGCGACAGCCGCACCGACCGGCGAGTGGATGCGGGGGATCGGTGCACATGGCGGCGAGGTCGAGCGGCTGGACCGGTGGGCACTCGACGCGATCGTGGCTGACCGGCCGGTGCGGCTGCAGCACCGCAGCGGCGCGCTCTGGTTGCTCAATTCCGCGGCGGTGATCGCGCTTGGTGTCGGGCGGTGGTCAGCGGCCGGTGTGGAACGGCTGGCCGATGGCACGCCGACGGGACGGCTTTGGCGGTTGGATGAGAGGGTCCGGGATGCGGCTTCGGACGCTGCGGCGTCCCAGGCAGCTGGGTTGGCGAAGCTGAGCGGCGACGCGCTGCGGCTGGGGATCACCGGCTTCACCGATGCCACCGCCGGTCGCAGTCGGGCGGACGTCCTCGATCTGGACGAGCAGGTGCGGGCAGGACGGATCCGGCAACGGCTGACCCTTCTGGCTGACCCGGAACTGCGTGAACTCGAACCGGCAGGTGTGCGACTCGGTGCCCGCAAGATCGTTCTCGACGACCAGAGCCTGCCGGCCGAGGATGAGCTTGCCGCGCTTTTCGCCGCGACGCATAAGCGGGGCTGTCCGGTGGCGGTGCACTGTGTTAGCGCGGAGCAACTCGTGCTTGCGGTCGGCGCGTTCCGGTGTGCGGGCAGCCAGGTCGGTGACCGGATCGAGCATGCCGGCATCGTGCCGCCCGGATTCTCGCGGAGCCTGGCCAAGCTCGGCATCACCGTCGTGACCCAGCCGGGTTTCCTCAGCGCCAGGGGTGATGACTATCTGCGCGACGTCCCGCCGGCGGAGCTTGGCTGGCTCTATCCCTGCGGCACGCTGCTGGCAGCTGGAGTGCTCGTCGGTGCCGGCTCGGACGCCCCGTTCGGACCGTTGGATCCCTGGCTGGCGATGGCAACGGCGGTCGAGCGTCGTAGCCGGGCCGGTGCCGCGATCGGCCTGCCGGAGCGGATCGATCCAGCCAGTGCCTTGCGGCTATATCTCGGCCGTGCTGACTCGCCCGGCGAGCCGCGCCGGGTGGCGGCAGGCGAGCCGGGTGAACTGTGCGTACTGCGCGCCCCGATCGATCGGGTGCTGTCCGAGCTCGGTTCGGATCAGGTGGCGGCAGTGGTCATTGGCGACGAGATAGTCGAGGTAGCGGGCAATGACTAACCCAAAGACCAAGCCAGCATCGCTGCCGGTGGTTCGCGCCGCGGAGCTGTCGGGCTACCTCGGCGCTGGCGAGATCGGTGACGAGGACCCGCTGCTCAGACCGTTGATCTTCGTCGACCTCGACTCTGCGATCGGTGACTGCGAGTTGGCCGCCGCGATCGCGAGCTGCTCGACCACGACGCGGCTGGTCATCGGCGTCGCTGCCGATCCGGTCGACGAGCGGTTGTGGTCGCTCACCGAGCAGTTGACCTGCACGCTGGTGCCGGCAGCCGGGTCATGGAACGAGATCGGCGTCAGCGATCTGGCTGGCGCCCGAGCCGCGATAGCTTCGGCTGTCGCTCGGACTCCACGAGCGGCGCTCAGCGTGGCCCAGCTGCTCCGCGCGAACAGTCGATTGCCGGTGGCGGACGCGCTCGTCGCCGAATCGTTCGCCTATTCCATGCTGCTGGCGGGTGTCGAGTTCCAGTCGTGGCTCAACTCGCGGCCGCAACGGCGCGAGGCGGTTCAGCAAACGCAGGCGGTTCAGGTCCAGCGCAACGGGGACACCCTCGAGGTCCGGCTCAACCAGCCGGCTCGGCGCAATGCGTTCAGCCGGCAGGTCCGGGACGGGCTGGCCGACGCCTACGACCTGGCCGCTCTCGATCCATCGCTGGCTCGGATAAGGCTGAGCGGCAACGGTCCGTCGTTCTGCAGCGGCGGGGACCTCGACGAGTTCGGCCTGAACCGGGATATCAGCACGTCACACCTGATCCGGCTGAACCGCAGCGTCGCGGCCCGGATCCATCGCTGCCGGGACCGGGCCGAGGTCACCGTGCACGGGGCGTGCATCGGGGCCGGTATCGAGCTGGCCTCTTTCGCTAGCCGGTTGGTTGGCCGCGATGGCGGGTACTTTCAGCTGCCGGAACTAGCGATGGGCTTAGTGCCCGGTGCCGGTGGCACGGTCGGAGTGCCGAGACGGATCGGTCGGTGGCGGACCGCTTACCTGGTGCTGACCGGTGCCCGGATCGACGTCGCGACCGCCTTGGAGTGGGGACTGATCGATGCCCGAGGCTAGCTGCAGCGATACCGTGCCACAACCGAGCTAGGCTCGCTCGCAGGCGATACCGTCCTTGTCGCGGTCCAGCCTGGTGTTCTGGGTGTAGACGGCCGCGCTGACGATGAAATTCAAGACCGGGTTGCTGCCAGAGACCGTATGGTCCCGTGCGCCTGGCCTGCCGACACCGTGCGGGTAGACGGCGTTCAGTGCGGCGCAGTTTCCGTACCGGACCGGCGGGGACGTCGTTTGGGCCTCACCGCTGATCGTTGCGAGCGCGTTTGCGGTGGGTAGCACGACGTAGCGGTACTGATAATTCGGCGTCGCTATGAAGCCGACGGTGAACCGACCCTGCGCGTTGGTTACCCGGCTGAGCATGTTTTGCCAGCTGCCGTTGAGGTTTCGTTGTAGGTAGGCCGTCCGCTTCGGGCTTGGCACAATGCCCGACGGCGAGCCTTGTTTGACCAGAGCGTTGATATAGACCGCCGAACCCTGGCGGGTCGCCGCGATGTAGGCGTAGCTGCTTGCGGCGGCGCTGGCGCTCGGCGAGGCCTGCGCACCGGCGGCGAAGCCTGCGCCAAGACCTGCCAGCGCAATAACGGTGGTCGCCGCGGCTAGGAGTCGCGGGCGCAGTCGGGTCATAGCAGGCTCCAATGTGAGGTGAGGATAAGGAACCTTAGCTGGCCAAACCGGACGCATGAAACTCGAGTCCATCCGATCAAGATCGCTTGCCGGTTGCGCAGGCCTGTGCGAGGGCACTGAGTTCCAGGGCACGGTGGTCAACTCCGCCCGGTACCGGCAGCCGCGAGGTCAGGTAGCCCATGCTCAGCTCGGTCGCGGGGTCGGCATAGCCGAGGCCGCCGCCGCGCCCGTCATGGCCGAAGGCCAGGCTGGCACCGAATGGCTTTGTGCCGCTGGGCAGTTGGAACAGCACGCCATATCGGGTTGGTTTGCCGAGCACCAGATCCGGGCCGGCCGCCTGCTCGGCGCTCATCCGCTCGATGGTCCGGGCCGACAGCAGTCGTTGGTGACCGCCTACCTCGGTGATAGCGCAGGCATAGAGCCTGGCCAGGCCGCGGGCGTTTCCGATGCCACCCATCGCTGGATGCCCGGCCCGCCGGACGTCGCTTCGATTGGGCAGATCGGCCGGTGGTGGCACCGCGTCGGAGCCGTTGCTACCGAAAGCGACGGCCTGTAGCTCGGTCAGCTCGACCGCGGCTAGCGGGTCGGCAGCCGCGGGTAGCACATCCATCAGCCGGTGCCGTGCTGAGTCCGGCACCCCGAAATAGCAATCGGCGTTCAGCGGCGCCCGGAGTTCCCGTTCGTAGAAGTCTTGGAATCGCTCGCCGGTGACCCGTTGAACTAGCTCCGCGACGATGGTGCCGACGGTGAAGGCGTGGTAGCCATGCGCGGTGCCCGGTTGCCAGTACGGCCGCTGGGCGGCCAGCCGAGCCGCGAGTGGCTGCTGGTCGAGCAGCTCCTGCAGCGTGAAGCCACCAGCGACCCCGATCAGGCCTGCTCGATGGCTGAGCGCGGTACCGACCGTGAGCTGGCTCTTGCCAGCGGCGGCAAACTCGGGCCAGTAGCTGGCGACCGGCTTGTCGAAGTCGAGCAAGCCACGGTCGGCGAGCTGGCCGACGATCAGCGCCGCGATCCCTTTGCTGCTCGAGTACAGGCCGATCAGGCTGTCGAGTTCGAGATGTTCGCCGACGGCAAGGTCGGCCACCTGATGGCCGTGCTGGTAGATGCACAGTTGGGCGCTATAGTCCGGGTCGGCGTCGGACTGGGCCTGCAGGCGGTCCCGCACCGACCGGAACGCCCGGGTGGTTTCACCCTGCACGGCAGCCTCGAATCGCGGCCGATCCAGCGTGTGAGGCGATGTCGGCTACCAGTTCTGGCCAGAGGCCGCGGGGTAGCTCGTGGCCCATCCCGGCCAGGATCTTGCACCGAGCGCCGGGGATCGCATCGGCCAGCGCCCGAGCCGCCGAGTAGTGGATCTTGCGGTCCTGGTCGCCGTGCAGCACCAGTGTCGGTAGCCGGACCTGGGCCAGCTGGGCGCTACGGTCGCCCGCGCTCAGCACCGCATGACATTGCCGCACCGCTCCATCCGGGTGGTAGCCGCGGTCGAACATCAGGCCGCCCAGCTCGCGCAGCCACGCCTCGTCCGGCGGGTAGCCGACGGACAGGCAGCCCTGCTGGCTGGCTAGGTAGGCCAGCCCGGCCTCGGCCCGCGAGCCGATTCGAGGCGCGTTCGCAAGCACATCCGGGTCCGGTCTGGACACGAAGTACCGGTCATTGGGAGCGGTGTAGAGCAGGCACAGGCTGCTGACTCGGTCAGGCACGGCGACAACCAGTTCCTGAGCGATCATGCCGCCCATGCTCTGCCCGACGAGGTGGCAACGCTCGATCGACAGCGCATCCAACAGCGCCACGCAGTCCAGTGCCATTTCGGCGAGCGTGTATTGCGAGTCCGGGTACCGGCTGGACCTGCCGACGTCCCGATTGTCAAAGCGGATCACCCGAAAACCCTGCTCGGCCAGGGCTTGGCAGAACTCGACCCGCCACCCGAGCAACTGCGCGCCCAGACCCTGGATGAGCAGCATCGGCTCGCCTGCGTCCTCGCCGATGGACTCGTACTCGATCCGGGCGCCGGCGCCGGTCAGCACCTGCGGCACGGCTAGCCCCGTCCGCTGGAGCTGAGCACAGCGGTGAGCTCGTCGGCTCGATGGCAGGCCGCCAGCGATCCGCCGACGGTGGTCAGCGGCCGCGGCCGTTCGACCAGGCACCGCTCGATCGCATGCGGGCAGCGTTGCGCGAAAGAGCAACCGATGCCGGGGGCCGAATCGCTCGTGCTGTTAGACCGAATCTGTGCCTCGAAGGCAGCACGCCGGTGGGCTTGAGCGGCCGGATCCGGAATCGGTGCAGCGGCCAGCAACGCCGATGTGTACGGGTGCGCCGGCTGCCGTGACAAAGTGCTCATCGAGCCGATCTCGGCGACGCTGCCCGCATACAGCACGACTACCCGGGACGCGACGTGTCGCACCACGCCCAGGTCGTGCGAGATGAACAGGTAGCTCAGGCCGAGATCCCTGGCCAGGTCACCGAGCAGGTTGAGCACTTGTGCCTGCACGGTGAGGTCGAGCGCGCTCACCGCCTCGTCGCAGACGATCAGTTTGGGCCGCACCATCAGCGCCCGGGCGATCGCGATCCGTTGTCGCTGGCCGCCGGAGAACTCCTCGGGGTAGCGCGCTGCCGCCCGCGCGGGCAGGCCAACGAGTTCCAGTGACTCGGCCACCCGTCGCCGCAGCTGGCCTCGGGACAGCGACGATTCGTGCGCCAGCAGCGGCTCGACCAGCGTCGACCCGATGCTCAGCGCGGGGTTCAGGCTGCCGAACGGATCCTGGAACACCACCTGGATCTCTGAGGTGAGGGCACGACGTTCGCGGCTGCCGAGCCGGGTGATGTCGCGACCGTCGAACCTGATGCGTCCGGAGCTGATCGGGACGAGACCGAGGATAGCTCGTCCGATCGTGGTCTTGCCCGAGCCGGATTCACCCACCAGTCCTAGGGTCTCGCCGCGGTGGATGTCGAAACTCACCTGGTCACATGCCCGGAAGCTGGCACCGCGGCGCTGCCGGTACTCGACCCGGACCTCGTCCAGTGCGAGCAATGCCTCAGCCATGGGTGACCGCCACTTCAGGCTGATCAGCATTAGTCAGCTGGTCGATGCGCAGGCAGCGGGACAGCTGCCCTCGGCCGAGGCTCACGGTCGGGATCGGCGCCTGGCGGCAGCTGTCGACTGCCAGAGCGCACCGCGCCGCGAACCGGCAACCGGCCGGCCATGACCCCGGTGCCGGGACGGTTCCCGGAATGGTTCTGAGCCGATCACCAGGTTCCTGCGAGTGCGGGTCGGCCTCGCGCAGCTGTCGGGTGTAGGGGTGCCGGGCAGCGCCGAACAGGTCCGTGACGCGGGCTTGCTCGACCACCTCGCCGGCATACATCACCACGGCGCGATCACCGACATCTGCTACCACTCCCCAGTCGTGGGTGATGATCAGGATCGATAACCGTTGCTCGTGCTGCAGCGTCGCCAACAGCCCGAGGATTTCCATCTGTACGGTGACGTCCAGTGCGGTGGTGGGCTCGTCGGCGATCAGGACCTTCGGCTGGCCGGCGAGCCCACCACCGCACTGGACGTCACCGTACAGATGGAAATCCTCGGGCTGTTGGCGACGCTGCAGCACGAGCAACGG
>FTJM01367059.1_pt1 | contig 10306 bp, 2 predicted proteins | sample 1658941 | NCBI WGS metagenome assembly FTJM01 (sample SAMEA3914876, study PRJEB12502) | metagenome | biome: forest; material: soil | place: USA | collected 2011-06-22 | depth 0.3 m
CGGGTGGGGTCGCCGTAGCTGGTGAGGCCGGCTGTGGTGGCGGTGGTGTCGTAGTAGGTCCGCACATCGCTGAGGATCGGTGACGGGGTAGTGCCGAGGGTGGGACAGGCCTGCTGGGAGACGATCTTCTCCGCCACCCGGTTGCGGATGTAGCGGGTGTTGCCCGCGACCGGATCGGCGTAACTGGTCGTGGTGCACAGCGTCGCCACCCCGTCATCACCGGAGTCAGTCTGCTGCACCGGCCGCCCAAGACCGTCGTAGGCATAGGCGGTAGTAGCGGTCCGGGTCGCCGTGGAGCTGATGCCGGGCTCGTCGGTGATACTTCGGGTCTTGGCGGTGGTGACAATGGTCGCGGTCAGTGCCGGCAGTCCGGTGCGGGCCCGGCCCGCGGTGGTCGCAGTGGTCGCCTGGTCGGTGATGCTGGCGTTCAGCTCAGGACCGCTGGTGCCATTGAAGGTCTGGCTCTCGCGGACCGCGCCAGCATACTCGTTGTTGTCCGGGCTGGTGCCACCCAGCGAATCGGTCACCGTGGCGCCCAGGCCACGGTAGTAGGTGGTGCGGGTCAGCGTTTGCCGATCCGCAACGGTGTTGTAGGTGAAACCGGTGTCCCCGGACCGGGTTTCGACCTGGCCGTAACCACGGAACTGGCCATAACTGCGTTCGGCAGGCTTGACGACCTCGTTGTCATCGGCATGCCAGGCAGGCGACCCCAGATAGTTGTAGCTGGTGACCTGGGTCGGCGAACGCCCATCGTGTGACACCACCTGCACTTGCGTGACGACGTACTTCTGGAAGTAGTCCAGGATCGGGCCGCTCACGCGCGGCGGAGTCCATTTCACCGGGTAGCACAGTTGGGTGTCCGCGGCCGGGTTGGCGGGCAGCGTCGAGGCGGTGCAGGCCTGACCGTTGGGTTGGCCATAGCTCACCACGGTGTAGGTGCCGGTTTCGGTGCTGATCTGGTTCAGCCGCCAAAAATACATGTCCGGCTGGCTGTTGGTGTTCGGCACCCGGTTCGGTAGCAGCAGGCTGGTAAAGCTCACTGTCAACGGCGTGCTCGCCACTCCGGTGGCGGAGTAGCCGGTGTGGCTGATCGAGTCCAGCTCCAGCTCGTCGTCACCGGTCGTCGGAAAGCTCTGCCCCAGGTCATACTGATCGACCGGTGCGTAGCCGCTGCCGTTGTAGTAGCCGGTCTGGATCCGGGTCAACCGCTGGGTCGACCAGAACGTCGGCGAGTGGTTGTTACACACCGCCGGGGCCGCGTCACATTGTTGATCCTGCGGGGTGTCGGGCCAATGACTGGCATTGGCGGCAGTGAAATCGGTGGCGTTGCACGCGAAACCGGCCACCGGCACACACCGCTGGCTGGTCGCGAAGCTGATCCGGTCGGTTGCCGGGTGCGCGGCGATCGAGCCGCTGACCTCGCGCAGACCGTAGTCGATGTAGGACAACGTCGCTGCCCGGTCATAGCTGACCGCGATCGTCGCACCGTTGGCGCCGTAGTTGTTGGTTTCCTTGGCGTAGTGATAGGCGGTGGCGTTGCCGTGTGGATCGACCACATAGTCCAGGTTCCACCGCCACGCCTGGCTGCACTTGGATAAGGCAAACGACGCGTTGAAACACGGGTCACCGGCGTGAGCCGCATACACCGGCCCGGTCAACGTCGAATTGGTCGCCGTCGCCGTCGTCCCCCCAGGCAGGATATTGCGCCCGAAGTAGTAGCTGACACCACTGGTGGTAGTGATCTTCCAGTACTCACCATTCAACGCACCATTCGTAGTGCCAGTGAGGTGTTCGACCTTCTGTCCCTGGTCGTTCTGGGGATGCCATCCGCCGGTCGCGTCATCCACCACCAGTGAGGTGGTGGAGCCGCCCAGGTTCATGGTCACGATCTGGCCGGCCCAGCACTGATCACCGGTATAGGACGGGTCACCCACCGCGGCCCCATCCGAACAGGTGCGATAGGTCCGCTCGATGTAGCCGGGGTTGTAGTCCCAGCCCTCCCCGATCCAGGACGACTGGTTGTTCGACGTCGCGATCTGACCATCCACGCTCGACGAGTTGTAGGACAACCCGACCGACGGCGCCACATCAGCACCTGCCGCAGCCGGCGGCACGGCCACCGGGGACGCCCAGTTGAACCCGCCCGTGGAGCCCCCCGCGGTCCAGCTACCCGAGGGCGCGAGGTTGCTGGCGGTGAAATCACCATTCGGGCTGGACGCCCCAGCGACTGCCGCGAGCACCATCGGTTTGGCCAGCGGAGTTGGCAGCTTCGTCCGCACCGTGCGGGCCGCCGGATCGTTGATCGAGGCGATCGGCTTCTGCACTCGGCACGCCGCCACCGAGGGGGTGCTCACCGCGCAGGCAGGCATCGCGACCAGCGTCAGCCGTGACCCGTACCCGGCACCACCGGCATCAGCGAAACCCGAATAGTCCACGCTCACCGTCGCGGCACCGCTGGTCGCCTGGCTTGCCGGTGCCACGCTGACCAGCACACCGTTCACTCCGGCGGCAGCCGTCGCCGCCCGAGCTGCCACGTGCACCGTGACCGACTGTGCTGACCGGGATGCGTTGGTCAGCGACACCGCGAGCGCTCCCGCCCGCCGGCCGGCCGACTTTGCCGGGATAGCTGCCGGCAGGGTCAGGCTCGCAGCACCGGCCATCGGCCAGGTAGCTGCCAGGGCCCGAGCCGGGCCGCTGCTACGGACCGGCTTGGTCGCGGCCGGCACGGCGACCGGTTTTCCGGTGACCGACTTCTCCCGTTGCACGACCGGGCGCTTGCCCAGCACCGGCGAAGCCTGCGCCGAGTACGCGGTCAGCACCGATGCCGCCATCGTCAGGACCGCGGTTGCCGCGACCCAACCACGTAGCCGTACCTGCCGAGAGCGCATCACTGGAGCCGTCCATCCTGCCACTGGCCTTGACTGAAACATGGGACTAGAAAATTCGGACTAGAAAACTGGTACTAGAAAGCTGGGTCTAGCGAGGCAACGAATAGACGATGAACGCAGCTAAATCACGACATCGTCGGCTGACCGTAGCGGACCGGATGCCATGAAGTACATGAGAACCAGAAAATGATCTAAAGCTTACAAAGTTGTTGCGCGCGTGATCTTGCGACGCTATGTTGACGGATCTGAAACCGTCCGGTGTGAACTTCTGGAGTGTCTGTGTCGCCCAAATTTGCTCGTAAAGTAGCGTTTTGCCTGCGTCGGGCGACGGGTCGACTCACGGTCCTCGCGTTGGCTGCCGCGACATTGAGCGCGGTCGGTATTGGCGGCGGGACCGCGCACGCGGACCCCAGCACGCCGCCGGCATCCAGTCCGCCGGCATCCGGTGCGCCCGATCCAGCGTCGGCCTCGGCCTCCGCGCAGGCCGCCGCGAGCGGGCAGCCCGTCGAGGTCACCGACGCCACCACCGAGACCACCCAGGTGATGGCCAACCCGGACGGCAGCTTCACCCTTACCAGCGACCGGGATCCGGTACGGGTGCAGCAGGACGGCCACTGGACACCCATCGACACCAGCCTGGCAGCTAACCCCGACGCTAGCCTCAGCCCGCGCGCCAGTACCGCTCAGCTCACGTTCTCCGGCGGCGGCACCGGCCCGGCGCTATCGATCGCTGATCCGGACACCGGCAACGCGATCGCGTTCAGCTGGCCGACCGCGCTGCCCGCACCGAGGCTCGACGGTGATACCGCGACCTACTCCGAGGTCCTGCCCGGCGTGGACCTCAAGCTCACGGCCAAGGCCGCCAGCTACTCCGAAGTCCTCGTCGTCAAAGACGCCACCGCCGCCGCCAACCCCGCCCTGGATCAGCTCAAGCTGCACGCCAGCGCCAGCGGCCTCAAACTTGCCAAGGCCGCCAATGGTGGCCTGCAAGCCACCGATAACAGCGGCGCGGTCGTCTTCGATGGAGCTGCCCCGACCATGTGGGACTCCACCATTGACTCGCACGTCGGGCCGACCCCGAGCGCCGATGACCCCGGCAGCGCCCGGGTCACCGCGCTACCGGTGAGCGTGCCCGCCGCCGACGGCACCACCACCGACGCCAGCACCACCGTCACCCTCGCCCCACCGGCGGCCGCGCTCGAGGGCCCCGACGTGCACTACCCGGTCTTCATCGACCCGGCGCTGTCCACCCCGAACCACACCCACTTCGCAGTCGTGCTCAGCAGCGGCGCACCCTATTTCGACGACCCCGGCCAGGACATGAAGGTCGGCTACTGCGACTGGGCCAACTGCAAGGGCATCGGCGTCGGCCGCTCCTACTTCAGCTTCAACACCGCCGACATCACCCGCCACGCCGCCTACCAGAACACCACCGCCCACATCTTCGCCGCCAAAGTCTCGGCCCGCGAAACCCACAACGCGATGGGCTGCACCTCCGAACCCGTCAACCTCTGGACCGCCGCCGGCATCAGCGGCAGCACCGTCTGGCCCGGCCCGGCGATCAGCATGCTGCAGCAAGTCAGTTCCAACCGCAGCGACGACTGCGCCAGCGCCCAACCCGCAATGATCGACTTCGACGGCGCCAGCGTGCTGGCCCGGCTGCAAAGCGCGGCCAACAGCGACACCACGGTCCTCACCTTCGGGCTGCTCGCACCCGATGAAAGCAACCGGAACTACTGGAAGCGATTCGCCAGCGACCCGGTACTCACCGTCACCTACAACTTCCCACCCAGCGCACCGCTGGCAACCGGAATCAACACCGCCCGCAGCAGTGTCGTCAACTGCAACGGCAGCATCATCACCTCTGACTCCTCCCCTAGCCTGCTCGGCCTGGCACACGACAACAACAGCCCGCACACCCCGCTCGACTTCCGCTTCAACATCTACCCAGTCAGCGGCAGCACACCAGTTGCGTCCTCCAGCGACGTACTCGGCGCCCGCACCAATGGCGGCACCGGTGACGACTACAGCACCTGGTGGGACAGCTCCGCCGCGCTGCCCGACGGAGCATGGAAATACACCGTCAGCGCGCACTTCGCCTCAGCCAACTTCTACATCGACATGTCGACCGGAGCCTCCGGGCCCTACCCCTTCATCGTCGAGCACAACCCGCCCGCGACCTCACCCATCATCGCCAGCGCCGACTACCCCAAAGACTTCTGGGGATCCGCAGTCAGTCACCCCGGCCTGTTCTCGCTCACCACCAACGGCGGAAGCACCGCCATCGGCCTTTCCTACGCCTTCGACACCGACCCCACCATCCCGACCACCTGCACCACCGTTGCCGGCAAGTGGGTGCTCACCCCAGCCGGGACGGCGCAGCTGGCCGCCCCGATGTTGCCACCGGGTCCGCACACCCTCAAGGTTGCCAGTTTCGACGGCGCGCACGACCTCAGCGCGCCCACCTCATACAGGTTCTTTGTATCACCGAACGCAGGCACCACCGGCGTGAACCGCGTCGAGGCCGAAGACCCCTCACTGGCCTGGGGCGGCACCGGTCCTAGCCAGACAATGACCGACCTCTTCCGCTACACCAACGGCAGCGACCACGCCTCCGCCGTCGGCGGCATCGCGCCCGCCGCAGGCTACCTCTTCGAAACCGGCCTGGGCCAGCTATCCACCACAGCCGTCCCTGGCACCACCGCGCTCTATGACTGCCTCAACGGCACCGAACACTTCAGCACACCTAGCCCGACCTGCGAAGGCAAGACCATGTTCGGCACCGGCCCACTCGGCTACATCTACACCAGCCCCACCACCAGCCCACCAACCCACCCCATCTACCGCTGCCGCACCGCTGAACACTTCGACTCCCTCCTATCCAACTGCGAAGGCCAGATCTACGAGAACATCCTCGGATACGCCATGGACCTGCCCGCCTCCGGCGCACCAAGTACAAACCATTCATCCTCGGGCTACGGAATGCGATTCATCCCGACGACCGCCGCCGGGCAAACGTTCACCGCTAGCTTCACCCCTCCGGTAACGGCCGACTACGCGTTCGGCGGCCAGTTCTACACGAGCCCGGCAAACGGCAAAGTCAAGTTCAGTATTAGCGACAGCAGCACGCCGCCGAACACCATCGCGCTCGGCACCGATGGCACGCCGAACGCAGCCGCAGACACCTACAGCTCCGCTGCTGGCGAGAAGTACATCCAACTCGGCGGAGCCCAAATCCAAGCCGGTAAGACATACACCATCACCGGCACCATCGACTCCGCCGGTACCGGCGGCGGCTTTCAGACCGCCCTGGACTACCTCACGATCGCGCCAGTCAACAACTTCGCGGCCATACCCAACAACCACGGCATCGCCACCGACAACACCGCGACCACAGCAGACCTCACCGGCTCGCACCAAGCCCTGTCAGCGACAGCGCTGGCAGCAGCCGGCATCCAACCCGGCGGCACCTACACGACCGGAGGAGCAACGTTCCACATCCCCAGCAGCGCACCCGACGGAAGCGACAACATACTCACCGTCGGAACAGGCTCCGTGCTGCCCCTCGACCAAGCCGTCACCGGCGCCACCACGCTTAACCTGCTAGTAGCCAACACCGGGCCACTGACCCCAGCAGACAACGCCGGCTACTTCGTCACCACCGTCGACGACACCGATATCAAGGTCGACCACCAACTACCTGCGATACCTGCCTGGATGACCGCGGACACCACAACGGTGACCTCCAGCGGTGTCGCCGGCGGCACACGAACACTCGCAACCGATTTGCCTTACTACGACGACGGGGTCAACGCAACACCGACCGCCACCCACGTCTACCTCTACCTCATCTCTATCCCCATCAGTTCAACCCATACCCTGACCGAGATAGACCTACCAACCGACACTCTCAGCCATGACCCCAACATCTATCGCCTACACATCCTGGCCGTCGCAACGAGCTAACCACACCCGCAAGGCCGTCGGCCGAACTCACTCTACGGATCGGTGCATCCAGATTCACTCATGAAACGGGTTCGTCACCGCCGACGGCATCGGCGCTGGTCAGCTGCTCACCCAGACCGTGTCCACCTGCTGTCTCCGGCCGATCGGAACGTCCTAACCGGTCGGACGGGCTACGGGTGGTCTGATTGTCGCGTGGCCTACGACCTTGAGGAGTTCGGCGACTCTGGCTTCCAGGACAGTAAAGCGGTGCTGGTGGGCACGCCGATGACTGCTCGCAACTCGTGGGGTTACCCCAAACCAGTCGGACTACCTCGTCCCTGAGGCAGTACGTCAACGGCTCCCTCGTCGTCCGATCTTCACAAGCACGATGGCCCAGAACAGGCCGGTGGCCTGAGCCTCTCCTGCTACTTCATGGGGCGCTGCGAGATCCCGCGGCCAGGCCCGAGCCTGGGCGAGCTGCGCGCTGGCTGTGACGTCAGCGAGTTGTGCCGGACACGCTCCGCCCCACTGGGCTTAGAAGACTGTCGAAGGCGAGTGCTGTCCCCAGACGCCCCGCAGGACGTCGGAAACCTCCTGCACGGAAGCGCGCGCGCGTACGGCCTGCTCGATATACGGCATCAGGTTGGTGTGCAGATTCGGAGAAGCGGACTCGATCGCCCGGAGCGCCTCGGAGACTCGGCGCTGGTCACGGGAGCGCTTGACGTCCGCAAGGCGGGTCATCTGGCGCTCCATGACGCCCGGCACCGGCCGGTCGATCTCGATAACCTGGGTCTCGTTTTCGTCGACGAAGTCGTTGACCCCGACGACGACGGTCTCGCCGCTCTCGAGCTTGACCTGCTGCTCCCAGGCCGAGTCGGCGATCAACTGGCTGATGTAACCGGACTCGGTGGCGGCGATGGATCCGCCCATCCCATCGATCCGCTCGATCAGCGCCATCGCCTCCTCCTCAATGCGGGAGGTAAGGGACTCCACGTAGTAGGACCCGCCGAGCGGATCGACGACGTTCGCCACGCCCGATTCATGCAGGATGATCTGCTGCGTTCGTACCGCTATCTTGATCGCGCTCTCCGAGGGAATCGACAACGCCTCATCGAGCGAGTTGGTGTGCAACGATTGCGTGCCGCCGAGGACGGCCGCCATGGCCTGCAGAGCCGTGCGAGTCACGTTGTTGTATGGCTGCTGCGCCGTCAGCGAGACACCTGACGTCTGGGCGTGGGCACGCATCAGCCAGGACTTCGGGTTCCTGCACCCGAGGCGCTCGCGGGTCAGCCGTGCCCACAGCCGGCGGGCGGCCCGTAACTTGGCAACTTCCTCGAAGAAGTCGTTGTTGATGTTCCAGAAGAATGAGACGCGCGGGGCGAGGCTGTCGACGTCGATCCCGCGGGCGGTCGCATGCTCCAGGTAGCAGAGCGCGGCGGCGAGCGTCAGCCCGACTTCTTCGACGGCGGTCGATCCGGCGTCGCGGTAGTGGTAGCCGCATACGTTGAGCGGGTTGAAGCGCGGCATGACATCGGCGCAGTACTCCATGGTGTCGACGACCAGCTCAACCGCCGGGAGCGGTGGGTAGATGAACTCGTTCTGAGCCGTGTACTCCTTCAGGATGTCGTTCTGCGTCGTGCCTGTCAGGAGGTGAGCGGGGATGCCACGCTCGTCGGCCACGACGCGATACATCGCCAGGACGATCGCCGCCGACGGGTTGATCGTCAAGGACGTCGAAATTTGGTCGAGCGGGATCTGGTCGAACAACGCGTGCATGTCGACGACGGTGTCGACGGCGACCCCGATGCGCCCGACCTCGCGGCGGAACGTCTCGTGGTCCGAGTCGTAGCCCAGGAGAGTGGGGAGGTCGAAGTCGGTCGAGAGCCCGGTCTGGCCGGCCTTGAGGAGGTACTTGTACCGGTTGTTGGTGTCCTCGGCCTGGCCGAAGCCGGCCACCTGGCGCAGGGTCCACGCGCGTCCCCGGTACATGCTCGAACGAGGGCCGCGAGTGAACGGGTACTCCCCGGGGAGCCCGATGTCGCGATGGGCGTCGATGCCGGCGAGATCCGCCGGGGTGTAGACGTCCTTGACCGGCGATCCGGACAGGGTGCTGAAGTCGGCGAGCCGCGGCGGGACCTGCTGGTAGTCCGCCGCGAGGGAGCCGTTGCGCCAGGCCTCGACCCGCGTGCTCCAGTCCTCCACCGAATCGGTGTCCGCGCTCGTCGCGTCCTCGGTCGTGTCGGTCACAGCGTCCATGTGTCTGCCGCCTTCTTGATTGGTCCGTCTACCGGGCACACGTCGCCGCAGTTGTGACCTACTAACGTGGGACAGTACACGATGAAACGGCCGCGAGGGAAAGGGTGGCCGACCCCGGATAAGCGCCGCCTCGCCGCGACTAAAGCGCTGTAGACAGGCTATGGCTGCAATCAGTAGGTTGTATTGCGTGCTAGCCCAGTATGCCTAACCAGCCCATACGGCGGACGAGTCAAGGAGTAACGCGTGAGCGAGGACCAGCAGAAGGCGACCGCCGACCACGAGCCACCCCCCGGCGCATCGATCTCGGCGACCTGGAACGGCCTCGATTACACCGCCTCCGCCAAATGGCTTGTGCTCCGGAAGGTCGACAAGCCGATCGCGGAGCTCTTCTCCACCTCGTACGTCGCCAGCGCCCCCGAAGCTAAGCGACCCGTGACCTTCGTCTTCAACGGGGGCCCGGGCGCCGCGTCGGCTTTCCTCCACATGGGTCTCGTCGGGCCGCAGCGCGTCGACTTCCCCGCCAACGGCACGATGCCAGCACCGCCCCCGCGCCTGGTGCACAACGACGAGTCGTGGCTGGCGTTCACCGACCTGGTGTTCATCGACCCGATCGGCACCGGGTTCAGCCGGCTGATCGGTGCAAAGCGAGGTGATGAGAAGGACGATCCCACCAACCCGAACGAGTACTTCAGCACCGCCCGCGACCTCGCGGCGATGTGCGAGTTCATTGGGCGCTGGCTGTCTGACAACGGCCGCTGGGGCTCGCCCGTGTTCATCGCCGGCGAGAGCTATGGCGGCTACCGTGTCGGCCGCTTGACCCGGCTGCTCCAAGAGTCCGGCATCGTCCTGAGCGGCTCGATCCTCATCTCCCCCGCCCTCGAGCCATCCCACCTCTCGACCGTCTTCGGCTGGGGCGATTACGACATCGTGCCGTGGATCGACATCTTCCCGACGATGGCCGCTTCGGCAGCGCATCACGGTCGGTCCCGCGCCTTCGCCGCCGGCACACCCGTCGAAGTGGTGCAGCAGGCGGCGGAGGAGTTCGCGACGGGCGACTATGCCACGTTCCTGGCGCGCGGCGCCTCGATGCCGGCCGAGGACCGCGATCGCATCATCGCCCGCTTTGCCGACCTCACCGGCCTCGACCCATCCTTCGTCGCGCAGGCGGAGGGCCGCGTCCGAGTTGCCCAGTTCACCCGCGAGCTCCTGCGCGACGA
>FTJM01001825.1_pt1 | contig 10288 bp, 7 predicted proteins | sample 1658941 | NCBI WGS metagenome assembly FTJM01 (sample SAMEA3914876, study PRJEB12502) | metagenome | biome: forest; material: soil | place: USA | collected 2011-06-22 | depth 0.3 m
GGCTGCGCCTTCGCGCCGCGCTGCCCGATGGCACGAGAGCTCTGCCGCGAGCAAGAGCCGGCGCTGCAGCCCACCGACGACGGCGAGCACCTGGCCGCCTGCCACTTCTCGGCCGAGCTGGCCGGCAAGCAGCCGATCGACATCTTCGGCCCATCGGGACCGGTCGCCGCGCTGGTTGCCGCCGCTACCGAGCCGTCGGCAACCAGCTCGGTCGGCGATGGCACCGCCGCGCCGCTGGTCGCCGCCCAGGGCCTGGTCATGCACTATCCGGTTCGTGGCGCTGGCATCGTGCGCCGCAAGACCGGCCACGTGCACGCGGTCTGCGATGTGAGCTTCGAGCTCGTCGCCGGTCAGACCCTGGGCCTGGTCGGGGAGTCCGGCTCGGGGAAATCGACCCTCGGCAAGCTGCTGATGCGGCTGGAGCAGCCAACCGCCGGCAGCATGCTGTTCGACTCGTCACCGATGAAGGTGAGCCGGTCCGGCAGGTCCCGGCGCCGAGCCGGTGACCTGCAAATGGTCTTCCAGGACCCGATGGGCTCACTCGATCCGCGGATGAGCGCCGGCAGTATTGTCGCCGAGCCATTGCGCATCAACGGAGTCGGCCGGGCCGCGAGCCGGAGTCGGGCGCTGGAGCTGCTGGGCTCGGTGGGCCTGTCGCGGGCACAGGCCGATCGCTACCCGCACGAGTTCTCCGGCGGCCAGCGGCAACGCATCGGCATCGCCAGATCGCTGGCGCTGCGGCCGAAGGTGCTGATCCTGGACGAGCCAGTATCGGCGCTGGACGTCTCGGTGCAGGCCGATGTGATCAACCTGCTGGAAGACCTGCAGGATGCCTTGGGGCTGACCTACCTGTTCATCGCGCATGACCTGTCGGTGGTCCGCCACATTGCCGATCGGGTCGCGGTGATGTACCTCGGCCGGATCGTGGAGATCGGCGATCGTAATGAGGTTTTCGACCACCCGTCACACCCTTATACCCAAACGCTGATCTCAGCGGTTCCGATACCCGACCCGCAGAAAGAACGGGCCCGCGAGCGCAAGCTGCTGGTCGGCGAGATCCCGAGCACGGTGAACCCGCCGTCTGGCTGCCGGTTCCGCACCCGGTGCCCGACGTTTCTCGCCGAACTCGATGACAGTCAGCGAAAGAGCTGTATCGACCAGGTGCCGGCGCTGGTCGATCGGGATCAGCAGCATCCGGTGGCCTGTCATTACCCAAAACAAGCGGCATTGCTCTAGCGGCGCTGCCGGAAAGCCAGTTGCCGCCGACCGTCGGGTCGCGGCAGATACGATAGGAACGTTGCCTTGTTGATTCTGATCCGCCGCCGCTCACCCGCGCGCGGCGACGCTGGCCGGAGCCGGCGATGACCGGACGGCTAGCGGGCAAGGTCGCGTTCGTGACCGGTGCCGCCCGCGGACTCGGCCGGGCCTGTGCATTGCGACTGGCCGAAGAGGGCGCCGACCTGATCCTGGTGGACATCGGCGTGGTGAGTCGGCTACTCACGGTGCCGCACGAGCTGGCGACCGCCGACGAGCTCGAGCGCACGGCGAAAGAGGCACGCGGCCTGGACCGGCGGGTGGTGTCCCGGTTTGTCGACGTCCGGGACGGCGATGCGCTCAGCGCAGCGGTGCAGGCCGGCGTCCAGGCGCTGGGATCGGTGGATGTCGCGGTACCGGCCGCCGGGGTGCAGTCGCAGGCGAGCGCCTGGGAAATGTCCGAGACCCAGTGGCGCACCATGATCGACGTCAACCTGACCGGGGTGTGGCAGACCGCGAAGGCGGTGGCACCATTGATGATCGAGCAACGCTCCGGTTCCATCGTGTTCATCGGATCGGCGCTGGCGCACCATCCAGAACTCGGCTATGCGCACGCGGCCGCGGCCAAGCACGGCGTGTTCGGACTGGTGCGGTCCTTCGCCCTGGAGCTCGCGCCGTACCACGTCCGGGCCAACAGCGTGGACCCGAGTCCGCTGGGTACCGCGACGATAAGCCGGCGAGCGCCGCACCAACTCCAGCCGATCGATGTGGCCAACGCGGTGCTCTTCCTGGCATCCGAGGAGGCCAGGGGGATCACCGGGACGTCCCTGGTGGTTGATATGGGGGCATCGCTTGCGCGATGACCGGCTACCACGCGCCGGCTGGCGCCACCTACAGCACCCGGTGCGGCCTTGCCGTCCCGACGATCAGATGGAGCGAGACTAATGGTGTCAACTGAATACTCGGTCGAATCCCAGCGGCTGCGCCGGGCTCACCTGCGCGAGCGTGCCGACACCATCGGCGTTTCGGTCCGCGAGGCCGATCTGCAGCTCAAGCTGGACGGCTCCGGGCATGGCTTGCTCGATACCACCCACTTCGATACCGTGCGGTTCCCGCCGCCGGATTGGGCGCTTACCACCTTCGTTGCCGCCGCCGGAGATGGCGAGCTCGCCTACACCGCCTACCGGGGCGATGCCGAGGTGCTTCGGCGCTGTGCGGGCGCGGTGTCCGGGCTGCTCGGCTGCGAGATCGATCCGCAGCGCAACATCGCGTTCAGCACCGGAACTCAAGGTGGCTTGTTCAGCACCCTGAGCGCGCTGATCGACACCGACGACGTGGTGGTGCTGGCCGATCCGGAATACCTATTCGTGGAACGGATGCTGCGCTTTCTCGGTGCCAAGGTGATCCGGCTGTCGATGGTGGATGATCCGGCCGGCCCGCAGCTGGATCTGGCGGCGCTGGCGGAGATCGCCAGTGGCGGCATCAAGCTGTTCCTGGCGTCCAATCCGAACAACCCGACCGGCAGCGTCTACACCGAGGCCACCATCCGTGGTCTGGCCGCGCTGGCGGTCCGGCATGACTTCCTGGTAGTGGTGGACGAGCTCTACTGCCGGCTGGTCTATGACGACGTGCCGTTCTCGCACCTGGCGGCCGAACCGGGGATGGCCGAGCGGGCGATCACCCTGCTCGGTGGCTCGAAGACCGAGTCGCTGAGCGGCTACCGGATCGGTGTGGTGGTCGGCCCGGCCGCGGTCATCGATGCGATTGAGCAGGTGATGGCGATGGCCTGCCTGCGCGCGCCCGCCTATTCCCAGCATCTGATGGCCAAGTGGCTGGTCGCCGACGGCGACTTCGTGCGACAGCGGATCGGCGAGCTCCGTTCGATTCGGGAGCTGACGGTGCGGCGGCTGCGCGAGGTAGCGGGTTTGGTGGTGCGGCCGGGCGCCGGCACCGCCTACCTCTGGCCGGACGTCTCGGCCCTCGGCCGCAGCGATATCGAGATAGCCCGCACCTTGCAGGTCGAAGCGGGAGTGGTGGTAAGCCCGGGCTACCAGTTCGGGCCATCCGGCATCGGGCATTTTCGGATCTGCTACGCCCGCGACGAGCAGCAATGGAGCGCCGCGCTGGATCGGATGGTCGGTGCGCTCAACGCCACTTCGAAGGCGAGCACGGTATGAGTGACCCGCTGCGCATCGTCATCAGCTCACCGCTGGAGCAGCGCTACGTCGACCAGATCGCGGCGGTGGATCCACGGATCGAGGTCGGGTATCAGCCGGAACTGCTGGCGCAGCCACGCTACCTGAGTGACCATGTCGGAGTGTTGCCGGCGCTGAGCGCGCAGCAGGAGCAGCGCTGGTTCGAGCTGACCAGCATGGCCGAGGTGAGCTTCGACTTCGATCGCCGTGCTCCGGAAAAGGTGAACCAGAACTTTCCACGGCTGCGCTGGTTGCAGGCGACCAGCGCCGGTCTGGGTCAGCTGACCGACCGGTACCCGATCGATTTCGACAGGGTAACCGTGACCACCGCGGCCGGCGTGCACGCGCAGCCGCTGGCCGAGTTCGTGCTCGCCGGGTTGCTGTATTTCGTCAAGGGGATACCGCAACTGCGACGCTGGCAAGCCGAGCACCGCTGGACCCGCTACACCAGCCAGAACCTTGCCGGACAGCGGGTCTTGGTGGTCGGGCTCGGCCAGGTTGGTCGCCGGACCGCCAGCATCCTCGATCACCTCGGCACCGAGGTGATCGGCGCGGTCCGGCCGGGTGGCACGTCGGATGCACCCGGAGTGTCGGCGGTGATCGGCTTCGATGCGCTGGCCGAGGTGCTGCCGAGCGTGGATGCGGTAGTGCTGGCCTGCCCGCTCACCGCGCAGACCCGCCACCTGATCAATTCCGAGAGCTTCTCGGTCCTCAAACCGGGCGCGGTGCTCGTGAACATCGCCCGCGGCGAGGTGGTCGACGAGCAGGCGATGATCGCGGCGTTGCGGTCCGGCACGCTGGCCGGTGCGGTGCTGGACGTCGCCTCCGTCGAGCCGCTGCCAGCCGATTCCGCCTTGTGGGACCTGGAAAACGTGCTCATCTCACCGCACTCGGCCTCGACTGTGTCCTCGGAGAACCAGCTGATCACCGATTTGTTCTGCGACAACCTGCGACGCTGGCTGGCCGGTCAGCCGCTGTTGAACGTCTACCGACCCGATCGGGGCTACTGATCTTCGAACCGGGTTCCGGCTTTCTGGAAAGGACAGTTTTGATGAGTAACGACAGGCTGCCGGTCGCCCTAGTGGGTTCCGGTCGCTGGGTGGACTTTCCGTTGCGGTCGGAGAGCGCGTCGTGACCGCGCACGAGTGGGGTTCGCTGGCCGATGACTTGGCCGCCCGAGCAATCATCGACCAGGCTCTGGATGCGGTGGACACTCAGGTGGAGTTCGCCGACGTGCGGCTGATCGAGGCCGAGGAGCTGCGGCTGTACAGCCAGCTCGGCGCGGAGCCGGATGAGCGTACCGAGCACAACCTTGGCATCGGGGTCCGGGTGTTACGCGATGGGGCCTGGGGGTTCGCGGCCCGGCCGGTGTTCGACGGCGCGGACGCGGTGCGCGCGGCCCGCCAGGCCGTTGCCACCGCGGGGGCCTCCGCGGGCGCCAGCAGGCCGGTGACGTTGGCGCCGCTGCCTGCCGCCAGCGGGCGCTACCAGACCGAGGTGCAAATCGACCCGTTCGCGGTCCCGGACAGTCAGCGCCAGCTGCTGCTCGACGAGGTGCTGGCCAACGTCGGCCGGCCGAGTGCGGTAGTGGCGGCTCAGGCGTGGCTGAACGCCAAGCGGCAGCACCGGCACTTCGGCAACACCGAGGGCTCCCGCCAGCATCAGCATTTCGTCGAGACCGGAGCCGGCATCCTTGCCAATGCCTCGGGCAAGGACGACCTCCAGCGGCGCAGCTATCCCAACTCCTTTCACGGCAACACCGCGGCCGCCGGCTGGGAGTACATCGGCAGCCTCGGGCTGGTGGAGCACGCCACTCGGGTGGGGGAGGAGGCCACCGAGCTGCTGAGCGCGGCCACCGCGCCGGCCGGTTTCGCCGATGTGGTGATCGGGGCCCAGCAGGTATCGCTGCAGATCCACGAGTCGGCCGGGCATGCCCTGGAGCTCGACCGGATCCTCGGCGACGAGGTCAACTTCGCCGGCGGTTCGTTCATCACCACCGAGGGGATCGGTTCGCTGCGCTACGGATCGCCGGCGGTCAACCTCACCTCGGACCCGACGATCGGTGGCACCAGGGGAAGTTTCGCCTACGATGACGAGGGAACTCCGGCCCGCCGGACCCGGCTGGTGGACGCCGGCCTCGTCGCGGCGACGCTATCGAGCCGGGATTCGGCGGCGCGCTCCGGGCAGCAGCTGACCGGCGCCGCACGCTCGGACGGTTGGGGCTACTTGCCGGTCTGCTTCTCCACGCACGTTTACCTCGAACCCGGGGAGGGATCGCTAGACGAGCTGCTCGAGCGGCTGGGCGAGGGCTACTACATCGAGGACAACCGGAGCTGGTCGATCGACAGCCGGCGCTGGAACTTCCAGTTCGGCACCGAGGTCGGCTACCAGGTCCGTAAAGGCCGGCGGGGCCGGCTACTCAAGAACTTCTCCTACGGCGGGATTACCCCACAGTTCTGGGGATCCGTCGAAGCGGTGGCCGGTCCGCAGGAGCTACGGATATTCGGCTACCCGTGCGGTAAGGGTGAGCCAAAACAATGGGGCTTTCTCAGCCATGCGGCCGCTCCGATGCTGGTGCGTGACCTGCGGATCGGAGTCGCCTGATGACCAGCTACGAGCCGTCGTTCGCTGCTCCGCTGAGCGCCGAGCGGGCGCTGGATACGGTTAGCCGGGCTGTCCGATCGGCTGCCACCGATGCCGTGGAGGTCACCCTGCTCGGCCGGACCGGGGAATACACTCGGTTCGCCGGAGACCGGATCGGCCAGCCCCAGGACATCACCGGACTGAGCGTCAGCATCAAGGCAATCGTGAACGGGCATGCCGCCCGCGCGGCGACCAGCAGCCTGGACCGGGTCGCCGAGACCGCTCTGCTGGCCGCGAGCCTGGCACGGTCGCGAGCCGCCGCGGCTGGCCGTGCCGGCAGCGTCGGCGTCGCCGCGCCGGCCGAGGGCGGCCAACCGTCGCTGTGGCACTCGGACACCGCTGGCTTCGACGCGCACCGCCGGGTCGAGCTGGCCGGACTGGCGATGCGTTCGGCGGCGGCGGTCGGGGCAAGCGCGACCGGCATGATTGGCCGGGCGGTCAGTCAGATCGCGGTCGCCAACAGCGCGGGAGTGCACCGGCACGCCGAAGCCACTGAAGCGAGCGGCTCGTTGACGGTGAGCATCGGGGACGCCACGGCGCACTGGACCGACCTGCACCGCTCCAGCGATGCCCTCGACACCGCCAGCCAGATCGACGGCACCATCGAGCGGGCGAGCCGTGGCCGGGGCCGGATCGAGCTGCCCGACGGCGAGTACACCGTCGTGCTCGGACCACAGGCAACCGGAGAGTTGCTAGGCTTTCTGGGCCTATTCGGTTTCTCTGGAGATCTGGCCGCGGCCGGCGTGGGAGTCTGGGCCAGCCAAGCTGGCCAGCGGGTCGCTTCGGAGTTGGTCTCTGTCCACGACGATGCGCTGGCACCGGTCGGCCTGCCGATCGGCTTCGACTTCGAGGGCACCCCGAAGCGGCGGGTCGGGCTGCTGGCGGCCGGGGTCGTGGGAGAGCCGGTGACCGACCTGAGCTCGGCAGCGAGCCTGGGACGGCCATCGACCGGGCACGCGCACATCGCGCGGGAAGAGGTGCCGGCGCCGGTGCCCGCGAACCTGATGATGCAAGCCGGCAGCAAGACCGAGGCCGAGCTGATCGCTGGGGTCGAGCGGGGCGTCTACGTCGAGCGATTCTGGTACACCCGACTGGTCGACCGGCATGCCACCACGATCACGGGGGTGAGCCGGGACGGCTGCTTCCTGATCGAGAACGGCCGGCTCACCCTGCCATTGGCAACCGGCCGCTTCACCCAATCGGTGCTGGGATTCCTGCATACCGTTGATGGGCTCGGCGACACCTCGCGCTCGCAGCCGGTGATGAACGTGTGGAACGGCTGCATCAGCGCGCCCGCGATCCGCGGGCACGGCTTCCGGTTCGGTAGCCGACCGGTGCGCCGGCCGCGAGGCTGACCGTCCCGGGTTGAGGTCGGCTCGCCGGGCGGATCGTGGCCTGTTTACCTGCGCGGGCCGCACTGTTCACGATTCGTTCTTCGAAACCGGATGGATTCACCGACCGCGCTGTCGGTAGACAGGGCGGGAGCGCTGGCGGCCTGCGCCTGCCCGGAGGAGGAAACATGCGGTTTCACATCGCTGTCGGAATTGGAGTCTGTGCCGGTTTGCTGGCGGTAACAGCCGCTCCTGCCGTCTCGGCCACACCGCACCACGCCGCCGCTAAGCACGTGCTGCTGCTGTCAGTCGACGGCCTTCACCAGAGCGATCTGAGTTACTACATCGACAAGAATCCGCACTCGGCACTAGCCGCGCTGGTCTCCGGCGGAACCGAATACAGTCACGCGAAGACCACCTTTCCGTCCGACTCCTTCCCGGGCATGATCGGTCAGCTCACCGGGGGTGGACCGGGAGCGTCCGGGGTGTACTACGACGACACCTACAACCACGCGCTGCTCGCGCCTGGCACCGTCGACTGTGCGACGGCAACGCCCGGTACCGAGGTCGCTTGGACCGAGGCTGCCGACCGTTCGCAGAACCCGATCACGCTGGATGCCGGACAGAAACTGTCCGATCCGGCACTGACCAGCTTGCCGACGAACACGCTCGCTCAGACGCTGGCAAACTCCAAGGCGATCACCGCGGCCATCTTGAAGATGACACCGACGCCGCAGTCGCTACTGAACCCGGCGGCACTCCCAGTCGATCCAAAGACCTGTCTGCCGGTGTACCCACACGACTACCTGCGGGTGAACACGGTCTTCGAGGTAGCCCGCGCGCGTGGGCTACGGACCGCCTGGTCGGACAAGCACGCCGCCTACGAGATCCTCAACGGACCCTCTGGCGCCGGAGTCCAGGACCTGTTCACGCCCGAGATCAATAGCGTGGCCGATGCCGCCGGCGACGACTGGACGACCGACAACGCGCTCACCCAGGAGTACGACAGCACCAAGGTTGCCGCGGTGCTGAACGAGATCGGCGGGCACGACCACTCCGGCAGCCGCCAGCTGCCGACCCCGGCCATCTTCGGGATGAACTTCCAGAGCATCTCGACGGCCCAGAAGCTACCGGTATCCGATGGCCTTGCCGGCGGCTACGCGCCCGACGGGTCACCGGGACCGCTGCTGTCCAAGGCACTGGATTACCTCGACCGGCAGCTGGGCGCGATAGAGCAGGCGCTTGCCAGCGCGGAGCTCAGCGCCAGCACCACCATCATCCTGTCCGCAAAGCATGGTCAGTCACCTCAGGATTTGAGCGCGCTGCGCCGGGTCGACGACGGCGCGATCATCGACGCAGTCAACGCTGGCTGGGCGAGCAACCATCCCGGAGCAGCCCCGCTGGTCAGCTTCTCGGTGGATGACGACGGGATGCTGCTCTGGCTATCAGAGCGCAGCGCCGGCGCATTCAGCTACGTCAAGGGCTACCTGCTGAGCCACCCGGCACCGGCGAACCGGGCTGGGGATCCGAAGGGTAGCTACCCGGTGACGGTCACCGCCTCCGGACTGAGCGCTGTGTACACCGGCAACGCCGTTGCTGCGCTGGTGCATGCAAAGCCCGGTGACAGTCACGCGCCGGATCTCATCGGGATAGCGCAGCACGGCGTGGTGTACACCGGTGGCGTCAAGAAGATCGCCGAGCATGGTGGCGCGGCCGCTGACGATCGCGACGTCGCACTGGTCGTTTCCGGGGCGGGCGTGGCGCACGGCCGGGTGAGTGGCAGCGCCGTCCAGACCACTCAGATAGCACCTACCATTTTGCAATTGCTGGGCCTCAACCCTAACGCGCTGCAGGCGGTACGGGCCGAGCACACCCAGGTGTTGCCCACAAGCTGACGCGGATGTGACACGCGTGAGCCACCATCGATGACCGATATAGGCGTTAGTGGGTTTGTGGCGCAATATCGAGCGTTTAGTTTGTGCTGTATTCGTGCCGAGGTATTGCAAGTTATCGAATCGTGATGGATGTTCGGTGGCAGGGTCGAAGGCCCGACGGACCAAGCATAAACACCAGGTGAGTCACGTCGCCGCGGCTAATGGCAGGCGCCGCCACGCCTCTTAGCGGAGGGACCGAGGATGACCGGACGGCATACCCGGCAACGCTTTTACGCTGTCAAGTCCAGAGGATTCTCCGGCGCCGCCGCGCTCGCGCTGGTGATCGCCGCGGCAACCGTCAGCATCGCGCAAGGTGCGCACGGCCAGCTGCGGGCCGCCGCGGACTCGGTCAACACCATCCCGGCCGATGCCGATGCCACGATCGATCAGAGCCAGCCCGATACCGCGCTGGGAGCAGGCAACTGGATCAGGATGGACGCCTCGCCGACCAGGTATGGACTGTTCAACTTCGCGGTCACGAGCCTGCCCGGCACCGTCATCACCGGTGCCCGCTTCGAATGCTGGGCCGGCAGTTCGACGCCGGCCGGCGCCGCACTCTGGCAAGCACCGGCGGGTTGGGACGAGCGCAGCGTGACCTGGAACAACGCGTCGCTACCGGACCTGGCGCAGCCACCGGCCGCTCGGATCGACTCGGTCAGGGCGCACGGCTACCTGGTTGCCGACGTGAGTTCGGTGGTCACCGGGCCGGGCAGCTATTCGTTCCTGTTGAGCACCCCCAGCCCGATCCGCTGGTCGTGTGAGAGCCGGACCAGCGGCTCGCATCCGCCGCAGCTCGTGCTCAGCGTGGCAACAGCGAATTCCAGCGTTCCTGCCAGCACCGAAACCTCGAGTTCTGCCTCCGCATCGGCTACCGCGTCGGACAGCGGCTCGGCGTCCGGATCGCCGTCGGCAACCGCCAGCACCTCGGCGC
>FTJM01000549.1_pt3 | contig 10281 bp, 8 predicted proteins | sample 1658941 | NCBI WGS metagenome assembly FTJM01 (sample SAMEA3914876, study PRJEB12502) | metagenome | biome: forest; material: soil | place: USA | collected 2011-06-22 | depth 0.3 m
GCCGGCGTTGGTGAACTGGTCGTCGATTTCCTGCCGGATGTAGAACGGCGCGTCCCCCGGACCGACCTGCACGTTGAACAGCGGCGCCGGGCTCGGCCGCTGCAGGGAACCGCGCAATGACGCGAGGTTGCTCAGTACCACCTGGCCGCCACCGTTGCCGTTGCCGTCTCCGGTGCCGTTGTGATGCGCCGCCCGGGCAAGCAGGTTGGTCGGCACCGTGGGTAGCAGTAGCGGCACTACCAGGGCGGCAGCGATGCCGGTGACCGCCATCCGCCGGCCGCCACCCAGCCGCCCGGCCGACCCATCGACCGAGGGCCCCCAGGCCCGATCTTGCAGCCGGGTCCCGGAGAGCAGGATCAGCAGGAACCCGATGGCGGCCGCGGCGAACCAGACCGGGTTGGCCGAGCGCGCCGAGGTCGCCGACGCCACCGCCAGCACCTCCAGCAGCGGGGCTGCCGCCAGCAGTGGCCTGCGCAGCAGCACTCCCAGCACATCGGTCAGGCAGACCAGGCCAGTGAGCGCCGAGGCGACCAGGAACCGCAACGCCGCGGTGGAGGTCAAGGGTGCGTGTTCGGCCTGCATCGCCCGGCGAGCCTGCCGGATCAGATCGCCGATGTCGTGCACCGAGGTCGGGGTAGGCAGGATGCCCAGCCCGAGATGTTGCGGTACGAAGACCCACAGCAGCATCAGCACCGATGCGACCAATCCGACGGCGCTGTGCCACCACCGGGCCGGGCCGAGGTAACGCAGGCCGGCCACAATAAGCAGGTAGGGCAGCGCGCAGCCGGTGCTGACGGTCAACCAGGACCAGTCGGTGAAGATCGAGGCCAGCGGCAGAGTAGTCAGGAACATGCCAGCAGCTACCGTGCCGGTGGCCGTCGCAAGCACCGCATCGCTGCGAGCGCGGGTCGGCTTGGCCGGCGGGGCGGTTCGGACGCTCATCGCCGGGCCGCCGCCCGGACCGACAGCAGCCGAGGCCACAGCTCTGCCAGGTCTGATTCCCGATCGGCCGGCACCACCCGCCAGCCTGCGATGCGCAACGAGTCCGCGGTGGCCTGCCAGGATTCCTCGCGGAGCAGGTCGCGAGCCGAATCGCCAAGCCAGCTCCACGGCCGCAGCAATAGCACCACCGACGAGCCCGGCATCCGCGGTCGACCCAGCAGTTCGGAGACCGAGGTGTGCGGCGATGCGGCCAGGATCGCGAACGTGGATGCGTCGCGGCCCAGTCCGGTAAGCGCGGTCGCCAGCGGTTGCAGGTCCAACCGTGCCGCGGGACTGGTATCGGCCAGCAGATCCATGATCGGAGTCGATTCGTCGTGCGCCACCTGTCCCGAGCCGGTGACCACGGTGACCCGCCGGCCGCGACCGGCCAGGTGACTGGAAATGCTCGCCGCTGCCGAGATTGCCCATTCCATCGCAGGTGAATCCTCATCCGAGGGCAGCGTCGGGTAAGCCGCCGCGCGGGTATCCAGGAGTACCAGCGACTCGCCGTGCCAGGGTCGCTCCTCCTGCCTGACCATCAGCGCGCCGGACTTCGCGGTGCTGCGCCAGTGGATCTTGCGAAGATCATCGCCGTGCCGGAATTCCCGCACCGAGGCATCGTCGGAACCGCCGGAGCCGACCGAGTGGCTGAGGGTGGCGGCACCGTCGCGCCAGGCGATCGGCAGCCGCAGCGGTGCCAGCGCGACCGTGGTCGGCGCCACGATCAGCTCGGCGGTGTCGGTAGATCGGGTGTCGGCGGTGACCAGACCGAACGGATCGCTTGCCATCACGGTGGTCGGTCCGACGGTGTACCGGCCGCGACGAAGCGCCGGCAACGGGTAGGCGACGGTCCGGCGTTGCCGGCCGCGGACGCCGGCCACGCTGAACCGCAACGGCCGGCCGCCCGGCACCGATTCGGTGATCCGCAGCGGTCCGGTGCCGAATGCCTGCGGGTTGCCGAGCACCAGCCGCACCTCGGCCTGCTCGCCGACCACGATCCGGGACGGGCTGACCGCGTGCCCGACCCGCAAGCCGGAGCGCGCTTGCCGCACCGCGAGCCAGGCCGGCACCGGCAGTACCAGCAGCAGCACTCCGACCCGTTGCAGGTCGGTCACCCCGAGGGCTAGTCCAGCCACCAGCGAGAGCAAGCCGACCGCGATGAACGTGCGGCCACGGGTGGACAGCGCAACCTTGCGAGTCCCGATCGCCGAGATCGGGATCTGCCCGCGCTCGGGCAGATCGTCGGCCGGCGGCTGCCTGCGTACCCGGCCACGCATGCCGCTGAACCGGTCCCCGTTGGCTGCCACCCGCTTTTCCTAGCTTCGCTGGCTGGCGGCCGGGATCGGCACCTTCGAGGCGATCTCGGCAACGAGATCCTCCGGCGACCGGCCGGCGACGGTTGCTGCCGGCGCCGGGATCAGCCGGTGCGCCAGGACCGGTACCGCCAGTTGCTGGACGTCGTCGGGCAGCACGAAGTCGCGGCCGGCCATCGCGGCCAGCGCCTTCGCCGTTCGGAGCAGGTGCAGCGAAGCTCGCGGTGAGGCGCCGAGCCGGATCTCGGAGTGGCGACGGGTGGCCTCGGCGAGTGCGACCACGTAGTTCTTGACCGCGTCCGCGACATAGACCGTTCGGACCGTCTCGATGAGCCCGCGGATCCGAGCGGCATCGGAGACAGCGGCCAGGCTGGTCAACGGATCGTTGGAGGTGGTCTGGTCGCTGAGCATCGCTATCTCGGCCGTGCGGTCGGGGTAGCCGAGCGAGATCTTGGCGGTGAACCGATCCCGCTGCGCCTCGGGCAGCGCGTAGGTGCCCTCCATCTCGACCGGGTTCTGGGTAGCCAGCACCAGGAACGGCGACTGCAGCTCGTAGCGGGTGCCATCGACGGTGACCTGCCGCTCGGCCATGCATTCCAGCAGCGCCGCCTGGGTCTTGGGCGAGGCCCGGTTGATCTCGTCGCCGAGCACGATATTGGCGAACACCGGTCCTGGCTTGAATTCGAAGTCGGTTGACTCCGCGTTGTAGATACTGACGCCGGTCACGTCGCTGGGAAGCAGGTCTGGGGTGAACTGCAGCCTGCGAACCGTGCAGTCGATGGACTTGGCCAGCGCCTTGGCGAAGGTGGTCTTGCCGACGCCGGGCACGTCCTCGATGAGCAGGTGGCCTTCGGCCAGCAGCACCGTGACGCCGAGCCGGATCACGTCGTGCTTGCCCGCGATGACCTTCTCGATATTGGCGATGATGCGCTGCGCGTCCGGGCCGACTTGCTCGATGGAGCCGGTACGGGCGGCCTGGTCCTCTGGTTGATGTGGCCGGCCATTGGACAAAGCGGCGGCCAGCGGCGCGTCAGCGGTAGCGGATGCCTGCTGTGCTGAGTGTGTCACTGCATGTCCGTCCTGTCGTTCCTACGGCCTAGCGGCGCGCCCGCCTCGGCGCTGCACCGTTGGCCCGACAACCAGAGTTGTCGAGAAATCCTGATAAGTCGAGCGTGAGACCTGTCTACCTGACGTTGGCGTGCTCTGAGCGTAGTTGCTACCGAATCGTTCCCGCTCGGAAGTTCGCATAACCGGGTAACGGCTAGCGGGGGAGTCAGGTTCACCCACCGCTCCCCACCGACGTCTGCCCCCAGATCGTGGGGCCTCGATGCCAAATTGCGGTCCGCTGCCCGGTGTTTTGGATTGACGGTGGTGGCTAGTGGGGTATGGTGGGTGATAGTGGGGATAGTGTGAAGTGGTGACGGTCCAAAGGGCGGGGGTCTGGGATGTTTCTCGGCACCCACACGCCTCGGCTGGATGACAAGGGCCGGCTCGCGCTCCCGGCGAAGTTCCGCAGCGATCTGGAGGGGGGGCTGGTGATCACCAAGGGCCAAGAGCGTTGCCTGTTCGTCTTTCCGATGGTCGAGTTCAGCCGGATCACCGAGTTGCTGCGAACCGCGCCGGTCACCCAGCGCAGCGTCCGCGACTACAGCAGGGTCTTCTTCGCCAGCGCCTCGCACGAGGTGCCCGACGGCCAGGGTCGGATCACGGTTCCGGCGCAGCTGCGCGAATATGCCGGACTGGCCAAGGACTGCGTGGTCATCGGGGCAAACAGCCGGGTCGAGGTCTGGGATTCCGGCGCCTGGCAGAGCTATCTGGACGGCACCGAGCAGTCATTCTCCGACGCCGAGGAGGTGCTGCCCGGCCTGCTGTAGACCGTTGCCCGCGGTGCGTGCTCGCGCCGGTAGGCCTCCTCCCGCCAGCTATTCGCTGCTTCCTGACGCACTTCCCCGGCGCCAGGCAGCGCGGACCTGGCAGGCGGGTGGGGACCTGTCGACACGATGGCTACCGCTTGCCGCCCGCACCACCAGTTCGCCAGCCAAGTTTTCGCCAGCCAAGTAGTTCGCAGCCAAGTTCAGGAGTACGCCGGATGGATGTACCGGAGCCAGCAGGGCCGTCGGCCCGGCACGTCCCGGTGCTGCTCGAACGGGTACTGCAACTGCTGGCACCCGCGCTGGACGGCGCCGGAGCGGTGGTGCTGGACGCCACCGTCGGGCTCGGCGGGCACAGCGAGGCGCTGCTGAGAGCCCATCCCCGGCTCCGGCTGGTCGGGCTCGATCGCGACCGGCAGGCGCTGGCCCGCAGCGCCGATCGGCTGGCTCCCTTCGCCGACCGGGTCGAGCTGGTGCACGCCGTCTACGACGAGTTACCGGCGGTGCTCGCCGAGCTGAATATCGCCAGCCTGGACGGGGCGCTGTTCGACCTCGGGGTGTCCTCGATGCAGCTCGACCTGGCCGAGCGTGGCTTCTCCTATGCCCAGGACGCGCCGCTGGACATGCGGATGGACGGCGACGACGAGCTGACCGCGGCGTTTGTCGTCAACAGCTACCCGGTGCCGCAGCTGGCTCGGGTGCTTCGGGAGTTCGGAGAGGAGCGATTCGCGCTGCGGATCGCGCAGGCGATCGGCCGCCGCCGGAGCGAGCACCAGATCAGCTCCACCGCCGAGCTCGCCGAGCTGGTGCGCTCGGCCATCCCGGCGGCTACCAGGCGAACTGGCGGACATCCAGCCAAGCGAACGTTCCAGGCGCTGCGGATCGAGGTCAATGCCGAACTTGCAGCGGTCCAGGAAGCCATTCCGGCGGCGTTGCGGGCGCTCAGTGTGGGGGGACGGATCGTGGTGCTGGCATATCACTCGCTGGAGGATCGGATCGTCAAGCGCAGCTTCGCCGAGCTTGCCGCCGACCGAACCCCGCCGGGCCTGCCGGTCCGGTTGGCGGCCAGCGGGCCGCAGATCCGGTTGCTGAGCAAGGGGTCCGAACCGGCTTCGGATGCCGAGATCGCTGCCAATCCGCGCGCTGCCTCGGTCCGGCTGCGGGCGGCCGAGCGAGTCCGGGAGGCGGCGTGACACCGCGGCCCGGTGGCCCGGCGAACCGGATGCCGGCGAGCGGGCCAACCCGGCTGCGGACCCTGCCGCTGCCGGTGCTGCTCGGAGCGATGCTGCTGGCTGGCCTGTGCATGCTGCTCGCGTTGAACACCGCGTCGGCCGCGCAGGAGCTCAAGCAGCGGGCGCTCACTGACAGCAACGCCAGCACCTCCGATATCGAGCAGCAGCTGGTTCGTGACCTGGCTGCCAAGCAGGCACCAGGCGCGCTGGCGTCGGCGGCGCTGGCGCAGGGGCTGGTGCCGAATCCGAACCCGGCCTTCCTGCGCATCAACGCCAACGGCTCAGTGACGGTGCTCGGTTCGCCGACGCCCGCCTCGGTCCCGCCGGCCCCGGCCACCCCGACCGCGACCCAGCACCCGACGCCGACCGCGACGACGAGCTCGTCCACGAAGCGCAGCACGGCCACGCCGAAAGTGACGCCCAAAGCGACGCCGAAGGCGACGCCCAAAGCGACGCCGAAAGTGACGCCCACCCGTTCGACGCCGAAGCCGACCGGAGGCCACTGATGGCTCGACCGCCACACCAGCCACCGGTACCACCACGGCCGAGGCCAACCAACGGTGCGACTAACGGCCCGAGGCCAACGAACGGTCCAAGGCCAACCAACAGCCCAAGGCCAACCAACAGCCCGACCAACAGCCCGACCAACAGCCCAAGGCCAAACCACAGCCCGACCAACAGCCCAAGGCCAAACCACAGCCTGAGGCCGACCAACAGCCCGAGGCCGACCAACAGCCCGAGGCCAAACCACAGCCCGAGGCCAGCAGCTAGCCCCCGATCGAGTCGAGCCGCTCAAGCGAGCCGCCCACCGGGCCCACCTCGGCCAACCCGTGCGCCGCGGCCGGCTCGTCCCCGCTCCCGCAAACGGGCGCTGCGGATGGGCAAGACCATCCGGCGGCTGTGGACCAGCGTCTTCTTCGTCGGCCTGCTGCTCGCGGTGGTGCTGGTGCGCCTCGTCTGGCTGCAGGGGATGGACACCGCCGGCTACGCCCTGGCCGCCTCCGACGAAAAGCGCGAATTCGTCACGCTGCACGCCGCCCGCGGCTCGATCGTCGATCGCAACGGGACACCGCTGGCCTACACCGCGGACGCCAAGGACATCGTCGCCGATCCGACCATGATCAAGGCAGCCGACCGGATGAGCTATGCGGCGATGCTGTCGCCGTTGGTCGGCAAGTCCGTCAGCACCATCGAGACTCAACTGACCTCTGCCTCGCACTACGCCCTGCTCGGCACCGCGCTGTCACCGGCGGTAGCCAAGCAGGTCGAGGACCTGAGCCTGGGTGGCAAGCCGCTGGCCGGGATCTTTAGCCAAGCCACCCTGCAGCGGCTCTACCCGGGCCAGACGGTCGGGTCCAATGTGGTGGGCTTGGTGCAGTCGGACGGGGTCGGCGCGGCCGGCATCGAGTACAGCTATGACTCGCTACTGCGCGGGACCGATGGCTCGATCAGCTACCAAAAGGACTCGGTGGGTGACATCAACCCGGCCGGCCCGATCAAGCGCAAGGCTGCGATGGACGGCGGCACGGTCAAGTTGACCATCGATCAGGACCTGCAGTACATAGTTCAGAAATATCTCGATCAATCGGTCCAGCAATCCAAAGCCCGCGGTGGCCAGGTGACGGTGCTCGACCGTCGCACCGGTCAGGTGCTGGCGATGGCATCCAGCGGCGCCTTCAACCCGCAGGATCCCTCGACGGTCAAGGCCGGCCAGTCGCTGGACCCGAACGTCCAGCAGGTGTTCGAACCGGGTTCGGCCAACAAGATCGTGACCATGACCGCGGCGGTGGACAAGGGGCTGATCACGCCGCGCACGGTGATCACTGTCCCGGATTCCATCGACAGCGGCGGCATCACCGTGCACGACGCCTGGTGGCATCCGGTGCAGAAGTTCACCGCGACTGGCGTACTGGCCGAATCGTCGAACGTGGGAACCCTGATGATCGCGCAGCGGGTAGGCAAGCCGACCTTCGACGACTACCTCAAGCGGTTCGGGCTCGGCCAGCAGACCGGCATCGAGCTGCCCGGCGAGAGCGCCGGCCTGCTGCCCGAACTGAGCCAGTGGTCCGATGCGACCTTCGCGAACCTGCCGATCGGCCAAGGGGTCGCAATGACCTCATTGCAGCTTGCTTCGATGTACCAGACGGTCGCCAACGATGGGCTGCGGATACCGCCGCGGATCGTCTCCTCGGTGACCCAGCCGGACGGATCGGTCCGGGTCACCGACCCACCGGCCGGTGTACAGGTCATGTCGCCGACGACTGCCAAGACCGTCCGGACGATGCTGGAGTCGGTCACCCTCAAGGGCGGCACTGGGACCAAGGCCGCGATACCCGGGTACCGGATAGCGGGCAAGACCGGGACCGCCCAGCAGCCCGATCCGAAGACCGGGCAGTACTCGGACTCGGTCTACTGGGATACCTTTGCGGGGATGGCTCCGGCCGACGATCCGCGGTTCGTGATCTCGATCATGATCGACAACCCGGCGCACGGGCTTGAGGGTGGCGATGTTGCCGCACCGCTGTTCCACCACATCGCGAGTTATGAGCTTTCCACGGCGAAGATCGCGCCGTCCGGCTCGCTGTCGGTCTTGGTCCCGCTGACGCTCAACTAGCGCACGGATGGCAGTACAGGGCGGAGTTTTGCAGATGGACAAGTCGCTACCGTGGTCAGCTGGCGCCTCCCAGGCACCGCTGCCAGCGGAGTCGGCTCCGGACCTGCGGCCGCGGTCCAACCCGCCCCGGTCGTTGGTTGAACTCGCGACGCTGATCGGCGCTACGGTCGCCGGTCCGGTCGAGCTGGCGGTCCGTGGCATCAGCGCGAGCTCGGAGTTGATCTACCCGGGCGACCTGTTCGCGGCGCTGCCAGGCGCACGGGCGCATGGTGCGCAGTTTGCTCCCGCTGCGCTGCGCGCCGGTGCGATCGCGCTGCTTACCGATTCCGACGGGGCCGCCCAGACCCGGCAACTGGGGCTGGCGACGCTGATCGCGCCCGATCCCCGGGCGGTCCTCGGCCGGCTTTCAGCCCAGGTGTACGGCAACCCGTCCCGGTCGATGGCGGTGCTCGGTATCACCGGAACCAGTGGCAAGACGACTACCTCCTTCCTGGTCCGGGCCGGCCTGGCCGCGGCCGGCGCCGGCACCGGTTTGCTCGGCACGGTAGGGGTGTTCATCGGCGAAGACACCGTCAAGACCCCGTTCACCACACCCGAGGCGCCGCAAACCCAGGCGCTGCTGGCGGTGATGGCCGAGCGGGGGATCGGCTGGGTGGCGATGGAGGTTTCCTCGCACGCGCTGCGGCTCGGCCGGGTCGACGGAATCGAGTTCGCGGTGGCAGCCTTCACCAACCTGTCGCAGGATCATCTCGACTTTCATGCGGACATGGAAGACTACTTCCAGGCCAAGGCGTTGCTGTTCGACGGCCGAGCCGAGCGCGAGGTCGTAGTGATCGACGACGAGTGGGGCCGGCGGCTGGCCGGCTCCCGGGCAGCGGTCACAGTGTCGATGACCGGCCGGCCGGCGGACTGGCAGGCGAGCGAGATTGTAGTGGCGCCGGACGGCTCGACCCGGTTCACGGTGCAGGGGCCGGGGCTGCGTTTCGCCGCGGGCTGCCGGATCCCGGGCGACTACAACGTGGCCAACAGCCTGCTGGCGTTCGCGATCCTCGCCGAGGCCGGAATCGACGTCGCCGCGGTCGCTCCGGCACTCGCGAGTGCCCAGGTTCCGGGCAGGATGCAACGGGTAGACGGCGACCAGCCGTTCCTCGCGGTGGTCGATTACAGCCATAAGCCGGCCGGCGTCGCCGGCGCGTTGCAGGCGCTGCGTCCGCTGACCACCGGCAAGCTGATCATCGTGCTCGGTTGCGGTGGCGATCGCGACAGGGGCAAACGGCCGCTGATGGGCGAGGTCGCGGCCCGGGGCGCCGACCTGCTGGTGGTGACCGACGACAACCCGCGCAGCGAGGACCCGGCTGAGATTCGGGCGGCGGTGTTGGCCGGTGCCAGCGCGGTGCCGGCCGGGCAGGCCGCCCGGGTGGTCGAGCAGGGTGACCGGCGGCTGGCCATCGAGGCCGCAATTGCGCTTGCCGGACCGGGCGATACGGTGCTGATTGCCGGCAAGGGGCATGAAACCGGGCAGGAAGTCGATGGCGTTATGCTGGCCTTCGATGATGTCACCGTGCTGCGCGAGGCTCTACTCGCCCGAGGATTGCGCGCCACCGAGACCGCAGCTACCGCGCCAGATGCAAACGTGACCGGCCCATGATCAAGATGACGGTGGCCGAGATCGCCGAGATCGTCGCGGGCAAGCCGAGCCGGCTCGACCCAAATCTAACGATTTCCGGCAAGGTCGAGTTCGATAGTCGCAAGGTCGTACCGGGTGACCTGTTCCTAGCCATCAGGGGCGCCCAGGCCGACGGCCACGACTACGCCGAACAGGCCATCGCAGCCGGCGCGATCGCGGTGCTGGCCAGCCGGCCGGTACCTACGCCATCGATCATGATCGAAGACCCGGTCGCGGCCCTTACCGCGCTGGCGACCGCGGTGGCCGGCAAGCTGAGCGCCACCGTTGTTTCGGTGACCGGCTCAACCGGCAAGACCTCGACGAAGGACCTGATTGCCCAGTTGCTGGCCCGGCGCGGTTCAACGGTAGCGCCGCCCAACTCGTTCAACAACGAATTGGGTTTTCCATACACGGTATTGCTCGCTGATGAGCGAACCAAGTACCTGGTGCTGGAAACCTCCGCCCGGGGCATCGGGCATATCCGGCAACTGACCGCTATCGCGGCGCCACAGATCGCGGCAGTGCTCAATGTCGGCAGCGCCCATCTTGGTGAGTTCGGCTCGGTGGCGGCTATCGCGCAGGCCAAGGGCGAGCTGGTCGAGGC
>FTJM01353535.1_pt1 | contig 10229 bp, 7 predicted proteins | sample 1658941 | NCBI WGS metagenome assembly FTJM01 (sample SAMEA3914876, study PRJEB12502) | metagenome | biome: forest; material: soil | place: USA | collected 2011-06-22 | depth 0.3 m
GATCGTGGTCATTTCCCGGATGCCGGTCAACGACATCTCCAAGGTGCGCGGGATCGGCGTCGCAGACATCGTGAGCACGTCCACGGCGGTCCGCATCGACTTGAGATATTCCTTGTGTTCCACCCCGAAACGCTGCTCTTCATCCACGATCACCAGGCCCAGGTTCTTGAACCGGACGGTCTGCTGCAGCAGCCGGTGGGTGCCGATCACGATGTCCACGCTGCCGTCTGCGACGCCGGCCAGGATCTGATCGACGTCGGCCGCGTGGGTAAACCGGGACAGCTCCTTGATGCTGACCGGAAACTGGTTCATCCGGCCGGCAAAGGTCTGGATGTGCTGGTGAGCCAGCAGCGTGGTCGGCACCAGCACCGCGACCTGCTTGCCGTCCTGGACGGCCTTGAACGCGGCCCGCACCGCAACCTCGGTCTTGCCGTAGCCGACGTCACCGCAGATCACCCGGTCCATCGGCAAGGCCTTCTCCATGTCGGCCTTCACCTCGTCGATGGCGGCCAGCTGATCCGGTGTCTCCACATAGGGAAAGGCATCTTCCAGCTCACGCTGCCACGGGGTGTCCGGACCGAAGGCATGCCCAGTGGTCGCCATCCGAGCCGAATACAGCCTGATCAGCTCGGCTGCGATCTCCTTGACCGCTTTGCGTGCCCGGCCCTTGGTCTTGGCCCAGTCCGCCCCGCCGAGCCGGGACAGCGACGGTGACTCGCCGCCGACATACTTGGTAACCTGATCGAGAGAATCAGTAGGTACAAAAAGGCGATCGCCGGGCTGACCCTTCTTGGCCGCCGCGTACTCGATGATCAGGTACTCGCGCTCACCGCCGTTGACGGTGCGCCGCACCATCTCCACGTAGCGGCCGACCCCGTGCTGCTCGTGCACCACCAGGTCACCCGAGGCGAGCTGGATCGGATCGATGGCATTGCGCCTGCGCGAGGGCATCCGCGACTTGTCCAGCGCGATGATGCCGCGCTGGCCGGTCAGGTCTGATTCGGACAGGATCGCCAGCTGCAGCGACGCTGAAACCAGGCCGGCGTCCAGGTGCCCGGTGCTCACGATGACCGCGCCAGCCTCCAAGGTGTCGATGCTGGCCTCCAGCCGCGCCGGGATATCGGCGCCACGCAGCCGCTCCAGCGCCCGGTTGGCGGTCCCATGGCCATCGAACACCAGCGCGATCCGCCAGCCCTCGCGCACCCAGCCCGCGATGTCGCCGAGCAGCGCGTCGGTATCCCCTCGGTAGGTAGGAGCCGCCTCGAAGGAGGACGCCACCGCTACCACTCCACCGGATTCAGCCACCAGCTCGTTGTCGGTGCTAAACGGTGACAGCGACCACCAGGGCAGCCCGAGTTCGCGGGCATAGTCCTGCACATCGTCCAGCGAGCGCAGCGAAGCGGACCCGAGATCGACCGGTGCTTTGCCGCCGCCGGCCGCCGCGGCCCAGGAGGCGGCCAGGAACTCCTCCGAGGTGGCCACCAGATCCGCCGCTCGGGCCCGCACCCGCTCCGGGTCGCAGATCAGCAGTTGAGTGCCGGCCGGGAACTCGGCCAGCACCAGTTTGAGCTCGTCGACCAGCACCGGTGCCAGCGATTCCATCCCCTCGACCTGAATGCCCTGGCTGATCGGCTCAAGTAGTTCACCGAGTTCCGGATGCGCGAGCAGCAGCGCGCCCGCGCGAGCCCGCACCGAGTTGGTCAGCATCATCTCCCGGCACGGCGGAGCCCATACCCCACCCGGCGCGATCTCCAGCGACCGCTGGTCGGCGACTTTGAAGTACCTGATCTCCTCGATCTCGTCGCCCCAGAACTCCACCCGCAACGGGTGCTCCTCGGTCGGCGGGAACACGTCGAGGATGCCGCCACGGACCGCGAAGTCCCCGCGCTTCTCAACCAGCTCGGTACGGGCGTAGCCACCGGCGGCCAGCGCCGCGACGATCTCCTCAAGCTCCCGTCCGGTGTCACCGATCGCGATGGCGACCGGTTCCAGGTCGCCGAGCCCGGGCACCTGAGGTTGCAGCACCGAGCGCACTGGCGCCACCACGACCTTGAGCGCGCCGGTGCCGTCGTCGAGCGCGCTCGGGTGACGCAGCCGGCGCAGCACCGCCAGCCGGCGCCCGATCGTGTCGGCCCGGGGCGAGAGCCGTTCGTGCGGCAGGGTTTCCCAGCCCGGGTAAAGCGCGACGCTGTCCGGTGGCAGCAGGCACTGCAGCGAGTCGAGCAGATCCTCGGCTTCCCGACCGGTGCTGGTCACCGCCAGCACCGTCCGCTCGCCGTTCGCCGCCAGCGCGGCGACCGCCAGCGGTCGCAGCGCCGCAGGTCCAGAGATGGCCAGCCGCGGCGCGCCGACCTGGGCGAGCATGGTCGTCAGCGCAGGATCGGCGCTGCCGGTGATTTCGGGGTCGGCGGCCGCCGCGATCAATCCGGACAGGCTCATCTATGTCATCCCTTACTAGGTCATCCCTTACTTGCTGGCACGCCCGCGGTAGCTCAACGGCTGCCGCGGGAAAAAAGCGCAGCACAGCTTGCCCCGGACCGAGGCCGGCCGGGGGTACCGGTCAAGAATACCCAGGCCGGGCCAGTGCCCAGTTGTGGGAGGCGCTCAGTTGTGGGCGGTATAGCTGGTGGCGAGTGAGATCAGCGCGGACCGAATCCGGTCCGCGGCCGGCTGTTCGCCGGCGGCGACGTAACCGATGTATTGCAAGGTAAGTGCTGAGCCCTTGTACAGCACCTTGACGGTGTTGTTCTTCGGCACATAGAACGCGCTGGTGCCCAGGCCTGGCAACGGCTGGGCGCCGGGGCTGGCCGCCTTGCTCTGCGCGAAGGCCGCGGCCGGGTACTTGGCGACCGCGGTTGCCGAGACCGCGCCGTACGGTCCGGCCGGTGGTTTGGCCAGCAGGAACTGGCACAGCGGCGAGCCGATCCCGCTGGTGGACACCAGCTCCTTCGCGACCTTCGCGGCAAAGGCCACCGCTACTGCGGCGCTGGAAGCCAGCTGGCACTTCTCGGTCGGGCTGCTGCTCGGATTCTCCACGCCACCGGACTGGCTCGGGCTCGCCTTGGCGCCGGATCCGCCGGTCGTCGCGGCACCGGAGCGCGCCGGCGAGCTGCGCTGCGACGGGGTTCCGGACCCGATCGCGGTGCTCGACCCTGCCGAACCGCCATGGCTGGCCGCGGACTTATGACCGGAGCTGCAGCCAGCGGCCACGGCCAGGCACAGCAATGCCGCGTAGCTCAGCACCAGCCTGCTCCGGCGGGCAACGGGCACTCGGCCATCGGAAACCACATCTACCCCCAGGTTTGAGCGGCCGGCCCAGCAATTGAAGGCAACGCTACGGCGTCGCTCACTGAGTCAGCTCACATCTTCCCGTCTAGACTATGTGAGATCGCCGTATGCGTCAGGGTAAAGGTCCGTGCGGTTCGACTCATAGCTACCGGGGAGGGGCGTGGATGTACCTGACTGAGCGCCCGTCGCTGGATCGGACCCGCAAGTCCGGGACGACCCAGCGGGTCGCCGGCACGGTGGTGCTGATGGGAATAGTCAGCATGTTCACCGATATCTCCTCAGAATCGGTCAATGCGATCCTGCCGCTTTACCTGACGGCGGTGGTTGGGCTCGGGCCGCTCGCATACGGCTTTATCGACGGTATCTACCAGGGCATCAGCGCTCTGGTCCGGATCCTCGGCGGCTGGCTGGCCGATCGCGGCGACCATCCGAAGTGGATCGCGTTCTTCGGCTACGCCCTGTCTGCGATCACCCGGATCGCGTTGATCCCGGCCGCCAGCTTTGCCACCATAACCACGGTGATCAGCGTCGACCGGTTGGGTAAGGGAATCCGCACCGCACCGCGAGACGCCGTGATCACCGCGTCGTCGCACCCGGACTCGCTCGGTCGGGCATTCGGCGTGCATCGCGCACTGGACACCCTGGGCGCGGTCATCGGACCGCTATTGGCGTTCGCGATTCTGCAGGCGGTATCGGGCAATTCACGAACGGCCGAGGACTTCCGGCCGATCTTCGTAATCTCCTTCGCGGCCGCGGTCATCGGCCTGGCGATCCTGCTGCTGGTGGTGCCCGACGTCCGCCCGCGCCGGCAAGCAGCTCGATCGGCAGGGGCGGCCGGCGCCGGCCAGCCGACGGTGGCCGAGCCGCCGGCCGCGGCCACCCAGCCGGCAGCACCGGTCACTAGCCGGCCGTCATTGAAATTGCTCGCCGACCGCCGGTTCGCGCTGCTGATCACCGCGGCCGGCATCCTCGGTGTACTCACCGTCGGCGACGGTTTCGTCTACCTGGCACTGCAGCGACGCGACAACCTGGCGATCAACTACTTCCCGTTGTTGTACGTCGGAACCAACCTCGCCTACTTCGCGATGGCGATCCCGTTCGGCCGGATAGCCGACCGGCTCGGCCGGTCCAAGATGTTCCTGGCCGGCCACGTCGTGCTCCCGGTCGCCTACGTGCTGGCTGGCGCGCCGATCTCTGGCCCGTACGTGGTGGTGAGCTGCCTGCTGCTGCTCGGGACCTACTACGCCGCGACCGACGGGGTACTTGCCGCGCTGGCCGGCCGGATCGTCGATCCGGCGGCCCGGACCAGCGGGATTGCCACCGCGCAAACCGTGCAGGCGGTCGCCCGGTTCGTCTCGTCGCTGGCGTTCGGACTGTCATGGACGCTGTTCGGCGCCCGCACCGCGCTCTACCTGGTCGCCGGGGTGCTTGCCGTGGTGGTGACGATCGGCTGGTTACTGCTGCTGCGCACCAACCTCAAACCCGATGAGCCCCGGACGGCTTCATCCGATCCGAACGGGGTAGCGACTTCGTGAGTATTCGATCCAGGTTGATAACGCTGATCGCGGTGTGCGTGCTCGCCATCGGCGGTGCTGTCGGGTACGCGCTCAGCCTGCACAACAAACGGCAAACCCAGAACTCGAATGCCCCCCAGGTAGCACTGGCCGCGCTCAGCAGCATCGAGTCGGCGCCTCGGATCGTCTTCCGCAGCACGGCTCTCGGCGCGACCTACGGCAAGGTCGCGATGGTCTCGCTGGCCGCGCCGAACGGCCCCCGCGCAATGACCTCGACCGACTGCGACCGGGTCTACGCCTCTTCGGCAAAGATCCTCTGCCTGTCATCGGCGACTGGGATCGTGACGACCTACAAGGCACAGGTGCTCGGAACCGACCTGAAATCGCAGGCAAGCTTGCCACTGGCCGGCATCCCGAGCCGAGCCCGGCTGTCCCTGGACGGCACGCTGGCCGCAACCACCAGCTTCACCGCCGGCGACTCCTACGCCGGCACCGGCTTCTCGACCCGGACGGTCATCAGCGAGCTTGCTAGTTCGGCGAGTGCCAACCTGGAGGACTTCAAGCTCATCGACAACGGCTCGGCGATCAAGCCGCTCGACCGGAATTACTGGGGCGTGACGTTCGCCAAGGACGACAACACGTTCTACGCCACTGTGGCGTGGGGCGGCAAGACCCACCTGGTTCGCGGCGATCTGCGGGCTCGCACCGTCAGCACCCTGCACACCGACGCCGAGTGCCCGTCGCTGTCACCGGATGGCGGCACGATCGTCTACAAGAAGCGCAACGGGCAGCCCGCCGGGCGCTGGCGGCTCGCCAGCTACAACGTCGCCACGGGGAAAGAAACGCTGCTGGCCGAGACCCGGACCGTCGACGATCAGGTGGATTGGCTGGACTCGCACACAGTGCTCTACGGGATCCCGCGCAGTGGGTCGCAGGCAGCCATCGACGACATTTACGCGGTGCCGTCGGACGGCACCGGCAGCCCCAAGCTGCTGATCCCGCAGGCCTGGTCACCGGCGGTCATTCGCTGAACCGCGCCGCCCGTCGAACTGGGCCCCGCCAAGATCTGGCCGCCGGCCACCGAAGCAGCTGAGCAGCCCGGCTACTGAAGCAGCTCAGCCCCGCGGGGATCCGCGGGGCTGAGCTGAGTATTGCGCTGACTACTCGGCCGGGTCGGCAACCACTTCGGCCGGCTTCGACTTGCCCGCATGGCTGGCCGCCACCGCGCCGGCACCGAGCGCGATCGCCGCGGCGCCGATTCCCAGGGCTGGCAGCGGGTTGGCGCCGGTGAACGCCAGCGCCGGCTTGGCGGTGGTGGCGTTGCCATGCTCGCTGGCAACCGACTGCTGGCCCTTCGACGCGCTCGTCGGCTGGCTCTTCGACGTGCTCACGCCGCCAATCGCGCTGGACGGGGACGGGTCAGACGACGTCGGTGGCGCGCTGCTGACCGGCACCGTGGTCACCGGTGTGGGTGAGTTGTTGGTGGGCGGCCCGGTTGGCGAACTCGGGGTATCTGCATGCGCGGGGGTCATCGACACGACCTGCACGATCGGAATCGTCCAAGCGGCTGCGACGCCAACCACAGCGCCCCGCTTGAGCAGGTCACGCCGGCTCACCCCGGACGTCGCTCCGGCGTGCTCTTCTGTCGTCATTTGTTCCCCCGGGTACCGATCTCGCGGGACGGCGATCCCGCTCCAAACTGATGAAGTCCATAGCGTATTGCCTCACGTAGGGTTTACGCCAGTCATCTCGGAAACTAAGCCGCGACCTGGTAGTTAGCCGGTCACCGGCCGTCACCGTAGGCTGTCGCCGTGTCCATTCGTGCCAGCCATTCCCCCGATGTAGTGGTCGAGGATCTCGACGAGGACGTTTGCCTGTATCGGCCCGATATCGACGAGGTGGTCGTCCTCAATGCCACCGCCGGCGACGTCTGGCGGCTCGCAGATGGTGAGCTCACCCTCGACCAGCTGGTCGAGCGGCTGGCCGCCGCCTACCAAGCCCCGGTCGATCAGGTTCGCCCGGACGTGCACAGCGTGTTCCAGGACCTGCTCGATCGTGGCTATCTGATCCCTGCCGGCGCTGACGGCTCGGCCCCGGCGGGATGAGCGGCCATTGCCAGCTGCGGCTGCTCGGCGTCGAGATCCAGCTGACCGGTGACCGGCCGGTAATCGCAGAGGTGCTGGCCGGGCTGGGGAGCTTCGCCGACCGCGCGACGGTTGGCCCGCTCGCCGGCACCGCACCGCTCGAGCTGGCTATCGCGGCCGGTGCCGATGCCGGTGCGGCGCTCGCCGAGTTGACCCGGCTCGCGGTCGAGAACTCCCCGCTGCTCTGCATCCATGCCGGCGTGGTCAGCGCCCGGCACGGCACGCTCGTGATTCCCGGAAGCAGCGGCCTCGGCAAGACCACGCTGGTTGCCGCCCTGGTCCGGGCGGGTTTCGGTTACCTCTCCGATGAGGTACTCGCCTTCGACCGGAGCACCCTGGCCCTGGCGGACTTCGGCCGGCCGCTGGCGCTGGCCACCGATTCCTGGACGCTGCTGGGCCTCGACCCCGCCCGGAGGCCCGGACCGGACCGCGAGCAGCTGGTCGAGATCGAGTCGCTGGGCCGCATCGGTGAGCCGGTCGCGGTTCGAGAGATCCTGCTGGCAGAGCGCCGGCCCGGCCCCGCCGCGCTGCAGGAACTGCCGCGTGGTCTCGCAGTGCAGCCGCTACTTGGCCGCTCCTTCAACCATTTCCGGGAGCCCGCCGCAAGCTTTCACGCGGTGGTGGAGCTGATTCGGCAGACCCGGGTCTGGCGGGCCGGCTACCAAGACGCCCCAGAACTCGCCGAGCTGCTCGCGGCCCGCTGGCCCGCCGGCTGAACTCACCAGCCGACCGATTAACGGGACCGGATTGGCCGCTAACCGGACCCGGTTGGCCGCTCAGCCGGATCGGCCGACCGCAGCCAGGTAGCGATCCCGGGCGCCGGGGTCCGGCACGTCCCGCATCGCACTGGCCGGGTTGTCGGCCTCGCGCCACTCCGGGCGGGCATAGTCGCGCGTTGCCCCCGAGCGCAGCCACAGCCAGGCGTGCCGGGCCAGCTCGCGGGCCGAGGCCCGGCCGTCCGAGCGCAGCGACCGGGCCACCGACCGGGCCAGCGAGGGGCGGTTCGGGTCCGGCTGGATCGGGCTCAACCGATCCAGCCACCGTCCAATTGCCAGCCAGCCCGGGCCGCCGGCGAGCGCGATCAGCACCGACCGGTCGACGGCGGTGCCCAGCAGCCGGCTGGCCCGGCTAAGCACCAGCGCCAGCGAGGGGCCGGCGCCGGTCCGCTCGGCGACGGCGAGCACCTCGTCCCAGTCCAAACCGGCCTGGGCGGCCAGGTGTACGTCCAGCAACCAGCCCAACCGGTTGGCGCCGGAAAGCGCCGCGTGCAGCCCGACGTGCACGAACTGATCGCTGGCGCACAGGGCTGGCAACCGCACCGGTTCCAGGATCCGGCGCCGGCCGAGCAGCTGACTGGTGTCCGCCCGGAAGGCTGCCCGGCGCGCGGCGTCGTTGAAGATCGACCAGTGCAGATCCAGCAGCACGCCGCGTGGCGAGTGCAGCCGCAACTCGCCGGGGTGATAGCGCTCCAGCAACGGCCAGTTGCGATCGACCAGCAGGTAGCCGGCACCGTCCAAGATCGCCAGCACCTCGGCGAAGTCGGTGGCCGAGACCAGCAGGTCCAGATCGACGTAGTGCCGCAGCTCGGGTCGCGGGTAGCTGCTGTGGGCTAGCGCCGGGCCCTTGAGCACCAGCCATGGCAGCGACCTGGCGTCCAGCAGTGCACCGAAGTCACGGGCCGCGGCAAGCGTGCGGGCCTGCGCCGCGAGGAATTTCGGGCGCTGGGCGGCCAGTTCCGCCCACGCTGGCTCGGCCAGCGGCGCCCGGCCGGCTAACCATGCCTCGACGCCGTGTTCCCGGGCCAGCTCGGTCAGCTCGCTGGCCCGGTCCCGCGGCCAGTCGGTCAGCTTGTTCGAAACCCGCTGGCCGGGCCGCTCGACCAGCAGCTCAGCGAGCAGGCTCAGCGCCGACCCGTGCTGGCCTGCCTGCCTACGTGCGCTCACCGGAGATGTCTATCAGCTTCCGGGCCCCGGATGCGCGAGGAGTGTTGGCGGCGGCTATCAGCAGCGGGTATCAAGACTGGCCGCCGTGCGCTCTTTCGCTAGTCGACTACCCAAGACTGTCGCGGCATGGCAGCATGTCAATACGGTGTAAAATTTTCGGGGGCTGGGAGTGCCGTGTTGAATGTGGATGTGACCGTAAGCGAGCGAGTGCAGGCAATCGAGGGGATGCCCGATCGGGCGTCGCTGACCGCGGAAATCGACCGGTTGTGCCGGCTCTCGGTGCAGGCGTTACCCGCGATGTATCGCACCGACAGCCAGGAATTCGTCCAGACGGTACGGAGGGATCCGACCGCCCCGAATGGCTTGCGACAGGAAGGTACGAACCTGCGCTATGCCGCGATCGCCGCGCTCGGCCTGGCCTGGATCGAGCCCGCCGGCCAGCGCATGGCGCTGGACGGTTGGACCGCCGCCGAACTCGCGCGGCACACCACCGAACTCGCGCTGAGGCCCGGCACCGATCTCGGCGCCGCCGCGCTGGCCGGTTGGGCGCGAGCCGAGATCGCCAGTGAACTCGCGCCCGAGCTCTACCAGCGGCTGGTCCGCGACGTCCGAGAGGTCACCTCGCAGCCGACCGTCGACTTCTCCTGGGCACTGACCGCGCTGGTTGCCGCCGCCGAACTCGGCGACTTCGCCGAGCCCGCAGCACTGGCCGCCGAGCGACTGCTGGCCGCACAGGGTGGCAACGGGATCTGGGGTCACCACCTGCCCCGCACCGACCTGGCCCGCTATCGCGCGCACGTCGGGTGCTTCGCCGATCAGGTCTACCCAATCCAGGCGCTGGCCCGCTACGCGCGGGCAACCGGAGATCAGCGGGCGCTGGCCGCGGCGAACCGGTGCGCGGACCGGATCGTGCAGCTACAGGGCGACGCCGGGCAATGGTGGTGGCACTACGATGCCCGCACCGGCGACGTGGTCGAGGGCTTCCCGGTCTATAGCGTGCATCAGCATGCGATGGCGCCGATGGCGCTGTTTGACCTGCTCGAGGCCGGCGGCAACGACCATCGGGACGCGATTGTCGACGGTGTCGGCTGGTTGACCGACCACCCGGAATCCTCGCTGCCGCTGATCGATCCCGAGACCGGCGCGATCTGGCGCAAGATCGGTCGCAAGGAGCCGCGTAAGGCCACCCGGTCGCTGCGGGCGGTTTCCACCGCGATCTCGCCCCGGTGGAAACTCAAGGTGCTCGACTCGGTCTTCAAACCGGGCGTGGTCGATTACGAATGCCGCCCTTACGAGCTGGGTTGGCTGCTTTATGCATGGCTATCCGGCGGCGCCGCCGG
>FTJM01000148.1_pt1 | contig 10191 bp, 9 predicted proteins | sample 1658941 | NCBI WGS metagenome assembly FTJM01 (sample SAMEA3914876, study PRJEB12502) | metagenome | biome: forest; material: soil | place: USA | collected 2011-06-22 | depth 0.3 m
GTCCCTGAGCTGGGCGTAGGCGTGCGCCACGGTGTTGCGGTTGATGTGCAGGTTGTCGGCGAGCAGCCGGGTGCTCGGAAGGCGTTCGCCGTCGCTCAGCCCGCCCGTCTCGATCATGAACGTCAGCTGCGCGACGATCTGACGATAAATAGGCATATCAGAGTGCTGGCTCACTTGAATATTGGTGACCATCTAGCGCCTGTCCTGTCGTTGTGACCTAGTGCTTAGCCTACTGCAGTACGTCATAGGTAATGGCAGTAGACGTGAATGGGCGAGCCTGCGGGCGATTGCTCATTGACATAGCTAGCTATGACAGTAATAGTTATGGCAGAGCCACTCAGTCTGCGATGAGGCGTTTTTCTGGCTGCTTCTAGTAACGCACACCATTCGCTCGACCCAAGGACATTTGATGAGCACCGCGACTTTTTGGCATGACGTCGAGCATCACCTGGTTCGGTACGGCGCGACGTTCACGCCGTGGATCATCGAGCGGGCAGCCGGGTCCTACGTCTACGACAATATGGGGACGCCGATCCTTGACTTCACCTCCGGCCAGATGAGCGCCATCCTCGGTCACTCACACCCTGAGATCGTTGCGACCGTGATCGACTCGATGGCCTCGCTCGATCATCTGTACAGCGGGATGCTGAGCCGGCCGGTGGTGGAGCTGGCCAAGCAGCTGTCGGACACGCTTGCCGACCCGTTGAGCAAGATGTTGCTGCTGAGCACGGGTGCGGAGTCCAACGAGGCCGCAATCAAGATGGCCAAGCTCTACACCGGCAAGTACGAGATCGTGTCTTTCGACCGGTCCTGGCACGGCATGACCTCTGGTGCCGCATCGGCGACCTTCTCGGCCGGCCGGAAGGGCTACGGCCCGCCGATGCCGGGCAACCTCACGCTGCCCACGCCCAACGCCTACCGGTCACCGTTCCGACACCCGGACGGTTCCTACGACTGGGAAACGGAACTCAGCTACGGCTTCGCCCTGATCGATCAGCAGTCCGCCGGGAGCCTGGCGGCGTGCCTGGTCGAGCCGATCCTGTCATCGGGCGGCATCATCGTGCCGCCGCCGGGCTATCTCAGCCGGCTCAAGCAGATGTGCGCCGAGCGCGACATGCTGCTGATCCTGGACGAGGCGCAGACGGGTCTGGGCCGCACCGGGTCGCTGTACGCCTTCGAGCGCGAGTCCGTCGTGCCGGACCTGCTGACGCTGTCGAAGACCCTCGGGGGCGGCTTGCCGGTGGCAGCGGTGGTCACCAGTGCCGAGATCGAGTCGGTCTGTCATGGCCGCGGGTTCCTGTTCTACACGACCCATGCCTCCGATCCGTTGGCTGCTGCGGTGGCACTCACGGTCCTACGCGTGATCCAACGCGACGACCTTGCGCAGCAGGCCGAACTGCTCGGCAAGCAGCTCGCGCAGCGCCTGCTCGATTTCCAGGAGCGATACGAGGTGGTGGGGGACGTGCGCGGTCGCGGCCTGCTGCGTGGCATCGAGCTCGTCACCGACAAGGCGAGCAAGACGCCGGCCAACAAGCTGGGCAAGACCGTGACCATGGCCTGCCTCGAGCGAGGTCTGCACATGAACATCGCGCAGTTGCCGGGGATGGGCGGGGTATTCCGGATCGCTCCACCGCTGACCATCACCGAGGACGAGTTGCACGCCGGCCTCGACATCCTCGAATCCTCACTCAAGTCGGTCATCTCAAGCGGCGGTGCGTGAGGCAGCTCCACTGAGGCATCGTCCGCTGCAGCATCGTCCCACCAACGCGACAACGGAAAGCGTGGCAACGTATGACGAAACAAGAACTGACCGCCGAGGACCTGGTGACGCTGCGCGGCGTGAGCGACCCCGCCGCGTCGGACGACGGTGTGCTGCTGGCGGGCGTCGTGCACGGCACCGCGCCGCGTCGAGGTGAGGCTGCTCAGGCCGAGGTCTGGCTGTCGGTCGACGGCGCGCCGGCGCAGGCCCTGACATCCGGCCCGGGGGCCGACCTCCTCCCCCGGATCTCGCCGACCGGCCGCAAGCTGGCCTTCGCCTCCGACCGGCTCAAGCCCGGGATGGCGCGACCCTACGTCCTGGACCTGGATGAGGCCGGATCGGCCGTCGGTGAGCCGCGTCTGCTGGAGAGCGTGCCGGGCATCGTGGAGGACATCATCTGGTCTGACGACGAGCAGCGACTCCTGCTGCGCACGGCCGATGAAGGTTCCGACACCGGCAACATCGGCGGCGGCCTGCGCTTCGCCGCCGCTGGCGAGGAGGAGGCGGACATCATCGTGCGCCGCCCCGCGACCGCGTGGCGCCGGATCGCCGTCGTTGACCTGGCACTGGACAAGACCGTGCAGCTCACCCCGGACGGCGTCACCGTGTGGGAGATCGGATGGCCCGGCCACGGCCCGGTGGCCGCGCTGATGTCGGCCGACCCGACCGAAAGCGGCTGGTACGACGCCCACATCGCCCTGGTGGACCTGGACTCCGGCACGACCGAGACCGTCTACACGCCGCAGCTGCAGCTGCAGGCGCCGGTCGTCTCCTCCGACGGTCGCTGGCTCGCGTTCCTCGAGGCACCACAGAGCGATCGTGCCCTGCTGTCCGGAGAGGTCGCGATCCTCGAGTTGTCCAGCGGCGCGGTCGAACGGCTCTCGCTCGATGCAGACGTGTCACGCCTGAAATGGACAACCGATGGCCGGCTGTTCTGGGCCGGCAGGTCCTCACTGGAGTCGGTGTGCGGGTTCGTCTCGGCAAACGCGCCCGGCGAGCAGGCCTGGAGCTCCAGCGAGATCTGGCGGGGGCTGGTCACGCTCGGAGCGACGTATGTCGTGCTGGCCGATTGCAGCGCCGACGGCCGACGTGTCCTCGCCCCTCGGCACGCCCACGGAGAACCCATCGAACTGTCGGTGCTCGAGCAGGGTGAGCAGGGTGTCTGGGCCTGGCGAGCGGTGACCAGTGTCAACGCGCATGCGGCCAGCTGGCCGCTGCCGGAGCAACGCAGGCATGTCTGGACGGCGGCCGACGGGCAACAGATCCATGGTCTGCTGCTGCTGCCAGCGTCGGCGGCGAACGATGCGGCGTTGCCGCTTGTGGTGGTTCCGCACGGTGGGCCGACGAATGCCTCGACAGCCATCTTCGCCTCGGGCGCCCACGGCGGGGATGCGCTGCTGCTCACCCAGGCTGGCTGCGCCGTGCTGGTCCCGAACATCCGTGGATCGGTCGGTCGAGGTCGGGAGTTCATGGCGGCCAACATCGGCGATCTGGGTGGCGATGACCTGCGCGACCTGGAGGCCGGCGTCGCCTCGCTCGTGCAGAGCGGTCTGGTCGACCCGGCCCGGGTCGGCATCGTCGGGATCTCCTTCGGCGGATTCATGGCGGCTTGGGCGGCGGTCCGCAGCAAGGTCTTCGCCGCCTCGATCCCGATCGCCGGGATCATGGACTGGCTGAGCTTTCACCACACTTCCAACCAGGGCCGGTTCGACGAGCTCTTCCTCGCCGGCTCGCCGTATGACATGGCTGGCCCGTACCTCGAGCGGTCTCCGGTGATGCACGTCAACGGTTGCACCACGGCGACCCTGATCCTGCACGGCGACGCCGACCTCGCGTGCCCGATCGGTCAGGCGCAGGAGTTCTACCAAGGCCTGGTCGGCGCGGGGTGCACGACCGAGTTCGTGACCTACCGGGGAGCGGGGCACGGCATGACCGAGCGAGGGCAGCAGATCGACGTCCAGCAGCGGATCGTCGACTGGTTCACGGTGCATCTTCGCCTGGACGCCAAAGCATCGTGAGCGGCATTGCGAAGGTTGGTGTGATCGGCGGCGGCCACCCATCGGACCCCTGGCGCTGTCCGACCTGACCGACCGCCACCACACCCAAGCGAAACGAGGATCGGCACATGCTCATTCGTGACAGCGCCCCGCGCTCGACGGCCCGCTGCGCCAGATCCGCGATCGTGCCTGCGACCAGCGGCCCGCGTGAGCGGCGACGCAACCAGGACCTGGAGCCGAACAATTCGACAAGCTTTGAGAGGAACAGGTCGATACCCATGGTGAATCTGACTCGCATCTACACCCGGACAGGTGACGACGGCACGACGAACCTCGGCGACCTGAGCAAGACGAGCAAGCTCGATCTGCGCCTCGGCGCGTACGCCGACGTCGACGAGGCCAACGCCCAGATCGGCTTTGCGCTCTCGCTCGGGACCCTCGACGAGGACGTCGTCACAGTGCTGACCCACGTGCAGAACGATCTGTTCGACGTCGGCGCCGATCTGTCGTGCCCCGTGGTCGAGGACCCGGAGTATCCGCCGCTGCGGGTCGAACCTGACTACATCGCCCGCCTGGAGGGCTGGTGCGATCACTACAACGAGCAGGTGCCCAAGCTCCGCTCATTCATCCTGCGCGGCGGCACACCGGCCGCGGCAGCCGTGCACGTCGCGTGCACCGTGACGCGCCGGGCGGAGCGGTCGGCCTGGGCGGCGCTCGAGGAGCACGGCGACACGATGAACGTGCTGACTGCGAAGTACCTCAACCGCCTCAGCGACTTGCTCTTCATCCTGGGTCGCTTCGCCAACCGCGCGCAGGGCGACGTCCTCTGGGTCCCCGGCGGCGAGCGGGAATGAGCGCCGCCATCCACCGTCTTTTGACCCAGGGGCGCTCTGGCTCGCCGATCGATTAGCCTTGGAGTATGGCGAAGCAGGCCCAGACACCCGGCGCGGAAGCCGAACCGGCGTCCCGTCCGTCCGGCCGGTTGCGCAACACCCGGCAATCGGCCGCCATCGAGCTGGTGTTGCGCGAGGCGGACGGCTTCTTGACTGCACAGGAACTGTTCGACGAGGTACGCGCCCGCGGCCACAAGATCGGGTTGACCACGGTGTACCGGCACCTGAACCTGCTGGCCGAACTCGGCAGCGCTGACATCGTGCACCGTGGCGACGGTGAGACCCAGTTCCGGTTATGCGGGCCCCTGGCAGAGCCGGCTGTCGGCGACCATCACCATCACCATGTGGTCTGCCGGGCGTGCGGGCGCAGCGTCGAGGTTTCCGGGCCCGAGGTCGAGGACTGGGCTGATCGGGTGGCGGCTGCTGCTGGCTACACCGAGGTCACCCACACCCTGGAGGTCTTCGGCTTGTGCCCGGAGCATTCCAGCCGGCCGGCTCAGGCCGGTAGCGGCTCGGCACGCTGAACGGCCGCTCGGCGACGTAACCCGGCCAGCGCCGCCAGCAAGTATTGCGTGGTTGCCACCGCCATGATCGTGAAGCTGGCCGGCAACTGCGGGTAGGCGTAGGCCAGGCCGAGTCCGAGCCACATCGCGGTGATCGCCAGCACGCCGGACAGGGCCAGTGCGTGCCAGGGTCGGTCGGTGAGCTGCTGCGCGGCCGCCGGTGGTGCGGCGAGTAGCCCGAACAGTAGCAGCGCGCCGACTGCCTGGCTGGCCTCGGCGGCGCTTGCGCCCACGATCGCGAGAAACAGCGGCCCGAGTAGCCGGACCGGCACGCCCCGAGCCGCGGCAACTACCGGATCTATGCTGGCGAACAGCAGCGGACGCGCGATCACCAGCAGGACCGCGATCAGGCCGATCGCAATCAGGATCGCGGTCGTCGCCGCGGCCCTGCTGAGCCCGAAGATCGATCCGAACAGCACCGTGACGCTGGCGGTGCCGTTGTCCGAGCTTGCATGCGTTGTGTAGTAGGCCAGAAAGAACACGCCGAGGCCGAGTACCCAGGCGAAGGTGGTTCCGATCACCACATCGTCGGCGATACCCCGCCCGCCCAGCAGGCCTAGTGCTAGCCCGACTACCACCGTTGCCCCGAAGAGGCCGAACCGCAGGTCGACGCCGGCAGCAAGTGCCGCCATCGCACCGGAATAGGCCACGTGCGACAGTGCATCACCGGCAAACACCTGCCCGCGCAGCACCACGAAGTACCCGACCAGTCCGGACAGCAACGCGATCGCGGTGCCGGCCGCGAGCGCGTACTGGATGAACGGATGCGCCAACATGTGCCCGATCCCGGTGATCGGATCGGCAGCCAGCACCAGCCGCCCGGTCATCGGCTGGTCGCCGCGATGGCTGGCGCGATCCCGCGGCGGCCGATCGAATCGGCCAGGCTCCGGTAACCGGTCGCGAGCAAGTAGCCACCGAAGGCCAGCGTGGTCACCCAAAACCCGATCGGATAAGGGGAAAAGAACGCGATGCCGGCACCAAGCCAGGTCACCAGCACCGCGATGGCAACCGAGAGGGCGATCCCGAGCCCGGGTCGTGCGGTCAGTCGAGCGGCGGTCGCGGCCGGTGCCACCAGCAGCGCGAACACCAGCAAACTGCCGGTGATCTGGCTGGTTCCGGCGATAGCCACCCCAAGCAGTACCAGAAAGACCGCCGACAGCAACCGCACCCGGACGCCGCGGGCACGGGCAACGTCGGAGTCGATGGAGATGAACAGCAACGGCCGCCAGATGATTGCAAGCACCAGCAAGCACAGTCCACCCGCGATCAGCAGCGTCAACACCTGGTCGTCACGCACCCCGACGATGCTGCCGAACAGCAGGCTGTTCAGGTTGGAAAGGAAACCCTTGTACAGGCTGACAAAGAGGAAACCACAGGCCAGCGCGAAGGCCTGGATGGTGCCGATGACGGCAGATTGCTGGCCGAAGCCATCGGGCCCGGAGCCCGGCCGGCCAGCACCGGGCAGCGCCGCGATCGCGAGCGCGCCGGCAATGCAGAGGCCGAAGTAGCCGAAGCCCGCGTTGATTCCCAGCCAGGTGGCGCCGGCTGCTCCAGGGAAGCCGATGATGGCCAGCGAATGGCCGGCAAAGGCCTGCCTGCGCAGCACCATGAAGTAGCCGAGAGCGCCGGCCACCACCGCGACGATGGTTCCTGCCCGCAGCGCGTTGAGCATGAAGTGGAAGCTCAACAGCTGCCGGACGTCGTCGGCGAGATTCCAGCTCAGCTCACCGGTCATCGCCGGTGCTCGGCGTGGGCGTCGGGTTGGCCAACGACTACCAGCCGTCCGGCCCGATCGCGAAGCACATCGATCGGGGTGTCGTAGAGCATGCTGAGGGTTTCGGCGGTGATCACCTCGGCTGGCGTACCGATCACCGCGCCGCCATGGGCGAGATAGATTACCCTGTCAAGATAGGGCAAAATCGGATTGACATCGTGAGCTACCAGCAACACCGCCACGTCCTGGCTCCGGCAGACCTGCTGGATCAGTGCGCTAACCGAGGCCTGGTTGGTCACGTCGAGGCTGTCCAGCGGCTCGTCGAGCACCAGCAGTTCGGGTCGCCGGATCAGGGCCTGCGCGATCAGCAGTCGCTGCTGCTCGCCACCGGAACACTGCCCGATCGGCCGGTGGGCGTAATGTTCTGCGCCGACCAGGGCAATCACCTCACGCAGCCGGTCCTGGGCTTGGCTGCCTTGTTTGCCACCGAGCCAGCGGGGCAACGGGGTGCCCCAGCGGTCACCATCCCAGCCGAGCCGCACCACATCGAGGCCGCGGATCCGGGTTGTCGGGTCGAAGGCACGCCGTTGTGGTAGGTAGCCGACCCGCGAGTTGTGCCGCCCCGGCGCGGCGCCGAGTACTTGAGCCTGACCGCTTGCCACCGGCTGCAATCCGAGAATCGCTTTGAGCAGGGTGGACTTTCCCACCCCGTTCGGTCCGAGCACCGCCACGAACTCGCCGGCATGCACGGCCAGCGAGACTTCGGACCAGATTGTCCGGCCACCGATCCGAGCCGAGGCGCGATCGAGTTGCACTACCGCGGGCGCTGCTGGCTGGTTCACCGGCCGGTCGCCTGGGCGAGTGCGGTTTCGATCTTCTTGAGCTGGTCGGTCTGCCATTGCGCGAAGGTCGCACCAACAGGCGACAAAGTCTCGGTGACGGTAGCCACCGCGATGCCGTGCCGCTTGGCGGCGCTGACCTGTGCGGCCACGTCCGGGGTCGCATTCTGGCTGTTGTAGACGTACAAATCGATCTTCTTCCCGGACAGCTGTGCGTCGATGGTGGCTTTGTCCGCCGCCGACGGATCGGTGCCTTCGCTGATTGCCCGCAAAAAGCTGGCAGGTGTCAGCAGCTTGAGCCCGAGGGCATCGGACAGTGGTGCGAAGATGCTCTCACTGGCGCCGACCGGGATGCCCGCGAACCTGGTCCGGATCTCGGTGATCAGCCGGTGGTAACCGGCCAGCGCAACGTTGAGGAAGCTCTGCTGACGCGAATCGTAGTATGCCGCGTCCGCCGGATCAATCCGCTTTAGTTCTGCAGTGATCCGGTCCGCGACCTTTGCTACGTCGGTGGGTGAGTACCAGCGATGCGGGTTGCCGTCGTCGGCGGTTGCGGTCAACCGGCCGACGTCGATGACGGTGCGGTCTGGGTTAGGACTGGCGGCGACCGCCTTGGGTAGCCACGAGTCGTAGCCGACTCCGTTCTCGACGACCAGGGTGGCGCCGGCGATCAGCCTGGCATCGGCCGGCGTCGGCTCGTAGTCATGCGGATCGGTGTCGGGGTTGGTGATGATCGAGGTCACCCTGACGTGCTCACCGCCGATTTCGGCCAGGATGCTGCCCCAGGCGCTGATACTCGCGACAGCGGTCACGATCTTGCCGGAACCGCCTGCTGCGGTGGCCTTGGCCCCGGAGCCGGGTGCGGTGGCGCAGGAAGCCAGCAGTAGCGCGGAGCTGACAAGGGCCGCACTGCGAGCGAGGCCTCGGCGTTTCTTCATGTCGCCAGCTAACCGCTTAATGAATCTCGTTGTCAAATTCGTTAAGCCGGCTAAGCTGCCCGGCCGCGATCAGAACAGCGCCTCACCCACATATCCGCCCGGCGACGCGCCGGCCGGCAGCGCGAACACCGCGGACGCCTCGTGCCGGATGAAGGAGTTGAGCGCGTCGGTGGCGGCGAGTCGGCGCTGGATGGGAACGAAAACCTGGTGGGGATCTGTCTGAAATGCCTGGAAGAATAGGCCGCTGTCGGGTTGGCCGGCCGCATCGATGCCATCGTCGTAGGAGTAGCCGCGGCGCAGCATGGTGGCACCGGCGTTGCTGGTCGGGTGCGCCAGCCGGACGTGCGCGTTCGGGGCGATCACCGGCTGGCCGTCGAGCGCGGCGGCGAAGTCGGGATTGTCGTGCTCCAGATGGCCGGATAGCGGGGCTCCGGTGGTTTTGCGGCGGCCAATGACGGCTTCCTGCGCGGTAGTCGGAAGCTGCTCCCAGGAATCGAGCAACATCCGGATCCGGCGGCACACCAGGTAGCTACCGCCAGCCATCCAGGACGGTGCGACGCCGGACGGGACCCACACCGCAAGGCTCTGCCGGGCACCTGTCGGGTTGTCGGTTCCATCGAGCTGACCCATCAGGTTGCGTGGGGTCGCCGCCGGATCGGTGGCAGCTGAGCCGCGCAGGAAGCCGCCCTGGGACCAGCGTGGGCGCAGCAGGCCGGGTACCGAACCGATCAGCGCCCGAGACGCCACCGCCACCGCCAGCGGGTCGGTACCGCACAGCTGTACGCCGAGGTCACCGCCCGATCGCTCGGGGCGCAGCCGGTCGGTTGGGAAGCTGGGCAGCGGCCGCAGCGCAGGCGGCACATCGAGGCCGGCGGCGCTGAGCCCACTCGCGCCGATGCCGATGCTCACGGTGACACCCGCCGGTCCCAGGCCGGCAGCGATTGCGGCCACCTCGGGCGGCAGGCTGCCGGCCATGACGGCCCGGCCGGTCCTCGAGAGCAGCTGGAGTGCCGAGCGAAGTCCCACCCGGGTTGCGGCCGCCGGGGTCAGGTCGAAGGCGAGAAAACGCAATATCGCGGGCGGCCGGTCGACCACGCCCGGCTGATGGCCGCCGTCGAATCCCTGGCTGGCCCCGAATCCCTGGCTGGCGTCGCTCGGGACGGCCTTGCCGCGCTCGGTGGCCGCCGGCCGGCGCCGATCCCGCAGGCCGGCTCCACCGGCGGCGCCGAGGGCAAGCCCACCGGTGAGCAATCCGGCGGAGGTGAGGAACTGCCGCCGTGCCGGCCGCGGTTGCTGAGCCATTGCTGTCCCTTCGCTGCTTGCCATCGGTTCGCCGACTGTTGCCGTTTTGTCGGCCAGCTGTTAACAAACGGTAGTTGCCGCAGCCGGACGCGCCCGAAAGCGGGTGGCGGATCGGTCGCTATCACGATCTATCCTGCAAGCCGGAGTAGCCAGAAAAATCCAAGTAAAGGATAATAAGCAACAAAC
>FTJM01002109.1_pt1 | contig 10176 bp, 8 predicted proteins | sample 1658941 | NCBI WGS metagenome assembly FTJM01 (sample SAMEA3914876, study PRJEB12502) | metagenome | biome: forest; material: soil | place: USA | collected 2011-06-22 | depth 0.3 m
ACCCACGACCCGGCTGCTGCTTCCGTGCCATCAACTCCCGTCCCTGGCAGTTAACAATATCAAATGTCATTTGCAGTTCTCGTTGTGCCATTCATCCATTGTGGAATTGATGACGTTTCCTTGATAGTTGCCATCTGTCCGCTTGGTAAGAAGCCCCTGGTTGTGATCGTTCAGGTTCAAATGGAAGACGCTGCCAACCATGATCGGGGGCACACCGGTATCGTTCGATCCCTGAGCTGCGAGCTTGGCCGCAGCCCGAACGAGCAGCGGCGCAACTACTCCCGCCTCATGAACTCCCGTCCCTGCTAGTTAGGGGTAGTCGAAGGGTGCCGGCAATCACTATCGGTACCAACGCGACGGGCCTATCGGGTGTTACTTCTCGCCGGCCGTGCGGATGTCCATGGTTATTGCGGCTGCTTGGTCTGGAGAACCGCTGATCTGAAATACGACACCGAGGGTAGAATGGTCGAGCCAGACGCAGGTAGCTAGCTTCCCATGGGGCTCGTCCAGAGTTCCGCACTGAAGTGTCCCGCCGAGGGTGCCGGCGTCATAACTCTTGGCATCGTTCAGTCCGGCCGACTTCAGGATTTCGCCGGCTACATCGTCGATGGACCGGGTGTCCATCTCGTGCGAGAGCTCCTTAGAGTCGGCTACGTTCAGGCCGAGCAAGATCACCCCGGGTGCACCGTCTACGGCATGGCTGTACACCCCGACCATCGGGTTGCTGATGATGCCGTCGGGGTCTTGGCTCTTGACCGCGGCCAGGAGGCTGTTACCGGTGCTGGACGCGGTTGCGTCAGTCTGTCGAACCAAGGCGCCCGCGCGCGCCGGCACCGAGAACATGTGGGCCTTCGCGAGGTTGTCGCTGTGCTTGTTCGTCAAGCTGACTGTGACCACCACCGCGACGATTACCAAGACCAAAGCGCCACCGACAATGGCCAGGATCTTGCCGGTCCTCCGCTGGGACGGTGGCGGGGTTGCCGGCATACCGCCGGCGCCGAGCTGACCCGACGCGCCGTAGCGGCCAGGCGCCGAGTATTGGCCTGGATGGTCCCATTGGCCTGGATGGTCCCATTGGCCTGGCTGAGCCGATGGTTGGTACTGACCCGCCTCGGAGGATTGCTGGGAGTTGCCAGGCTGGCTGAGATAGCTGGGCTGTGGCGCGACCCATCCCGGGTCGCTGTTGGGCTGGTTCGGATCAGTCACTTCGTTCCCTTACGTGTGTGGACTCGCACGTCACCCTGCCACATGCGAAAGGCCCTCTCCGCGCAATTGAGGAAGTTCCGCGGTTACCTCTCACACGCAGCGCCGACTACTCCCTCCTCATCAACTCCCGTCCCTGCCAGTTAACATTGAGTTACAACAGGTGCGGGAACTCGACGCTAACTGACACTGCAGCGATCCCCGGGGCTCGGCGTGTCTCCCGTGGCCGGAGTGGTCGACGCCGCTGATATATGTTTGCCCGGTTGATCCGCTGGACGGTTGCGTTCGTCGTTAGTCTGATGAATGATTCCCCGTTCCCGCCAGGCAACTGACGCTGAATCTGTGGCCTGGCCCGCGAGGTCATCCTGGCGTGGTCGAACGTGTGCGACGACGTCGAGCACTGCATGAAGGCCAGCACCTCTCCACACCTGGCGGAGCAGCTCACCGGCGATGGCAGTTCGTCACCCTCACGCTGGCAGGGGTGATCAACGGCGAGGTGCCGCTGCTGGATAACCGCGTCGTGGTTTCTCGCCGTTCGGTCTCGGTGTCCTGCATCTCGCGCTCGGGGCCTTCGTCCACGAGCAGTCCCGCGCTAGGGGAAATGCCCCGGCCGTGCCGGACTTCTTCACCGAGACGCGGCGCTGGTGAGCCGACCCGCACCGTTCGTCGACGTCTGTGATCCCGGCTCGACGTTGCCCGCCCGGCGCGTTCGGAGTGCAGCAGAATGATGCGGGTGGTCATTATCAATGAGCCGTGGACGCATCCGGATCCCGAGCGCTCGAACGTTCGCCTGGTCAAGATTGACGACAGCGTCCTGCACGCGTTGGCACGAGGCGAGGGCGCGGGCGTCGAGCAATTTCTCATGACGACGTATCTCCGCGGTGACGAGTGCCGAGGTCTCTGGCGCATGAGAAGTGCGCAGATCGTCGACGCGCCGGGCGACGCTTCGTGGGTGACACGTTTCGTCGTCGTGAGCGGCGAAGCGGCTCCGGTCGGCCTCGCCGGTTTCCACGGCTCACCCGACGAGGCCGGGGTGGTCGAGATCGGGTACCGGATCGACCCGGAGCAGCGGCGGAAGGGTTACGCGAGGCAGGCCCTGGAGATCTTGCTCGCCGTGGCACGCACCCACCCCGATGTGCGGGTCGTCCGCGCGACCATCAGCCCGGACAACCACGCGTCACGATCCCTGATCACGGGCTACGGCTTCATCGAAGTCGGCGAGCAGTGGGACGATCAAGACGGCCTGGAGATCATCTTCGAACTGACCGGAGACGCTGGCGCACCTGTCAGCGAAGCGGAACGGTGACCGAGGTGATCACAGTGTCGCGGGCTTGTGTAGGTGTGTGTAGGCCTCAGCGGCTAACGGCGGATCCAGCCGACTCGCCCCTGTCGAACACGGCGCTGCGCCACTAACGAGGGTGGCCAACCTGAAGGCTCATAGCTTGCTATGGCGAGTCGGTAGCCTGCGCGTCTCGAACCCTGGCCTTCAGCGGCCAGACGCAGGCATGGAAGCAGGTCCAGCCGCCGGCGTGCCGGCGGTAAGAGTCGACGTAGCGGCTGTAGCTCACCCGGTCGGACGTGCAACGGGCTGACACCACGGCACAGTCGCCATCCACCCGGATCACCACCTGGTCGATCTCCAGCTCCGGCGTCGGGTTGGTCGTCAGGTCTTCGATGTAGTCGGGCAGGCTCTGCACCTGACCGGTCGAGCCGGACAGGTACTGAAAGCTTGGTGTCAGGATCGGCTCGAGTAGCTGCCAGGATCCTTTGCGAAAGGCGTCGATGAACTGGACGTTGAGCTGGGTCAGTACCTCGATATCATCCATTACGAGATAGTCCACTAAATCACCTCTTGCCGGTAGTGCCGCAGATACGTATATGAGGTCCACTCCCCCTGTTAGCGACGCCCGGCCAGCACCCGGTTCGTGGCGAACACCGCGGCAACGCATCGATGCGCATCGTGAATCGGCCGCGAGAACGTCCGCGGCGACGGGACCAGGTTGTTGTAGAAGGTGGCACCCTCACACAGCGGGCCGAGCACCCAGATCCGCGAGTCGGACTTTCCCCGGGAATCGATCGGATGCTGGTCACGGTCGATGTCGATGCCGGCCAGCCGGCTGTTGGCCGCTCGATTCGGTCGGATTTTGCCTATGTACAGCAGGTTTTGCAGCAACGGGCTGGCTGAGCCGGCTACCGCAGGCAGGTCCACCCGGCCGCTTACCAGCCAGTCCGCGCTCGTGTGGCAACCAGTCCGCAACGTGCGTGAACTGAGCTGCCACTGACTCAGCGCGCCATCCCAGCGCACCTGAGGATCCGGGCCAAGCGGCGTTCGCGCTACCCCGGTGGCCAGTAACGCAAGGAGTTCGGCATTGCGTGCGAACTGCGGACCGACCACCGCGCGATTGAGCAACGGGACGGTAGTCGACATGAAGTCGTCCAGTGACTGCTCGGTGAGACCACCGAAATCGACGACGTAGCGGAAGGTGTCTCGCAACTCACGCAGGATGTCCAGCGCGCCCTTCACGACGCTTCCGGCCAACCCGAGTTCGCCCTCGGCCAGGTCGTCGGCGACCGCTCGCGCGAGCCAGTGCTGGTAAGCGTCGGCGTCCTCGTTCTCGATCTCGCCGCCGGCCAGCAACCGCTGCGGGTCAACCGTCCCCCGCTCGCTATCGAGCCGATCGAGCAACGCCGGCAGCTCGCCGGCCGCTTCAGCTACCATCAGCCGGCTCGCCAGATGCTGCTCAGAAGCCGGTCCCGCGATCCGCGACTCGCAGCGACGGTAGGAGATTCGCAGCTCGGTATGGATCAGCGGCAGTACCTGGAGCCGGAAGTCCAGCGGGCCGCGATGCGCCGCGCGCAATGCATCGATCCGCGCGGTGGTGAAGGCCAGCGGCCGGTAGGGCGCCCCGAACTCCAGCAGCCGCGGGCGGGCCCGGCACGGCCTGCCCGAACGGGAGTAGAAGATCAGCCGCGGTTCATTGCCACTTGCCAGGTATCGCAACTGGCCGTCCTTCTCCAGGTACCGGCCACCGCGGCCGATGGTCAGGCACGACATCGCGTCCATCGCCGACAGGCCGAAACCCGCGATCGCCGCGGTCTGGCCCGCACCGATCCCCGCCAGCCGCTGCGGCATCGGATAGGGCTCGGCAACCCGCCGGCGGTTGGCCGGTCGATGGCCCGCGTTAGCGGTATAGCCAGTGGTCAGGAACACACTGTCTACTTCGAGCTGTTCTTGATTGGACAAGCCGATCCGCAGCCTGCCGACGGTTCCGGTGATCAGGCTGGTGGCCTCGGCGCGGTGCACGGTAAGGATCACCTGGCTAGGCACCTGCGCGAGTAGTCGCTGGAAGAACCAGGCCAGGTACTCGCCGAGCACCCGCCGTGGCAGGAAGTCGGTCGGCCGGATCGGCCGTCCGGTGCTGCCGACGCTGAAACCGTCATCGGCCACCCGAAGGTCCTGTTCGATTACCCACTCGTACAAGCTCGGTCCCGGCACCGGGGATACATCGACGACCGTGTGCGAGTCGGGAAACATCGAGACTTGCGAGCAGATGGTATTCAGCAGCAGGTAGTCCGGCTGCCGCCGGTCGTGCACGCCGACTCCGTCTGCGACCGGATCGATGACCTCGATGCGGAGAGCCGAGTCGGGATCGGCCTGGCCGGCAAAGGTGAGCAGCCGTTCGAGCACGCTCAGCCCACGCGAGCCCAGGCCGATGATCGCCACCGAGGTCAGGCTAGGCATAGAAGTCCTCCCGTGCGGGCGCGATGAGCAGCTCGACTCGTGCCAGCGCCCGATCAGCGTTGTGCGCGGCGGCGCGAGCATCGGCACCGGTGCTCAGCAGGTAGCCGAGCCGGTCCTGAAAAGAATGTCTGATGGTTGTTGCGCCGCCGAGCACGCCGGTGAGTTCGGCCTCGACGATGCCCGGGTAGCTGCGTATCTGTTCGAAACCATTGGCGCCGTCGAGGGTGCCATTCTGCTCGGCGATACAGAACCGGATGGAGGCGGCCCGGTGCTGGCTGGGCCGGACGGCGGTGTCGAGGCCAGCGGCTCGCGAGACAACGAGCGCGATCAGGTCGATTCCGGTCGCCTGCTGCACCAGCCGCGGGATCAGGCCGCCGGCCAGCCGAGGATTCACCTCGACGATGCGCGGGCCGGCGCCGGTCAGCCGCAGCTCCACATGCGCCGCTCCCCACCCGAGACCGAGCGCCGCCAGCGCGGCCAGCGCCATCTCGGTGACCGCCAACCAATCAGCATTGCTCAGCTGCGCTGGAAAGTCATGGCCGACCTCGACGAAGTACGGCTCGGGCCCGAGCCGCTTGGCAGTGACTCCGACGATCTGCCAATCAAAGATCTCGACCGAGCATTCCGGACCGTCCAGGTACTGCTCGACAAGCACTGCCTGTTGCTTGGGTATCCCGAGCGCGGCCGGGTCCCCCGCGATGATCGCGCCGGTCGCCGACCAGACCTCGGCTGCCGACGAGCAGCGCCGGACGCCGACCGATCCGGAGCCGGTGCAGGGCTTCACCACCACCGGCCAGCCCAGCCGGCTGGCCTGGTCGACTGCCGTGGCCGGGGTGCTGGCGCGGCCGAACCGCGGGCTCGGCAGCCCGGCCGCCAGCAGCGCCGATCGTTGCAGGCCCTTGTCCCGGCACCGGGTCACCGCTGCCGGATCGGGATGCGGCAGGCCGAACCTGGCGGCAAGCTCGCTGGCCGCGGCGATGAAGTACTCGGAGCTGCTGGTCACCCCCGCGAGCCGTCCGGGTAACGCCAGGCAGCCGCGGTACAGCTCTGCCGGCTTGCCGGTGTCCAGGACCCGTACCTCGATCCCATCGACCGCCAGGTAGGGATAGCGAGCGGGATCGCGGACGAACACTACCGGCCGCAAGCCGTGCTGCCGGGCGCTGGAGCAGAACAGCCGGCCGGAACCGGTGGTATTGCTCTCGATCAGCACCAGCCAGTCGCTGTTCATGCCGGTTCGTCGCCAAGTTCGTCGCCAGGTTCTCGGGCACCGTCGTCGGCGAGCAGCGCGCCGACCCCGGCAGATCGCGCCGCGTCGGCCTCGGCGACCGTGCGGCGCCAGCCGGCGAGCCAGTCCTGTTGCAAGCGCCAGGAGGCGAGCGCCTGCTGAAACGTCTCGGCGAATGCTCCCGGGCCGCCGCCGAATGCCTGCGCATCGAGTGCGCCGGCCACCTCAAGGCAGCAACCAGCGACCCCGTCCAGCAGCTCTGGTCCCAGGTAGCCGGCCAGGTCGGTGGACCCGTCCGCGACCGCCCGGCGGACCGCGTCGGCCACCAACTCGTGCGCCCGCCGAAAGGGTATCCCCCGCTGTGTCAGCTGATTTGCTATCGCGGTGGCGCCGGTGAAGCCGTCCGCCGCTCGTTCACGCATCCGGTCGGGCCTCGGCTTGGCACCACTGACCATGGCCTGAGCCAGCAGCACCGCCTGCTCGCTGGCGGTCAGGCCCGGCCAGATACTCGCGATCGCTTCGGTACCGACCTCGATAGAGTTGGTGAACGGGGTTGCTGACATGGCCGCGGCCGCCGCCGTCCAGGCCCCGATCACCTGCGCAGGCTTGGCCCGCAAATGTTCCAGCAGGAACGCATTGCGCTTTTGTGGCATGGCCGAACTGCCGCCAACCAGCCGGTCCGGGAATTCGATCAGGCCGAATTCGACGGTGCTCCACAGCTGCAGGTCGGCGGCCAGCCGGCTCAGCGTTATCGCGGTGCTCGCCGCGACCCCGGTGAGCCGGAGCGCGACGTCCCTGCTCGCGACCGCATCGAGCGCGTGTGGGTTACTCGTCGAGAATCCCAGCAACCGCGCGGTATGCGCGGGATCGATCGGCAGGTCCGAGCCGGCCACCGCTCCGGCACCCAGCGGGCTGACCCGCAGGCCCGTGGCCGCCGACATCAGCGCGTCGACCTCGCGGCCAAGTGCCTGAGCCACCCCGAGCAGGTAATAGCCATAGCTGATCGGCATGGCGGCCTGGAAGTGGGTGTACGCCGGCATCAGGACAGCCCGGTATACCCGCGCCCGGCCGAGCAGCGCAGCCTGCAACCTGAGCAGCTCGCTGCCGTACTCGATGAGCCAGTCGCGCAGCCTGAGCGCGGTCATGGTCGCCTTCAGGTCGTTGCGAGATCGGCCGGTGTGCAGCACGCCGCCGATCTCGGGACCGAGCTCCGAACTCAGATAGCCCTCATACATCAGGTAAAGCCCGCGCGGCGCGGGACGCCCAACCAGCGGCTGGTAGCGCTGCTCGCGCAGCAGCGCGATGCACCGCAGCAGGCTGCACGCCGCGGCGCGCGGGACAAGCCCTCGCTCGGCAAGCATCAGCAGATGAGCCTGGTCGACCTGGGTCAGTTGCGGCAGCTCGGCCTCGAGGTCAGAGCGAGCCAGCTCGCCGTAGATCACTCGGCGGGTGCGGAGGCTGACCTCGGCGGTCAGCCGGCCGGTTGCGCTCACCGCTCGGCCGAACCGGATGCCGCGGATCGGTCGATGACCTCGGCATACGAGCGCCGCCGCCAGCGGTAGCAGGTCCACAATCCTTCGGGAATACTGGGATCCTGGACCTCGGTGGGTTCCGCTGGCACTGGTTGGCCAAGGTAGCCGGCCTGGCGTAACCACTCATCGTCGTAGACGGTGTCCTGGTACCGGTAACCCTCGTCCGGCAACATCACCACCGTCAGCTCGTTCGGATTGGCTGCCGCCGACCAGCGAGCGACCTGGTACGCGGCGCCGCCAGACGGTCCGGAGAACAGCGCGTGCCGGCGATGCAACTGTCGGGTCGCCGCGTAGGCCAGTACCGGTGCGCACCAGTGCACGCTGTCGAAGATCTCGTGAGCGAGGTTGGCCGGCAGCACGCTCATGCCCATCCCCCGCAGCTCCCGAGGCGAATCGGGATGCCCGAACAGCACGCTGCCATGGGTATCCACCGCCACCGCTCGGCAGTCCGGTAGCACCGCCCGCAAATTGGCGACAGTCCCGCACATCGAGCCGCCGGAGCCGACCGGGCCGACCACGCAGTCGATCTGACCAAGGCATTCGAGCAGCAGTTCGGCTACGCTGGCGTATGAATGCGGGTTGTCAGGATTGGAATACTGCTCGGGGCAGAAGCTTGACTCGTAGCTGGCTCGGAGTTCGTTGAGCCGGTTCATCCGCGCCGTCTGGTAGCCGCCCACGATCCGGCCGGCGGCCGCCGGTACCCGCTCCACCCGCGCGCCGAGGTCAGTGAGCCGCCGGTACAAGCGCTCGTCGATAACGGGGTCGCTGACCAGCACGACCTTGCGATCCAGGTGCACCGCCTGCATCGCCAGGGCAAGGCCGAAGGTGCCTGAGGTCGTCTCCAGGATGACGGTTTCCGGGTCGAGCAAGCCGGCGACCATCGCGCGTCGCAGGATGTAGCGCGCCGGGATCATCTTCATGAGGGTGAAGCACGCGGCGTACAGGTTCGGCGAAAGCCGGATCAGCCGCGGGATCTGAAAGCTCTCGGTCGCCTCCTCGGCGGCTTGGCGCAGGTTCATCCAGGCACGCTCGCCTGGTCGATGGTGTAGCTCGACTGGATGCCTGCTTGAGCCAGGGCGATGGAGCAGCGCCGGACGTCTTCGGCAACCGAGGCCGATTGACCGTCGAAGATCAGCCCGGCCACGGTCCCGCTGTGCGCGACCTGGATCCCGCGACCGCCATGGTTCAGGCACAACTCGAGCAGCAGTTCGAGCTTGGGTTTCGGCAGGTATCGTTGGTTGATCCGTGCGCTGGCGGTGGCCACTCTGGCCAGCAAGCCGACGTCCTCGGTGGCCACCGCGCGCCGCAACCCCGCCCGCAGAACTCCGAACGCGGCGATTTCAGCTTCGTCATAGTCGGCCGGACGGAGCCGCAAGGTATCGACCTGGACGCCCGGCTCAGTGTCGCAACCCAGCACGATCATCGGTGGCAGCCGGTCACCGAACGTCTCCAACACGATGCCGTCCCGATGCGCGAAGAGCACCACCCGATCATCGATCATGATCGAATCAGCGGCGCACTCGGCGAGGACCGCCAGCCGGGCTACCTCGTGCCTGGATAGCAGGATGCCGTGGCAGTCCGCTACCGCCCGGATGGTCGCGGTGACGTCGCTGGTGGACGAGCCCATCCCGATGCCATGCGGCACGTCGGTGGTGATCTCTATCTGGCCACCTTTCGCCGGTGATCTTTGGCTGGGCAGTTGGTTGAGCGTCAGCATGGCCGCCCGCCGGACCTTGATCAGTGTCGGTGGCCCGAGCACGCCGCCATGGGTGTAACTGGCATGGAACACTGCCCGGCTCCCCCGACCAGGTTGCGGTAGCGTGACCAGGCCACGCCGTAGCGTGCCAGCATCATCGCGAAAGATACCTTGCAGAAGTTCGCCATGATGGGCCGGCGCGAAACCGAAACCGATACTCGCGGACCGCGCGGGCTCTGGGCCAGCCCGCGCCAGCTGTAGCGATTGCAAGCTCACGCCGCGGGCTTGCTTACCCGAAAGATCAGGCTCTCGTGCTGATGCACATAGTCGCGATAGCCGGCATGCGGCGGCTCCCACCAGCTGGCGATCTTGACTGAGGACGCGGCCAGGCCGACCGAAGCCAGCAGCGCAGTCAGATCGGTCTGGTCATAGAACCGGCAATAGAAGTCGAAGTGATCGACATACTCCTTCAACCCGATCTCGGTGATGTTCGGATCCGACACCTGGCAGTCGTTCATGGTCCACATGTTCGCGACGAGGCTGCCGCCCGGCCGGAGAATCCGGTACAGCTCGTCCAGCGCGGCCTCGGGGTTGGTCAGGTGCCCGAGCAGATCCCAGCAGAACAGCCCATCTACCGAACCATCGAGCAGGCCGGTTCGGAACGCGTCGACCTCGACGAAGACGACCTTGTCCCGAATCCCGGAGTTGACCGCTACCCGCTCGGCAATCGCCATTGCATTGGCCGAGGTGTCGCCGGCGAGCAGGATGGCGGCGCCGC
>FTJM01024142.1_pt1 | contig 10097 bp, 7 predicted proteins | sample 1658941 | NCBI WGS metagenome assembly FTJM01 (sample SAMEA3914876, study PRJEB12502) | metagenome | biome: forest; material: soil | place: USA | collected 2011-06-22 | depth 0.3 m
AGGTAGACCATTATCGCTGGGGAGAACGCGGTCAGCAGACCCGGCCACCGGTCGGCGGAAACACAGAAAATCCCTATCCAGACACACGCATCGCCGAAGTAATTCGGGTGCCGGGTATAGCGCCAGAGGCCGCTGTCCAGCACGGTGCCGACCTCCTTACCGACCTCCTTACCGGCCTGCTTGGCGGCCTGCTTGGCGGCTTTGTACCGCTCCAGCTGCCAATCCCCGATGCCTTCGAACAGCACCCCGATCACCCAGAGCAGTACCCCGAACCAGGCGAGCCAGCTGAGGCCAGCGGGCTCGAATGACCCGACCAGGATCGGCGCCGCCACCAGGTAGCTGAGCAAGCCCTGCAGCCCGTACACCAGCGCGATGGTCTGCAAACGACCACGATCGGCCAGCATCTGCTCGTAGCGCGGGTCCTCGCCCTTGCCGATGCTGCGCCGCCCGATATGCACCGCCAGTCGGAGGCCCCACAGCACGGTGAGGATCAGCAGCAGCCAGCGCCGGGTCGGGTTGCCGTGGCCGGCCGAAGCGAGGAAGGCGACCACCGCAGCCGCGCAGTACAGCAACCCCCAGGCGGTGTCGATGACGCTGTGCTTGTTCGCCAGCCGGCCCGCCAGGTAGGTCGCCGCGAGCACCAGCAGGATCGCCCCCGCGGCTGGTAGCAGGGCATCGACGAAGGGATCGAACGGGAAGCCGTTGCCAGCCGCGGCAGCGGTGATCATCGGTGCGTCGCTCGATCCCCGGCTGCCCACTCCGGTGCTGCCGGCATCGCGGATTCCCCCGTGCCCGAAGGCCGAACGGCCAGGATTTGGTCCACTCCCATCCGGCCCTCGGCGAAGCTCAGGCCTCCGCCGACCAGGTACAGCCGCCATACCCGAGCAAGCTCTTCGCCCACCATCGCGACCACCTCCGGGTAGTGACTCTCGAAGGTGTCCAGCCAGTCATCGACGGTCCGGACGTAGTGCTCGCGCAGCGCCTGGACATCGCGAATCTCCAAGCCGGCCCGCTCCAGGAAGCCGAGCGTCTCGCTCAACGGTCGCATGTGCATGTCCGGCGCGATGTAGCTCTCGATGAAGGCTCCACCACCAGGCGCGGCAGCTGAGCGCCGCGACATCTGCTGCAGCAGCAGCCGCCCGGTCGGCACGAGGTGCGAGAACAGCGCACCGGCATACACCGGGTAGTTGTGCTCGCCGACATGCTCACCCATCTCGATCGAGCTCACCGCGTCGAAGGCCGGTTCGTCGAGTTCGCGGTAGTCCTGCACCCGGACCTCGACCCGATCGGACAGGTCTCGCTCGGCGATCCGCTTGCCAATGAATTCGTATTGCTGCCCTGAGATGGTGACTCCGAGTACTCTCGCCCCGAAGTGCTCGGCGGCATGCAGGCTCAGCGACCCCCATCCACAGCCGACGTCCAGCATTCGCATGCCCGGCTTTAGGCCGAGTTTGCGGCAGATCAGGTCGAGTTTTGCCCGCTGTGCCTCGGCAAGGCTCAGCTCCTCGGTCTCGTAGTAGGCCGCGGAGTAGGCCATTGTCGGATCCAGGATGAGCGAGTAGAACTCGTTCGACAGGTCATAGTGATGCGCGATCGCGGCCCGGTCGCGGGCGCGAGTGTGCAGGGTGCCGGTGAGCCTGGCTTGGGTCGCCGGCGCTGCCGGCCGCCGGCCGAGCGCGCCGAGCCGGGCGGCTAGTAGCGCGGCGGAGACCTTGCGCCGCCGGCTGAGCCGGATCGGACCAGCCTGGCTATCGCGGGCCTGCTGCCATACCCGGCGCAGGCCATCCGACAATTGCCTTGCGCCACCAGGCACCTCCAGCTCGCCGGTGACGTAGGCCTGGGCGATGCCGAGTTCGTCGGGTTGCCACAGCAACCGGCGCAATGCCCGGCGGGTAGTGAGGTGCAGCACCGGGGCGTCCGGCGGGCCTGCCTCGCTGCCATCCCAGGCCCGGATCCGGACCGGTAACGCGCCGCCAACCAGTGCAGCGATCAGCGCCGATAGCCGGTCAGCGGTAGTCATTTCAATGCACCGCCTTCGTCAGGCCGAACTGGACCACGTCGAGATAGCGGGACCGGAATCCTGCTTCGGAGTAGGCGAGGTACAGCGACCACATCCGGCGGAAGGCGAGATCGAAGTCCACCGATAGCGCGCCGACTCGCTCGGCGTTCGCCTCGAAGTCCGCGCGCCACCTGCGCAGTGTCTCGGCGTAATGCAGCCCGAACGTGAACTCCGAGGCAACCGTGAGGCCGGCCGCCGCCGCCGACTCGCGTACCGAACGGACCGATGGCAGCTGGCCGCCAGGAAAGATGTACTTCACGATCCAGGTGTAGGTGTTCAGGCTGGCGATCATCCGGTCGTGCGGCATGGTGATCGCCTGCAGGGCAGCCCGCCCGCCGGGCTTGACCAACCGCTCGATAGCGCCGAAGTACTCGTGCCAATGGTTCGCGCCGACCGCCTCGATCATCTCGACGCTGACCAGCGCATCGAAGGTGCCACCGATCTCGCGGTAGTCCTGCAGCCTGACCTCGACCTGGTCGGTGAAGCCGGCCTCGGCGATCCGCTTGGTGGCGAGTTCGGCTTGCTCGTTCGAGAGAGTCACCGTGGTTACCCGAGCACCGCGCCGGGCTGCCCGGATCGCGAGTTCGCCCCAGCCGGTGCCGACTTCGACCACGGTGCTGCCTGCTCGGACCTCGGCGAGGTCGAGCAGCCGATCGATCTTGCAGTGCTGCGCGGTGCCGAGAGCTTCGCCGCTGTAGGCCGGATCGGCTGGGAACAGTGCCGCAGAGTAGGTCAGTGTCGGATCCAGGAACAGCTGGAAAAGCTCGTTGGACAGGTCATAGTGTCGCTGGATGTTCTGCCGGGAACCGTCCAGGGTGTTGTCCTGGGCGGTTGGCCGGGCGTGCACGACCGCCGCACGAAGGCGTTGCAGCGACGGCGGGATCAGCGTCGCCATCCGGCTTGCCATGATGGTCAGCAGGCCGGCCAGATCCTCCGATGTCCAGTCGCCTGCCAGGTAGGACTCGCCGAAGCCGATCAGACCGCCGGCCGCGAGTCGCTGGTAGAAATGCTCCGGCCGGACCAGGTGCATGTCCGGGTCGGTGAGGTTCCCGCCACCGAACCGGTTGCCGTCCGCGGTGGTCACCCGGATCGGCAGGGATTTCACCGCGCGCCGCACCAGCCGCTCCGCGATCAGGCCGCGGAGCCGGTTATCCGGGACCGCAACCACGTCCGGCCAACGGCGCGGGTCGATGCCTACCTCTGCAGCAAGTGTGGTGATGCTCATCTCGCCTCGCTCAGTTCCGCTTGGTCCGCGGTTTGCTCTGCGGTCCTAGACTCTCTCGGAAAGGGCCGGAGTCCCTTTAAGTACAATATGATTCCGTGCCGTTTGATGCCGAACATGACCGCTCGGGTGGCCAGCGGGCTGCGCAGCGCCGACCACAGCGAGGCCGGCGTGGCCAGCCGCCGGCCGGTCAACACCGCGGCGAACGGGCGCTCGTCTTGACGATGCAGGGTAACCGTCACGCTCAGCCGGGCGCCTGGCTCAGGCAATCGCACGGTGTAGTGCCCGTCGACCGGGTAGAAAGGTGATACGTAGAACAGCTTCGGGTGCTCGGCGTGGCCGGACTCGTCGGCGGCGAGCAGGTAACTATGCCGGCCACCGTAGGTGTTGCGAACCTCGGCGACGGTGTGGCTGATCCGGTTCTGCTCGTCGTAGCAATAGAAGACCGACAGCGGGTTGAAGACATAGCCGAGCACCCGCGGATTGGCCAGCATCAGGATCTTCGACGGCCGGCGAACCTGGTTGTTCTCAAGGAAGCTGTCGAGATTGCTGCGCAGGCTCGCGCCCGGATCGCCCAGATGATCGGCGCTGGCAAACTGGCACAACCGGCGCAGGCCACCGGGCAGCCTCGGCACCTCGTCCAGGTCGATCAGCCAGCTGGAACCGTGCTGTTCGAAGCGATAGTCGATCGGGTCCCGACGGTGGTGGGTGATCCGAAGGTCGTAACGGGCTGGGGTCGCCGGCTCCGGCCGGTGCTCGCTCACCAGAGCACTCCTAGGCTGGCGGCGGCCTCGACCCCGGATCGGCAGCCGTCCTCGTGAAAGCCCCAGCCGTGGTAGGCGCCGGCGAATGCCAGCGTCCCGTCGTTCAGAGCGGCCAGTTCACCTTGTGCGGCAACCGATTGGGGAGTGAAGATCGGATGCTCGTAGCTCATCTGGTCGATGATCTGGTCGGCCGCCACGGCGCCTTCGTCGTTCAGCGTCACGAGGTACCGGGTCTGGCTGTCCAGGTTCTGTAGCCGGTTCAGGTCATAGCTGACATGCACCGACGAGGCATCGGCTGAGCAATCTGGCAGCAGGTAGTTCCAGGACGATTGGGCGCGAGTTGAGCGCGGCAGCACCGAGCTGTCGGTGTGCAGCGAGGTGGGGTTGCGGGAGTAGTCGATCGCGGAAAGGGTTTGCCGTTCGGCGCGGGTTGGCTCGGTGAGCATCCGCAGCGCCTGATCCGGGTGGCTGGCGATAACCGCCGCGTCGAAAGGTAGCCAGGATTCGGCTTCATCGTGCAGCTGAATCTCGACGCCGCCGGCCACCCGTCGAACGCCGCTGACCGGGCTCGAGGTCAGTACCGCGGTCAGCTGCTTGGCCGCCAGCTCGACGTAGCGAGCCGAACCGCCGACCACGGTGCGCCACTGAGGCGAGCCGGTAACCCGAAGCATGCCGTGGTTGTCCAGGAACTCGAACAGGTACCTGGCCGGATAGCGACCGGCGAGTGCCGGCGGGCAGGACCAGACCGCCGAGATCAGCGGTGTCGCGAAGTGTGACCGGAAGTACCGGCTGAACCGGCCGCGGGTCAAGAATTCGTCCATCGTCTCGGTGTTCGCGATCTGACCTGGATCGGCAAGCAGAGCTCGGGCCCGCCGGTGGAACCTGTTGACCTCGGTGAGCAGGTAGAGGTAGCGCGGTCGAGCAAGGTTCGACAGCGTCGGGAAAAGCCCCCCGATGCCACGCGCACCGGCATATTCCAGCCCGCACCCGGCACACCGGATGGACATGCTCATCTCCGCTTGCTGGGTGAGCACGTCGAGTTCGCCGAATAGCCGCAGCAGGTTCGGATAGGTACGTTCGTTGTGCACGATAAAACCGGTGTCGACCCGGACCGGCTGGCCGTCCGAATCTTGCAGATCGTGGGTATGGGCATGGCCGCCTAGCCGGGAATCTGCTTCGAAGAGGCTGACATCGGCTTCGCGCTGCAGGATGTATGCCGCGGTGAGCCCAGCCACTCCGCTGCCGATCACAGCTATCCGACGCCGGTTCATCCAGGATCCCTTGGCTCGAAACTCAGTAGGTCAGGCGGGCTGGCAGGCCCGCCGTCTGCGCTATGAAATTCGGAGCGCCAGGCAATCCGGATGCCTGGTGGTCGGCAAGCAGCGAGCTCAGCACGAAGGATGCGGCCAGCCCTTGCCACAGCCGAGCCCGGCGCAGCATCGCGTGCCGGCCGCCGTTGATCTCGACCAGGCTGACCGCGACGCCGGTGCGTGCCAGCCGATCGGCATAGGCCGCGGTAGCTCGGGGATCGGTCATCCGATCGGCGGTCCCGTGCATCAGCAACACGGCACGGCCGGCTGGCCGCGGGTGTCCGTTGACGGCCACGCCGCCGGCCAGTTGCGCCACCGGTTCGCCGGCGGGCAGCCACGGTGCCAGCCCGATGATTGCCGCTACCTGCCGATGGCCGCCGACCCGAAGCGCGGTCCGGGCGCCCATCGAGTGACCGAGCACCGCGAACGGGAGTTGGCCAAACCTGGCCGCGAGCTCCTGCAGCGCCCATTCGGCATCGGCGACCGGGTCGGGCAGCCGGCCGTCGGCGGCGTTCCAGCCGCGGGTCCGGTAACGCAGCCTGGCCACAGCCACCCGACCGCCACTGTGTCGGGTGATCCGTCGCGCAAATGGGATCAGCCGAAGTACCGCCAGCTGGCGTGCCGACACCGGCTGGTTGCTGTGCTGCCGGCCACCGTGCAGCACGAGTACGACGGCCTCCGGTGTCCGGCCGGCAGCGACCGTCAGGTGGGGCCGCGGCGCGCTCATATCTGCCACGCTACTGAGCCGAGCTGCTGCATGCCGGCAATTGGTTCGTTTGCATAGATAGCTGTTCGTTGCATAGAAAGCGTTGGATGCTGCAGACCTGGTCGGCGGCGCCGGCCGGGGCCGTTTCGGCGGCAACGATAGGGTCCAGACGTGGATTCTCGAACCGGACTGCCGGTGGTCGGCATGGTAGGTGGCGGTCAGCTAGCCCGGATGACGCATCAGGCAGCGATCGGCCTCGGCCAATCGCTGCGAGTGCTGGCCGAGTCGGCCGCCGACGGCGCGGCCCTGGTTGCCGCCGATGTGCGGCTGGGCGACCACCGGTCGCTGCCGGACCTGCGGGCTTTCGCGGCCGGCTGCAGCGTCGTCACGTTCGATCACGAGCACGTGCCCGGTGACCATATCCGGGCGCTGGCGGCCGAGGGCGTGACGCTGTTACCCGGCGCCGAGGCGCTCCGGTTCGCCCAGGACAAGGCCGCGATGCGGGTCCGGCTGGCGGCGCTGGGCATCCCGGGTCCCGAGTGGCTGGATCTGTCAGCCGAGCCCGATCCGCGAGCCGCGCTGGTCGAGTTCGGTGCCCGGGTCGGCTGGCCGCTGGTGGTCAAGGCGATCAGCGGTGGCTACGACGGCAAGGGTGTGTGGCTGCTCGATTCGCTGGCCGCGGCCGAGCCGCTACTGGCCAGCGGCACCCCCTTGCTTGCCGAGGCCAAGGCCGACATCGACTTCGAGATTGCTGCCCTGGTAGCGCGTTCTCCGTTCGGCCAGGGCGCCGCCTGGCCGGTGGTGGAGACGGTGCAACAGGACGGCATCTGCACGGAGGTGATCGCGCCGGCTCCCCGGCTTGGTGCCGAGCAGGCCGAGTTCGCCACCAGCCTGGCCTTGCGGATTGCCGAAGAACTCGGTGTGGTGGGGGTCTTGGCGGTTGAGCTGTTCGTGGAGCGCTCGGGACGGCTGCTGGTCAATGAACTGGCGATGCGGCCGCACAATTCCGGCCATTGGACGATCGAGGGTGCCCGGACCTCGCAGTTCGAGCAGCACCTGCGCGCGGTGCTGGACTACCCGTTAGGGTCCACTGGCCAGACCGCTGCGGTGGTGGTGATGGCCAACGTGCTCGGTGGGCCGGACGATACCGAGCCGGCGCTGGACGAGCGAGTGCATCACCTGATGGCACGCTGGCCGGATGTGAAGATCCACTTGTACGGAAAGGGTTTCCGTCCCGGACGCAAGGTCGGGCACGTGACCGCGCTGGGCAGTGATCTCGACGAGGTACGCGGACGGGCGCGGGCGGCTGCGGACTACCTCTCGTTGGGTAATCGAGTGGGCAATCGAGCGGAAGTGGATGCAGATGACTGAACTGCCCCTCGGTGACAGCCGAAATCAGATTGCCCTCGGCGACAGCCGAAATCAGATTTCCGTTGGCGTGATCATGGGTAGCGATTCGGACTTCGCGGTGATGCGCGCCGCGGCCGAGGCGCTGGCCGAGTTCGACGTGCCGTTCGAGGTACGGGTGGTCTCGGCGCACCGGACTCCCGAGCAGATGCTCGACTACGCACGCTCGGCTGCCGACCGAGGCTTGAAGGTGATCATCGCGGGAGCCGGCGGTGCGGCCCACCTGCCGGGCATGGTTGCCGCGCTCACCCCGTTGCCGGTGATCGGGGTACCGGTCCCGCTCAAGTACCTGGACGGCATGGACTCGCTGCTGTCGATCGTGCAGATGCCGGCTGGCGTGCCGGTAGCCACCGTCTCGATCGGTGGGGCGCGCAATGCCGGGCTGCTCGCGGTCCGGATCCTGGCCAGTGCCGATCCGGCTCTGCGGTCACGGATGCAGCGGTTCCAGGCCGAGCTTGCTGAGACCGCGCTCAGCAAGGACCGAGCGCTGGCCGAACAGGTCCGTACGCTCGGCTGGTGAGCAACCGGCGGATCGCTGCCCTGGTCTCCGGCCGGTTGGTTCGATCCCGTCGCCGGTGGTGGTCGGCTGTCGCCGTACTGGTCCTGCTGTTGATCGGCTCTGGCGCGCTGGTACTACTCAACCGGGCTCCGGCCGTCCGCAGCTCGGCACAATTGGTCACCGGCACTCCCGAACCGGACGGTGCCACCGTCCGGCTGGACACCGAGCTCTACCTGCCGGCGTCAACGCCGGCGCCGGCCGTGCTGCTGGCGCACGGTTTCGGCGGTTCGAAGGCCGATCTTGCGAGCCAGGCGCGCTCTCTGGCCCAGCACGGATATGTCGTCCTGGCCTACACCGCACGGGGTTTCGGGGCATCAGGTGGCCTGATTCACCTGGACTCGCTGCGCTACGAGGTCGCTGACGGCTCGCGGCTGCTGGACTACCTGCAGGCCCGTCCCGAGGTCACCAAGCGCGCCGGCCGGCCGGTGGTCGGGGTGGCTGGCTCGTCCTACGGTGGTGCGCTGGCGCTGATGCTGGGCGCGACCGACCACCGGATCGGCGCGGTTGCCGCCGACATCACCTGGAACGATCTCGGTCGTTCGTTGTTCGCTGGTTCGTCCGGTCAGCAGCCTGGGGTTTTCAAGAAGCTATGGGCCGGTTACCTGTTCGGCTCGGGCTTCGGTGATCCGTCGAGGGCGGCCGGTCCGGGATCGGCTGCCGGCTGCGGCAGGTTCGCGGCCACGCTGTGTGCGCTGTACCAGTCGGCCGCATCCGGCGGGACGCTGGATTCAGGCCTGCTCGGCCTGCTCGCGGACTCGAGCCCAGACGCGGTGCTGAGCCAGATGCAAGCGCCGACGCTGCTCACCCAGGGCGAGCAGGACTCGCTGTTCCCGCTCAGCGAGGCTGACGCCAACGCGCGCCAGATCGCTCAGGCGGGCGCTCCGGTGCAGGTTCGGTGGCGCTCCGGCGGTCACGACGCGCCCGGCGCGAGCGACGATGTCGCCAGTTGGCAAAGGAAATTCTTCGACCAGCGGCTACCTGGCAAGGCTGCTGGGACGACCAGGTTCCTGCTGTCCCAGGTCGGTGCCGGGATCTCGGCCACCAACGGACGCCGGGTCGATACCAGCCGCGAAGCCGCCGGCTACCCGGGGATCAGCGCCGCCGGGTTCGGCACTAGCAACGTCGCGCTGTCCGGCGACGCGCAGCTGATCAATGCGCCGGCTGGTGGCACGCCCGCCGCGGTTTCCAGTATTCCCGGACTCGGTGACCTGCTCGGTGCGGCATCGAGCCTGTCCGGACTGACCGGCTCGACGCAGCTCGGCCGGATACCGGGGCAGACCGCGACGTTTTCCTCGGCTGCGCTGAGCAGCCCGGCGCTGGTCATCGGCTCGTCGCGGATCGCGTTGGACGTGACGGCGGGCAAGGTCGGCGACGTCGTGCTGTTCGCTGCCCTGCACGACGTCGGACCGGACGGCACCGACACCCTGCCGGCGCGGCTGGTCGCGCCGATCAGGGTTACCGGCCAACCCGGTCAGCAGCATCGGATCACCGTGCAGTTGCCGTGGATTGTCGCTCAGGTGCCTGCCGGCCACCGGCTCACGGTCGAGGTTTCCACCACCGATTTCAGCTACTCGCTGCCAACCGCGCCGGATGGCTACCGGGTGGCCTTGGCCTCCTCCGAGCTGGCGCTGTCATCCTTGCCGACCACTGAGATCCGCGCTGGCAATATCGACAGCTGGCTGATCACCGCGGCGCTGGTGCTGCTGGCCTGTTTAGGGTTCGCGGGATGGCGGCTGCGGTCCCGCCGCGCGCGCCCGATTGATCAGGCGCTGGCTGCCGTCCCGATCGTTGTTTCGCAATTGGAGAAGGTGTATTCCGATGGCTACCGGGCGGTTGACGGGGTCAGCTTCCGGGTCGAGCGTGGCCAGGTGCTCGGACTGCTGGGGCCAAATGGGGCGGGCAAGACCACCACGTTGCGGGTACTGATGGGGCTGATCCTGCCCACTGCGGGCAGCATCCGGGTATTCGGCGAGGAGGTGGTGCCGGGCGCCCCGGTGTTATCCCGGCTGGGGGCATTCGTCGAGGGTCCCGGTTTCTTACCGCACCTGAGCGGATTGGACAATCTGCGGC
>FTJM01019215.1_pt1 | contig 10086 bp, 4 predicted proteins | sample 1658941 | NCBI WGS metagenome assembly FTJM01 (sample SAMEA3914876, study PRJEB12502) | metagenome | biome: forest; material: soil | place: USA | collected 2011-06-22 | depth 0.3 m
GTGGAACTCCACCGCGTCCCTGGTCAGTTCCATGTAGGCCTCTTCCAGCGATGCATCCAGCGGGGTGAGCTCGTGCAAGGTCAGCCCGGCGCCGGCAGCCAGCGCACCGATCGCGTCGGCTCTGATGCCGCTAGCCTGCAACAGGTCCGGCTGATCGCCGGGTAGCACCGCGGCGCCGCCGCGTTCGAGCAGCTGCCGCAGCTGGCCCGCCTGCGGGGTGCGCACCCGGACGCCACGGCTGGCGGCTCGCCCGATGAGTTCGGCAACGCTGGTCTCGGCCAGCAGCCGGCCCCGGCCGACGATCACCAGCTGCTCGGCGGTGACTGCCATCTCGTTCATCAGATGGCTCGACACGAAGACCGTCCGGCCTTCGGCTGCCAGCGACTTGAGCAGGTTGCGGATCCACAGCACGCCGTCTGGATCCAGCCCGTTCACCGGCTCGTCAAGGATGACCGTGGCCGGATCACCCAACAGTGCAACGGCGATCCCGAGTCGCTGGCCCATCCCGAGCGAGAAACCGCCGGCACGCTTGCGGGCCACCGTCTGCAAGCCCACCAGCTCGATCACGGTCTCGACCCGCGACCGGCCGATCCCGTGGGTCTGGGCGAGTGCGAGCAGGTGATCGAAAGCGCTGCGGTTGCGATGAATCGCTCGAGCTTCCAGCAAGGCACCCACTTCATGCATGGGTGACCGGTGCTGGCCGTAGCGCTTGCCGTTGACCGCCACGCTGCCGGCGGTGGGTCGGTCAAGGCCGACGATCATCCGCATGGTCGTGGACTTCCCGGCGCCGTTTGGACCGAGAAATCCGGTTACCTTTCCAGGCTGAACCATGAAGGAGAGGCCGTCGACGGCGGTCTTGGTTCCGTAGCGCTTGCTGAGTGTCTGGGCATGTATCATCGCGATCCTTCGATGTTGGGCTGCGTCCGCGTGGCCTGCGGTACCCGCTGTCCGGCCGGCTGGCTGGCTGCGCTCAGTTGGCGGTCATCCGGATCGACCAGGGGAACTGCACGCTGGAGAAGGTTGCCCCGTTGCCAAAGGTGATGGATGGCAGCAGGTAGAACGGCACCACATCCAGTGCCTTGATCAGTGCGGACTCCGCCTTGTTCCAGAGCGGGCAGCTGGCCTTACCGGCGATCGACGAGGCCTGCTTCACCAGCTGGTCGTACTCAGCGTTGTGCACGCTGCCGATATTGTTGCCGCCTTGGGTGAAATTCGGTCCGGAGAAGAACGGTACCAGCGACGTGGGCAGGATCTCGGTCAGCCCGACGAAGGCCAGGTCCCAGCCGCCGGAGGTCAGCACGCTGTTGAACGCGACCCCATCGCCGGGCTTGGGGGCCGATTTCGCACCGACCGCCTTGAGCTGTTGCTGGATCAGTTCGACGGCCTGGGTTTGCTGACCGGGGGAGGTGAAATGCGGTATGCCCAAACTCAGCGACACCCCGTTCTTGCGGCGCGTTCCATCGGGACCGACCAGCCAGCCCGCCTGGTCGAGCAACGCCTTCGCGGCGGCGACATCGGTGCCGGGGAGGTTGCCGTCGGTGGTGTTGCCGGGGCAGATCTCCGGGGTGTGCGAGGCCAGCATCTGATCCAGTGGCTTGCCTTCGCCGCTGGTCAGCACCTTGCCGATCTGGTTCAGATCCAGCGCCATGGTGAGTGCCTTGCGTACCAACGGATCCTTGCCGGGATGGCCGTCAGCCTGGTTGAAGTAGAGCTCGCCCTCGGTGTTCCAGTCCTTGACCTGCAGCAGGTTCTTCTGCGCGGCGACCCGTTTCTGGTCCGGCCCGCTGATGCTGGCGTAGTTCAGCTCCCCGGACAGCAACAGGTTCGCCGTCGTGGTCGCGTTCGCAAGCACCCGGGCGGTCAGCTTAACCGGCAACCCTGGCTGATCCTTCTTCCAGTCGCCGGGGCCCCAGTCGTAGTCCGGGCGCCTGGTGAGCGTGTAGTGATCACCGGACACCATCTCGGTCACCGCATACTGGCCGGTGCCAGCCTTGCCCGCGGCGAGCAGCTTCGGATTCGCCAGGCCGGATCGGCAGGCAATCGGGACGCTGCCGAGGTTGTCCAGCAGGAAGGCATCAGGCTTACCACTGTGCACAGTCACCGTACGGGTCGCGTCGTCAGCCGAGGCCTTCGTCCCGACCTGCACGGTCTGCCCCAGGATCGAGGCCTTGTTGGCGGGCGTGGCCACCCAATTGAAGACGGCCGCTACATCGGAGGCCTTGAGGGTTTCGCCGCCCGGGCAGGTTATCCCTGGCTTGAGCACGAAGGTAGCCGTGGTCAGGTCGGATTTGAAGCTTTGGGCAAGGTTCGGCACCGTATTTCCGGCGGCATCACCATTGGTCAGGCTGTCATACAGGAACTGGTCGAAAACGTTCGTGGTGGCCAGCACCGTGGTGTACGGGTTGAGGCTGCCAAGGTCGGTGTCCACGGCCATCGTAAACGCCCGGCCGTTGACCAGCTTGCTGCCTGACTTGGAATCATGCTGTTTCGCGGTCCCGCACGCTGTGATTGCCAGCAGGGTCACTGTCGCGGCGCCGGCTACTACCTGCGCAGATTTCATATGCCCTCCCGAGCGTCCAGTGTATTGCAGCCAGCATTGCGCTTAGCAGCGCTCAGGTGTTGGTCGGTCTCCACCACTTGCCAGTTCCGCGGCGGTGAGATCGGCCGAGGGCGCCAGCTCGGCACCGGTCGTTGCTGCGCTGGGCCGTTGGTACTTTCTACACAAAGGGCGGCCGGTGTTCTTCCGTGACGACGAGATTTCCTTGCTATTTTCTCCTTACAGTCGCGGCATGATCGAGGAACTATGGGTGCGCCCGGATACCGCAGAAGCCGTCCTGCCGGCGCTGGAAATGGCCGACACCCGCTGGTTTCACCAGCGGTTACCGGGGTATGGGCCAACCAGGCTGTACGACGAGCCGGCATTGGCCGGCCAGCTTGGGGTCGGCAAGCTCTGGGTCAAGCATGAAGCCAGCCGGTTCGGGCTACCGTCGTTCAAGGCCCTGGGAGCATCCTGGGCGGCCTACCAGCTGGTCCAGGCCCGGCTGGGACGTGACCTCACCGACGAGTGGCGGACCGTCGACGAGCTGCGCGGTTTGCTGCACGGGCACGCCGGCCTGACGCTGGTGACGGCCACCGATGGCAATCACGGCCGCGCGGTAGCTCGGATGGCGGCCTTGTTCGGCCTCTCGGCACACATCTACGTTCCGGCGGGCACCGCGGCGGCGCGGATCCAAGCCATCGCCGCCGAGGGTGCGCAGGTGGAATTGACCGATCTCGACTACGACCGCACTGTTGAGCTGGCCGCGGAGACCGCCAGCACCGAGCGGCTGGTGCTGTCCGACACTTCCTGGCCAGGGTACGAGCAGGTTCCGGGCTGGATCTCCGATGGGTACGCGACGATGTTCCACGAGATCGGGCAAGCGCTGGCAGCATCGGCAGCACCGTACCCGGATGTGGTCTTCGTCCCGGTCGGCGTCGGTGCGCTGGCCGCCGCGGCCATCCGGTTCTTCGCCGGCAGCGGCGCCCGGGTGATCGCGGTGGAACCGGTGGGCGCTGAGTGCGTAACCCGGTCGCTGCGGGCCGGGCACCGCACGACCGTGCCGGGCCCGCAGACCTCGCAGATGGTTGGCCTCAATTGCGGAACGCCGTCGCTGACCACCTGGCCGCTGTTGCAGGCGGGATTGGCCGCCAGCATCGTGATCAGCGATGCGCCAATGCACGACGCGATGCGCCGGCTGGCCCGGCAGCGGATCGCGGCCGGCGAGACCGGGGCCGCCACGCTTGCCGGTTTGATCGCGCTGCGCTCGGCTGATCCACAATTGCAGGAGCAGCTCCCGGTGCCGGCCGACGCTTCGGTCCTGCTGCTGAGCACCGAGGGCGTGACCGATCCGGCAAACTACCGAGCCGTGGTCGGCGGCGGCACCGAACCGGATGCCAGCCCAACCGAGGCACTGAGCACCGTCGGTCAGTGATCCGCTAAGCCGGCTGGCCGCCGATCGGGTGGCCAGTACAGAGAATCCGGCGACCTCTCAAGCTCATTGAGGTCGCCGGATTCTGGCTGCGTCAGTCTCGCTTGGCCAGTAGCCGGCCGCTGAGGCACAGGTAGCGGGTGCCGGAGTCCAGCGTGAGGAACGAGATTGACTGGTAACGTCGCTCCGGCGGCAGGTTCATCACCAGGACGTCCTCGCTGGCAGCGATCAGTGGAATGTCAATGGCCGTGCCGGGTTTTCCGTCCTCCTCGACCTCGCCGAGCCGGAGCAGGAACGCCGCGTCAGCGGCGACTATCTCGACCTGGTAGGTCAGGTTGGCGTACTTACCAGCGTAGCTGGCAGCATCGAACTGACCGGGGACTGCTGGTGGTTCGGTTTCCCAGCGGGGCTGGGCCAACCCGGCGACCTCGGCGAAAACCTCGGCGATCAACTCGTCATTGACCTCGTCATGCTGGCCGCCGTTGGTGAGCAACACCGTCGCGATACCTTGGGAGGGAAGCAACCGTAGCGCCGCTGCCTGGCCGGTAGTGCCGCCGTTGTGGCCGACCAGCGGCTGACCTTCCCAGTTCATCCGCATCCAGCCCAGCCCCCAGGAGCTACCGGTCATGTCGCCGCCGGTGGCGCCCTCTGGCAGCTCGGCATGCTGAGCCTGCATCAGCCGCACCGTCTCGGGCCGCAACACGAGGCTGCCGTCGGCGGCCAGGCCATCGGACAGGTGCATCCGGGCGAACGCGAGTACATCGGTGGCTGTCGCCATGATGCCACCGGCCGGCCCGGCCGAACGCGGCACATTCCACACCGGAATCCGGATTTGCTTGCCGTCTGGACCGTCGATATGACCCACCGCGGCGCGGTGCAGCAGCGCCTCCTCGGGCAGCGTGACCGTGTGTGGCAGGTCGAGCGGCTGGATGAGCCGGCTGCGCAATGCCTCGTCCCAGACCGAGCCGGTGACCTTCTCGATCACCCGGCCCAACAGGATGAATCCGGCGTTGCAGTAGGACCATGCCTGACCGAGCGGGAAGATCTGCTCCACGTCCGCCAGCAGTTCCACGTAGCGTTCGAGAACGTCGTCGCCCCGGCTGACGTCGGTGAACAAGTCGCCATCGATCCCGCTGGTGTGGGTGAGCAGGTGTCGCACGGTGACCTGTTTGTTGGTATCCGGGTCGGCCAGCCGAAGCTCGGGCAGGATGTCGATGATCGGGGTGTCGAGGTCAAGCAGTCCCTCATCCACCAGGCCCATGATTACCGTTGCGGTCCACACCTTCGAGATCGAGCCGATCTGGAAGACGCTGTCGTTGGTAACCTCGACCCCGGTGTCGAGGTTCAGCACGCCGAAGCTGACTTGCACGAGTTCGTCGGCGCGGTCCTCGTGCCGGCGAAGGATCGCCAGCTGCGCTCCCGGAACCCCATGCTTGGTCGCGAGTTCGTCGAGGCGCCGTTGCCAGTGTGCGGTCTGTTCGGACAGTGCGCTGACGTTGGGAGTACCCGGATGCACAGCCTGGTTCATTAGAGTTTCCTCCTACGAATCGGAAAGCTTCAGCCTGGCAGGCCCGCTCGGCGCGCGGTTGGTGGACTATCCCGAAGCTTTCAGCCGGGCGTCGGCGATTGCGACCAGTTTCAAATCGGCGGACGCCGCTCAGCCCTCGCCGGTCTGCAAGCCGGGCAGCGCCGGCTCGAACAGCCAGGCGTTGAACAGACCGGCCAGCGACTGCCGCCGGAACCGTGCGGCATGGCTGATGAACAGCTCGGTGTTGACCGAGCCATGCCGATGCCGGTCGGTCCAGTCACGCAGCATCTCGAAGAACATCTGCTCGCCCAGCGCCAGCCGCAGCGAGTGCAGGGTCAGCGCCCCCCGCTTGTACAACCGGTCATCGAACATCAACTTCGCGCCGGGGGCGGCGATCACGAGGTCTTGCGGCAGGTCCGAAAGCCGCTGCCAGGTCAGCCTGGCGAGCTGCTCGGCCGAGCTGTGGCCGACCGCTTCGGCCCATAACCACTCGGCATAGCAAGCAAATCCCTCGTTCAGCCAGATATGCTGCCAACCGTCGATGGTCAGGCTGTTGCCGAACCACTGGTGCGCCAGCTCGTGTGCGACCAGTCGCTCGTGCCCCCGCTGGCCGTCCAGGTGATTGCGCCCGAAGATCGAGACACCTTGTGCCTCGAGGGGTATCTCCAGGTCGTCGTCGGCGACGACCACCGTATAGCTCGGGTAGGGGTATGGCCCGAACAGCTCGCTGAATGTGGCCATCATGGCTGGCTGCCGGCCGAAGTCGTGGCCGAACTCCTCGCGCACCCGGGTCGGGACCGCTGCCTGCTGGCTGACCGGTTTGGCCGCCACCTGCAGTTGCTCGTACTGACCGATCTGCACGGTCGCCAGGTAGCTTGCCATCGGCTCGGGCTGGTCATAGACCCAGGTGGTCTGGCTGGCTCGCCTGGTCTGCTTGATCAGGGTGCCGTTCGATACGACTCGATAAGGTGAATCGGTGCTCACCGAGATCAGATAGCTGGCCTTCTCGCTGGGGTGATCGTTGCACGGGAACCAGGTGGGGGCGCCGTTCGGCTGGCCGGCGACCAGCACCCCGTCGGTCAGCTCCTCCCAGCCGAGCTCACCCCAGGGGCCGGATCGCGGGCCCGGGCTGCCACCGTAGTTGATCTCGATGGCCAGACTCGCCCGAATCGGTATCTGCTTGTCCGGCCAGATGAAAAGTTTGTTGGACCGGGTGCTAAAGCGCGCCGCCCGGCGGCCATTGATGCTGACCTTGCTCACCTGCAAACCGACCAGGTCCAGGCTCAGCCGGGACAGCGGCTGGGTGGTCACCCCCGACAGCGAGGCCTTGCCGGATAGCCGGTTGCTGTTCACCCGATAGCTCAGTTCGAGTTCGTAGCGGCTGATCCGGTAGCCGCCATTGCCGCTTTCCGGCAGGTAGGGATCGTCGGCGCTGACGGCTCCGAAGCCACTGTCCGGCTCGGCTGGCTTCACGATTGCTGCCAGGGCACGATCGGGTTGCCGATCCAGCGCGATCCGGCCGGCACCGTCTCGCCGCGCATCACCAGTGAGGCCGGCCCGATGGTTGCCCCGGTGTCCACCACGGAAGCCGGCAGCACCACGCCGTGCGGGCCGAGGCTCGCACCGGCGCCGAAGGTGACCGTGTCCATGCGCAAGATTCGATCATGGAACAGGTGAGTCTGCAGCACGCACCCTCGGTTCACCGTCGCGCCGTCACCCAGGGTGACCAGATCTGCCTCTGGCAACCAGTAGGTCTCCAGCCAAACCCCGCGCCCGATGGTGGCGCCCATCGACCGCAGCCAGAGGTTCAGCACGCTGGTGCCGGTCGCGGCGCGGGCGAACCAGGGCGCGGCCACCATCTCCACGAAGGTGTCTACCACTTCGTTGCGCCACACGAAGGAACTCCACAACGGATACTCGAGCGCTCGGGTACGTCCGACCAGCAGCCACTTGGCGGCGCTGGTGAGCCCGCCAGCCAGCGCGCCGGCCGCCAGCAGCACCGCGCCGCTCAGCAGCGCGGCCCGTCCGAAGCCCAGCCGGCCGGCCAGCGCCTCGTCGGCCAGCAGCACCCCGGCACCGATCGCCACCGTGCAGCCGGCCGGCACCAGCCGGCACAGCTCGACCAGCGCCCGGGCAAGCTTGAGCCGGCCGGGTGGCGCGAAGGTCCGGCTCTGATCGGTGGTGCTAGCCGAGCGGCGTAGCTGTACCGGCGGGCTGCCCAACCACGACGATCCCTTCTTGGCCTTTGGCGGGGCTGCCGACAGCACCGCGACCAGGCCGTTCTTGGGCACCGAGTGACCGGGTGCGGCCATCCCGGAGTTGCCGAGAAATGCCCGCTTGCCGACCTTCGCGGCCTCGATCCGCAACCAGCCGCCGCCCAGCTCATAGGAGGCGATCATGGTGTCGTCGGCCAGGAAAGCCCCGTCCCCGACGCTGGTCATCTTCGGCAGCAGCAGCACCGTTGAGGCCTCGACCCCCTTGCCAATCTTGGCGCCCAGTGCACGCAACCACAACGGCGTGAGCAAGGAGGAATACACCGGGAACAACAGGGTACGGGCGGTGTCCATCACCCGCTCGGTTGCCCAGACCTGCCAGCCGATCCGGCTGCGCACCGGGTGATATCCCTCGGCCAGCCCGATGCCCAACAGCCGCACGATCAGCAGGGTGCTCAGGCCGTAACACAGCAGCCACCCGACGGTGGCCAGCGGAACGGCGGCGAGCACCCGGCCGGTTGCCACGGTAAGGCTCGTGGGCCGGCCCATTATCGCAGCCACCAGCAGCAGGCTGGGGATCGCTGAGAGCAACGGCAGGCTGGAGAACATCGCGGAGGCCGCGCCGTACGCGCCGACCCACCAGGGTCTGCTGGGCGGTCGCTGCTCGGGCCAGCGATGCCGGGCCCGGCCGACTCGGACCGCGGGCGAGCCGGCCCAGCGCTCGCCGTCCGGCACCCGCCCGAACAGCGCCGAGCCAGCCGCAACCTCGGCACGCTTGCCGATCTCGGTGCCGGGTGCGCAGGTGCTGCGTGAGCCAACGGTCGCCCCGGCGCCGATCTTGATCTCACCGAGCACCAGCTCGTCGCCGTCGATCCAGTAGCCGGACAGGTCCACCTCCGGCTCGATCGAGCAACCCCGGCCCAGGCTGAGCATGCCGGTGATCGGTGGCAGCGTGTGCAGCGTGACGCCCGCCCCGATGGTGGCTCCCAGCGCCCGGGCGTAGTAGGCGATCCAGGGCGCGCCGGCCAGGTTCGCCGCGTCCACCGCCTCGGCCAGCCGCTCGGCCGACCACAGCCGCAGGTGGATCTGGCCGCCGCGCGGATACCGTCCGGGCTGGACCCCGGCCAGCAGCAGCCGGGCACCGGCGGCGGCCAGCCCCATCCGGCCGATCGGGCTGATGAAGATCACGAACCCGGCCAGCACCCACCACCAGGACACCGTGGGTGCCCAGGGCAGCCGGTGCCGGTGCCCGAGCAGGTTGTTCAGCACCGCCAGCATGGTCAGCCAGCGCACCCCCGCGATGGTGTTCACCGCGAGCGTGACGAACAACTGCACCGCCTGCGCGAGCCGGGGGACCGGCCGGACCTGGCGGATGCCGGCCGGTGCAGTAGCGCTGATCTCGCCCCACAAGCTGGCCTGCGTACCTAGTCGCGGATGGTCATAGATCTGGGCGACGGTGGCCTCCGGGAACCGGGTCCGCAGCACCGACACCAGCTGAGCCGCGGCCAGGCTGCCACCGCCATGAGCGAAGAAGTCGTCGTCGAGCCCGGTGATGTTCGCGCCGAGGATCGCGGTCCACTGCTCGGCCAGCCAGCCCGCGGTGCCGGTCAGATCGTGACTGGCCAGCGAGCTGGTCTCGGTCGACGGCAGTGGCCATGGCAGGGCAGCCCGATCGACCTTTCCGGACGTACGGGTGGGCAGCTCGCTGACCACCGCGAGCATCGGGACCAGCGCGGCGGGCAACACCCGGCGCAGCTCGCGCAGGGCGCCGGCCTGATCGATGTCGCTGCCGGGAGCCGGCGCGAGGTAGCCGACCAGGATCTGATTGCCGGCCTTGGTGGTGCGCACTGCCGCGGCGCCGCCGGCCACCCCGGGCAGCGCCTGCAACGCGGCGTCGATCTCGCCGAGTTCGATCCGCCGGCCGCCGAGCTTGACCTGCTCGTCGGAGCGACCGACGAAGACCAGGCCGGTGCCGTCGAATCGCACCAGATCGCCGCTGCGGTAGGCCCGGTCCCAGCCGAGCGCGGCAAGCGGGGCAAACTTCTCGGCGTCCTTCGCCGGATCGAGGTAGCGGGCCAGCCCCACCCCGCCGATGATCAGCTCGCCGATCTCACCCGGCTCGGCCGGCCTGCCGTCCTTGCCGAGCACCGCGAGGTCCCAGCCATCCAGCGGTAACCCGATCCGGACCGGGCCGTCCTCGCTGAGCTGCGCGGCGCAGGCCACCACGGTGGCCTGCGCCGCGCAGCTCAGCGAGGACGGCCCGGTCCGGATCGGGTTACCGCTGGATGGCTGGGACCTCGCGGTGCTCGGCAAGGACGGCAGGCCGGCCGAGCCGGGTGAGATCGGCGAGCTGATCATCGGCGGGGGGGGGCCGCGC